>Ga0196960_10000571_pt1 | contig 12205 bp, 18 predicted proteins | sample S3v_5metaG_FD_183187 | JGI IMG/M metagenome (GOLD analysis project Ga0196960, IMG submission 183187) | Soil microbial communities from Anza Borrego desert, Southern California, United States - S3+v_5 | ecosystem: Environmental > Terrestrial > Soil > Desert | place: USA: California | collected... | reverse complement strand
CGGGCCTGCCGCGTCGGTGGCGGCTGCGTTCGCGGCGCGGGTGGGGTCCGCGTGACGGCGGGGAGGAGCATCGGGGCCTTGGGGGGACTCCGCGGCGCCGGCAGGGCCGGCGGCGGCGCCCAGCACGGCGAGCACCGCAGCGGCGGCCGTGCCGGTGAGCGAGGGGAGACGTCGATCCATGACGCCGCTCCCAACGCGCGTCCCAATGTGACCTGCGGCAAACCGCGCGAGGACGGTCATGCATCGCGCTGACGACCCCACGCCGGAGGGTTCACGAAAGAGGTAACTAAAAAGACTAGTTGCACGATTGTAGAAACCTGATTAGCATCGCGCCTCTGATGACCGTCCAGTCGTTCTCGACGCTGGTGCTCGCCGTGGTGCTGACCGCCGCAGCCACCGCGAAGCTCCAGGCTCCGACCCAGTTCCGGTCCGTTCTGCGCGATCTCGTGCCGCAGCCCGCCGTGCGGCCCGCCGCGCGGATGGTCCCGGTGCTCGAGCTGGCCGTCGCGGTGTGGTTGCTCAGCGGCGTGGCGTCCACGGCAGCCGCCTGCGCTGTCGTGGCGCTGCTCGTCCTCTTCACTGCGGCACTCCTGCGCATGTGGCGACTCGGCATCGCGCAGGACTGCGGCTGCTTCGGCGAGGCGTCGCAGGCCAGCACGCCGGCTTCAGGCGTCGTCCGCAACGTGCTGCTGCTGGCGCTGGGGCTCGCGATGCTCAGCGACCCGACGGCGATGAACGAATGGGCGTCCGACGCCGGATCCGTGGCGGCGCACGCGGTCGCTGCCGCCAGCCTCTTCTGCCTGTGGGAGCTCGGGACGACCCTGCTCCTCCGGCGTGCCCTGCTCACCACCGGGAGAGACCAGCCATGAGCACCCCCTGGATCGTCGCGATCGTCCTGCAGATGGTCGTGACCGCCACCCTCGCAGTGATCACCCTGTCGCTGGTTCGCCAGTTCGGGATCCTCGCGCTTCGCCTCAACCCGTCAGCCGGGATGGACACCCCGGATGGCCCGGGGCCCGGCACCGAGCTGCCCGCGCACGAGGTGCCGCTGCTCACGGGCGGTGCGTTCCAGTTCGGCGGTGCGCGCGAGCACCCGTTGCTCACCGTGTTCCTCTCGCCGGACTGCTCGATCTGCACGACCGTCGCCCACCACGTGTCCCGGGTCGCGCGGGACTACCGCGACCTGGATCTGCTGCTCGTCGTGACGGCGACGCCACGCGTGGCGCGCGAGTACGTCCGCGATCACGACTTCGAGGGGCTGCCTGTCGCGCTGAAGCAGAGCTTCCCGAGCTCCCTGGGCATCAGCACGACGCCGTTCGCGCTGGCGGTCACGGCCGATGGCACCGTCTCGGGACGCGGCGTGCCGAACGCCATGGAGCACCTCGAGGAGCTCATCGATCGCGCCCGCGACTTCGACCCGGTCGCCGCCGGGGTCTACGCCGACCCGTCCGCGACCGTCCCCTCAGACCTCGCTGTTCACCACATGGAAGCCGCGCCGGCGGCGGAGAGGAGCATGCCATGACGGATCGGATCGACCGGGCCGTGTACCGCGCGGGAGTGCGGCGCGCGAACGGCAGCACGCGAAGGGGGTTCCTCGCGCGCGTCGGCGCCGCGGGCGCCGCGCTCGGAACGGGGGGGATGATCGCGTTCCCGGGCAACGCCCATGCGCTCTGCGCCGGCACCACGGTGACGTGCAACGAGTACTACGGCTTCAACGGCTGCGCGAGCAACCTGTGCGAGGACGGCTCGTGGTGCGTCGGCGCCGGGCACTGCGACAACGTGTACAGCGGCGGGACCCGCTGGCGTGACTGCTGCAGCAACAGCTGCGGCTGCCAGACGGTGGCCGGCAAGCCCAGCTGCTGCAGCGGCTGCATCTACGGCAACTCGTGCTCGGCGGCGAACGGCTGGAAGGTCGTCTGCCGGTACCACTCGGCCTGCTGATGGACGGCTCCGAAGCGCTGGTCGCAGCCGTCGTCGCCGGCGGGGTGTGGGCGGCGCTGGTGAGCCTCTACTCGCCCTGAGGCGCGTCGATCGGCCCGTCCCTGAGCCCTGCCGTGAGCCGGGCACGTCATTTCATGAAGGACAGCGTGTTGCCTCATCTCGCCGGCGGCCTCCTCGGTGGCCTCGCGGTCGGTGTGCTGGCGGCGGGCGTCGCGGCGCTGGCCGGTCTGCTCCTGCCGCGGGACGCGCTCCTCGCGGGCGCGGCGCTCGCCGTCGCGGTGTACTCGTGTGGTGAGCTGATCTCGCGCCAGCCGTGGCGGTGGTCGGCCCAGCGCCAGGTCCAGCGGGACTTCCAGCGGACCCACTACCACCGCACCACCGCGTTCCTCTGGGGTGCCGACCTGGGCTTCGGCTGGTCGACGAGGCAGCCGACGTCGGCGCTCCTCGTCGTGCTGCTGGCGGCGGTGGCGGGCGGCCCCGACCTCGCGCTCGTTGCCGGCGTCGTCTTCGGCGTCGCGCGAGCGGCGACGCTCATGCTCGCCGCGGGAACGGCGGACCGCGAGCGCGTGGAGGCACGTTTCGACTGGCTGCTTCGGCATCCGACGGTCGCGCGGTACGGAACCGCGGTGACCGGCCTCTTCCTGACCCTTGCCCTTGCTGTCAACATCCCTTGAAAGGGGAACACGATCATGTCGATCGAGACCTACGTCCGCTTCCGGCCCGTCGCGCCTCTGGACAAGGCCCCGGGCAACCCGGCCGCCCTGGCTCGCGCGCGCTGGCGCACCGAGCTGGAGCGGAACCCCGGCGTCGTCCGCTTCACGTTCGCTCCCGGGAAGATCGGTAACCCGCGCGAGCGGGAGACCGGTCCGGGCGACGCGGCGGCCGTCGACCTGACGATCACCTGGGAGTCGATCGAGGCCGCCAACGCGACGTTCAGCAACAACAGCCTGTTCGAGTTCCTGTGTGGCTACGTCGAGGGCGCACCGAGCGTCGTGGTCGAAGGCCAGGAGCAGATCGCCGAGGTTCCGGCCTGACGCGCCAGGCTGGAGCCCTCGTCCTGAGCGCGCTGCTCGCGGGCGGCGTGCTCAGCGCTGCGCTGCTCGGGAGCGGCGGCGAACCGGCGAACGGTCGTGCGACCACCGCGGCTGCGGGGGTGCCGCTCGAGCCTCTGCCACAGCGGCTGGTGCGGGCGTGCGCGGACCTGGCAGAGCGACACGACGTCGTCGTCCGCTGTCCCGCTCGGATGCCCGTCGGATCGGCGTTGGCGGGTGTGACGCTGGAGCATCGCGATCTGGCGCAGGGCCGGGATGCCTATCTCATCGATGCGCAGACGGGCGGCGGGGTGGACGACGGAGCGGCCGAGACGGACCCGGCGGCGGCAGCCGTGCCGTTCCACGTCATCCTCGGTGGCGCTCGGCCGGCGTATGCGCTGGCCACCCGCGGGGATCTGTGGCCGGCTCGCTTCCCCGAGGAGGATCCCCTGCGGCTCATCCCCCTCGAGCCGCTCGAGCCGGGAGAGCGGGTGCAGCAACGCCGCCGCGTGGAGGTGCTCGCACGCGACGGCTCCACCCTCGTCCTGCGGCTCCCCGACTACCCGCTGGGTGGTCTGAACGGCGGACATGTCGTGGCCCTGCGGACGATCGGCGGCTCGTCCTACACCGTGTCGCTGCATTTCAAGGACGGACCGCCCTCGCTCACCGCGGAAGCGGCGCTGGTAGGCGCGATCGCCCGGGGGCTAGGCCGCCGCGAGTGACCGCTCGCCGCGCGTGACCGCGATCTCCGGCGGCGGGAGCCGGAAGGTGATGACGCCGTCGGCCGCCGCGACCGCACGGCCGCCCAGCTCGCCGCGGAAGAGCTCGAGCGCGGGCCGGTTGTCGGTCTGCACGATCGCCTGGACGGCGTCGCACGGGCGGTGGAAGGCGTACTCGAGCAGCGCGGCGCGGACGACGCGGGCGCCGAGGCCCTGTCCGCGGCAGTCGTCCGCCACGACGACCGCGACCTCCGCCTTGCCCTCGGCGTCGTGGACCACGCGCGCGACCGCGGCCAGCTCGCCGTCGCCTCGCTCGGCCACCACGGCGACGTGGCGCCGGCCGTCGACCTCGGTCAGGTACGACAGCTCGCGCGAGGTCAGATCGCCCTTGGAGCCATGGAAGCGGCGGTAGCGCGTCTCCGCGGACAGGCGACGGTGGAACCGCTGGAGGCGGCTCTTGTCGTCCTGGGTGATGCGGCGGAGCACGGGCACGGTCCTCAGAGTCGGACGCTCACCCCGATCCCTCAGTGGGTTCGGTCACCCAGCCGCTCGTCAGCGCCCCGCATGGCGCGTTCGGTGTCATCCCCTGGACGGATGGGGAAGGGAGGTCGCATGACGACAGACGACGATCAGACGACGGAGCCCGCGACCGAGGCGTCCGGCGGCGACGAGCAGGAGGCCGCGAAGGAGAAGGGGAAGGCGCGCGGCGGGGAGTCGACGCCGCCCGAGCCCGGCGGCGGCAAGCCGCGCGAGGGCTCGAGCTGACGGACGCGGGCTAGGCGGCGGGCCGGACCGGGATCTTCACGAGTGCGGCGAACCCGGCGTAGAACGCGGCGACGTCCGTGCCGTTCGCGGGCGCCTCGCCGGCCGCGCAGTCGACGCCGGCGAGCAGGTCGTGGCCGAGCATGTCCGCGCCGGACGTCGTCGTCTTCGCGCCGCGGACGGCGCCCGCGGTGCACGACGGCGTGTTGAGGTTGAAGACGGTCCCGCGCGCGAGCTTGGCCCGGTGCGCGTCGAACCACGCGACGGTCTGCTTGACGCCGGACGCGTAGTCGACGCGCGGCCCGAAGCCCTGGCTCGTCGCGAGCGCGGGGAGGCCGCGCTGGGCCGCGGCGCGGGCGGCGCCGACGGTGCCGGACAGGTCGATGAACGGGCCGAGGTTGGCGCCCTCGTTGACGCCGCTGATCACGAGGTCGGGCTTGGAGCGCTTCAGCGTGTGCTCCAGCGCGTACCGGACGCTGTCGGCCGGCGTCCCGTTCACCGCGACGGCCTTGACGCCGCTCTTCGTCCGTGCGGCCTTCGCGGTCAGCGTGCCCGCCGTGACCTTGCCGCCGGTGCCGCTCTGGTTCGTCGCGGGTGCGACGACCGTGACCTTCACCTTCGGCCGCTTGGCCACCGCGCGGACGACCGCGTCGATGCCGGGCGCAGCGACGCCGTCGTCGTTCGTGACGAGGACGTGGATCGGCTTGACGGTCGTCTTCGGGGCCTTGGCGGCGGCGACGGCGGGGCTGACGAGCAGCGCTGCGGCCGCGAGGGCCGCGATGGGGCGGTTCTGCACGACCGGCCATGATGGCCGGTGGCGTACCGCTTGGTGTGGCCAACCGGTGAGCGCGGTGCCGCTCCGATGGGCAGACTGAGGAGCATGAGCGCCCAGCCCCCGAGCGAAGGCCGTCCGCAGCGATCGCGCGTCGAGTTCTTCATCCGCTACGTCCTGCCGGCCGTCGTGGTCGTCGGCGGCCTGATCGCGTTCATCATCGACCCCTCGCTGACGGGTGCCGAGGGCGCCGCGGGCGTGATCGGCGCGGGCCTGGCGATCTGGCTCTTCAACTGGCTCTTCCGCATCGGGCTCGCGGGCGAGAACGACCGCGACGACGAGGAGCGGGCGCGCGAGTTCTTCGACAAGCACGGCCACTGGCCGGACGAGCCGCCGCCGCGGCGGCCGGGCGCCGGGCAGGGGCCGCGGCGCACGTGAGCGTCGCGCTCGCCCACGAGGAGCTCGGCCCGGCGGACGGCCCGGTCGTCGTCCTCGCGCACTCGATCGGGACGTCGCGGATCGTCTGGCGCGCGGTCGCGGACGAGCTGGTCGCGCGCGACGGCGCGCGCGTGGTCCTCTTCGACCACCGCGGCCACGGCGAGTCGCCGATCCCCGACGGGCCATACGCGCTGAGCGACCTCGCGGCCGACCTCGTCGCGCTCCTCGACCGGCTGGAGATCCCGCGTGCCGCCGTCGCCGGCGTCTCGCTGGGCGGGATGGTCGCGATGCGCGCCGCGCTCGACGCGCCCGACCGGGTCTCGTCGCTCGTCCTCTGCTGCACCTCGGCGCACATGCCGCCGCGGTCGCTGTGGGACGAGCGGGCGCAGACGGCGAGCACCGAGGGGATGGGGCCGCTGATCGAGGGGATCATCGCCCGCTGGGTCGCGCCCGGCTACGAGGAGCGCGACCCCGGCGCCTACACCCGCCTGCGCACCGTGCTGGCCGCGACGCCGCCCGACGGCTACGCGTCCACCGCGCTGGCGATCCGCGACATGGACCTGCGCGACGAGCTGCCGAACATCGCCGCGCCGACGCTCGTCCTCGTCGGCTCGGAGGACCAGGCGACGCCGGCCGAGGGCCACGGCGAACTGCTCGCGGAGCGGATCCCCGACGCGCGGCTGGCGACCATCGCCGACGCCGCGCACCTCGCGCCGTACGAGCGCCCGGCCGAGGTGGCAGCGCACCTGCGCGACCACCTGCTCGGCTGAGCCTCGGCTCGGCGCGCCCGACGTCAGATCGCGCGCAGGAGCGCGGTCACCGCCGCGGCGAGGAGGACGCCGACGATCACCGACGCGCCGCGCCAGAGGGCGATGCCGGCGACCGCGACGCCCGCCGTGTCCGCGCCGACGGCGAGCCGCTCGCCGTCGGCCAGCGCGCTGACGCAGACGAGCGCGGCGAGGAGCGCGGGGGCCATGTAACGGACGACGTTCGCGAACCACCTGGGGAGCGTGCGGCCGCCGAGGGCGATCGGCCCGGCGGCCTTGATGATCGCGGTCACGAGCGCGAGCGCCGCGATGATCTGCCAGAACTGGCCGTCGCTCACGCCGCCGTCTCCTGCGCGCCGTCCGGGTCGCCCGCGTCGTCGGTGCCGTCGCGCAGCCCGACGAGCGCCGCCAGCGACGCCACGAGCACCGGCACCCCGGCGGGCGTGACGGACACGAGCGCCAGCGCGAGCGCCGCGCCCAGCGCCGCCGCCTGCTGCGCCCGGGCCCCGTTCCGCAGCTCCACGATCAGCAGCGCCAGGAAGAAGGTCGGGTAGATCGCGTCGAGCCCGAGCCGGTCCGGATCGCCCAGCACATCGCCCGCGAGCGCGCCGGTCACCGTCCCGAGCAGCCAGGTCACGTACTGCGGCGCGGTCGAGCCGAAGAGGAACGCCCGGTCGAACGTCCCGTCCCCGCGCGCCGACAGCGCCCACGACGAGTCGACGACCCCCTGCCCCTGCGCCGCCCGCCACAGCGGCCCGCCCGGCAGGGACGGCGCCAGCGCGATGCCCATGGGGAGGAAGCGGGAGTTCATCAGCGCGCCCGCAGCGACGGCCGGTCCGAACCCGCCGCCCGCCGCGACGATCGAGATCGCCGCGAACTGCGCCGAGCCGGCGAAGACGATCGCCGACATGACGATCGCGGCGACGGCGCTCATCCCGGCCTCGCGCGCGAGCACGCCGAACGACAGCGACAGCAGGAACCCGGCCGCGGCGTACGGGACGCCCGCGCGCAGGCCGGCGCGGAACGAGGCGTTCACGACGGCCGGCGCACGCGGTGGAGCGGCACCTCGCCGACGCCGCGCAGCTTCCGCGCGCCCGCGAAGGAGAAGGACCACGACTCGCCGGCGCGGTCCTTCGCCGTCTGGGTCGCCACCACGCTCCCCGGCCGCGCGAGCGCCGTCACCCGCGACGCCTGGTTGACCGGCGAGCCGTACCAGTCGCCCGCCCGCTGCAGGGCCGCGCCGAACGCGACGCCCACCCGCAGCCGCAGCTCGCGCTCCTCGGCCTCCTCGACCAGCCGCAGCGCCAGCTCCAGCAGCGGATCCGGCTCGGGCGCCACGAGCATCACCGCGTCGCCGAGCGTCTTGACGAACGTCACCGGCGGCGCGACGAGCCCCGCGGCCAGCTCCTCGAGCCGCCGCACGATCTCGCCGACCTCCTCCACCGGCACCTGCTCGCCCAGCTTCGTGAAGCCCACGAGGTCGGCGAACGCCACCGCGACGTCGCGCGCGCCCGGCGTCCGGCCCGAGACGAGGTCGGTCGCGCTGATGACGTCCGAGCGCACCATCTCGCGCAGGTGCGCGCGCACGGCGTAGCCGAGGGTCGGCGTCAGGAGCGGGCTGAGATCCTGCACGTACCGCTCGGCGGCGCGCAGCACCTCCTCCTCGTCGCCGCCGACCTGGGCCAGCAGCTGCGCCACGAGCTCGCGCGACGCCGCCGCGACCTGCACGGCGGAGCGGCCGATGATCCGGTTGAGCTCGAGCAGCCGGTCGAGCGGGATCCCGCTCGCCAGCGCCCGCTCCAGCCCGCGCGCGACCTCCAGGTCGGTGTCGTCCCAGCGGACCTCGTCGTCCTCCACGCGCGGGAGGCCGAACGCCGCCTGCGCCTGCCGGAGGGTCTCGACGTCCAGCCCCGCGCGGCCCGCGAGCTGCGAGTACGTGTAGAGCCGGTCGGGCGCCAGGACGCCGTCGACCAGCTCGCCCAGGTCGCGCGGGGCGTCGCTCACGCCGGCTGCTTCTTGCGCAGGACGACGTCGCCGACGATCGACCCGACCGGGCCGCCGGTGACGACGATGACGGCCGGGAACCACCAGCCCCACCAGCCCTTGCCGATCCCCTGCAGCGAGAGGGCGACGAGCGCCAGGAAGCCGATGCCGTGGATCGGGCCGATCACGCTCACGGCGCTGTCGTTGTCCGCGACGAACGCGAAGTACAGGAGGACGACGAGGAGGATCGCGTCGGCGATGCCGATGGCGAGCAGGCGGTTGAGCGCGGTGCGGTACGCGGGGTACGTCTGGGCGGGGATGGTGGACACGCCCGGCAGTCTGCCGGAGCGGAGGCATCCGGGCTGTGACGCAGAATCCACATCCGGATGATCGTCCTAGGCATCGACCCCGGCACCGCCAACACGGGCTACGGCGTCGTCGCGCGCCGGCGCGGCAGGCTCGTGGCGCTCGACGGCGGCTGCGTGGAGACGCCCGTCGGCCAGCCCCTGGAACGCCGGCTCGCCACCATCTTCGCGCGCATGGAGGAGCTGATCGCCGAGCACGCCCCGGACGCGATGGCCATCGAGGAGCTGTACTTCGGCGCCAACACGTCGTCGGCGCTCGCCGTCGGCCAGGCGCGCGGGGTCGTGATGCTCGCCGCCGGCCGGCGCGGGATCCCGTGCGCGGGCTACACGCCGCAGCAGGTCAAGGGCTCGGTCTGCGGCACCGGCCGCGCGGCCAAGGACCAGGTGCAGCGGATGGTCCAGACGCTCCTCGCGCTCCCCGAGCCGCCCCGGCCCGACCACGCCGCCGACGCGCTCGCCGTGGCGATCTGCCACGCCAACCGGGCGCCGCTGGCCGCGGCGATCGCCTCGTGATCGCGCTGATCCGCGGCGCGGTCGTCGTCCGCCGCCCCGGCCACGTCGTGGTCGACGTGCAGGGGGTCGGCTACCGGCTGGCCGTCTCGAACGAGACGCTGGCCAAGACGCCGGCGGTCGGCAAGGAGGTCACCCTCCACAGCCACCTGATCGTCCGCGATGACGCGCTTCAGCTCTACGGCTTCGCCACCGAGGAGGAGCGCGAGCTGTTCCTCCTGCTCCTCGGCGTCCAGTCCGTCGGCCCGAAGATGGCGCTCGGCGTGCTGAGCGGCGGGCCGCCGCGCGAGCTGACCGCCGCGCTGGCCGCGGGCGACACCGCGCGCTTCCAGGCCGTGCCGGGGATCGGCAAGCGGACCGCGGAGCGGATCGTGGTGGAGCTCAAGACGAAGGTCCAGGCGCCGGACGTGGCGATCGGCGGCGGCAGCGCCGTCGGCGGCCCGCGCGGCGAGGCGCGCGACGGCCTGCTCGAGCTCGGCTACCCGCTCGCGGAGGCCGAGTCGCTGCTCGCCGCCGCCGAGGGGGAGACGGTCGAGGAGCTCATCGCGTCGGCCCTGCGGGTCGCCCGCCGCTGAGGCGCGGCGGACGACCCACCGGCGCGCTAGCGCGCGCTGAGGACGAGCGCGAACGGCGAGGCGCCGCGACGCAGGAGGCGCCGGCCCTCGCCGGTGGTGCGCAGGACGACCGTGCCGGTCGCGCCGTGCTTCAGCTTCACGGTGCCGCGGGCGAGCGAGACGGTCTTGCCGTTCTTGCCGCGCGAGCGGGCGACGACCGTGCCGGCGCAGCCCTTGGCGGCGACGCACCGCAGCCGCAGGCGGATCGTCCTGCCGTTCGCCGACGGCTTGACGTTGGTGGTGAGCACGCGGAACACGTGCGGGTCGATCGTGATCCGCGACAGCGACGCGGCCTTCACGGCGCTCGAGCCGGACGGAGCGGGGGCGGACGCGCCGGTCCCGCCGCCCGTGCCGGTGCTGCTCGCACCGCCAACGGTGCCGGGCTGATCGCCCGTCGCGGTCTGGCCGGCCGGCTGCTCACCGCCCTGGTCGTCGCCGCTGCTCCGGACGACGTCCACCGGCTGCGCGTCCGGCGCGGGCGGCTGCGGGGCGGGCGCCGGATCGTCGCCGTACCGCGAGACGCGCACCACGTACTGCGTCCCGTTCCACTCGGCCCAGCCGGCGTACGGCGAGCCGTCGAGCGCGGTGAGATCGGCGCGCGTGAGCGGCGGGAGGTTCGTCGGCGGCGGCGTCTGCGGGGCCGGGCCGTTGAGCGGCTCGCCCAGCTCGGTCCAGTCCGTGGCGGGCCGGTACCAGGCGACCCGGAGCTTCGGCGCGGCGTCGTCGGTCGTGTCGAACCAGCTGAGGAACACGCCGCTGGACGCGACCTTCAGGTCCGACACGGAGCCGGGCCGCCCGGCGCGCGGGTCGACGCTGCCGACCTGCTCCCCCACCGTCGCGCCGGCGGGCAGGCGCGTGACCTTCAGCGCGCCGGGTGCCTCGCTGTCGTCGGGGTCCTGGACCACGGCGACCCACACGGCGCCGCCCGCGACCGTGACCGCGGCGTCGCGGACGTCGGTCCCGGGGTCGCCGCCGTACGACGGCCGGCTCCACGTCCCGTCGGGGGCCCGGCGCAGGAGCGACGGCGTCCCGAACGTCGTCCCGAACCACAGCGCGAGCGTCTCGCCGTCCGAGGCGAGCCGCACGTCGCGTGGGTCGTTCGTGCCGGAGAACGGCGGGAGCACTTGGCTCCAGGCGGTGCCGGCGCCGTCCGGGGCGTACACGTGCAGGCTCGACCCGAGCGGAGTGCCCCACGCCGAGCCGACGAACGGCGTCCCGCCGGCGACCCCGAGACCTGAGCTGTAGCTGTTGCCGAAGCGGTTGCCCCAGAACGGGTCGGGGTCCTGCGGGCCCGGATACGCCAGCGGCCGGCTGACCTGCGCGCCGCCGAGCAGCTCGACCCAGTCGCCGGTGGCCGTGTCGAACCGCGCGACGCGCAGCTGGCGGATGTCGTTCGCGTCCACCTCGGACCACGCGATGACCGCCTCGCCGTTCAGCTCGGCGATGTCGATGTCGAGCGCGTTCCGGGTGCCGTCCCGGTTGATCGGGCTCGCGGCGGGAGCGCCGAGCTGCGTCCACGTCGTCCCGTCGAGCCGCGCGACGCGGGCCTCGAAGTTCGTGCCGTCCCACTCGGTCCACGCCGCGTGGACCTTGCCGGCGATCGTCGCGACCTCGACGTCGCGGACGTTCTGGATCGCGGTCTCGGGGCCCGGCGGGTCGGGGAGCGGCTGCACGCCGGACGCGTTGAGCGGCCCTCCGCCGACGGTGTTCCAGTGCGCGTCCGCCACAGCGGCGGGAAGAGAGGCGGCGAGCGCGAAGCCGACCGTGAGCGCACGCAGGCGCGGAAGCTGAGATCCCCAGGACATGACCCGGGACGGTACGGCACCGCGTAGGAGAACGTCCACCATGTAGCTCGAACGTTCGTCCACTGCGCAGGTTTCGCGCTCAAGCCCGCGGCCGCCCGGAAGGGCGACCGCGGGCGGCCGGGTCGGCTAGCGCGCGCTGAGGACGAGCGCGAACGGCGAGGCGCCGCGGCGCAGCAGGCGCCGGCCCTCGCCGGTGGTGCGCAGGACGACCGTGCCGGTCGCGCCCCGCTTCAGCTTCACCGTGCCGCGGGCGAGCGAGACGGTCTTGCCGTTCTTGCCGTTCTTGCCGCGCGAGCGGGCGACGACCGTGCCGGCGCAGCCCTTGGCGGCGACGCACCGCAGCCGCAGGCGGACCGTCTTGCCGTTCGCCGACGGCGTGATCTTGGTGTTCAGCACCCGGAACACGCGCGGGTCGACCGTGATCCGCGACAGCGACGCGGCCTGCACCGCGCTCGAGCCGGAGGCCGCCGGAGCGGCCGACCCGCTGCCGGCGCCCGC
>Ga0196960_10000570_pt1 | contig 12207 bp, 9 predicted proteins | sample S3v_5metaG_FD_183187 | JGI IMG/M metagenome (GOLD analysis project Ga0196960, IMG submission 183187) | Soil microbial communities from Anza Borrego desert, Southern California, United States - S3+v_5 | ecosystem: Environmental > Terrestrial > Soil > Desert | place: USA: California | collected... | reverse complement strand
GCCCCGAGGACCGGTCGCGGCGCGGTGGCGCGGTGCGCCGGGAGGACGCGCACTACGTCTACCGCCGCACCGGTCTGCCGTGCCGGATCTGCGGCACCGAGGTGCGGACGCAGGTCATGGTGGGCCGCAACCTCTACTGGTGCCCCACCTGCCAGGCGGTCTGAGGAGGCCGGCGGGCGCTGCCGGCGCGGCAGGAACGGGCGACGCGGCCGTTGCTCTGGTGGAGTGGCCCGGACCGGGTCAGGATGCCGGGTGTGGCCGCCGACGGTTTCCCCCCTCCCCCGTCCGCCGGTCATCCCCTGCGGGTGGCGATCGTCGGCGCCGGGCCGGCCGGCATCTACGCCGCAGAGGCCCTCACCCGGCAGACCGACGTCCCGGTCGCCGTCGACCTGATCGACCGGCTGCCGACCCCCTTCGGCCTGGTGCGCCACGGCATCGCCCCGGACCACCCCAAGATGCGGGCCATCCGCGACACGCTCCACCGCAGCCTCGACCACCCGTTGGTCCGGTTCGTCGGCAACGTCGACGTCGGCAGCGACATCACGCTCGACGAGCTCCGGGCGCACGTCGACGCCGTCGTCTACACCTACGGCGCCGCGCTGGACCGGCACCTGGGCATCGAGGGCGAGGACCTGCCCGGCAGCCTGGCCGCCACGGAGTTCGTCTCCTGGTACTGCGGCCACCCCGACGCCGACCGCGGCCGGGTCGAGGCCGCGCTCGCCGGCGCCCGCTCGGCGGTGGTGATCGGCGTCGGCAACGTCGCACTCGACGTCGGCCGGGTGCTCGCCCGCGCCGCCGAGGAGCTCGAACCCACCGACATGCCGCAGCACGTCCTCGAGGCGCTCGCGGCCGCCCCGATCGAGGAGGTCGCCGTGCTCGGCCGGCGCGGTCCGGCGCAGGCCACCTTCACCACCCAGGAGCTCCGGGAGCTCGGCGGGCTGGCGGCGGCAACGGTGCTCGTCGACCCGGACGAGCTGGTCCTGGACCCGGCCGCCGAGGAGCGGGCCGCCGCCGACCGCACCGTCGCGCGCAACCTCGCCGTCCTCCGGGAGTGGTCGGCGCACGTGCTGGAGCCGGGGCGCGTGCCGCTGCGGCTGCGCTTCTACCGGCGTCCGGTCCGCCTGCTGGGCACCGACCGGGTCACCGGCGTGGAGGTCGAACGCACCGCGGTCGACGGCGACGGCCGCGTCATGGGCACCGGGCAGCTGGAGGTGCTGCCCGCCGACCTGGTGGTGCGCTCGGTGGGCTACCGGGGCATCCCGCTCCCGGGGCTGCCCGTCGACGAGCGCTCGGGCACCGTCGCCAACGACGCCGGCCGGGTGCTGCGGAACGGGCACCCGTCGCCCGGCGAGTACGCGGCCGGGTGGATCAAGCGGGGCCCGAGCGGCGTGGTCGGGCACAACAAGCACGACGCCCGCGAGACCGTCGCCGCGCTGCTGGCCGACGCCGCCGCCGGGACCCTGCGGGTGCGCGGACCGGTCGACGACCTCGTGCAGACCCTGACGGCCCGCGGTGCCGAGCCGGTCCTGCTGGACGACTGGCGGGCCATCGACGCCGCCGAGCAGGTCCTCGGCGCCACGCGGGGCCGGGCGCGGACCACGATGCACGAACGCGAGTCGCTGCTCGCCGCGGTCCGGGCGGCCGCCGCGCGCTAACCCACCGCCCGGACGAGTGCGTCGGCCTCGGGGACGGACGCAGCCGCCACGAAGCGGATCGTGGTCTCCGTGTCGGGCTGCAGGCTCAGCGGTTTCCCGTCGTCGGTGAGGGCCACCCCGCCCGCCGCCAGGAGCACGGCCAGCCCGCCGGCGACGTCGTGGACGTGGGTGCCGCTGCGGTCGAGGTCGTGCCAGGCGGCCGCCGAACCGTCGGCCACCAGGCACAGGTCCACGGCGGTGCAGCCGGTCACCCGCACCCGCCGGGCCGTGGACGGAACGGCGACGGCGCCCCCGCCCGGGCCGCTGGGAACGACGACGGTGGTGCCGGACCGGGGCGCGATCGGCACCCCGTCCCGCTCGGCACCGACCCCGTGCACCCCGGTCCACCGCCGTCCGGAGGCGAGGTCGGCCACCAGCCCGGCCACCGGCACCCCGTCGTGGACCAGGCCGGCCGAGAACGCCCACGGCGGCAGGCCGGCGGAGAAGTTGCCGGTGCCGTCCAGCGGGTCCAGCACGATCCACGGGTCGCCGTCGCGGACCGGGACGTCCCGGCGCTCCTCGCTGAGCACGCGGACCCCGAGCCCGCCGAGCACCTCGACCGCCGCGGCGTGCGCGGCCTCGTCGGCGACCAGCGACGGACTGCCGTCGTCCTTGGTCCGCTCCTGCCCGCTGTCCCGCGCCAGCCCGACGGCGATCTCCACCCGGGTCGCGGCGAGGGCGGCGAGGTGCCGGAAGCGGTCCGCGAGCGGAGCGTCGCTCGCCGGCCCGGCAACGGCGCGCCAGCGGTCGGTCCGACCGTGCCGCACCCGCTCGCAGCCCCACGCCGCCGCGAGCGCCTGCACCGCGGGGTGCTCGAGCGGAATGCCCGAGCGTCGGAGCACGACGGCCTCGGCGAACCCGTCGAGGTGCCACTGCCGGCGGACCAGTGCCGCGGAGCCGTCGGCCAGCAGCACGCGCAGCCGCGGGTCGTGCACCGCGGGCGCCAGCGCGCCGGGAGGCATGCCGAGGGTCAGGGCCGCGGTGCGCACGTCGGCGCCGCTGACCGCCACGCGCACGTCGCCGGTGGGCTCGGGCCGGCGGCGGAGGAACCAGTGCTCAGCCACTGTTGCGCAGCGCGGTGGCGATGCCGTTGATCGTCAATTGGATGTTGCGCCTGGTCAGCTCGTCGTCCTCGCCACTGCGCCGGCGGCGCAGCATCTCCACCTGCAGGTGGTGCAGCGGCTCGAGGTAGGGGAACCGGTTGCGGATCGACCGGGCCAGTGACGGGTTGTCGGCCAGCAGGTGGTCGTCACCGGTGACCGCCAGCGTCATGCGGCAGGTGCGCTCGTGCTCGGCGGTGATCCGGTCGAAGACGCGGGCGCGCAGGTGCTCGTCCGGCACCAGCCCCGCGTAGCGGGCGGCCAGGTCCAGGTCGGTCTTGGCCAGGACCATGCCCATGTTCGACAGCACCGTGCGGAAGAACGGCCACCGCCGGTGCAGGTCCCGGAGCCGGTCCAGCCGCTCGGCGGACTCCCCGGCCCACTCCTCCAGCGCCGTACCGGTGCCGTACCAGCCGGGCAGCATGATCCGGGTCTGCGACCAGCTGAACACCCAGGGGATCGCCCGCAGGTCGCCGATGGAGTCCCCCGCCTTGCGCGACGGGGGCCGGCTGCCGATGTTGAGGTCGGCCAGCTCGCGGATGGGGGTGGCCGCCCGGAACCACTCCACGAACCCGGGCGTCTCGTGCACCAGCTCCCGGTAGGCCCGCTGCGCCCGGGCGGCGAGGTCGTCGAGCAGCGCGTAGGCCTCCGCGGCGTCGTCGCCCAGGCCTTCGACGTCCAGCAGCGTGGACTCCAGCGTGGCCGCGACCAGCGCCTCGAGGTTCCGGCGGGCGAGGTCCGGATCGGCGTACTTGGCGGCGATCACCTCGCCCTGCTCGGTGATCCGCAGGGCGCCGGCCACCGCGCCGGGGGGCTGCGCCCTGATGGCCTCGTAGCTGGGCCCGCCGCCCCGGCCCACCGTGCCCCCGCGGCCGTGGAACAGCCGCAGCCGCACCCCTTCGCTCCGGGCGAGCTCCACCAGGTCGAGCTCGGCCCGGTACAGCGCCCAGTTGGCGGCGAGGTACCCGCCGTCCTTGTTGCTGTCGGAGTAGCCGAGCATGACCTCCTGGACGTCGCCCCGGTTGGCCAGCAGCGCCCGGTAGAGCGGCTGGTCGAGCACCGCGCCGAGCGTGGTGGCGGCGGCCTGCAGGTCGTCGATGGTCTCGAAGAGCGGCGAGATGCCGACCGGGCAGGTGGGGGTGGGCGGGGAGCCGGCGGCGCCGGCCGGGTCGAGCAGCCCGACCTCCTTGAGCAGGACGGCGACCTCCAGGACGTCGCTGACCGATCCGCACATGCTGATCACGTAGTTCGGAATGGCCCGCGGGCCCAGCAGGGCGACCTGCTCGGCCGCGGCGAGCAGCACGTCCAGCTCCTTGCGGACCTCCTCCGACAGCTCGGCGTCGGCCCGCACCAGGGGGCGGCGCAGGGTCAGCTCCCCGGCGAGCAGCTCCACCCGGGCGGCTTCGTCCAGCGCGGCGTAGTCGTCGCACACGCCCGCCCACGCCAGCAGCTCGCCGACCACCTGCTCGTGCACCGAGGAGTTCTGCCGCATGTCCAGGCCGCACAGGTGGAAGCCGAAGACCTCCACCGCCTCGCGCAGCCGGAGCAGCCGGTCGTCGGCCAGCGTCCCGGCGCCGTGGCTGCGCAGCGACGCGTCGACCACGTCGAGGTCGGCGCGCAGCTGCTCGGGCGTCTCGTAGGGCGGCAGCGCAGCAGCCGGTTCCGCACCGCCGGGCACCGATCCCAGGACCCGCACGGCGGTGGCGGCCAGCCGCGAGGAGATGCCGGTGAGCGCGCGGCGGTAGGGCTCGTCGGCGCGGAAGGGCGAGTCGTCCCGGGATGCCTCGGCCAGCGAGTACAGCTGCCGGGTCGGCGTGACGAGCCGGTCGGACATCGACAGCTCGCTGCGCAGCGCGGCCAGCTCCGCCAGGTGGTGGCCGATCGCGGTCTCCGCCTGTCGCGTCGTGGCCCGCCGCAGGGCCTCGGCGGTGACGAACGGGTTGCCGTCGCGGTCGCCGCCGATCCAGGAGCCGGGCAGCAGCATCGGGCGGCGCAGCAGGCCGGCGCCGGGCCAGCGCTCCTCCACGGCGCGCCGCAGCTCGGCGTTGATGGCCGGGACGACGTCGAACAGGGACAGCTCGTAGTACCGCAGCGCTTCGTCGATCTCGTCCTGCAGCCGCAGCCGCGACAACCGCAGCAGCGCCGTCTGCCAGAGCGTGAGCACCGAGCGCCACAGCTGGTCGGACCACCCGGCGTCGACCCCGTCCACCGAGCGGTCGCGCTGCCGGATGAGCTCGGTGACCTGCCGCTGCACCTGGAAGACGGTCTTGCGCCGCACCTCGGTGGGATGCGCGGTGACGACCGGGCAGACCAGTGCGCCGGCCAGCTCCCGGGCGACGGCGTCGGCGGAGAGGTCGGTCTCGTCGAGCAGCGCGAAGGTGGCCGCCAGGCTCCCCTTCTGCGGCGGCGAGCCGGCCCGGCGGTGGTGCCGGCGCCGCCGCTCGTGGTGGATGTCCTCGGCGAGGTTGGCCAGCACGGAGAAGTGGCTGAACGCCCGGATGACGTGGTTGGCCGAGCGGACGTCCAGCTCCGCCAGCCGGCGGGCGAGCTCTCTCCGGTCGACCTCCGAGCGGCGGATCCGGAAGGCCTCCACCCGGGTGGACTCGACCAGGTCCAGCACGTCGCTGCCGGCCTGCTGGCCGATCACCTCGCCGAGGACGCGCCCCAGCAGCCGGATGTCCTCCCTCAGCGGGAGCTCGTCGGCGCGCTCCTCCGTCGTGGCGTCCCCGGCGGGACGGCGGAGATCGGCAGGATCGACCGTTGCTTCGGACACGGTGCGAGTATCGGGGAATCCTGTGACGGGCTCATGTCGGCTGCCTGCCGGGCGCGCGTCATTCGCGCTCGAGCTCCTGCAGGCACTGGGCGGCGAGCTGGTCGCCGGCCTCGGCCCCGAGCCGGAACTGCTCGACGGCGCCCTCGAGGTCACCCCGGTCGGCGAGGAGCACCGCCAGGTTCTGGTGGCAGTACACGTCGCCGGCGGCGATACCGCTGCGGTAGGCCTCCTCGGCGGCCTCCTCGTCGCCGAGCTCCTCGCGGTAGAGGTTGCCCAGCGGCAGCCAGGCCACCTGCTCGCCGAGCTTCGCACCGCGCTCCAGGACCGACCGGGCCTCGGCCGGGCGGCCGGTCTCGCGCAGCAGGTGGGCGAGGTCGGCCCGCGCGGGCGGGAAGTGGTGCTGGCCGGCGCGCAGCGCCGCCTCCAGCGAGGGGTCGAGGGTCGAGCACCAGCGCCAGCAGGCGACGACGGCGGCGGCCTCCTCGTCGCCGGCGGCCGCGAACTCCTCGGCCACCGCCATGGCCTGCTCCCGCTCGCCCTGCTCGCGCAGCAGGAAGGCCAGCTGCAGGCCGCCCTCCAGGTCGCCGGCGGCCGCGGCACCGCTGTAGGCGCGCATCGCCCCGGCGAGGTCGCCGAGGTCCTCGAGCACCAGCCCGAGGTTGCGCCAGGCGTCGGGCTCGCCGGCGCGGAGGGCGGCCTCGTAGGCGTCGACCGCCTCCTCCCAGCGGTTCTGGGCGGCCAGGCTGTTGCCGAGGTTGAACGCGGCCACGGTGTCGCCCAGGGTGAAGGCCCGGCGGAAGCACGCCTCGGCGTCGACCTGCCGGCCGGCGTCGGCGAGGTCGCAGCCGAGGTTGATCAGCGCGTCGGCGTCGTCGGAGGCGATCAGCCGCCGCAGCCGCACGTCGAGGTCCTCGGTCATGGCGCCGATGATCGCGGCGCCCGGCATCCTGCGCGCCCCCCTGCGCCGCAACCTCACCCCAAGGGAGCGGCCACCGGCCCGCCGGTCACCCGATCGACTGCCCCGGGGCCGCGGCCCGCCCCGGATCAGGCGCCGAAGGCCTCCCGCCAGGCGGGCAGCAGGGTGCGCTCGGCCCACTCGAGGTACGGCGCCTGCTGGTTCCCGCCGATCTGCACGAGGGCCAGGTGGGTGAACCCGGCGTCGGCGTACTCCTGCGCCGCCTGGATGACCGCGTCGACGTCGTCGCCGCACGGGATGCTGCCCTCGACGTCCTCCTCGCGGACGAACTGGCTGGCCGCGTCGAAGGCGGAGGGACCGGGCAGCTCCGCGTTGACCTTCCAGCCCAGGCCGAACCAGCGGAACAGCATGTGCGCGCGGGTGACGGCGGCGGCCTTGTCGGTGCCGAAGCTGATCGGCATCTGCGCGATGCGCGGCTTGCCCGTGCCGCCGGCGGCGTCGAACTGCTCCACCAGCTCGGGCCTGGGCTCGGTGGCGACGAGCGCGTCGCCGAGCTCCCCGGCGATCGTGGACGCCTGCTTGCCCCCCGACGCGACGGCGATCGGCACCCGCTTCTCCGGCAGGTCCCAGAGCTTGGCCGACTCCACGTCGAAGTGCTCCCCGCGGAAGTTGGTGTGGCCCTCGCCGTCGAACAGTTCGCGGATCACGTGGATCGCCTCGACCAGCATGTCCTGGCGCACGTCGGCCGGCGGCCAGCCGCCGCCCACGATGTGCTCGCTGAGGTTCTCCCCCGAGCCGAGGCCCAGGGTGAAGCGCCCGTCGGAGATGATCTGCAGGGTCGCCGCCTGCTGGGCGACCACCGCCGGGTGGTACCGGAAGGTCGGGCAGGTCACGTAGGTCATCAGCGGGATGCGGCTGGTCGCCTGGGCGGCCGCCCCCAGCGTCACCCAGGCGTTCGGCGAGTGCCCCATCTCGTCGAGCCAGGGGAAGTAGTGGTCGCTGCTGACGGCGAAGTCGAAGCCCGCGGTCTCGGCGCCGACCACGTGGGAGACCAGTTCCTTCGGGCCGGCCTGCTCGGTCATCATCGTGTAGCCCAGCTGCATCGCCATGCCGCGCGGCTACCCGCTGCTCACCGGAGCCAACCCGGTGACGGGCCCGGTCCGCCCCCCTCTCTCAGACGCGCTCCGCCTGCAAGGCCTCCCGGATCTTGGTCTTGCCGCTGGTCCGCAGCAGGGCTCCGGCATACATCCGGCCGCCGAGCCGCAGCAGCAGGGCGATCGCGGCCACCATGATGAGCACCGACAGCGCGATCTCCCAGACGGCCACGGTGCCGGCGGCCTGCCGGACGGGCATGACCAGGGGGGACACCCCCGGCACGTAGGAGGTCACCAGCGCGAGCGTCCCGTCCGGTGCAGCGGCGGCCTGGAGGCCGATCACCACGGCGACGACGAGCAGCAGAATCGTCGGTGTGAGGACGGAGTTGAGGTCCTCCTGCCGGCTGACCAGGGACGCCGTCACGGCGAAGATCACCGCGTAGAAGGCGTAGCCGACCACGAACCACAGCACGACGGTGACCGCCGTCCCGACCAGCTCGCCGGGGATGTCCACGAGGTCGAAGGCGAGCGCGCCACCCACGCCGACGACGGCGATCAGCACGACCTGCACGAGCCCGAGCAGGCCCAGCCCCACGATCTTCCCGGCGAGCAGGTGCCAGGGCTTCATCGTGGCCAGCAGCAGCTCCACCACCCGGCTGGACTTCTCCTCCACCACGCCCTGGGCGACGAACTGGCCGAAGAGGACGAGCAGGCTGTAGAGCACCGCGGCGCCGATCATGGCGAAAGCGACCCGCTGGCCGTCCTCGTCCGCGTCCGGGTCGAGCGCGGTGACCGCGACCTCCGGCACGTCGAGGGACGTGATCCCGGCGGCGGCGAGCTGGTCGGCCAGCGCCAGCTGCCCGAGCGCCTGCTGGACGACGGCCTGCATCGACCCGCCGGCGGACTGCTCGACCAGCAGCTCGGGATCGGCCGTGTCGCCGGCCAGCAGCGCGCCGTCGACCTCGCCGTCCTCGATCGCCGTGCGGGCTGCCGCCTCGTCGTCGAGCTCGACGACGGTCACCTCGACCCCGAGGGGCTCGCCCTGGGCCTCGAGGGCCGGGCGCAGGTCGGTCGCGTCCCCGACGACGCCTATCCGGGTCGCCTCCTCGCCGGACCCGAACGCGACCTGCAGGCCGATGGACCCCAGCAGGATCACCAGGATCACGGCCGAGCTGATGAGGAAGTTCTTGTCCCGGATGCGGGCGGCGATCTCCCGGACGGCGACCAGCCGCACCAGGCCGGCGCTGCTCGGCCGGCGGATCCCACTGCGCGGATCGCTCACGCGGCCACCTCCTGCTGCGTCGGGGCGGCGACTGCGCCGCGGAAGAGCTCGACGAGGGTCGGCCGCTGCCAGGCGAAGTGGGTGACCCGTCCGGTGCCCAGCGCGGCCGCGAGGACCGCCTGGTCGTCCGTGACGGGGTCGAGGTCCAGGAGGGTGTCGCCGGCCTGCTCGGACACGACCCGGACCCCGGGGAGCGCGGCGGCCCACGACGGCGCCGCATCGGGGACGACGACCCGCAGCAGCCGTCCCGCCTCGCGTTCCCGGAGCTCGTCCACGGTCCCCGTGGCGACCATCCGGCCGCGGGCGAGGATGCCGACGGAGTCGCACAACCGCTCGACCAGGTCCAGCTGGTGGCTGGAGAAGACGACCGGCACGCCGGCGCGCACCTGCCCCAGCAGGGCGTCGGCCAGCGAGTCCACGCCGATCGGGTCGAGGCCGGAGAACGGCTCGTCGAGGATGAGCACCTCGGGCCGGCTGACCAGCGCGGCGGCGAGCTGGACGCGCTGCTGGTTGCCCAGCGACAGCTTCTCGACGGCCTCGCCGCGACGAGGGCCCAGCCCCAGCCGGTCGACCCACTCGGCGGAGGCCCGCGCGGCGGCGGCGGCGTCCAGGCCGTGCAGCCGGGCGAAGTAGGTGATCTGCTCGCCGACCCTCATCTTCGGGTACAGCCCGCGCTCCTCCGGCATGTAGCCGACACGGGCGCGCAGCTCCTGGTCCAGCGGCCGGCCGTGCCAGCGCACCTCGCCGTCGTCGGCCCGGGCCAGACCCATCGCGATGCGCATCGTCGTGGTCTTGCCGGCCCCGTTGGAGCCGCAGAAGCCGAACATCGAACCGGGCCGGACGGCGAAGGTCACGCCGTCGAGCACCTGGTTCTCACCGTAGCTCTTGCGGAGCCCGTCGAACTCGAGCACCTGTCCTCCCCCGTCGTACCCGTGTGCCGGAACCGTAGCGGGGGTCAGGAACCGCGCGGTACCGATCGGGAACCCGGGCGTGCCGCTATCTCCTGGGCCGCGGACTCGCGGCGGTTCCCCGGGTGCGGTGTCATCGGGGCATGAGCGAGCGCAACGGCATCGCCCAGCCGCCCGGCGGCGTCGGCCTGCAGCAGCTGCGGAGCGCCGCGGCCGGGTGCCGGGCGTGCGAGCTGTGGCAGGACACCACCCAGACCGTCTTCGGCGACGGGCCGGAGACCGCACGGGTCGTCCTCGTCGGCGAGCAGCCCGGCGACCAGGAGGACCGGAAGGGCGAGCCGTTCGTCGGCCCGGCGGGACGGCTGCTGGACAAGGCGCTCGACGCGGCGGGCGTCGACCGGTCGACGGCGTACGTGACCAATGCCGTGAAGCACTTCGGGCACACCCTCAAGGGCAAGCGCCGGATCCACCAGACGCCGCGTGCCGAGCACCTGCGCGCCTGCCGGCCGTGGCTGGAGGCGGAGTTCGACGTGCTCCAGCCCGAGGTGGTCGTGGCACTGGGCGCGACGGCGGCCAAGGCGCTGATCTCGCCGTCGTTCCGCATCACCCGGGACCACGGGCAGCTGATGCCCTGGACCCCGCCGGGCGTGCGCGCCGCCGAGATGTCCCTGCCCGAGGCCGACCAGGACGAGGACGCCGCCCACCAGACGTGGATCCTCGCCACCACCCACCCCTCGGCGATCCTGCGCACCCCCGACGAGGCCCGCGACGCCGCCTACGACGCCCTCGTCGCCGACCTGCGGGTGGTCGCCCGCGCGCTGGCGTAGGACCGCGCGGGCTCAGGCCGCCCGGCCGGCGTCCCCGTCCACCGTCGAGCGCGACGCCCGGAACAGCCAGAACGAGGGCACGATCAGCGCCACCGCGACCATCGCCAGCACGACGACGATCCCGCCCGACACCATCGCGACGGTCACCGACGCGGCGCTGGCCAGCGCTCCGGCGCGCAGGTCGCCCAACCGCGGCCCTCCGGCGACGACGACGAGGAAGACGCCCTGCATCCGCCCGCGCATGTCGTCGGGCGCCGCCAGTTGCAGCATCGACGATCGCAGCACCGCGCTCACCATGTCCCCCGCACCGGCCAGCGCGAGGAAGACGACCGCCAGCCACAGCGACTGCGCGAACCCGAACCCGATGATGGCCACGCCCCAGACCACGATGGCGCCCAGCACCGCCGCGCCCTGCCGGTCGATCCGCGACACCCAGCCCGACGTCAGGCCCATGACCAGCGCACCGATCGAGACCCCGGCGAACAGCCAGCCCAGGGCGTTCGGCGAGCCGGCGAAGCGGGTGTCCTGGAGCTCGGGGAACACCGCCTGCGGCCAGGCGAACAGCATGGCGATGACGTCGACGACGAAGGTCATCAGCAGCACCGGCTGGGTGCGCAGGAACGCGAACCCCTCCCCCACGCCCCGCACCGCCGCGCCCAGGCGCACCGCACCGGCCCGACCGCCGGGCGGCAGCGCGGGCAACCCGCGCAGGAGGACGGCCGCGACGAGGAACCCCAGCGCGTCGACGAGGTAGGTCAGGAAGATCTCGCCCTGGCTGATCAGCACGCCGGCCAGCAGCGGTCCGGCGATGACCCCCACCTGGCGCACCGTCATCGACAGCGCGTTGGCCGCCGGGACCAGCTCGATCCCCACGACGGCCGGGATGGCGGCGCTGCGCGCCGGCTGGTTGACCGCCGCGAACCCGGACACGAACGCGGTCAGCAGCCACAGCAGCGCCAGGTTGCCGCCTCCCGGCAGCAGCGCCTGGACGGCGAGCAGCGCGCTGGTGACCGCCGCACCGGTGGAGGTGATCAGCATCAGCCGCCGCCGGTCCATGACGTCGGCGATCGCGCCGCCGAGCAGCCCGAACACGATCAGCGGGACGAGCGCGACCATCGAGGTGATGCCGACGAAGAACGACCGCCCCGTCAGCTCGTAGACCTGGAACGGAACCGCGACCAGCGTCATCTGCTGGCCGATCATCGTCAGCGCCACACCGCCGAACAGCCGGCGGTAGGCCGGGATCCGCAGCGGGGTGGTGTCCATCGCCCAGCCGCGGCGCCGGCGCACCGGCTCGGGCACCGGCTCGTCGATCGCGCGGCCGCCCTCGACCGGATCGACCGGTCCGCTCACGGTGTCACCGGTTCGCTGCCGCGGAGCGCTCCGCTCCTCGCTCGTCCCTCGCTGCGATGCTCGCGCCCCTGTCCGCTCACGGGGCCAGCCGCTGGACGATCCAGCCCCCGCCCTCGGCCTCGTCGAGCACGAACCGCAACCGGTCGTGCAGCCGGTCGCCACCGCCCTGCCAGAACTCCACCCGCTCGGGGACCACCCGGTAACCACCCCAGGTCGCCGGCCGGGGCAGCGGCCCGTCGGCGGTCCGGGCGTCGAGCAGC
>Ga0196960_10000569_pt1 | contig 12216 bp, 10 predicted proteins | sample S3v_5metaG_FD_183187 | JGI IMG/M metagenome (GOLD analysis project Ga0196960, IMG submission 183187) | Soil microbial communities from Anza Borrego desert, Southern California, United States - S3+v_5 | ecosystem: Environmental > Terrestrial > Soil > Desert | place: USA: California | collected... | reverse complement strand
GGGATGCCCGACACCTCCCTGCTGCTCGACGGCAGCCCGTCGGCCGCCGCCGGCTGGGACGCCGACCTGCAGGCCGCACTGCAGCCCGGTGTGCCCGTGACCGTCGCCGACGGCGAGTTCCTCGTCACCGTCGACGCCGTCACGCCGGCCGGCGCGACGGTCACCGTCGTCCGTACGCCGGCGGCGGCGGGGGGGCGCGCCCCGGCCCCGGCCGACCGGGCCGTCGGGGTCCTCCGGGGCAGCCGCGCGGCCCGGCCGGTACCGCTTCCTGCAGCGGCGCCCGCCGGGACCCCGGCCGCGATCTCCGGCGTCCCGGTGCCCGCGGCGGTCGAGGCGGCTCCGATCGGAGCGGCACCGGTCGAGGCGGGGGCGCCGGTCGAGGCGGCACCGGTCGAGGCAGCGGCAACCGAGGCGGCCGCCACAGCGCCCGCCGGCAGCGGCTGGACCACCCCCGCGCTGGCCGCCGGTGGGATGGTGGGTGCCGGTGGCGCGGTGCTGGCCGGGCGGCGGGTCCTCCCGCTCCTGCGCCGCGGCTGACCTCCTCCACCCGGGTCGCCGCCCGCACCGTCTACTGCGGACGGCGATCCCGGCTGCCGGTCCGGGGACCGGTCATGCCGAGGTCACCCGGCGGCGGCGTCCGCGATCGTGCAGATGACCGCGCCGCTGGTGACAGCGGACCCGACCTCGGCGGACAGCCCGGAGATCGTGCCGGCCTTGTGCGCGGTGATGGGCTGCTCCATCTTCATCGCCTCGAGGACCACGACCAGGTCGCCCGCCGCCACGGTGGCGCCGTCCTCGACGGCGACCTTGACGATCGTGCCCTGCATGGGCGAGGTGAGGGAGTCCCCGGACGCCGCGGAGCCGCCGTGGCCACCGCCGCGCTTGCGCGGCTTGGCCGCCGCGGCCGGCGCCGCGCCACTCCCGGCGGCCAGGCCGGCCGGCAGGGAGACCTCGAGCCGACGGCCGCCCACCTCGACCACGACGGTCTGCCGCTCCTCGGGCTCCTGGCCCTCGACGGGGGCGGCGGAGTACGGCGGGACCTGGTTGTCCCACTCGGTCTCGATCCAGCGGGTGTGCACCGTGAACGGCGCGCTGGTGAAGGCCTCGTCGCGGACGACGGCGCGGTGGAACGGGATGACCGTGGGCATGCCCTCGACCACCAGCTCGTCCAGCGCGCGAGCGGCCCGCTGCAGCGCCTCCTCGCGCGTGGCCCCGGTGACGATCAGCTTGGCCAGCATCGAGTCGAACGCGCCCGCGACCTCGCCGCCGGTCTCGACCCCGGAGTCCCAGCGGACGCCCGGGCCCTGCGGGATCTCCAGCCGGTCCACGGGGCCGGGCGCCGGCATGAAGTTGCGGCCGGCGTCCTCCGCGTTGATCCGGAACTCGATGCTGTGACCGCGCGGCGCCGGGTCCTCGGTGATCTCCAGCGGCAGGCCGTCGGCGATGCGGAACTGCTGACGCACCAGGTCGATGCCCGACGTCTCCTCCGACACCGGGTGCTCCACCTGCAGCCGGGTGTTGACCTCCAGGAAGGAGATGGAGCCGTCCGTGCCGACGAGGTACTCGACGGTGCCGGCGCCGTAGTAGCCGGCCTCCGCGCAGATGGCCTTCGCCGACTCGTGGATGCGCGAGCGCTGCTCGTCGGTGAGGAACGGCGCCGGGGCCTCCTCGACCAGCTTCTGGTTGCGCCGCTGCAGCGAGCAGTCGCGGGTGCCGACGACGACCACGTTGCCGTGGGTGTCGGCCAGCACCTGCGCCTCGACGTGCCGGGGCTTGTCCAGGAACCGCTCGACGAAGCACTCGCCCCGGCCGAAGGCGGAGACCGCCTCCCGGACGGCGGAGTCGAACAGCTCGGGGATCTCCTCCATGGTCCGGGCCACCTTGAGACCGCGGCCGCCACCGCCGAACGCCGCCTTGATGGCGACCGGCAGGCCGTGCTCCTCGGCGAAGGCGACCACCTCGTCGGCGCCGCCCACCGGGTCCTTGGTGCCGGGCACCAGGGGTGCGCCGGCCCGGGTGGCGATGTGCCGCGCCTGCACCTTGTCGCCCAGGGCGATGATCGCCTCGGGTGAGGGGCCGATCCAGGTCAGCCCCGCGTCGAGGACCGCCTGCGCGAAGTCGGCGTTCTCCGACAGGAAGCCGTAGCCCGGGTGGATGGCGTCGGCACCGGACTGCTTCGCGGCGTCGAGGATCTTGTCGATCACGAGGTAGGAGTCGCCGGGCGTCGTGCCGCCCAGGGCGAAGGCCTCGTCGGCGGCGCGTACGTGCAGCGCGTTGCGGTCGGGCTCGGCGTAGACCGCCACGCTGGTCAGACCCGCGTCCTTGCACGCGCGGGCCACGCGGACCGCGATCTCGCCACGGTTGGCGATGAGAACCTTCTGCACCGGTGCTCTCCCTCTTCTGTGGGCCGGTCGAACTGATGTCAGTGCCCGCGCCGGGCGGGGTGGGTCACGGTGCCGCGGTGCTCAGCGGCGCCAGAGGTCGGTGATGGTCAGGCCCCGCCTGAACAGCTGCGTGCGAAGCATGGTCAGGGACAGCCCCACCACCGCGGCAGGGTCGCCCTCGACCCGGCGCACGAACGGCGCACCGAGCCCGTCGAGGGTGAACGCGCCGGCCACGGCCAGCGGCTCGCCCGTGGCGAGGTAGGCCTCGACCTCCGGAGGCGTGGGGTCGGCGAAGTAGACGACCGTGGAGGCCACCCCGATGTCGCGGCTCACGACCGAGCCGTCGCGCACGTCGAACAGCGCCTGACCGGTGTGCAGGATCCCGGACCGGCCGGCCATGCGACGCCACCGGTCGCGGGCCTCGGCCGCGTCCGCGGGCTTCCCCTGCGGCTTGCCGCCGAACTCCAGCAGCGAGTCCGCCCCGATGACCAGGGCGTCGGTCTCCTGCTTGGCGACATCGGCGGCCTTGGCGGAGGCCAGCAGGGCCACGTGCTCGGCGACCCGGGGTGCCGAGTAGGCGGACTCGTCCACGCCGCTCACCACGACGTCGGGCGCGAGCCCGGCCTGGCGCAGCAGCGACAGGCGGGCCGGTGAGGCGGAGGCGAGCACGAGCCTGCGTTCGGTGCTCACGCGAACCTCCCTGCCGCGCGCCAGCCACCGGGGCCCGGCTGCACCGGGCGGCGGTGGGCATCCCCGTAGGACGCCCACCCACCGGCCGGGGTGGGCCGCCGCCGGGTGCGCCGCTGGGAGAGCGCGGCCACCACCACGGTGAGCGCGGCCAGCTCCTCGGGCGTGGGATTGCCCGTGACCACCCGCAGCAGCGGTGGAAGGACCCCCTGCTCCCCACCACTCGCAGGCTCGCGGCGGGCTCCCTGCAGGGGGCCGCTCCGGTCCGTCGCCATCACAGCGGGATGTTCCCGTGCTTCTTGGGCGGAAGGGTCTGGCGCTTGTTGGCCAGGACCCGCAGTGCCTTGGTCACCTGCACGCGGGTGTGCGAGGGCGGGATCACCGCGTCGACGTACCCGCGGTCGGCCGCGATGTACGGGTTGGCGAGGGTGTCCTCGTAGTCCGCGATCAGCTCCGCGCGGCGGGCCTCCGGGTCCTCGGCCGTGGCGAGTTCCTTGCGGTAGAGGATGCCCACGGCGCCCTGGGCCCCGACGACGGCGATCTGCGCGGTGGGCCAGGCCAGGTTGACGTCGGCGCCGAGGTGCTTGGAGCCCATGACGTCGTAGGCCCCGCCGTAGGCCTTGCGGGTGATGACGGTGACCTTGGGGACGGTCGCCTCCGCGTAGGCGTAGATGAGCTTCGCGCCGCGACGGATGATCCCCTCCCACTCCTGCGAGGTGCCGGGGAGGAAGCCGGGCACGTCGACGAAGGTGAGCACCGGGATGTTGAAGGCGTCGCAGGTGCGCACGAAGCGGGCGGCCTTCTCGCTGGCGTCGATGTCGAGCGTGCCGGCGAACTGGGTGGGCTGGTTGGCGACGACGCCGACCGGCCGCCCCTCGACGCGACCGAAGCCGATGAGCAGGTTGGGCGCGAACAGCGGCTGCACCTCGAGGAACTCACCGTCGTCGAGCACGTGCTCGATCACGGTGTGCATGTCGTAGGGCGTGTTGGCCGAGTCGGGGATGAAGGTGTCGAGCTCGCGGTCCTCGTCGGTCAGCGAGTCGGGCAGCACGATCTCGACGGGCGGCACGTCCAGTGCAGGCAGCGGGTCGAGGTTGTTGCTCGGCAGGTAGGACAGCAGCGCCTTGACGTAGTCGAGCGCGTCGGCCTCGTTCTCGGCGAGGTAGTGCGCGACACCGGACTTGGTGTTGTGCGTCCGCGCGCCGCCCAGCTCCTCCAGGGAGACGTCCTCGCCGGTCACCGTCTTCACCACGTCGGGGCCGGTGATGAACATCTGGCTGGTCTTGTCGACCATGACGATGAAGTCGGTGAGCGCGGGGGAGTACACGTGCCCGCCCGCGGCCGCCCCCATGACCAGCGAGATCTGCGGGATGACGCCCGAGGCGTGCACGTTCCGCCGGAAGATCTCGCCGTAGAGGCCGAGGGAGACCACGCCCTCCTGGATGCGGGCGCCGCCGCCCTCGTTGATGCCGATCACCGGACAGCCGTTCTTGATGGCGAAGTCCTGGACCTTGACGATCTTCTCGCCGTAGACCTCACCGAGGCTGCCGCCGAAGACCGTCACGTCCTGGGAGAAGATCGCCACGGGCCGGCCGTCGACGGTGCCGTACCCGGTGACCACGCCGTCGCCGAAGGGGCGCTTGGCGTCCATCCCGAAGTTCGACGAGCGGTGACGGGCGAACTCGTCGAACTCGGTGAACGAGCCGGGGTCCAGCAGTGCCTCGATGCGCTCGCGGGCGGTCATCTTGCCGGCCGCGTGCTGCTTCTCGACGGCCCGCTCGGAGCCGGCGTGGACGGCCTCCTCGACCCGACGCTCGAAGTCGGCGAGCTTTCCTGCGGTCGTGTGGATGTCGATGTCGTCGGGGACGATCTCCCCGGCGTTCTCGAGTTCGGCGGCACTCACGCGCCGTAGCCTAAAGGAGGGCCTCCGGAGGGCACGCCGGCCGGGTGCCGGCGGTGCGCGGGCGACGGTCAGCGGCGTCCGTGCAGACGACCGCGACCTCCGACGTCTAGTGTGGAGGCTCGATGACTGCTCCGGCCGGCACTGCGCTGACGCGTGTCGATCACGCTCTGTCGCGACGGGCGCTCGGTCGCCGGGCGTCCGGCGTCCTGGCCGCGCACGTCGCGTCCCGTGTCCTGCCGGCCGTGCACCACCCTCGGTCCGTCGTCGCCCCCGGGACCGTCCGGCGCGCGGGCGTGGGCGCGCCGGTGCGATGCCGAGTTGCGCGTTCGACCGACAGGAGGGCATGACCATGCCCGACGTCGTCGGCTCCACCGGCCGGGCGCAGCCCGCGGCGATGGCCGGGGGTGGAGCCGCTGCGCCGGCCCCGGCACCCGCCGTCGAGCTGCCGCCCCGGCCCTCGGGCTTCCGTGGCTCCCTCGCCTGGGGACTGGTCCGGGCGGTCCGCCCGCGCCAGTGGATCAAGAACGTGCTCGTGCTGGCCGCTCCGCTGGCCGCCGGCGAGATCGCCGACCCCGACGTCATGGCGCCCACGGCGCTCGCCTTCCTGCTCTTCTGCCTGGCGTCGGCCGGGGTCTACCTGATCAACGACGCGATCGACGTCGAGGAGGACCGGCGGCACCCGCGCAAGCGGTTCCGGCCGATCGCGGCCGGCATCGTGCCGCGCCCCCTGGCCTTCGGGCTGGCCGTCGTCCTGTTCGGGCTGGCCGTCGTCGGGGCCGCACTGCTCACCCGCCCGGAGCTGGCGGGACTGCTGGCCACCTACGTCGTCATCCAGCTGGGCTACTGCGTCGGCCTCAAGGACCAGCCGGTCATCGACCTCGCCGTCGTCGCCTCCGGCTTCCTCCTGCGGGCGATCGCCGGTGGTGTGGCGGCGGGCCTCCTGCTGTCGCAGTGGTTCCTGCTCGTCGCCGCCTTCGGGTCCTTGTTCATGGTCGCCGGGAAGCGGTACTCGGAGCTGGTGGTCGTCGGGGACGCGGCGCAGACCCGCAAGACGCTCCAGGAGTACTCCGCGAGCTACCTGCGGTTCGTCTGGAGCCTGTCGGCAGGTGTGGCCTGCACGGCCTACAGCCTGTGGGCCTTCGAGATGGTGCGGACGCAGCCGGGGATCCCCTGGGCGACGATCTCCATCGCGCCGTTCGTGCTGGCGATCCTGCGGTACGCCGTGGACATCGACAAGGGTGGAGCCGGTGCTCCGGAGGACATCGTGCTCCATGACAGGGTCCTGCTCGGACTCGGCGTCGCCTGGGCGGTCATGGTGGGAATGGGGGTGTTCGGTGTCTGACGACGCGATTCCGGCAGGGGCGGTCACCACGCGTGTGCCGCTGACCGGCTGGGGGCGGACGGCCGCGACGCCGGCCGTGCTGACCCCGGTCGCCGGTGAGGACGACGTCCGCCGCGTGCTGGCCGCGGGCGGCGGTCGCGGTGTGCTGGCCCGGGGGCTGGCGCGCAGCTACAACGACGCGGCGCAGAACGCCGGCGGGCAGGTCCTCGACATGACGCGGGCCGACCGCGTGCTGGACGTCGACCTGGCCACCGGTGAGGTCGTGGTCGAGGCCGGGATCTCGCTGGACCGGCTCATGAACCTGTTCGTGCCCATGGGCCTCTTCGTTCCGGTCACGCCCGGCACCCGCTACGTCACCGTGGGCGGCGCGATCGCCTGCGACATCCACGGCAAGAACCACCACATCGCGGGCACGTTCTCCCAGCACGTCCCGTGGATCGATCTGCTCACCGCCGACGGGCAGGTCCGCCGTGTCGGCCCGGAGCAGGATCCCGAGCTCTTCTGGGCCACCGCGGGAGGGATGGGGCTGACCGGCGTCATCGTGCGGGCCTGCGTGCGCATGAAGCCGATCGAGTCCTCGCAGATCCTGGTCGACACCGACCGGACACCCGACCTCGACTCGCTCATGACGCTGCTCACCGGGACCGACGACCGCTACGACTACTCGGTGGCCTGGATCGACTGCGTCGCCAGGGGTGCGCGGATGGGGCGTTCGGTGCTCACCCGGGGCCGGTTCGCCCGCCGGGACGAGCTCCCGGTCCGGAAGCGGGCCGACCCGCTGAGCTACTCCGGTTCGGTCCGGATCTCCGCTCCGGACCTGTTCCCGCCCGGGCTGCTGAACTCCGCCACCGTCGCGGCGTTCAACGAGGTCTGGTACCGGAAGTCACCGAGGCGCAAGCGGGACCAGCTGCAGTCGATCGGCACCTTCTTCCACCCGCTGGACGGCGTCGGTCGCTGGAACCGCATCTACGGTCCACGCGGCTTCGTGCAGTACCAGTTCGTGGTCCCCTTCGGCCAGGAGGAGGCACTGCGGCAGGCGATGGTCCGGATCAGCAGCTCCGGGCACGCGTCCTTCCTCGCCGTCCTCAAGCGCTTCGGCGAGGGGAACCCCGGCATGCTCTCGTTCCCGATGCCCGGGTGGACGCTGGCGCTGGACATCCCGGTGGTTCCCGGGCTCGCCGCGCTCCTCGACGGCCTCGACGAGATCGTCGTGGCCGCCGGCGGGCGGGTCTACCTGGCCAAGGACCCGCGGGTGCGCCCGGAGCTGTTCGAGCAGATGTACCCGCAGCTGGCGGATTTCCGGGCGGTGCGGGCGCGCGTCGACCCAGATGGTCTCTTCACCTCTGACCTGGCCAGGAGGCTCTCCCTGTGATCGATGCGCTCGGTTCCGTCGGCTCGTTGCTGCTCGTGGGGGGCACGTCCGACATCGCGGTGGCCACCGCCCGCCGGTACCTGCGGGAGCGGCCGCTCCGGATCGTCCTGGCCGCCCGGGACACGCCCCGCCGTGCGGCGGTGGCCGAGGAGCTGCGCGCGGCCGGTGCCACCGTCGAGACGGTCGACTTCGACGCCGACGACCCCACCTCCCCCGCGCGCATGGTGGCCGATGCCACGGCGGGCGGGGACATCGACGTGGCGGTGGTCGCCTTCGGTCAGCTGGGAGACGCCGAGCGGCTGCGCACCGACGCCGCCGCCGTCGCCGACCTGGCGCGGGTGAACTACGTGGCGCCCACCGTGGTCGGCACCGAGCTGGCCAACCGGATGCGCGCGCAGGGCCACGGCGTGATCGTCGCCCTCTCGTCGGTCGCGGGGGAGCGGGCGCGGGCATCGAACTTCGTCTACGGCTCCACCAAGGCCGGTCTCGACGCCTTCTACAGCGGCCTGGCCGACTCGCTGGTGGGCACGGGGGTGTCCGTGCTCGTCGTCCGCCCGGGGTTCGTGCGGAGCAAGATGACCGGTCACCTCCCGGACGCGCCGCTGGCCACCACGCCGGACGCCGTCGCCGAGGCGATCGTCACCGGCGTGCGCAAGGGGCGGCACACCGTCTGGGTGCCCGGCGCCATGCGCTGGGTCATGAGCGGATTGCGGCACACCCCGCGCGCGATCTTCCGTCGCCTGCCCGTCTGACCCGACGGCACGGCACCGGTCATGCTGGCTAGCGTGGACCCGTGAGCGACCGACCGCCTTCCCGCTGGTCCGACCTGGAGCGTCCGGCTCTCGACGCGACGGCGCTGGAGGCGGCGCTGACGCGTGACTCCGGCCTGTGGCACTCGCTGGAGGTGGTGCCCGAGACCGGGTCCACCAACGCCGAGCTGATCACCAGGGCAGCTGCCGAGGACGCCCGCGAGGGCACCGTGCTCGTGGCCGAGCACCAGGTGGCCGGACGCGGGCGGATGGACCGCGCCTGGACCTCCCCGCCGCGCTCCGGGCTCACCGTCTCCTTCCTGCTGCGGCCGGACGTCCCCGCCGCCCGCCGCGGCTGGTTACCCCTGCTGACGGGCGTGGCCCTGGCCGAGTCCGTCCAGGAGGTCAGCGGAGTGCTGGCCTCCGTCAAGTGGCCCAACGACGTGCTGGCCGCCGACGGCCGCAAGCTGGCGGGGATCCTCGCCGAGACCGCAGGGTCGGTGGTCGTCGTCGGCGTCGGCCTCAACGTCTCGACCACGACCGCGGAGCTGCCGGAGACGGGAACGTCCCTGGCGGCGGTCACTGGTGGCACCGTGGACCGCGGTCCCGTGCTGCTGGCTTTCCTGCGCGCGTTCGAACGGCGCTACCTGTCCTGGATGACGGCGCTCGGGGACCCGGTCCGCACGGGCCTGGCGCGTGACTACCTCGCCTGGTCCTCGACGGTGGGCAGCCAGGTGGAGGTGACGCTGCCGGACGGATCGACACTGCTCGGCACCGCACGCGCGGTCGACTGGGACGGGCGCCTGGTCGTCGACGGCGCGGCGGGAACCGTGGAACTGGCCAGCGGCGACGTCCGGCACGTCAGGACACGCACGGCGGAGGCGTGATCGACGGCACGTTCTCCGTCATCCTGGGTCCGTGCCCTATCCCGACAAGCTGCTCGCCGACGACGAAGAGGTCGTGCGCCACCTGCACCCGCACGGGCTCACCCTCTTCTGGCCGGTCGTCCTGTTCCTGCTCGTGGTGGGCAGCGCCTCCTTCGGTGCCGCGCTCGTCCCCGCAGGGCCGGAGCAGGGCATGGTCCGGTTGGCCGTCGCGGCGCTGGCGCTCCTGGTGGTGCTGGTGCTCGTCGTCGTCCCCGTGCTGCGCTGGCGCACGACGCACTACGTCGTCACCACGCACCGGCTGCTGTTCCGCGAGGGCATCCTCGTCCGGCACGGCCGTGACCTGGGGCTGGCACGGATCACCGACGTCTCGTTCCGGCAGACACTGTGGGAGCGGATCATCCGGTCGGGCACGCTCTCGATCGAGACCGCCGGGGACAGCGGAGCCACGGTGCTGCAGCAGATCCCCGACTGCGAGGGTGTGCAGCAGTTGCTGGCGTACCTGGTCGAGGAGGACGCGGAGTGGCGGACCGGGCAGCACGCCGGTCCCACCGGCGGCGACGACGGCCGGTCACCCGTGCGCGGATGGCACTCCACCGCGGTGCTCTGACCGGGCGGACCGGGATGTGACGAGCCCGTCACGGCGCGCCTGAGCGCTTCTGTCGGACCCCTTCCTTACCTTCCCGCCCATGCGGCTGCTGCACACCTCCGACTGGCACATCGGCCGCACCCTCCACGGCACCGATCTCCTCACCGAGCAGGAGGCGGTGCTCGGCGGGCTGGCCGCGGTGGTCGCCGAGCAGCGGGTCGACGTCGTCGTCGTCGCCGGTGACGTCTACGACCGGGCGGTGCCCTCGGCCGATGCCACAGGTGTGCTCGACCGGGTGATCGGGCGGCTGCTGGTCACCGGTGCCCAGGTGGTGCTCATCCCCGGCAACCACGACTCCGCCCGCCGGCTGGGCACCTTCGCGGGGCTGCTGAGCGCCTCGGGGCTGCACGTCCGCGCGGCCACGTCGCGGCTGGACGAGCCGGTGCTGCTCGCCGACGAGCACGGCGAGGTCGCCCTCTACGGCATCCCGTACCTCGAGCCGGAGGTCGCTCGCCACGAGCTCGGCGTCCACGAGGCCCGCGGCCACGAGGCGGTGCTGCGCGAGGCGATGGGCCGCGTGCGGGCCGATCTGTTCCTCCGCCCGGGTGCCCGGTCGGTCGTGCTCGCGCATGCCTTCGTGGGTGGAGGAGTGGCCAGCGAGAGCGAGCGCGACATCTGCGTCGGAGGGGTGGACCGGGTGCCCGCCGAGGTGTTCGACGGCGTGGACTACGTCGCCCTCGGTCACCTGCACCGACCGCAGACCCTGACGCCTCGGGTGCGCTACAGCGGGTCCCCGCTCGCCTACTCGTTCGGCGAGGCGGGCCAGCGGAAGCAGGCCTGGCTCGTCGAGCTGGACGCGGCCGGCCTCGCGGACGTGCGGCCGGTGCCGCTGTCCACGCCGCGCCCGCTGGCGGTGCTGACCGGCACGCTGGAGGACCTGCTCGCCGAGCCCCGGCACGCAGCCGCCGAGCTGCACTTCGTCTCCGCGCGGCTCACCGACCCGGCCCGTCCGACCGACCCGATGCGCCGGCTTCAGGCACGCTTCCCGTTCTGCGTGCACCTGGACTGGGCCGGCACGGGCGCGGCCGGGGACGGCGGCAGCTACCAGGAGCGGATGCGGGGTCGCAGTGCCCTGGACGTCACGGACGCGTTCGTCAGCCACGTCCGCGGTGTGCCGGCCAGCCCTGCCGAGCGGGAGCTGCTCGCCCGCGCCCTGGGCGCCGCCGACCGGGCGGAGGCGACCCGATGAGGCTGCACCGGCTGTCGGTCACCGCCTTCGGGCCGTTCGCCGGCACGGTCGAGGTCGATTTCGACGAGGTGGGCCGCGACGGCCTATTCCTGCTGTGGGGCCCCACGGGCGCGGGGAAGACCACGCTGCTCGATGCCGTGGTGTTCGCCCTCTACGGCCGGGTGCCCGGAGCGCGCGGCGAGGAGAAGCGGCTGCGCAGCGACCACGCCGACGTCGCCACCCGCACCGAGATCAGCTGCGAGCTGACGCTGGGCGAGGAGCGGCTGCGCGTGGTCCGCCGGCCCGAGCAACAGCGCCCGAAGAAGCGCGGCGAGGGCTGGGCCACCGAGCAGGCCAAGCTCGTGGTCTCCCGACTGACCGACGGCGGTTGGGAGCCGGTGAGCACCCGGATCGACGAGGGCTCCGAGCACCTGCGCAGCCGGCTGGGGCTCGACGTCCACCAGTTCTGCCAGGTGGTGCTCCTGCCGCAGGGCGACTTCGCCCGCTTCCTGCGCGCGGAGCCCGAGCACCGGGCGGAGCTGCTGCGCACGCTGTTCGACGTCGACCGGTACGCGCGGGCCGAGGAGTGGCTGGCCGACGAGCGCACGGCCGCCCGTGAGGGCATGGCCGCTCACCGGGCGCAGCTCGGCACGCTGCTGGCGCGGGTGGCGCAGATCGCCGATGTGGACGTACCGGAAGAGTTGGTCCCCGAGATGGTCGGCGCCGGTCCGGGTGCCCGGATGCTGCCATGGATGGACCAGGTCCGCGCCGATGCGGAGCACCGGCTGGCTGCGGCGGTCACCCGTGCGGAGTCAGCGGCCGCCGAGGTGGCCGCGGTCGACGCCGAGCTGGCCGCCGCCCGCGCGGTCCTGGAGCGGCACGCGCGTCATGACCAGGCCGCCGCCGAACTGGCCACGCTGGAGGCGCAGGCGTCCGAGCTGGCCCCGCTCCGCGCCGAACGGGATGCCGGCCGCCGGGCCGAACCGCTGCGCGACGTGCTGCAGGCCGCCGACGTCGCAGCCCTGGCCGCCGAGCGGGCCGCCGACGCGTTGACGCAGGCGGCCGCCGCCTGGGCCAC
>Ga0196960_10000568_pt1 | contig 12219 bp, 12 predicted proteins | sample S3v_5metaG_FD_183187 | JGI IMG/M metagenome (GOLD analysis project Ga0196960, IMG submission 183187) | Soil microbial communities from Anza Borrego desert, Southern California, United States - S3+v_5 | ecosystem: Environmental > Terrestrial > Soil > Desert | place: USA: California | collected... | reverse complement strand
CCGAGTCGTTCGGGCCGATCACCGGCGGACTGCCGGGACTGCCCGGCGACGGGCCGGGCGCCCCCGGCCAGCTCGGGTTCTAGCGATGTACGAAGGCATCGTCCAGGACCTGATCGACGAGCTCGGGCGGCTTCCGGGCGTCGGTCCGAAGAGCGCGCAGCGGATCGCGTTCCACCTGCTGCAGTCCGACCCCGCCGACGTGCGCCGGCTCGCCGAGGTGCTGCTCGAGGTGAAGGCCAAGGTCAAGTTCTGCACCGTCTGCTTCAACGTTGCCGAGGAAGACCAGTGCCGGATCTGCCGGGACCCTCGGCGCGACCCCTCGGTGCTGTGCGTGGTCGAGGAGTACAAGGACGTGGTGGCGATCGAGCGGACCCGCGAGTTCCGCGGCCGCTACCACGTGCTGGGCGGCGCGATCTCCCCGATCGACGGCATCGGCCCCGAACAGCTCCACATCAGGGAGCTGCTCGCCCGGCTGGGTGACGGCACGGTGACCGAGGTCATCCTGGCGACCGACCCGAACCTCGAGGGCGAGGCGACCGCCACCTACCTCACCCGGATGCTCGGACCGCTGGGCTTGCGCGTCACCCGGTTGGCGAGTGGACTACCGGTAGGCGGCGATCTCGAGTACGCCGACGAGGTGACCCTCGGCCGGGCGTTCGTAGGAAGGCAGACAGCGACATGACCGAACAGCTCCCCGGCCTCGCGGCCCTCGAGGCCCTGGTCGAGGTGGAGACCGAGATGGCCCGGCTCGCCGACGACATCGCGGTCTCGGTCAGCACCTTCCTCGACTCGCTGCGGGTGATCGCGACGGAGGCCACCGGCTCCCAGGCGGTCTCGCTGCTGCTGCTGCAGATCAGCCAGGTCTCCCTGGCCGGTGCCAAGCTCGGCGCGCAGCGCGACTTCGCACCGCGCGACGACTACCAGCCCGACGTCGGTCCCGACCCCGACCTGGACGGCCTGCGGATGCGGCTCGCGGAGCTGCTCGGTGACGCCGACACCCACTGCTACGTCTTCGACCCCTACGGGGGAGAGGTGGTGGAGAGCCAGCTCTCCGACGACATCACCAGCATCGCCGCCGACCTGGAGAACGGTCTTCGTCACTACCGCCTCGGCGACATCGAGGAGGCCCTGTGGTGGTGGCAGTTCTCCTACGTCTCGTCGTGGGGCACGCTCGCCGGTGCCTCGATGAAGGCGCTGCTGTCCGTGATCGCCCACGACCGCCTCGACGTCGGTGCGCCCGACACCCAGGAGCTGGAGCAGATCGAGGCGGCGGAGGCGGTGCTGGACGGCGACGAGACCGTCGTCTGAGCCTCGGTAGAATCGGTCCGGTTCAGGCTCTTCCCCCGCACCAGACCAGGAGTGTGCCCCTGTGGGCATTGTCGTGCAGAAGTACGGCGGCTCGTCGCTCGCCGACGCCGACGCCATCAAGCGGGTGGCCCGTCGGATCGCCGACGCCAAGAAGTCGGGCCAGGAAGTCGTCGTCGCCGTCTCGGCGATGGGCGACACCACCGACGAGCTGCTCGACCTCGCTGCGGGGGTGAGCCCGTTGCCACCCGCCCGTGAGCTCGACATGCTGCTCACCGCCGGGGAGCGGATCTCGATGGCGCTGGTCGCGATGGCGATCTCCGACCTCGGGCTCACCGCCCGCTCGTTCACGGGCTCGCAGGCCGGCGTGATCACCGACTCGGTGCACGGCAAGGCGAAGATCATCGACGTCACCCCCGGCCGGATCACCGAGGCGATCGAGCAGGGCCACATCGTGATCGTGGCCGGGTTCCAGGGTGTCAGCCAGGACACCAAGGAGATCACCACCCTCGGTCGCGGTGGCACCGACACCACCGCGGTCGCGCTGGCGGCCGCGCTCCGCGCGGACGTGTGCGAGATCTACACCGACGTGGACGGCGTCTTCACGGCCGACCCGCGGATCGTGCCCACCGCGCGGAAGCTGGACCGGGTCACCTACGAGGAGATGCTCGAGCTGGCGGCCTCCGGCGCCAAGGTGCTGCACCTGCGCTCGGTCGAGTACGCCCGCCGCCACGACATCCCGATCCACGTCCGGTCGTCCTTCAGCCAGCTCGAGGGAACGGTCGTCACCGGCAGCATCAACGACAGCAACGAGACCGAGGAACCCGCCATGGAAGCACCGATCATCGCCGGCGTCGCCCACGACCGGAGCGAGGCCAAGATCACCGTGGTCGGCGTGCCGGACAAGGTCGGCGAGGCCGCGCGGATCTTCACCGCGCTCGCCGACGCCCAGATCAACCTGGACATGATCGTCCAGAACGTCTCGGCCGTCGCGACCAACCTCACCGACATCTCGTTCACGCTGCCGCGCACCGACGCGCAGACCGCGATGGAGGCGCTGGACGCGCTCAAGGAGCAGATCGGGTTCGAGAACCTGCTCTACGACGACAAGATCGGCAAGGTCTCGCTGATCGGCGCGGGGATGCGCTCGCACCCCGGGATCTCGGCGAAGTTCTTCGCCGCGCTCGCCGAGGCCCGGGTCAACATCGAGATGATCTCCACCTCGGAGATCCGGATCTCCGTGGTCGTCGACGAGGTCGACGTGGACGCGGCCGTCGCCGCCACGCACACCGCGTTCGACCTGGACGCGGACGAGGTCCAGGCCGTGGTCTACGGCGGCACCGGCCGATAACTACTCGCGGGGCCACCGTCGCCCCGGAAGGATGAGTTCCATGCGAATCGGAGTTGTCGGAGCCACCGGCCAGGTCGGCGTCGCCATGCGACAGATCCTGCTGGAGCGGGACTTCCCCGCCGAGGAGGTGCGGTTCCTAGCCTCGGCGCGCTCGGCGGGCACGGTGCTGCCGTTCGGCGACCGTGAGATCGTGGTCGAGGACGCCGCAACCGCGGATCCGGCCGGGCTCGATGTGGCGCTCTTCTCCGCCGGTGCCACGACGTCGCGGAACCTCGCCCCGAGGTTCGCCGAGGCGGGTGTGATCGTGGTCGACAACTCGTCGGCCTTCCGGAAGGACCCCGACATCCCCCTCGTGGTCTCCGAGGTGAACCCGGACGCCGCCCGGCCGGTGATCGAGGCGGGCCGCGGCATCATCGCGAACCCGAACTGCACCACGATGGCCGCGATGCCCGTGCTCAAGCCGCTGCACGACGAGGCCGTCCTGGTCCGGCTGATCGCGTCGACCTACCAAGCGGTCTCCGGCTCCGGCATCGCCGGGGTGGAGGAGCTCGCCACCCAGGTCGTGTCCGCGGGCGACAAGGCGCGGGAGCTGGCGTACGACGGCGAGGCGGTCACGTTCCCGGAGCCGGTGAAGTACGCCCGCACCATCGCCTACAACGTGCTGCCGATGGCGGGCTCGATCGTCGACGACGGGCTCCACGAGACCGACGAGGAGCAGAAGCTCCGCAACGAGTCCCGAAAGATCCTCGGTATCCCCGACCTGCGTGTCTCCGGGATCTGCGTGCGGGTCCCGGTCTTCACGGGTCACTCGCTCGCGATCAACGCCGAGTTCGAGCGGCCGATGCCGGTGGAGCGTGCGCGCGAGCTGCTCGCGAGTGCTCCAGGGGTGGAGCTGTCCGAGATCCCCAACCCGCTGCAGGCGGCCGGCAAGGACCCGTCGTACGTCGGGCGGCTGCGCCAGGACCCCGGCGTCGACGACGACCGGGGCCTCGCACTGTTCGTCTCCAACGACAACCTGCGCAAGGGCGCGGCGCTCAACACCGTGCAGATCGCGGAGCTGATCGCGCGGGGGCGCTAGGAGGACTCGCCTGGCTCGACGAAGGTCTTCGTGACCCAGACCGACACGAGGAAGGCGATCACCGAGATCACCGGGATCACGATCAGCATCGGCCAGGTGTCGAGCACGTCGATCAGGAAGAGCAGAGCGATCACCGCGACCAGGCCGACCGCCAGGAAGCTGGTGCTGCCCGGGTCGGGGACCGAGAACGTCCTCAGCAAGGCGCTTCCGAGCAGGACGCAGACGACGAACGTGGCGACCAGCAGCAGGAAGCCCGGGCCGCCGCCGCACGACGAGGTGCCGCGGACCGCCTCGCAGCCGCGGAGCGAGAGCCAGGTCAGCAGGACCATCGCGCCGCCGACGAGCGCGCCGGTCACCGCCGCCGCAGGGTAGAGCGGGAGCAGGGGGCCCTCGTCGGCCAGCCGGGCGGCGATCTCGGCGTCCTCGAGCTCGGCGCGGTCCAGCTCGACCGGGACCGGCACGACCTCGGGAGCGGGACGCGGGGCCGGCTTCTTCGCTGGCGTCCCCACAGCGGCGCTCCCGGCCGGAACGGACTTCTTCGCAGGCTTCTTGTTCGCCGGCGTGGCCTGCTCGGGAGCCTGCGCCGCGGTGGGGGCCCCGGCCGCGGTGGTGGGCTCGGGCTCGTCGACGGTACGCGTCGCGGGCTCCTCCTCGGCCACAGTCGTCTCCGCGTCTGCGATCGCGGTGCCGGCGGTCTCGTCGCGGGCCGCCGCATCGGCCTCCTCGTCGAGGACGACCTCGCTGGCATAGTCAGCGACCTCGGCGCGGGTGTCCTCGGTGGCCGGCGCGGGAGTCTGCTCGGGCGCCCACTTGACCTCGGCGGGAGCCTCCTCCACCGGGTCGGCCTGGGGGGCGGGGGCCGCCTTCTCAGGAGCGGGCTTCCCGGCGGTCGCCTTCTTCGCAGCGGGCGTCGGACGAGCGGGAGCGGCGGTCTGCTCGGCGGCCGGCGGGGCGTCTGCGGCCGGCACAGGGCCGGTCTCCGCGGACGCCGGCTTCTTCTTCCGTCCGAACAGACGGGGCGGCTCCAAGCTGAGCTTCAGCTTGTCCTGCTCGTCAGACATGGTGTGCATAGTGCCACGAAGGACATTCGTGCGGGACGCCGGTTCACGGCTGAAAAGCAAGCGCAGGTGGATCCGGATCGGATCCACCTGCGACTCGGTCGGGCTGACAGGATTTGAACCTGCGGCCTCCTCGTCCCGAACGAGGCGCGCTACCAAGCTGCGCCACAGCCCGCCGTGCTCGGCCCGGTTCCCGATCGGCTTCCGGCCGATCGACGGGCGGGCCCGCTCACAAGCAGGGGAGCATACCCGAGCGATCAGGCCGGTCCGTAATCCAGGGTGCCGACCCGTCCCGGTCAGCCCGGGAGCAGCGTGAGCAGGGTGGCCTCGGGTCGGCAGGCAACCCGGACCTGCGCGTAGGGGCTGGTCCCGAGACCCGCGGACACGTGCAGCCAGGCCGATCCCGGGTCGCCCGGTCGGGAGTCCGCGGGGTGCCGGTGAAGCCCGCTGGCGCGCCCCGGATCGAGGTCGCAGTTCGTCGTGAGTGCCCGGGACTCACCGCGCCACGAAGGCAGGCGGACCTGTCCGCCGTGAGTGTGTCCGGCGAGGGTCATGTCGTAGCCGTCGGCGACGAACTGGTCGAGGACCCGCAAGTACGGCGCGTGCGTGACACCGAGCCGCAGGTCCGCATCGGTGTCGGCCGGCCCCGCGACCGCGGCGAGGTCGTCGTACTTCAGGTGAGGGTCGTCGACGCCGGCGAACGCCATCCTGGTCTCGCCGACCTGCAGCGAAGCCCGTCGGTTCGAGAGGTCGAGCCAGCCGGCGCCTGCGAGGCCGGCGGAGAGCTCGGCCCAGGGCAGCTGCGGCTGGTTCGTGAACCGCTTGCCCCTGTCGGGCAGCAGGTAGGCGACCGGGTTCCGGGGCCTGGGCTCGAAGTAGTCGTTCGACCCGTGCACGAAGACGCCCGGCCGGTCGAGCAGCCCGCCCAGGGAGTCGAGGACCACCGGGACCGCGTCGCGGTGCGCGAGGTTGTCGCCGGTGTCGACGACGAGGTCCGGCTCCAGCCGGGCGAGGCCGCGGACCCACTCCTGCTTGGTGCGCTGTCGCGGCGTCAGGTGCAGGTCGCTGATGTGCAGCACCCGCAGCGGCCGCATGCCGGCGGGCAGCGCCCGGACGTCGACCTTCCTGAGCACGAACTGCCGGGTCTCCCACACGCCGTACCCCGTCACCGCCGTTCCGCCGAGGACGCCGGCCCCCAGCAGCGGGAGCAGGCGACGGCGTAAGGGGACGGGGAGCGGCACGCGGCAAGGCTGCCACAATCGGGGCATGAACTCCCTCAAGGACCGCCTGCGCACAGACCTCACCGCGGCGATCAAGGCCCGCGACGAGCTCCGCTCGTCGACGCTGCGGATGATCCTCACCTCGGTCACGAACGCCGAGGTCGCGGGGAGCAGCGCGCGCGAGCTCAGCGACGAGGAGATGATCGGCGTGCTGTCTACCGAGGCGAAGAAGCGTCGGGAGGCGGCCGTCGCGTTCGAGGAGGCGGGCCGGGCCGAGAGCGCGGCCAAGGAGCGGGCCGAGGCCGCGGTGATCGCGGAGTACCTCCCCGAGCAGCTCGGGCCCGAGGAGATCGCACGGATCGTCGAGGAGGCGGTCGACAAGCTCGGTGCCGCCGGCGCGGGTCCGAAGGCGATGGGCAAGGTGATGGGCCTGGTCCAGCCCCAGGTCAAGGGCCGGGCCGACGGCGCCGCGGTCGCCGCGGAGGTACGCCGCGCGCTGGGCGGTTCCTGAGCCGCCGGCGAGGCACGAGCCGGCGTGCCGAAGGGTGGTTCCTGAGCCGCCGGCGCGACTCAGCGGCCGCCGCCGCCGTTCCCGTTCCCGCCGCCGTTGCCACCACCACGGCCGCCGTTCCCGCCCCCGTTGTTCCGCGGTGGGGGCGGCGGAGGGCTGCCGTCGGAGATGTAGATGGTGACCGTGTCGCCGGAGCCGAACATCGCGCCAGCGCCGGGACTGGTGTAGGCGACGGTCCCCTCGGCGTAGCCGGAGTCCACGTAGCCGCCGTTCTCCACGGTGAAGCCCGCGGTCTCCAGGGTCTGCGTCGCACCGTCCTCCGACATGCCTGCGACCGACGGTACGGCGGTGAGCACCCCGGCGATGTCGGTGGTGGAGGGGTCGGTGAAGGACTCGTCGGGCAGGAACGGCGCGATCGCCCCGAAGGCCTGACCCCAGATCGGGCCGGCCGTCGTCGAGCCGGCGGTGCCGTAGCGGACGAATCCGCCGATCGACTTGCCCTCCAGCGTCTCGGGCTGTCCGACCTCGTTGACGCCGGCCACAGTTGCCGCCCCGGCGAGGTTCGGCGTGTAGCCGACGAACCAGACGGCCTTGTTGTCCGAGGTGGTCCCCGTCTTGCCGGCCGCGGCCTGCCCCGGGTAGAGGTCGTCGCCGAAGCCGCCCGGCGCCAGCACGCCCTCGAGGACGTCGTTGACGGCGTCCGCCACCGCACTGGGCAGCACCTGCTGGCAGGCCGGCTGGTACTCCTTGAGCACGTTGCCCTGGGTGTCCTCGATCTTCGTCACCGGCCGGGAGTCGCAGTGCCGGCCACGGGCGGCGAACGTCCCGTAGGCCTCGGCCATCTCGAGCGGGCTGACGTCCGAGACGCCCAGCGTGAAGGAAGGCTTCTGCCACTCGGGCCCGATCTTGATCCCCATCGCGCGGGCGAGCTGCCACGGCTCGCAGATGCCGGTCATCTGCTCGAGTCGCACGAAGAAGGTGTTGACGGACTTCTGGGTGCCCTCGTAGAGGTCGGGGGCCGCCGAGGCCGACGTGGAGTTCGAGGGTGACCAGATCGCGGGGTTCGAGTAGGGGCCGTCGCAGGTCTCGAAGCTGTTCTCCGCGACGCTGATCGTGCCGGGCGCCGGGATGGTCCGGTTGAGGGGGATCCCCTGGTTGACCGCCGCGGCCAGCACGAACGCCTTGAAGGTCGAGCCCGGCTGGAACCCGTTGGCCTTGCCGTACTCCTTGGGGACCGTGTAGTTCAGGTAGGTCTCGCCGAACTGCTCGTCCTTGCCCAGCGGCCGCGACTGCGCCAGCCCTTTCACCTCACCGGTGCCGGGCTCCACCAGCGCGAGGGCGCCGATCGCCCCGTCCTGCTTGTAGACGTTCGCGCCCACCGACTGCTGGGCTGCCTGCTGCATCCGCATGTCGATGGTCGTCGTGATCGTCAGGCCGCCGTTCTGGATCAGCTCCCAGCGATCCTTGGGGTTGTCGCCGAGGGCCGGGTCCTTCTTCAGGTAGGCGATGACGTACTCGCAGAAGAACTGCGCGCCGGAGTTCGAGCAGCCGTTGGACTTCGGCTGGACGTGGAGGTCGAGCGGCATCCGCTTGGTCTTCTCGGCGGTCTTCTCGCTGATCACGCTGAGCTCGGCCATCCGGTCGAGCACGACGTTGCGGCGCTCGCGGGACCGGTCGGGGTTCTCGGTCGGGTCGAAGGCCCCCGGGCTCTGCACGATGCCGGCGAGCATCGCCGACTGCGCCAGGACGAGGTCCTTGGCGTTGACGTCGAAGTAGTGCTGCGCGGCGGCCTGGATGCCGTAGGCGCCGTCGCCGAAGTAGGCGGTGTTGAGGTAGCGCTCGAGGATCCAGTCCTTGGAGTAGCGCTTCTCCAGCGCGATCGCGTAGCGCAGCTCGCGGAGCTTTCGGGCGTAGGTGTCGGCCGTCGCCGCCTCTTCCTCCTCCTCGGTGTCCGCCTGGTTGACGAGGGTCAGCTTCACCAGCTGCTGGGTGATCGACGAGCCGCCCTGCACGACGCCGTCGGCCGCCTGGTTGGTGAACAGGGCTCGCAGCGTGCCCTTCAGGTCGAGGGCGCCGTGCTGGTAGAAGCGGTAGTCCTCGATGGACACGATCGCCTTCACCATGATCCGCGAGATCTGGGCCAGCGAGACGTTGACCCGGTTCTGGTCGTAGACCGTGGCGATCGTGTTGCCGGCCTCGTCCTGGATCACCGTCCGCTGCGGCAACAGCTCGGTCTCGAGCTCCTGCGGCAGCTCCTCGATGGACTCGGCGACGTTGCGCGCGGTGAACCCGAGGACCCCGGCGAACGGGATCGCGAGGCCGGAGACGACGACACCGAGCACGGCGGAGACCACGAGCATCACGCCGAGGTGCGACGCGACCTTGTGGGCAGGAAGTCCGCCGTTCCGCTTGGCCATGTGCTCAGGTTACGGGAGCCGACCCTGTCGGTCCGAGTCGCCGTCGTAGCACGCCTGCAGCGTCCTGTCCGGCGTTTCACGAACGAACGTAGTCAGAAGTGACTAGACAGGTTGCGCCCAAGGAGTGATGTACCGGACCAGACCAGTACTTTACCTTTAGCAGGACGAGAAGGAGCCAAGGCGCTGTGGGGGCGCTGTCCTTCTCCGCGACAAGGGGACAAGATCATGTGGGTGGACGACTGGGCCCTGCGCGCGGCCTGTCGCGAAGGACAGCCGGACAAGCTGTTCGTCCGCGGCGCCGAGCAGAACAAGGCCAAGCAGGTCTGTGCCGGATGTCCGGTGCGGACCGAGTGCCTCGCAGAGGCGCTCGACAACCAGATCGAGTGGGGCGTGTGGGGCGGCATGACCGAGCGTGAGCGCCGGGCCCTCCTGCGCCGCAAGCCGGACGCCTCGTGGCGCAAGGTGCTCGAGACGGCTCGCGACCGCGAGCTCGCGAAGGGACAGGTCCGCGCGACCGTCTGAGGTCTCGATGCGCCGTGCGGGGGACGTGCGGCGTCTCGTGGCTCATTCCTCGCGGCCGAGGAGCGAGCCGATCCGGCGGAGTCCGTCGAGATCGTGCACGTCGCCTGCGAGAGCGGGGACGACCGCCGTCGGCACCTGCGGGTGCGCCGCGGTGAACCGGTTGCGGAGGTCTCGCTCGCGCTCGACCATCCGGACCTGGTCCGCGTGCAGGCGCAGCAACCCGGCCGTGACCGAGGCAGGGTCCTGGCGCCGGAGCCGCCCGGCTCCCGCGACCGCGTCCTCCGCCGGAAGCGCGCTGTCCGGCTCGGGGCTGGCCCGGTTGAGGATCAGTCCCGCCAGAGGCATCGCGTCGTCGCTGAGCCGCTCCACGAAGTACGCCGCCTCGCGCAACGCGTCCGGCTCGGGCGCGGCCACCACCAGGAACGCCGTGCCGTCGGCCTGGAGCAGCGAGTAGGTCTGCTGCGCCCGCTGCCGGAAGCCGCCGAAGACGGTGTCGAGCGCCGCGACGAAGGTCTGCAGGTCCTTGAGGAACTGCGCCCCGAGGATCCGGGTCATCGCGTTGGTGATCAGGCCGAACCCCGCCGTCATCAGCCTGGCCGGACCACGGGCCGGGGCGAGCATCAGCCGGACGAACCGGCCGTCGAGGAAGCTCGACAGCCGCTCGGGGGCGTCGAGGAAGTCCAGCGCCGAGCGCGACGGCGGGGTGTCCACCACGATCAGGTCGAAGTCGCCCTGCCCATGCGGCTCCCCGGCGCCGGCCGTGCCGCCCAGGACGTGGTCGCGGTGCAGCTGACCGAGCTTCTCCATCGCCATGTACTCCTGCGTGCCCGCGAACGAGCTCGACAGCGCGATGTAGAACGGGTTGGCCAGGATCTGCTCGGCCTTCTCCGGGCTGGCCTGGGAGAGCACCACCTCGTCGAAGGTGCGCTTCATGTCGAGCATCATCGCCGACAGTGACCCGCCGGCCGCCTGGTCCACACCCACCACCGGCCGCGGGGTGTTGCCGAGCTCCGGGATCCCCATCGACTGCGCGAGCCGCCGTGCCGGGTCGATGGTCAGCACCACGACCTTGCGTCCTCGTTCCGCCGCGCGCAGCGCGAGCGCCGCCGAGGCCGTCGTCTTGCCGACGCCGCCCGAGCCGCAGCACACGATGATGCCGGTGCGGCGATCGTCGAGGAGGCTGTCGACGTCGAGGTCGCTGGCGTGCCGCCCTGCCGGGCCCTCGGGACCGACCCGGCTGCGGGTGCGGCGGGTGCTGCTGCTCGTCGTCATCCGAGACCCTGCTCCCTCAACATCGAGGCGAGCTCGTAGAGCGCGCCGAGGTCGATCCCGCCGGCGAGCCGCGGCAGGTCGTAGGTCGGGACGTCGAGGCGGCCGACCACCGCCCGCTGCTCGTCCTCCAGGGCCCGGCGCTCGGCGTGGTCCCGGGCCTCCTTCAACAGTCCGTCGACCAGCCCCGGCTCCACCTCGAGCCCGGCCGCCTTGAGCTCGTCCTCGACCCGGACCCGGTCGAGGGTCCCGGCTCGGACGGCGGCGAGGTCCTCGTCGGCGAGGTCCTGCGGCCGGACCTGGTTGACGACCACCCCGCCGACCGGCAGCCCGGCCGAGCGCAGCTCGGTGATGCCGTCGGCGGTCTCCTGGACCGGCATCTCCTCGAGCACCGTGACCAGGTGCACGGCGGTCTGCGGCGACCGGAACAGCGTCATCATCGTGTCGGACTGGGACTTGATCGGACCGACCTTGGCCAGCCCCGCCAGCTCGTTGCTGACGTTGAGGAACTGGGTGATCCGGCCGGTCGGGGGAGCGTCGAGCACGACCGCGTCGTACTCGATGGCTCCCTTGTTGCGGCTGTTGCGCTGCACCGCCTCGTAGACCTTGCCGGTCAGCAGCACGTCGCGGACCCCGGGCGCGATCGTGGTGGCGAACTCGATCACGCCGAAGCGGTCGAGGGCGCGGCCGGCCCGGCCGAGGCGGTAGTACATGGCGAGGTACTCCAGGAGCGCGGACTCCGCGTCGATGTGGAGCGCGTGCACGACGCCCTTTCGGCCGTCGGGATCGGGAAGTCCGGTGGCGATCCGTCGCTCGGCGTAGGGGAGCGGGTCGACGTCGAAGATCCGGGCGATCCCCTGCCTTCCCTCCACCTCGCACAGGAGGATGTTGCGGCCGCCCCGCGCCAGGGCCAGCGCCAGCGCGGAGGCGACCGTCGACTTGCCGGTCCCGCCCTTGCCGGTGACCACGTGGAGGCGCACCAACGGCTCGTCGCTCACGCTTCGCAGCGTAGCCAGGCGGCGAGCCCGTCCGGGATCACGGTCCCCGTGAGGAAGCCGGTGGCCCGGTGAGCTACCTCGCGGGCAGCTCCACCTCCACCGGCTCGAGGACGTACGGCGGCCTGCCGGTCCCGACGACCCGCAGGTTGCCCCAGGCGTCGTGCTCCGCGAGGCGCCCGGTGACCGGTTCGCCGCCGGGCACTCGGAGCGTGACCGCGGTGGCGCCGGCGGACTTGGCGGCGGTGAGCGCCTCGTCCCGGGTGACCCGGCCGTACCAGTGGTAGCGGCCGTCGACCGGCTCGAGGTGCCCCGCGAGGTGGACCTGCACCTCGAGCCGGGCGCCGGAGACCTCCAGCTCCGCAGGCCCGCGGTAGCCGTCCTCCTCCGCGGGCGGCACCCAGGGCTCGTGCTGGCGGCGGCTCACCGGAGGAACCCGGCCCGGCGCCACATCCGCCGTCCGACGGGGCCCAGCAGGCCGTTGGTGTCGAGG
>Ga0196960_10000567_pt1 | contig 12229 bp, 15 predicted proteins | sample S3v_5metaG_FD_183187 | JGI IMG/M metagenome (GOLD analysis project Ga0196960, IMG submission 183187) | Soil microbial communities from Anza Borrego desert, Southern California, United States - S3+v_5 | ecosystem: Environmental > Terrestrial > Soil > Desert | place: USA: California | collected... | reverse complement strand
CGACCGCCGCTACCTCGCCGCGGTCCGGCAGGAGGGCGCGACGGCTCAGGCGCTCGGCGCCACCGGCGTCCCGTTCTTCGTGGTGGACCGCAAGTACGGCGCCGCCGGCGCCCAGCCCGCCGAGCTGCTGCTGCAGGTGCTCGAGCGCGCGTGGGCCGACGCCCACCCGCTCGTCACCGTGCCCGCCGCCGAGGGCTGCACCGACGACAGCTGCGCGGTCTGAGCGGACCCGCTGCCCCCGCCCGGGGGCGGTGGGCCGCTCATCCCAGCAGCCGGGCGACCGCCCGGAGGGACTCCTCCGCGGCGGCGTCCAGCTCGCGCACCACGTCGGTCGCCGAACGCTCGGCCGTGACGAGGCCGACGGCCTCGCCGGCGTAGACCGGTGCGGTGGACGGGTCCCCGGTCTGCCGGCCGTCCACGACGAGCTGCCGGGCGGCGGGGTCGTCCGCCAGCTCGTCCTCGCGCCCGTGCCAGGTGCGCGAGAAGTCGTTGACCAGCGCCCGGCCGGGCCAGCGCTGCGGCCAGGCGATGCCCTCCGCGACGTCGAAGGCCCGGGTCAGCACCGTCTCCTCGCCGGTCGCCTCCCGCACCCGTTTCCGGGCCGCGGCGGAGTTCAGCCCCTCGGTGCACGACAGCAGCGCCGTTCCGATCCAGACGCCGGCCGCACCGGCGGCCAGCGCGGCGGCCATCCCGGACCCGGTCGCGATGCCCCCGGCGGCGAGCACCGGCCGGTCGGTGAGCGCGAGGACCTCCTGCAGCAGGGGCAGCAGGCTGCGGGCGCCGGTGTGCCCGCCGGCCTCGGTGCCCTGCGCCACGAGGACGTCCACACCGGCGTCGAGCGCCATCCGCGCGTCGGCGACGGTGTTGGCCTGGGCCGCCACCACGATCCCGGCGTCCCGCAGGGGGCTGACGTAGGCGGCCGGGTCGCCGAACGACACCGAGACGAGGGAGGGGCGCGCGGCGATCGTCGCCTCGAGGAGATCGGGCCGGTCGGCGAGGGTCCACACCATCAGCCCGACGCCGAAGGGCAGTCCGGACCGGACCGGGATCGCGCACTGGCCGGTGAGGAAGTCGGCGCTGTGCCTCCCGCTGATGCCGATCATGCCCAGCCCGCCGGCGCGGGAGACCGCCGCGGCCAGCTCCCCGCCGGCCACGCCGGCCATCGGCGCACCGACGACCGGCGTGGTCAGACCGAGGCGGCGGGTGAGCGATGTGGTGATCACCCGATCGTCCTGCGCGCGGCTACTGGGTGGCGGGGCCGCCCTGGTCCGTGCCCTGCAGGCGGCCCAGGAACTCGTGACAGCGCTTCGCGCGGGCGGAGTCCTGCTCCATCACCTCGCGGAAGAAGCTCGCCACGTCGTCCAGGCCGGCGTTCTCGGCGTCCCGGACGTACTGGCCGTAGTCGTGCCCGGCCTTGAGCGAGTGGTACTGGACGGAGATCAGGTCGTAGAAGACGTCCTCGAAGCCGGTCTCACCGGTGGCCATCAGGTCCTCCTGGGTAGCAGCGGTCAGGAACGATCCCGACATACCCGGCAGGACCCGTTCGTCACACCGTCAGGCGGGCGGTCCGTCGGAGAAGGCGCCGCCGGTGACGTCGCCGCCCCCGGCCTCGTCGGCGAGCGTCCGACTGGTCGCCAGCTCGTCCTCCCCCGTGGCCGCCGGGTCGTCGTCGGTCGAGGCGAGGTCCGCGCCCTGGCCGTAGGCCCCGGGGTCCGCCTGCACGGTGCGGGGGTCGTTGAGCGGGTCAGGGGTGTCGGGATCGGTGACGGTCATGCCGGCCTCCTATCCCGACGAGGCGCGCACGAACCCCTCCCGAATGCGTAACCCATGTGTTACGCATGTCGCGTGCAGGCCCTCCGCGTCCTCGGCGACCCGATCCGGCGGGAGCTGCTCGCCCTCCTGGCGGACGGCGAGCTGACGGCGGGGGAGCTGGCGGCCCGGTTCCCGGTCAGCCGTCCCGCGATCAGCCGGCACCTCCGCGTGCTGCGGGAGGGCGGCCTGGTCCGGGTCCGCGCAGAGGGCCGGGAGCGCCGTTACGTGCTCGACCCGGCGCCGTTGCGCGAGCTCGACGCGTGGCTGGAGCCCTACCGCGACCTCTGGGCCCAGCGCCTGGACGCCCTGGACACCGAGATCGCCCGCGGCCGGCGGGAACGAACGAGGAGAGATCCGACATGACCGACACCGCCTCCGACCGCCGCGGCGTGGTCACGACGGAGCCCGACGGCCGGCAGCGCCTCGAGTTCCGGCGCTCCTGGCCCGATCCGATCGAGGACGTCTGGGGCGCGCTCACCGAGCCGGAGCGGCTGGCCCGTTGGATCGGCACCTTCGAGGGCGTGCGACGTCCCGGCGGCGGTGGCACCTTCACCATGACCCACGAGGACCAGCCGGTGGGGGAGCCGATGACCATCGCCGAGTGCGACCCTCCCCGCCGGCTGGTGGTCGAGTGGGTGCAGCAAGGGGTGGCCGGCTGGCGGGTGGAGCTGGACCTGTGGTCCGAGGACGGGCGCACGCACCTGCGCTTCACCCAGGTGTTCCCGGCGGACACCGACGTCGTCGACTTCGCCATGGGCTGGCACTGGTACCTGGACAAGCTCGGGGCAGAGGTCGGCGGGCGGCCGCAACCGGAGAGCTGGGACGCCTTCCTCGCCGAGGCCGGCCCCGGATACGGCCGGGCTCCGCAGGCCTGATCCCCTCGTCGGGGCGGCACGACGCAGGGGTCCGAGGGGCAGCCTCGGCCGGCGGGTCACGGGTGCTCGGCGGCGAGGACAAGACGTCCTAGACGTAACGTTCATCGCAGTTACAGCCCGGCGTCGGGCTTGTACTCTGACGCGATCCGGTCGGTCGCTCGCGCGACACGGCTCGCAGGCACCACCGCCGGTGCAGGACTTCCCCCCGGCTTTGCAGATGATGGAGACGCCGTGACTACCGTGGCCACCCCCGGTCTCGACAACGCCCCGACCACCCACGCCCGGCTGCTCGCCTGGGTGCGGGAGATGGCCGAGCTCACCACGCCGGACCAGGTGGTCTGGATCGACGGGAGCGAGCAGGAGTCCCAGCGGCTCACCCAGAAGCTGGTCGACGCCGGCACCTTCACCCCGCTGGCGAAGAAGCCCAACTCCTTCTGGTGCGCCTCCGACCCCAGCGACGTCGCGCGTGTCGAGGACCGCACCTTCATCTGCTCGGTCGACGAGGCCGACGCGGGTCCCACCAACAACTGGATGGACCCCCGCGAGATGAAGTCGATCATGACCGAGCTGTACCGCGGGTGCATGCGCGGCCGCACGATGTACGTCATCCCGTTCTGCATGGGCCCCGTCGAGGCGGAGCACCCCATGTTCGGTGTGGAGATCACCGACTCCGAGTACGTCGTGGCCTCGATGCGGGTCATGGCGCGCATCGGCAGCCGCGTGCTCGACGCCCTGGGCGACGACCGTCCGTTCGTGCCGGCCATGCACTCCCTCGGCGCCCCGCTGGAGCCGGGCCAGGCCGACGTGCCCTGGCCGTGCAGCCGGACCAAGTACATCGTGCAGTTCCCCGAGGAGCGCATGATCTGGTCCTACGGCTCCGGCTACGGCGGCAACGCCCTGCTCGGCAAGAAGGCCTACGCGCTGCGGATCGCCTCGGTCATGGCGCGCGACGAGGGCTGGCTGGCCGAGCACATGCTGATCCTCAAGCTGACCAGCCCGCAGCAGAAGACCTACTACGTCGCCGGCGCCTTCCCCTCGGCCTGCGGCAAGACCAACCTGGCCATGCTCGAGCCGACCATCCCCGGGTGGAAGGTCGAGACGATCGGTGACGACATCGCCTGGATGCGCTTCGGCGAGGACGGTCGGCTCTACGCCGTCAACCCCGAGTACGGCCTCTTCGGCGTCGCGCCGGGCACCGGCTGGGACACCAACCCCAACGCCATGCGCACCATCGAGCAGGGCAACTCGGTCTTCACCAACGTCGCCCTGACCGACGACGGCGACGTCTGGTGGGAGGGCATGACCGACGAGCCGCCGGCCCACCTCACCGACTGGAAGGGCCGGGACTGGACGCCGGAGAGCGAGGAGCTGTCCAGCCACCCGAACAGCCGCTTCTGCACCCCGATCGCCCAGTGCCCCATCCTGGCGCCCGAGTACGAGGACCCGAAGGGCGTGCCGATCTCGGCGATCCTCTTCGGCGGCCGGCGCAAGACCACCATCCCGCTGGTCAGCGAGGCCCGCGACTGGAACCACGGCGTGTTCATGGGGGCGACGCTCTCCTCGGAGACCACCGCCGCTGCCACGGGCGCAGTCGGCGTCGTCCGCCGCGACCCCTTCGCCATGCTGCCGTTCATCGGCTACAACGCCGGTGACTACTTCGGCCACTGGGTGAACACCGGCAAGCAGGCCGACGCGACCAAGCTGCCGAGGATCTTCTACGTCAACTGGTTCCGCCGCGACGAGGACGGCGGCTTCCTGTGGCCGGGCTTCGGCGAGAACAGCCGGGTGCTCAAGTGGGTCGTCGAGCGGCTCGAGGGCACCGCCGCCGCCGTCGAGACGCCCGTCGGCCACGTGCCCACGGTCGACTCGCTGGACGTCTCGGGCCTGGACATGACGCCCGAGCAGGTGCGGCAGGCCCTCGCCGTCGAGCCCGGGGAGTGGCGCGAGGAGATCCCGCAGATCACCGAGTGGTTCGAGAAGTTCGGGAACAAGCTGCCCAGCACGATGTGGGACGAGCTCGAGATCCTGAAGAGCCGCCTGACCTGAGAAAGGACCCCGTCCTCCCCACCCCTCGCAGGCTCGGGGCGGTGCCCTGGACGGGGCCGCCCTGCCCCCCGCCGCTCGCACGCTCGCGGCGGGGCCCTGCAGGGGGCCGGCCGTCACCGGGGCCCGGAACCTCTGGTTCCGGGCCCCGGTCGTGTCCGTGGTCGGCTTGCCGCGGGGCGTGTCGCTGCCCCGTCGGTTAGCGTGGCGGTGGCCCTCATTCCGTTCCCGGAGGCTCCCCACCAGTGGCCAATCCCTACCTGCAGGTGCTGCGGACCCCGCACGCCCTGCCGATGGTCCTGGCCGCGTTCATCGGCCGGCTGCCGTTGTCCATGGTCGGTCTGGGCTCGGTGCTGCTCGTCGCCTCCGAGACGGGCTCCTACGGTCTGGGGGGAGCGGTCGCGGCCGTCGGGGCGGTGACCACCGCGATCTCCGGTCCGCTGCTGGGCCGGTGGGCGGACACGCACGGCCAGCGGCGGGTGCTGCTCCCCGTGCTGCTGGTCTTCGTCGTCTCGGGCGCGGGCTTCCTGTTCTCCCTGCGCCACGACTGGCCGCTGGTGACCACCTTCGTCACCGCCGGGCTCGCCGGCGCCTGCATCCCGCCCGTGGCCTCCATGATCCGGGTGCGCTGGACGCACCTGCTGCGCGGCAGCCACCGGCTGCACACCGCGCTGTCCATGGAGTCGGTCGTCGACGAGTTCGCCTTCATCGTCGGCCCGGTGCTGGTCACCTTCCTGTCCACGACCGGGCACGCGACCTCGGGCGTCGTCACCGCCTTCGTCCTGGCCACCGTGGGCAGCCTGCTCTTCGCCGCTCAGCGCCGTACCGAGCCCGAGCCGCACGGTCACGCCAGCAGGCAGGGCCCCTCGGCGATGCGCACCATGGGGCTGCGCGTGCTGTTCGTGGTCGGGGCGGCGGTCGGGGCGATCCTGGGCGCGCTGGAGATCGCCCTGGTCGCCTTCGCGGACGAGCTGGGCCACAAGTCCCTCTCGGGCGTGCTCATCGCCGGTCTGGCCGTCGGTTCCATGGCCAGCGGCATCGGCTGGGGCATCGTGCACTGGCGGGCGCCGTTGCGTCGTCGGCTGACCGTCGTCCTCGCCGCCCTCACCGTGCTGTCCGTGCCGCTGCTCGTGGTGCACGACGTCTGGCTGATGCTCCCGTTCGTCGTCCTGGCCGGGGTCGCCGTCTCCCCGTCGCTGATCAGCTCGTTCACCCTCGCGGAGCTGCTCGTCCCGCGGTCGGCGGTCACCGAGGCGTTCACCTGGATCGGCACGGCGCTGGGGCTGGGCGTGGCGCTGGGCTCCTCGGTGGCCGGGAAGATCGTCGACGTCGCGGGTGCCAATGCCGCGTTCCTGGTGGCCACCGTGTCCGCCGCGATCGCCGCGGTCGTGGTCGCGGCCTTCCAGCACCTGCTGCACGTGCCTGCCGAGCACGCGGCCGAGCCGGCGATGGCCGGCTGACCGGCCCGTGACCCGGCCCCGGCCGGCTGCCGGGGGCGGCCGGCGTCTCGGCGTCGCGCCGGCCCGGCTCGGTCGCTGGCTGGACGGCGTCGCCGCGCGGCACGGCGCCTTCACCCGGGTCGAGGTCGCCGGGGACGGCCTGGAGATCACCTGTGCCGACACCACCGTCGTCACGCTGAGGGCGCCGTTCGGCTGGGAGCCGGAGACGCCGCTGCTGGCCCGCTTCACCGCCGCCGCGCAGCGCGAGCACCCGGCCGCCGTGCTGCTCGTGCGCCGTGGCCGCTGGGCGGTCGGCGTCTTCGACGGCGCCGGCTTGGTGGCCTCCAAGGTCGACAGCAGGCGGGTGCAGGGCCGCACGGCCGCCGGGGGGTGGTCGCAGCAGCGGTTCGCCCGCCGCCGCGCCAACCAGACCGACGCCGTCGTCGACTCCGCGGCCGACACCGCCGTCCGGGTGCTGCTGCCGCACGCCGACGGGCTGACCGCCCTGTTCACCGGCGGCGACCGCGGCCTCGTCGACGACGTGCTCGCCGACCCCCGGCTGCGCTCCCTGGCGGCGCTGCGCCGCGAGCCCGCCCTGGACGTCGGAGAGCCCACCAAGGCGGTGCTCCTGGGCACGCCGGACCAGTTCCGGGCCGTCGACGTGCACATCGTCGAGCCGCAGGACCGCGTCTGACCCGTTCCTAACCCGTGCGGTCCGTCCGCGGCCGGGAGAGCACCTCGTCCAGGGAACGGGTGGCCAGCCAGCCGCAGACGACGACGAGGTGCAGCAGGAACAGCCACAGCCCCAGCGCCACCACGCCGCCGACCACGTCCAGGCCGCCGAACGGTGCGCCGAGATCCAGGGGCAGGGACAGGAAGAGGACGAACCCCTGCAGGAAGCCCGACAGGCATGCGGCCGTGAAGAGCGCTCCGACGGCGAGGGCCGGCCCGTGCAGCCGCGCCCCGGCGACCACGCGGAAGCCCCAGGCGAGGGGGAGGGTGAGCGCGGCCAGTACCGAGTAGAAGCCCACGGCCACCTGCGCCACGGCGGCTCCCGCGCCCTCGTGCCGGGCCAGCCCGGCCATCGCCGAGGCGGCCAGCAGAAGCGGGTAGAGCAGCACAGGGGTGGCCAGGACCAGGGGGAGCGAGGCCAGCCGCCCGCGCCAGCCGGTCATCCCCTCCTCGCGGGGGCTGAACCGCAGCAGGGCCCGGCGCAGGCCCTCGCCGTAGAGCGACATGGGCACCAGCGCCAGCACGGCGCCGAGGAGATCCAGTTCCACGCCGGCCTCGATCAGCCGCGACACCGCCGCCGGCGCGCCGAGCTCACCGGGCAGGAGATCGGCCAACCGGCCGCCGAGGTCGCGGACGCGCTCGGCAGAGGTGATCCAGGCCGTCAACCCGAAGGCGAGCACCAGCAGCGGCACGACGGCCACACCCGCGTAGAAGGTGAGGGCGGCGGCGATCAGGGCGAGGTCGCGCCCGACCAGGCCCGACCGGACGCCGGACAGCACGGCGGCGAGCACCGGCCGCAGCCCGGGACGGGCGCGGGTCACCGGCTCGACGTCACTCGACGTTGTCGTTGGTGCCGGTCTCCTCGCAGCTGGCGTCGTGCGGGTTGTTCGCCTCCTCGGCGGTCGAGTCGCAGTTGGTCTCGCCGCGCTGGAGGTCCGAGTTGTCGCCGCAGGCGACGAGCGACCCGGTGAGGGCGAGGAGCAGCAGGGGCTTGCGAAGGTCCATGTACCGGTAGTGGTCCCCGGACGGCGGGGTGAAACCGAGCGCCGGGTGCGCGGCTCCAGCATCCGGTGACGCTTCGCACACACCAAATTACACAAAGGTGGTTCGAGGGATTGTCACGTCCGGGTAATCACCTTACGGTGAGTAGGTCCACCGGGGCAGCGAGTCACCCCACGCTGAACTCCCCGGCGGACGCCGGTGGTCCGTCTCCCCGAGCCGGGGGGATCGGCGCCGGCTTCCACCGCAGCACGGCGAGGCGGTGAGACGGACCCGTCCGCCTCACCGGGTTCGCCCTGCCCGCACGAGATCGGAGCGCCGCGGCACCATGGCGACCCCCCTGCACACGCCTGCTCGCCGTGTCTCGGTGCGGAGGGCCGGCCTGGCCCTCGCCGGTACCGTCGGCGTCCTCCTCGCCCCGGTCCCCGCCTCGGCCGAGCCGGGGACTCCGGCCACCGCGGCCCAGGCCGCCCAGCTGGTCGCCGAGCGCGGGCACCAGCTCGAGGTCGTCACCGAGGAGTTCAACGAGGCCCGGGAGGCGCTGGCGGCCCAGCAGGCCACCGCGGCCGCGGCAGCGGCGGAGCTGGAGAAGGCGACCGCGATCCTCGCCGAGGCCCAGCAGTCGGTGCGGGGAGTGGCCCGCAGCGCCTACACCGGCGAGAGCCTCGGCTCCTTCCAGGCCATGATGACCAGTGACTCCGCCGACGAGTTCCTCGGGCGCGTGACCACGCTGCAGACGATCGCCGGCCACCAGAACGGCGTCCTCGGCCGCGCCGCCGAGGCCGGCGTGGCCGCCGCGCAGGCGCACGCCACCGCGCAGGAGGCGGCCGCCGAGGCCCAGGGCACCTACGACGACGTCGCCGGGCAGCACGCCCGGCTGACGCAGCAGATCGCCGACTACCGGGCCCAGTTCGGCCGGCTCAGCCGCCAGGAGCAGCAGGCGGTGGTCGACGCCGGCCACCCCGAGGACGCCGCGGAGCCGCGGACGACCGAGACGCGCGCCAGCCGCGACACCCGGGAGGCATCGGCCACCGTGGTCGGCGGCAGCCAGGCCGCCCAGGTGGCCGTCGACGCCGCGCTGTCCCAGCGCGGCAAGCCCTACGTGTGGGGTGCCGGGGGCCCGGGTTCCTACGACTGCTCCGGCCTCACGCAGTACGCCTTCCGAGCTGCCGGGATCAGCCTGCCGCACTCCAGCAAGATGCAGTCCGGCATGGGGCAGGCCGTCTCCCGCGACCAGCTGCAGGCCGGCGACCTCGTCTTCTTCTACAGCCCGGTCAGCCACGTGGGCATCTACATCGGCAACGGCCAGATGGTCCACGCCCCGACGTCGGGCGACGTCGTCAAGATCGCCGACGTGGACTCCATGGGCGGCTACGTCGGAGCCCGGCGCGTCGCCTGACTGCGTCGAGCGCCCCGCCAGGCGCCCGCGCCGGGCACACTCCCGTGCGCGGGCCGGCGGGAGGGCGTCATGGGCGGGTTCTGGAACGGGCTGTGGCTGGCCGTTGCCTTCGTGTCGGAGCTGGCGGCCCTGGCAGCGCTCGCGGTCTGGGGCTGGAGCCTGTCCGGAAGCGGGCCGCTCCGGCTCGCCGCGGCGGTCGGGCTGCCCCTGGTCGCCGCCGTCCTGTGGGGGGTGTTCGCGGCTCCGCGGGCACCGGTGCGGCGGCGCGGCCCGGCCGCCGCGGTGAAGGTCGCCGTCCTCGGCGGCGCCGTCCTGGGGCTCCTGCTCACCGGGCACGTACCGGCGGCCGTCGCCCTCGCCGTGGGATCGGTGCTCGGCGCCGTCCTCCCGGTGGCCCCCGGGCCGGCCGTCACCGCGCCTGCGGACCGCTGACCTGCTGGAGCAGACCCCAGACGAAGGTGGTCCGCTCCCCGCCCGCCAGGTGCACCTCCCAGCGGGTGACCACGCCGGGGTCCACGCTGCGGGCACCCGGCAGGCCGACGACGTCGTCGAGGACGTGTTCCCAGACCAGCAGGCGCCCGGCAGCGGCCGGTGGCACGTCGGAGCCCGGCGCTCGGGCGAGGTGCTCGTGGAGCACCGACCCCCCGGGCCCGCTCAGCACCTCCCACCACAGGTGCGGCCACAGCGGCAGCGGCCACCGGCGCACCTGGACGTCGAGGTCCCCGAAGCGGCGGTCCTCCAGCTCTTCGGGCGGCCCGAGGACCGCCGATCGCAGCGCCAGGCCCCGGGGGGCCCGGGGAGAGTGCTGCAGGGCCTGCCACCGGGTGTGCGCCGCGTGTGCCTCCGCGCGCGTCGCGCCCAGGCGGGGGAGCGCCTCGGCCACCAGGTCCGGCCGGACGTCGGCCATCCGGCGCAGCAGGACCAGGCAGAACTCCCGCCGCGCCAGACCCCGCACGAGCGCCGACCCTGCCAGCGGCCCCGCGAGGTGAGCGGAGCCACCCCCCACGCGGCTCGCCCGTCCGGGAGGATGGCAGGCGTGAAGCCCAGCGCCGCCGCCCTGCTCTTCCGCGTCGTCGCGCTCGCCGAGGCGTGCTCCTGGGTGGCTCTGCTGGGCGGCATGTTCGTCAAGTGGGTGCTGCGGGAGTCCGAGGCCGGCGTGCAGATGTTCGGCCCCGTCCACGGCGCGATCTTCCTCGCCTACGTCGTCGTCACCCTCGTCGTGTGGCGCGTCCTGCGGTGGGACGTCCCCACGGCCCTGCTGGCGCTCGCCGCCTCGGTGCCGCCGCTGGCCACCCTGTGGTTCGACCGCCACGCCACCCGCACCGGGCGGCTGCCCGTGCCGGAGCCCACGCCCACCTCCTGATCCCGCGGCACGGCGGCTACGGTCCCGTCATGCCCGAGCCCGTGCTGCCCTCGACCGCTCGCCTGCTGCTCGCACGTACCGCGCGGATGCAGCGCGACGGCCGGGCGCCCAGCCTCGTGGCCGGGGTGGTGCGCGACGGCGGGCTGGCCTGGTCGGCCGGCCGCGGCGAGGTGGGCGACCGGTACGCCGACGTGCAGTACCGGCTCGGCTCGATCAGCAAGACGGTGACGGCGGTGGTCGTCCTGCGGCTGCGTGACGAGGGCCGGCTGGGCCTGGACGACCCGCTGGAGCAGCACCTGCCCGGCACGCCGTTCGGCGACCGGACGATCGGCCAGCTGCTCTCCCACCTGGCCGGCGCGTCGGCCGAGAGCCCCGGGGGCTGGTGGGAGCGCACGCCCGGCGGCTCGCTCGAGGAGCTCGGGCTCGACGCCGGTGACGTCGTGCTCGGTGCCGCCCGGCGGTTCCACTACTCCAACCTGGGGTTCGGTCTCCTCGGCGAGCTGGTCGCCCGGCTGCGCGGACGCTCCTGGGAGGACGCGGTGACCGCCGAGGTGCTGGCGCCCCTGGGCATGGGGCGGACCACCCCCCGTCCGGTCGCCCCGGCCGCCGGCGGCTGGGCGGTGCACCCGTGGGCCGACGTCGTGCTGCCCGAGCCGGAGCACTCCGCCGGTGTCATGGCAGCGGCCGGGCAGCTGTGGGCCACGCTCACCGATCTGGGGCGTTTCGCCGCGTTCCTGCTGGGCGACACCGCCGACGTCCTGGACCCGGCGACCCTCGAGGAGATGACCGTGCCCGCCGGCGTGGACTCCTCCGCTCCCGGCTGGTCGGCCTACGGGCTGGGCCTGCAGGTGGTGCGGCTGGACGGCCGGACGTTCGTCGGGCACGGCGGCTCGATGCCCGGCTTCCTCGCCGGCGTCTTCGTCGACCGCGAGGAGCAGACCGGCGCGGTGTCGCTGGCCAACGCCACGAACGGTCCGGATCCGCTGGTGTTCGGTCTGCTCGCCGACCTGCGGGAGGCCGAGCCGCGGGTCGTCGAGGAGTGGCGCCCCTCGCCCGCCCCGGTGCCGCTGGACGATCTGGGCGTCTGGTTCTGGGGGCCGGCGCCCTACGTGCTCCGCTCGACGGCGGGCGGCATGCTGCACCTGGGTCCGCTGCCCGGCCGGAGCGGCCGCGCCAGCCGGTTCACCCGCCGGGACGACGGCACCTGGGTCGGCCTGGACGGCTACTTCGCCGGCGAGACGCTGCGCATCGCCACCGACCACCTGGATCTCGGCACCTTCATCTTCACGCGCACGCCCTACGACCCCGCGGCCCCGGTGCCCGGTGGGGTGGACGAGCGCGGCTGGCGCTGAACCCCGGCGAGATCGGCGATCTGGCCCGGTTTCCGGCTTCCAAACGGGCGAGATCGCCGATCTCGCTGGGAGTGCGGCGTCCCCGCGCGGCCTTGTCCGGAGGCTCGCCCCGGGCGTGCGAGGGGTGAGGGGGGCGGGCTCTCTCACCCGCCGGCGATTCGCTCCAGCAGCGGGGTGATCCGGCGGTCCACGAACCGGCGCATCGCCAGCGCGGT
>Ga0196960_10000566_pt1 | contig 12252 bp, 13 predicted proteins | sample S3v_5metaG_FD_183187 | JGI IMG/M metagenome (GOLD analysis project Ga0196960, IMG submission 183187) | Soil microbial communities from Anza Borrego desert, Southern California, United States - S3+v_5 | ecosystem: Environmental > Terrestrial > Soil > Desert | place: USA: California | collected... | reverse complement strand
CCCCGCCCTGAGCCGGCGAAGGGTGGGGAGGACGCCCCCTGCAGGGGCCCGTCGCCAGCGTGCGAGCGGCGGGGGCAGGGCGGCCCCGTCCCGGGTCCCGCCCTGAGCTGGCGAAGGGTGGGGGGACGCCCCCTGCAGGGGCCCGTCGCGAGCGTGCGAGCGGCGGGGGGCAGGGGGTGCTTTTTTTCAGGCGCTGCCGAAGCGGCGCTGCCGCGCGGCGAACTCCTCGCAGGCCGCCCACAGGTGCCGGCGGTCGAAGTCGGGCCAGAGCGTGTCGAGGAAGACGAACTCGGCGTAGGCCGACTGCCACAGCAGGAAGTTGCTGGTCCGGTTCTCCCCGGAGCTGCGCACGAACAGGTCGACGTCGGCCATGTCGGGCTCGTCGAGGAACCGGGCGACCGTGGACTCGTCGACCTTGTCGGGGTTCAGCCGTCCGGCGGCCGCCTCGCGGGCGATCGCGGCGGCGGCGTCGGCGATCTCCGCACGCCCTCCGTAGTTCACGCACATGGTGAGGGTCAGGACGTCGTTGTCCCGGGTGAGCTCCTCGGCGATCTCGAGTTCCTTGATCACGCTGCGCCAGAGCCGCGGACGACGGCCGGCCCACCGCACCCGCACACCGAGCTCGTGCATCTCGTCGCGCCGGCGGCGGATGACGTCGCGGTTGAAGTTCATGAGGAAGCGCACCTCCTCGGGGCTGCGCCGCCAGTTCTCCGTGGAGAAGGCATAGGCGCTGATCGCCTTCACCCCCAGCTCGATCGCGCCCTCGACGCAGTCGAACAGCGACGACTCCCCCGCCTCGTGCCCCGCGGTGCGCGGCAGCCCGCGCTGCTTGGCCCAGCGGCCGTTGCCGTCCATGACGATCGCGACGTGTTCGGGGATCCTGTCCGCGGGCAGCTGTGGCGGGCGGACGCCGGACGGGTGCGGGTTGGGCGCCTTGACCTCACGCCTCATGCAGCAGGCTCATCTCCCGGCGGGGTGCCGATTCGGTCCGGTCCACCAGCGGCAGGGACCGCAGCCCGCGCTCCAGGTGCCACTGCAGGAGCGCGGCCACCAGGCCGCTGCCCTCACGCCGGTTGATGCCCTGGCTGGCCTCGGCGCGCGCCCAGTCGCCGGTGAGCAGCGCGTCCAGCAGCTCGACGGTGACCGGGCTGGGCATCGCCGAGCCGGTGGGCCGGCAGGCGGGGCAGACGGTGCCGCCGGCGGGCACGGAGAAGTGCCGGTGCGGGCCGGCCTCGCCGCAGCGGGCGCACTCCGCCAGCGCCGGCTCCCACCCGGCGACCGACATGGCGCGCAGCAGGAACGCGTCGAGGACCAGCCCCGCGGGGTGGGTCCGCTCCCCCAGCGCCCGCAGCGCCCCGACGACGAGGAGGAACAGCCGCAGCGACGGTTCCTTCTCCTCCGCCGTCAGCCGGTCGGCGGTCTCCAGGACGGCGGTACCGGCGGTGTAGGCCGGATAGTCGGCGACGATCTCCTGGCCGTAGGACCGGATGGACTCGGCCTGGCTCACGATGTCGAGGTTGCGGCCGGTGTAGAGCTGCAGGTCGACATGGGTGAACGGTTCCAGCCGGGCGCCGAACTTGCTCTTCGTGCGGCGCACGCCCTTGGCCACCGCACGGACCTTGCCGGTGCGCCGGGTGAGCACGGTGACGATCCGGTCGGCCTCACCCAGCTTCTGGGTGCGCAGCACGATGCCCTCGTCCCGGTAGAGGGCCTTCGGGGTCGTGCTCACGGCCCGGTTCCCGCATCGCTCCCGGCGGGCATCAGTAACCGAGCCTGTTCAGCTTCTTGGGGTCGTCCTGCCACTCCCCCAGCACCGTGACGTGCAGCTCCAGGTGGACGCGGGCGTCCAGCAAGGTCTCCATGCCGACGCGGGCCTCGGACCCGATCGCCTTGATGATCGAACCGCCCTTGCCCAGGAGCATCGGCTTCTGGCTGGGCCGCTCGCAGTGCAGCAGGGCGTGCACCTCCACCAGCTCGTGCCCCGGCTTCTTGGGATCGGGGCGCCGGTTCATCTCCTCCACGGTGACGGCGAGGGAGTGCGGCACCTCCTGGCGCACCTTCTCCAGAGCGGCCTCGCGGACCAGCTCGGCGATCTGCCGCTCGACGTCCTCGTCGGTGGTCTGCTCCTCGGGGTACAGCGGCGGGCCCTCGGGCAGCAGGCCGACCAGCAGGTCCTCCAGCAGCTCCACCTGGTCGCCCCGCACCGCGCTGACCGGCACGACCTCGGTGGCCTCGACCAGCTGGCTGGCGGCGACGAGCTGCTCGGCCACCTGCTTCTTGCCGGCGGCGTCGGTCTTGGTGACGACGAGGACCACCGGCGCCTTCACCTCGCGCAGCTGGCGGGCGATGAACCTGTCGCCGGTACCCACCGGCTGGTCGGCCGGGATGCAGAAGACGACGACGTCGACGTCGGACAGCGTGTCGCGGACGACGTCGTTGAGCCGCTTGCCCAGCAGGCTCTTGGGCTTGTGGAGGCCCGGGGTGTCCACCAGCACGATCTGCCCGCCGGCCCGGTGCACGACGCCCCGGATGGCGTGCCGGGTGGTCTGCGGGCGGTTGCTGACGATGCCGACCTTCTCGCCGACCATGGCGTTGGTCAGCGTGGTCTTCCCGGCGTTGGGGCGGCCCACCAGGGCGACGAAACCGCTGCGGTGCGGTGTCTGCTCAGGGCTGCTCACGGCTCCAGTCTCCCACCGGGTGCTGACGGCGGCGGGCCAGCTCCCGGGGTGTCCCCCACCACGGCCCGCACCCCGTCTCCGTCGGCTGGGATGATCTCCGGCGTGGCAGGACGGGAGCGTGACCGGTCGCGGCCGCCGCAGGCCGCCGTGGACCGCGCTCGCCGGCTGCACGTCGAGCAGGTGCGTGGCCACCGCTTCGTGGCCGGCTGGGGGCCGAAGCGCTCCGCCACCGTCGTCCCGGCACCGCTGCGCTACTGGCAGTACCGCTTGCCGGGCCCGACGGCGGTCGCGCTCGCGCTGGCGGTCGTCGGCCTCTGGCTGGCCCTGTTCGCCTGGCGCGGCGGGTGGCCGGCCGTCCGCGACGAGCTCCCCGTCGCGATGGCCGCCGGGCTGGCCGTGTACGCGGTCAACACCCGCCGGGTCACCGTCTCCGACTCCGGCCTCTCGTTCGACACGGCCGGCAGCCGCACCGATCCGGCCGACGTCGTCCCCTCGGCCCTGGTGCGGGCCGTGCGCACCGGCAGGGCTCCGGAGGAGTGGCCGCGCCCCGAGAACCGTGGCGGGTGGTGGCCCGGGCGCACCCGCGTCGCGGTCCGGTACCTGACCGACGACGGCGAGCGGGCGTTCACCCTGTGGGCCCGCGATCCGGAGGCGCTGGCCGAGGCCCTCGGGGTCCCCCTGACCCGTTAGGCGGCGGGGCGATGCCTTCTCTCAGCGCAGGTCGATGCCCTTCGTCTCGGGCGTCAGGAACGTGGTGATCAGGCCCATGATGACCAGCACGACCATGTACACGGAGAAGAGCCACACGAGGTCCTGGGAGTGCAGCCAGGTCAGGACGTAGGGCGCGGTTCCGCCGAGCAGCGCCACGATCAGGGAGTAGGGGGCCCCGACGCCGGAGGCCCGGACCGCGGTGGGGAAGAGCTCGGCGAAGAACGCCGGCATGATCCCGACGAACGCGCCGAGGAAGAACAGCGCCACCGACATGACGAGGAACAGCCGCAGCGCCGAGTCGTTGACCAGCGCCATGAGCGGAAAGGTCAGCACGAGGAAGGCGACACCGTAGGCGATGAAGATCGGCTTGCGGCCGAACGTGTCCGACAACCTGCCCCAGAGCGGCAACGTGACCATGAACACCACGTTGGCGGCGACGCTCGCCCACAGGCCGTTGGTCGCGTCGACGCCCTTGTTCGCGATCGCGAACCCGGTGATGCCGACCGCCCAGGTGTAGTAGACGACGGTCACGCTGCCGGCGAGGCCGACGACGCGCACCACGCTCCGCCAGTTCTCGACCAGTCCGCGGACCAGGGTTCGGGTGGTGACGTGGTGCGATGCGCCGGCGTCGTCCCCCGCGAAGGCGGCGGTCTCCTGGAGGCTGCGCCGCATCCAGAGACCGACGACGGCGAGCAGGCCGCCGAAGATGAACGGCACGCGCCACGCCCAGTCGGTCAGCGCCTCCTCGCCGAAGATGGACGAGAAGGCCGCACCGAACAGCGAGGCCAGCACGATGCCGGCGGTCACCGACACGTAGACGCTGGTCGACCACAGGCCACGACGGGCACGGGGCGCGACCTCGGCGACGTAGGTGTAGGAAGCCGCGATCTCACCGCCGTGCGCCAGGCCCTGGATGAGACGGGCGATGAGCAGGACCAGACCGGCCCACACGCCGATCGTCGCGTGGGTCGGCGCGATGCCGATCAGCAGGCTGCCCGTGGCCATCGTGATCATCGACGTCGTCAGCGCGTACTTGCGGCCACGCCGGTCGGCCAGCCAGCCGAAGAAGAATCCCCCCAGGGGCCGCATGAAGAACCCGGCGGCGAAGATGGCCAGCGTGGACAGCAGCGCGCTGGTCGGGTCGTCGCTGACGAAGAACTGCGCGGCGAAGAACGGCGCGAAGATCGCGTAGACGCTCCAGTCGTACCACTCCAGCGTGTTGCCCACGCCCGCGCCGAGCAAGGTGCGGAGCTTGCTCTGCTGGGGAAGGTCCGCGGGTGGCGGCTCGGCGGCGACTGCGGAAGTGGACGAGGACGGAATGGACATTCGGGTCTCCTCGACGGCGTTGTCCGGCAGAACCTGAGGGTGCTGTCGGGACAACGGCGGCGCAGACCCGTCCCGACCGGTCAAGCGGACGCCGGAACGGGCTGGTCCGCAACCGCGTCGAGCGGACGCACGGCATCGCGGCCTGGGATCCGGCAGAAGAGGCCGGTGCACTCCCCGGCGGCGTACGGCGATTGCCCGGCCGGCGGACGCCTACCGCGGGGCGGGGAGATCAGGTCGTTCGCAGCAGGGTGCCGTCGGGGCCGGCGAGGTGCACCGGCGCTCCCGCGGTGAGGTCCCGGACGGCGGCCAGCCCGTCGGGCTCCACGGCGTCGGCGGCGGAGACGACCACGGCCGCCTCCAGGCCCTCCACCCCGCTGGAGACGGCGGCGGCGACGGCGGCCTGCAGCGCCGACAGCTTCAGCGACGGCAGCCCCACGCTCGCCGCCACGTAGGTGCGGCCGTCGGTGTCGCGCACCGCAGCGCCCTCGGCGGCACCGGTGCGGCTCCGCGCCGACCGGGCCAGGGTGACGAGCTTCGCGTCCTCGGGGTGCAGATCAGCCACAGAGTCATCCTCGTCCGGTGGGGCGGCCCTCCTGCAGGGGCCCGCTGCTGGCCCCGTCCGGAGGCTCGCCCCGAGCGTGCGAGGGGTGAGAGGGACGGGGTCCTCTCACGGTGGGGGCAGGAGGGTCCTTCCTCAGCCTTCCACCACGCCTGCCGGCTGCTCGGCCCGGGTCGCCCCGGACAGCTGCTCGTCACCGTCCTCGCCGTCCTCCGACGGCTCGGGGAGCCGGCAGACCAGCAGGGTGTCGATCCGGTTGCGCCGTCCGCCGGTGCTCTCGGCGACCAGCCGCAGCCCACCGACCTCGGCCGCGGCGCCCTCGATCGGCACCCGGCCCAGCTCGCGGGCCAGCAGCCCGCCGACGGTCTCGACGTCGTCGGTCTCGGGCAGCTCGACGGCGAAGAGCTGCGCCAGGTCCTGCACCGGCAGCCGGGCGGTGACCCGCATCGACCCGTCGTCCAGCTGCTCGACCTCCGGGCGCTGGAAGGCGTCGTGCTCGTCGGCGATCTCGCCGACGATCTCCTCGAGGATGTCCTCGATGGTGACCAGGCCGGCGAAGCCGCCGTACTCGTCGACGACGATCGCGATGTGGATCCGCTGCGCCTGCATGTTCCGCAGCAGCTCGTCGACCGGCTTGGACTCCGGGACGAACGTCGGCGGCCGCATGAGCTCGTCCACCCGCGGGCCTCGCTGGTCGGCGCTGTGCTGCGACCGGCGGACCAGGTCCTTGAGGTAGACGACGCCGACCACGTCGTCGACGTTCTCGCCGATGACCGGGATGCGGCTGAAGCCGCTGCGCAGCGCCAGAGCGAGCGCCTGGGGCACGGTCTTGGTGCGCTCGATCCAGACGACGTCGGTGCGCGGGACCATCACCTCGCGGGCGATGGTGTCGCCGAGCTCGAACACCGAGTGGATCATGTTCCGCTCGCCGGACTCCACGACACCGCGCTCCTCGGCCATGTCGACCAGCTCGCGCAGCTCGACCTCGGAGGAGAACGGCCCGTCGCGGAAACCCCGCCCGGGGGTGATGGCGTTGCCGATGAGGATGAGCAGCGTCGCCACCGGTCCGAGGACCCGCCCGAGGAACCTCACGACGCCGGCGGTGGCCAGGGCCGTGGCGTAGGCGTGCTGGCGGCCCAGCGTCCGCGGACCCACGCCGACCAGCACGTAGCTGACCACGGTCATGACGCCGGCGGCGACCAGGAAGGTGCGCCAGCCACCGCCCCAGAGGTCGTAGAGGAGGACGGTGGCCAGCACCGCCGCGACCATCTCGCACAGGATGCGCAGCAGCAGGAGCAGCGACACGTGCCGCGCGCGCTCCGCGACGACCTGCTCGAGCGCGGCCGCGCGCTTCACGCCGTCGCGGCGCAGCTCCTCCACGCGCGCCTTGGACACGCGCTGGAGCGCGGCGTCCATGGCGCCGAAGACGCCGGCCAGCGGCACCAGGCAGATGGCGACCACCAGCATGGTGATCGCGGCGCTGCTCACTGCCCGGCTCCGAGCTCGTCCCGCTCGGCGCTCGCCGGCGATCGCTGCGAGGCTCGCTCGCCCGTCGCCTTCGCGGAGCTCATCGGGAACCGGTCTCCTGCGAGGCCGCCGCGCCGGTCACCGGCTCGCGCGGGGCGGCGCGCCAGGCCTCGATGAGCGTCGACTGGAGACCGAACATCTCCTTCTCCTCGTCGGGCTCCATGTGGTCGTAGCCGAGCAGGTGCAGCACGCCGTGGGTGGCCAGCAGCACCAGCTCGTCGTCCATCGAGTGACCGGCCGCCCGAGCCTGCCGCACGGCGACCGCCGGGCACAGCACGATGTCCCCCAGCAGGGCGGGCCCCGGGTCGGGGTCGTCGGGGCGGCCGGTGTCGAACTCGTCCATGGGGAAGGCGAGCACGTCGGTCGGGCCCTTCTCGCCCATCCACCGTTCGTGCAGGCTGCTCATGTACTCGGTGTCGACGCACAGCACCGACAGCTCGGCCATCGGGTTGACCTTCATCTCGGCGAGCACGAACCGGCAGACGCCGGTCAGCTCGGCCTCGTCCACGGCGATCTCGGACTCGTTGGACACCTCGACGGGCACGGCGGTCAGCTCCCCTGGCGGCGCGGTCGGGAGGTCCGGGCGGGCGCGCCGGCGGCCGGCCGGGATGCGGGGGGCTGCCGGGTGGCATCCCACCGCTCGTAGGCGTCGACGATGTCGCCGACCAGCCGGTGGCGGACGACGTCGGAGCTGGTCAGGTTCGCGAAGTGCACGTCCTCGACGCCGTCGAGGATCTCGCGCACGATCTTGAGCCCGCTCTGCGCGCCCCCGGGCAGGTCGACCTGGGTGACGTCGCCGGTGACGACGATCTTCGAGCCGAAGCCGAGCCGGGTGAGGAACATCTTCATCTGTTCCGCGGTGGTGTTCTGAGCCTCATCGAGAATGACGAACGCGTCGTTCAGGGTGTTGTGCGTGACGAGGAAGTCGTCCGTCACGTACAGCGAGTCCTGCGCGGCGACCTGGATGCACATCGTGTCCACCTCGCCGACGGGCTCGATGGAGTGGATGAACCGCATCGGACGCCCACCGCCTGCTGCGTCGTACGCCTGCCACTTGCGCTCGAGCCGGAACGGCTGGAGATCCGCGGGCAGCCGGATGTCGACGGTGTGAGCAGCACGTCGGTGGTGGACGGGTCGACCCTGAGCGAGTCCGGGCCGGCGCCCCGTCGCCGGGCGGGTCCGGGTGTAGGCCACCCCACCCAGGGAGCGGACCAGGAACACCACGTCGTCGCGCAGCCGCTCAGACGTGGTCGTGTACTGGATCCTGCAGGTGCGGCCACGCTGGCTTACCGGGCCCCCGTCACTGTCCAGCAGGCCCTGGAGCAGCGCCAGCCTGACCTCGGCGGAGTTGTGCGTGTAGGTCCACGGAACGAACTTGGTGTCCGAGCGGGTGCCGGCGAGCCCGAGCTCCCGGATCGCCTCGGTGACCGGGTTGGCGATCCGGAGGCCACCACGGCCGCCGTTCACGTGCTGCAACACGTAGTCGGGGCCGGCCTTGTGCCGCACGGCGATGCCGTCGAGCACCGACTCGAGCGCGACGACCAGCTCCGGGTCCGTCGTCGAGAAGGACGGAGTCGTCGACGTCGTGAGGCAGCCGTCGCCGAGGAGGAGTCCGAGCGCGTAGGGGTCGAGCGGCACCTCCTGCGGCTCGAACTCGACCGCATCGACCAGCGGGAGCTCGTACCGGTGCGCGCCTGCACCCCAGCGGAGATCCCCGGCCATCTCCTGGGTCTCGAGCGTCCGCGTCGTGCCGCGACGGCGGTCGTCCGGCGTGGTGACGGTCCAGAGGTGCTCCCCGCAAGCCAGCGTGGAAGCACCGTCCTGCGTCGTGACGCGGTAGACGACCTTCTTGCCCTGCGGGTAGATGCCGAGCACCGGTGTTGGCAGACCGTCGGATCCGACCACGAGGTCGCCGACCTGCAGCGAGCCGATCGGCAGGAAGCCGTTGGGAGTGAGCACGTTCGCGTCGTACGGCTGAGCCCGGCCCCGCATGTAGGCCAACGGGGCGACCTCGATGGTCCCTGCCTGCATGAGCCGCGGAATTGATTCCGGGTCGACCATGTCGTGCAGCGCGTCGTACAGCGGCCGCAAGTAGGGGTCGATCTTCTCCGAGAGGGTGCCGGGCAGGTAGCCCAGGCGCTCCCCCGCCTCCACCGCGGGACGGGTCAGGATGATGCGGTTCACCTGCTTGGTGGTGAGCGCCTGCACCGCCTTGGCCATGGCCAGGTAGGTCTTGCCGGTACCGGCCGGGCCGATACCGAACACGATGGTGTGCTCGTCGATGGCATCGACGTAGCGCTTCTGGTTCAGCGTCTTGGGCCGGATGGTCCGGCCCCGGCGGCTGATGATGTCCAGGCTCAGCACGTCGGCGGGGCGCTCGGAGCCGCCCGCCTTGAGCATGGCGATGACCCGGCGAACCGAGTCGGGCCGTAACGCCTGCCCGGTGCCGATCAGGGCGATCAGCTCGTCGAAGACCCGCACGGCGAAGGCGTTGTCCGCCGGCTGGCCGGTGACGGCCACCTCGTTGCCGCGCACGTGCACGTCGGCGTCGACCTCGGCCTCGACCAGGCGGAGCAGCTCGTCCCCGGTGCCCAGGAGGGCGACCATGGGAACGCTGTCGGGAACGGTGATGGTGGTGCGGACGGCCGTGCTCGCCGGCCTGGCGGAGGCGGGGTCGCCGTCCGCCGCGGCGGCCTGCGCCGATGCCTCACGCGACGTGGGGGCACCTGGCACGGAGACGTTCGGGGAGGTGTCGGGCAAGAACCCTCGACCCTGCCTTCCTGCTACGAGAAGGTGCCGGAACGGCACCGGGACCGCCCCAGACTACCCGCGTACGCCCCCGCCACGCGCCGGTCGCCCGACCGGGTCACCGCCCGCTGTACGTCGCCTTCCCCGCCCCCTCGGTCAGGAAGGAGGCGACGGCGCCGCGCAGGTCGTCGGTGGCGAACAGCGGGCCGGAGATCTCGGGCACGAGGCCATCCTGCGCGGACCGTCAGCCGGGGGGCCAGCCGAGGCCGCGGCCTCCCAGCACGTGCAGGTGGACGTGGTGCACCGTCTGACCGGCGGCAGGGCCGGTGTTGGCCACCAGCCGGTAGCCCGGCTCGGCGCCGTCCCCGCTGACCAGCCCCTCCTGGCGGGCCACGGCGTGCGCCGCGGCGACGACGTCGCCGAGCAACCCGGGGTCGGCCTCGGCGAGCGCTCCGACGGTCGGGTGGTGGTCCTGCGGGATGACCAGCACGTGGGTGGGGGCCTGGGGGTTGATGTCGCGGAAGGCGAGGACGCGGTCGGTCCGGTGGACGACGTCGGCGGGGATCTCGCCGGCGACCATGCGGCAGAACAGGCAGTCGGTCACGGTCGGCACCTTAGGAGGGCCATACCTCCCGCACACCTCGCGAGCCCTGAGGGGTGGCTCCCCGCGGCCCGGTACAGGATGGGACGCCCGCACCCCGTCGCTCCTGGAGGCCCCCGTGCGCGTCCCCGTCCCCCCTGCCCGGACCTAGTGCGTTCCGCTCCTGCCGCCCGGTCGGGTGGCTCCGCATCCGAGATCCTCGCCCGTCCACCTCGCCTGTCCCGCCGCGCGTTCCTGGCCGGGACCGGCACCGCCGTCGCCGCCGCGCTCGCCGGCTGCGGCCGCGCCTCCTCGACCGCTCCGAGCTCTCCCGGCTTCCTGCGCATCGGCGCCATCCCCGACCAGGACCCCGAGATCCTCTCGCGTCTCTACGCCACGGTCGCCGACTCGATGGCCGCGGCGCTGGATCTCGAGGTCGAGTACCGGCCGGTCACCGACTACGCGGCCGCCGTCTCGCTCTTCCGGACCGGCGATCTGGACCTCGTCTGGTTCGGCGGGCTCACCGGCGTCCAGGCCCGGCTGCAGAGCCGCGGCGCCGTGCCGGTCGCCCAGCGCGACATCGACGAGGCGTTCCGCTCGGTCTTCGTCGTGGCCGCCTCCACCGGCCTCTCCCCCTCCGACGACCTGCGGCCCCTGGCCCGGCTGCGGTTCACCTACGGCAGCGAGACGTCGACGTCGGGGCGCCTGATGCCGGCGTACTTCCTGCGCGAGGCCGGTGTGGACCCCGCGGGCTTCCCCGGGGGGCCGGGGTTCTCGGGTTCGCACGACGCCACGCTGGCGCTCGTCGCCTCCGGCACGTACCAGGCGGGCGTCCTCAACGAGCAGGTGTGGCGGTCGCGGTCCGCGGCCGGCGAGGTGGACCCGGGTGTGCTCGCCTACTCCCGCACCCCGCCGTACTCCGACTACCACTGGCTGCTCGGCCGGCAGGCGGTCCAGCGGCTCGGCGCCGACCTGCCGGCTCGGCTCACGCGGTACTTCACCGGCCTGTCCTCGGACGAGCCGGCCGACGCCGCGGTGCTCGACCTCTTCGGTGCGGGGGCGTTCGTCCCCACCGAGGCGGCGAACTACCGGCAGATCGAGGAGATCGGCCGCGAGCTCGGGCTCGTCAGCTGACCGGGATCGCGCGGCTCACCGGCGTGGAGGTCCGCTTCGGCGAGCGCACCGCCCTCACCGGGGTCGACCTCGAGGTGGCCGCCGGCGAACGCGTGGCCGTCGTCGGCGCGTCCGGCGCCGGCAAGTCGACGCTGCTCGGCGTGCTGGACGGCACCGTGACGCCGACCGCCGGCGTCGTCCAGGTGCACGGAACCGACCCGTCGACCCTGCGCGGGCGGCAGCTGCGCCGGCTCCGAGCCCGCACCGGGACCGTGCGCCAGCACCTGGACCTGCCGGGGCCGCTGCGGGTGGTCCACAACGTCAACGCCGGCCGGCTGGGCTCCTGGTCGGCGGCCCGGGCCGCCTGGTCGCTGCTGCGGCCGCAGGGCACCGCGGACGTCCGCGCCGCCCTGGACCGGGTCGGGTTGGCCGACCGGATGTTCGAGCGCACCGACCGGCTCTCCGGTGGGCAGCGCCAGCGGGTGGCCGTCGCCCGCCTGCTGGTGCAGCAGCCGGAGCTGGTCCTCGCCGACGAGCCGGCGTCCGCCCTCGACCCCGCCCTGGCCGACACCGTCCTGTCGCTGCTGGGCGAGCTCGCGGTCAGCCAGGGTGGCGCGCTGATCGCCTGCCTGCACGACCCGTCCCTCGGGCTGCGGCACTGCGACCGCGTGGTGGGTCTCGACGGGGGGCGCGTCGTCCTGGACGGCCCCAGCTCACAGCTGACCGTCGCAGCGCTGGAGCGGTTCTACGGGGTCGTGCGGTGACCGCGGTCCTCGACCGCACGGCACCGCCGGCGCCCCGTCTGCGCCGCGACCGGCGCCGGTGGGCCTGGGCGGGAGCCGCCCTCGCCCTGGCGGCGGTCTCGCTGGCCGGCAGCGGGCTGCTCTCCGGACCGGTGGTCAATCCCGGCGGGGCCGCGGAGTTCGGCCGGTTCGCCGCCGCGGCCCTGCGGCCGGAGCTGGGTGCGGAGTTCCTGCGTGTCGTGGCCGACGCCGCGCTGGTGACACTCG
>Ga0196960_10000565_pt1 | contig 12253 bp, 11 predicted proteins | sample S3v_5metaG_FD_183187 | JGI IMG/M metagenome (GOLD analysis project Ga0196960, IMG submission 183187) | Soil microbial communities from Anza Borrego desert, Southern California, United States - S3+v_5 | ecosystem: Environmental > Terrestrial > Soil > Desert | place: USA: California | collected... | reverse complement strand
GGCGGCGGCGGTGCAGCGCGATGGCCGCCGCCGTGCCGCCGGCCACGGCGCCGACGCCCGCGGCCGCCGGGATGCCGACCTTGGCCGCCTTGCGGCCGGTGCGGTAGTCGCGCAGCCGCCAGTCCAGGGAGCGGGCGTGCTTGCGCAGCTTGGAGTCCGGGTTGATCGCGTACGGGTGGCCGACCAGGGAGAGCATCGGGATGTCGTTGTGCGAGTCGCTGTACGCCGCGCAGCGCTCCAGGTCCAGGCCCTCGGCCGCGGCCAGTGCGCGGACCGCCTCGGCCTTCGCGGGGCCGTGCAGGGGCTCTCCGACCAGCCGGCCGGTGTAGACGCCGTCGACCGACTCGGCGACCGTGCCCAGGGCGCCGGTGAGGCCCAGGCGGCGGGCGATGATCGTGGCCGTCTCCACCGGGGCGGCGGTGACCAGCCAGACCCGCTGGCCCGCGTCGAGGTGGGCCTGGGCGAGAGCGCGGGTGCCGGGCCAGATGCGGTCGGCCATGTACTCGTCGTAGATCTCCTCGCCGATGGACATCAGCTCGGAGACGCGGTGGCCCTTGACGATGGACAGGGCGCTGTCACGGGCGTCCTGCATGTGCTCCGGGTCCTCGACGCCGGCCAGCCGGAACCAGGCCTGCTGCCAGGCGAACCTGGTCAGTTCCCGGCGCTGGAAGAACTTCCGCTTGTACAGACCGCGGCCGAAGTGGAAGATCGCGGCGCCCTGCATCACGGTGTTGTCGAGGTCGAAGAAGGCTGCCGCCCTCAGGTCCCCGGCCACCGGGAACACGGGCTCCCGGGTGCCTTCGGAGAGGGCCGGCCGTCCGTCGGGGCCGGCCGGGAGGGCCGTCTTCCGTGCGGCTTCGGCGGCGGCCTCGCCTGCGAGCACGCTGCGCGCCGTGGCGGGGCGCCTGCGGGGGGTGAGCCATCCAAGAGCGGCCATGTCGTGAGCATAGCCATTCTGTTCGGCTCTTCCCGACGCGGCGGGATGCCGCGGCGTGAACTCTCCGGGGCCGGAGCGTTAAACGGGTGACACCGCGTCCCTGCCGTTCCCGGGAGGGCCCGGGGGCAGGCGCAGAATGAAGGTATGAGTGCTCTGCTGCGTCGTAGGAAGAAGAAGCCCGCGGACCGGGTGGTGACCCTCGTGGGGAAGCCCGGGTGCCATCTCTGTGAGGACGCCCGGCTGGTGGTGAGCGCGGTCTGCGAGGAGACCGGCGCGTCCTGGGTGGAGAAGGACATCACGCAGGACGAGGCGCTGCACAAGGAGTACTGGGAGCAGATCCCGGTGGTCCTGATCGATGACGAACAGCACACCTTCTGGCGGGTGGACCCGCAGAGGCTGCGCACGGCGTTGCGTACGTGAGGGGGCTTCCTCGGTGAAACCCGGTTAACATCGTGGGCGTTTTGAGTGGCCTCGGGGGGCGTGGACATGAGGAGTGTGTACCGTCTTGCCCCCTTCGGGCCCGCAACGGGCTGATGACGTCCCGGGTTCCGGGATTACGCAGCGAATATGCGTGACCCCGGTCACTTTGACCGGACAAAACGGACACCATCTTTGTGCACGCGTTCACAAAGACATAGCCTGCTGTGGACGGGGCGGTCATAGGACATACGGCCGCCTGCAGCCCCGCTCATCCCGCAGGAGCACCGTGGCAACTGGCCGAACTCACCGACCGGCGACCCGTAGCCGAGGAATTCCCGAGGCCACCGTCGCCAGGCTTCCGCTGTATCTCCGCGCACTGACAGCGCTCTCCGAGCGCTCGGTTCCCACGGTCTCCTCCGAGGAACTCGCCGCGGCGGCGGGAGTCAATTCCGCCAAGCTGCGCAAGGACTTCAGTTATCTGGGCTCCTACGGCACACGCGGTGTCGGGTACGACGTCGAGTATCTCGTCTACCAGATCTCCCGTGAACTCGGGCTCACCCAGGACTGGCCGGTCGCCATCGTCGGCATCGGTAACCTCGGCGCCGCACTCGCCAACTACGGCGGTTTCGCCTCCCGTGGTTTCCGGGTCGCCGCGCTGATAGACGCCGACCCCGCCATGGCGGGTACGCCGGTGGCCGGGATCGCCGTCCAGCACACCGACGACCTGGACCGGATCATCAGCGAGAACGGTGTGTCCATCGGTGTCATCACCACCCCGCCCGGCGCGGCGCAGCAGGTCTGCGACCGGCTCGTCGCGGCGGGCGTGACCTCCATCCTGAACTTCGCGCCGACGGTGCTCTCCGTGCCCGACGGTGTGGACGTGCGCAAGGTCGATCTCTCGATCGAGCTGCAGATCCTCGCCTTCCACGAGCAGCGCAAGGCCGGCGAGGAGGCCGCCGCCGACGGCAGGGCGGGTGCGGTCGACGGCCCCGACGCGGCGCCGCCGGTCCGCGCCACTTCCGCCGGCCGGAAGGGACCTGACGGGGACATGCCCGCCGTGATGCCGGCATGAGTCTCCTGGTCGTAGGACTGAGTCACCGCAGCGCCCCTGTCTCCGTGCTGGAGCGGGCGTCCCTCCCGGCCGAGGCGCGGACGAAGCTGCTTCAGAGCACCCTCGCCGCGGAGCCCGCGACCGAGGCCGCCGTCCTGGCCACGTGCAACCGCATCGAGCTGTACGCGGACGTGGACAAGTTCCACGCCGGGGTCGCCGAGCTGTCCACCCTGCTCGCGCAGCACAGCGGGGTCGGGCTGGACGAGCTCACTCCTTATCTTTATGTGCACTACGAGGACCGTGCCGTCCACCACCTCTTCTCGGTGGCGTGCGGGCTGGACTCGATGGTCGTCGGCGAGGGCCAGATCCTCGGCCAGATCAAGGACGCGCTGGCGCTGGGGCAGGAGCTCCACACGGCGGGCCGTCTGCTGAACGACCTCTTCCAGCAGGCCCTGCGGGTCGGCAAGCGTGCCCACAGCGAGACCGGGATCGACCGGGCCGGGCAGTCGCTCGTCACCTTCGGTCTCGAACAGCTGGCCGACGGCGCCGAGGTCACCGCGTGGGCGGCGGGCAAGCACGCGCTGGTGATCGGCGCGGGCTCGATGTCCTCGCTCGCCGCGGCCACCCTGGCCCGTGCGGGTGTCGAGGAGATCGTCGTCGCCAACCGGACCCGGGCCCGTGCCGACCGGCTCGTCGAGATCCTCGGCCAGACCGGCGTCCCGACGGTGCGCGCCGTGGAGATGGCCGGGGTCGCGGACGAACTGGCACGTGCCGATGTCGTCGTGTCCTGCACGGGTGCGACCGGGCTCGTCCTGACGGCACAGGCCGTGGCCGCCGCGCTCGGCGTCGGCTTCGACACCGCGGTCCGGGAGCCCGAGGCCCCCGCGGCCGCCGCCCCCGACGCGCTGGACCAGCACGCCGCGTGGGTCGAGAACGGTTCCGCCACGGCCGCAGCTCAGGACCGGGCCGTGCGCCGGGTGCCCGTGCGGCCGGTCTTCACCGGCCCGGCCCGGCTCCATCTGCTCGACCTCGCGATGCCGCGCGACATCGACGGAGCGGCCCACCGCATCGCCGGTGTGCGCCTCGTCGACATCGAGTCGCTCGCCGAGGCGTCCGCGGACGCTCCGATGGCCGCCGATGTGGACCAGGTGCGCACCCTCGTCGCCGACGAGGTCGCCGCGTTCGGGGCCGCTCAGCGCGCCGCCCACATCACCCCGACCGTCGTCGCCCTGCGCACCATGGCCGCGGATGTGGTGGCCGGCGAGATCGCGCGGCTCGACGGGCGCCTTCCCGGCCTCGACGAGAAGCAGCGCGCCGAGATCACCCAGACCGTGCGCCGTGTCGTCGACAAGCTCCTGCACGCGCCCACCGTGCGGGTCAAGCAGCTCGCGAGCGAGCCCGGCGGTGCCGGGTACGCCGATGCGCTGCGGGAACTCTTCGACCTCGACCCGCAGACGGTGGCCGCCGTCTCCCGGGCAGACCTGAACGACCCGAATAGAGGGCGGTCATGACCGACAACTCACCCCTGGGCGGGGAGACCACCACACCGCTCCGGCTAGGTACCCGGCGCAGCAAGCTCGCCATGGCGCAGTCCGGCATGGTCGCTGATGCGGTCCGTGAGGTGACCGGGCGTGCCGTCGAGCTCGTCGAGATCACCACGTACGGGGACGTCTCCCGGGAGCACCTGGCGCAGATCGGCGGGACCGGTGTGTTCGTCGCCGCGCTGCGCGAGGCGCTGCTGAGCGGTGAGGTGGACTTCGCCGTCCACTCGCTCAAGGATCTGCCGACCGTGCAGCCCGAGGGCCTCGTGCTGGCCGCCGTGCCGGTGCGCGAGGACCCGCGTGACGCCCTGGTGGCGCGGGACGGGCTGTCCTTCGAGCAGCTGCCGCCCGGTGCCCGCATCGGTACCGGCTCGCCGCGCCGCATGGCGCAGCTCAACGCGTACGCCCGCTCGCACGGCCTCGAGATAGAGACCGTCGCGATCCGTGGCAACGTCGATACGCGCATCGGTTTTGTACGAAGCGGGGAGCTGGACGCGGTGGTTCTCGCCGCCGCGGGGCTCAGCCGCCTCGGACGCACGGACGAGGTCACCGGCTTCCTGCCGGTCGACACCGTCCTGCCCGCTCCCGGCCAGGGAGCACTGGCGATCGAGTGCGCTGAAAGCAGCGCCGACCTCGCCGCAGCTCTCGCCGAGCTCGACGACCCGTACACCCGGGTCGCCGTGACCGCCGAGCGCGCCCTGCTCAACGCCCTGGAGGCCGGCTGTTCCGCACCTGTGGGTGCGCTGGCCGACCTCCTGGCCGACGGGCAGGTTGTCAACGAACTGCGCCTGCGCGGTGTCGTCGGTTCGACCGACGGCACTTCCCTGGTGCAGCTGTCCATCACCGGTCCCGTCCCCACGTCGCACGGCGACGCGGCGGCCCTCGGTCGCGAGCTCGCGGCCGAGATGCTCGCCAAGGGTGCGGCCGGTCTTATGGGGGAGCGAGCACTTTGAGCCCCACCGGCCCTGTCGTATCCGACTTCCCTGTCCTGTCCTCAGGGCATGTCACCTTCCTCGGCGCCGGTCCCGGCGACCCGGGACTGCTGACTCTGCGCGCCGTCGAGGCGCTTGCGAGCGCGGACGTCCTTGTCGCTGAACCGGAGGTTCTCGACGTCGTTCGCTGCCATGCGCGGGCAGGGGTAAGCACGCCTGAGATGACGGTTGTTGACATGGCGTCAACACCCGCAGGAGTACCCGTCCTCAGGGATGCCGCCAATCTTGTCATGGAGGCAGCGAAGGGCGGCAGGCGGGTGGTCCGTGCTGTCACGGGCGACCCCGGCCTGGACGGCAACACGGGTGCCGAGATGCTCGCCTGCGCTGCCGCGGGTGTGCCCTTCGAGGTCGTGCCCGGCATCGCGAACGCGGTCGGTGTGCCCGCGTACGCCGGTGTGCCGCTGCGTGACGCGCAGGGTGCCGATGTGCGTTTCGTCGACGCGCGCACGGCGTCGGACCGCTGCTGGTCCGAGGTCGGTGCGAGCGACGCGACGGCCGTCGTGTCCGCGTCGCTCGACTCGGTGGCCGCGGCCGCCGGTGAGCTGGTCTCGGCGGGCCGTAAGCCGGACACCCCGCTCACGGTCACGATCGCGGGGACGACGACCCGCCAGCGCACCTGGACGGCGACCCTCGGGACGATCGCCCAGGTCCTCAAGCAGGCCAAGGTCCTCCCGTCGCCGGACGGGCACCTGCCGGTGATAGCCGTCGTCGGCGAGCGCAGCTCCGCCGCCCAGCGCGACCAGCTCGCGTGGTTCGAGTCGAAGCCGCTGTTCGGCTGGAAGGTGCTCGTACCGCGTACGAAGGAGCAGGCGGCGTCGCTCTCCGAGCAGCTGCGTTCGTACGGTGCCGTGCCGCACGAGGTCCCGACGATCGCCGTCGAGCCGCCGCGCACGCCGCAGCAGATGGAGCGCGCGGTCAAGGGTCTGGTCACGGGCCGCTACGAGTGGATCGCGTTCACCTCGGTCAACGCGGTGAAGGCCGTGCGGGAGAAGTTCGAGGAGTACGGGCTCGACGCCCGTGCCTTCGCCGGGATCAAGGTCGCGGCCGTCGGTGAGCAGACCGCCGCCGCGCTGATCGACTTCGGTGTGAAGCCGGATCTCGTGCCGTCCGGTGAGCAGTCCGCCGCCGGTCTGCTGGAGGACTGGCCGCCGTACGACCCGGTCTTCGACCCGATCGACCGGGTGTTCCTGCCGCGTGCCGACATCGCCACGGAGACGCTGGTGGCCGGGCTCATCGAGCTGGGCTGGGAGGTCGACGACGTCACCGCGTACCGCACGGTCCGCGCTTCGCCGCCGCCGGCCGACACCCGCGAGGCGATCAAGGGCGGCGGCTTCGACGCGGTGCTGTTCACCTCGTCCTCGACGGTCCGCAACCTGGTCGGGATCGCGGGCAAGCCGCACAACGTGACGGTGATCGCGTGCATCGGCCCGGCGACGGCGAAGACCGCCGAGGAGCACGGCCTGCGGGTCGACGTCCTGTCCCCGGAGCCCTCGGTCCACAAGCTGGCCCAGGCGCTGGCGGACTTCGGCGCGCAGCGCCGGGACGCGGCCAAGGAGGCCGGCGACCCGGTGACCCGGCCGAGCGAGCGGCGCCCGGGTGCGCGGCGGCGCCGGACGACGACCTGAGGGTCGGCGGCGACAGATGTGCGGGCCCGGCTGCTCCTCGCGGAGCGGCCGGGCCCGTCCTGTTTCCGGTCCGCGGCTCGCGCGCCGCGTACGGTCCCGGGCGGGACGGGCCAGGGCGGGGCGGAGTTCGTGGCGCAGGGGTCCTCGCGCCTTCACCGCACAGGGGGGCTCCGGTTCGCATCCGGCCGGCCCTGTTCCACCCCGCCGGGCGCGTGGCCGCGGTTCGTCCGCGCGGCGGTCGGGCGTCCGCAGGAGCCGGGTTTTTCCGGCTCCGCTGTCGGTAAGCCGGTGAGGCGGGCGGGTCTAGTCTCGAAGGATGACCGATTACGGAAACTTCCCCGGCTCGCGGCCCCGCCGGCTGCGGACGACCCCCGTCATGCGGCGCATGGTCGCCGAGACCCGGCTCGACCCGGCGAACCTGATCCTGCCCGCGTTCGTGCGCGAGGGCATCGACGCCCCGGTCGCGATCTCGGCCATGCCGGGCGTACAGCAGCACACCCTGGACACGCTGCGGAAGGCCGCCGTCGACGCCGTCGCCGCGGGTGTTTCGGGGATCATGCTCTTCGGTGTCCCGCTGGACGGGAAGAAGGACGCGCGGGGCACGGCGGGGACCGACCCGGACGGGATTCTCCAGGCCGGTCTGCGGGCGGTGCGGGAGGAGGTCGGGGACGACCTGGTGATCATGTCCGACCTCTGTCTGGACGAGTACACCGATCACGGCCACTGCGGGGTGCTGACCGAGGACGGCCGCGTCGACAACGACGCCACGCTGGAGCGGTACGCCGAGATGGCGCAGGTCCAGGCGGACGCGGGCGCCCATGTGGTGGGCCCCAGCGGCATGATGGACGGCCAGGTCGGGGTGATCCGGGACGCGCTGGACCAGACGGGCCACGAGGACGTGTCGATCCTCGCCTACACCGCGAAGTACTCCTCCGCCTTCTACGGCCCGTTCCGTGAGGCGGTGGGCTCCTCGCTGAAGGGCGACCGCAAGACGTACCAGCAGGACCCGGCGAACATCCGGGAGTCGCTGCGGGAGCTGGCGCTGGACCTGGAGGAGGGCGCCGACATGGTCATGGTCAAGCCGGCCGGTCCTTACCTGGACATCCTCGCGAAGGTCGCCGACGCGGTGGACGTGCCGGTCGCGGCGTACCAGATCAGTGGCGAGTACGCGATGATCGAGGCGGCCGCGGAGAAGGGCTGGATCGACCGGGACGCGGCGATCCTGGAGAGCCTGACGGGCATCCGGCGCGCGGGGGCGCGGATGATCCTGACGTACTGGGCGACGGAGGTCGCGCAGCGGCTCGGGCGCTGAGCCGGGGTGCTGCCTGAGCGGGCCGTGCGCCCGCTCAGGACACCAGGCCCTGGCGGTAGGCGTAGACGACCGCCTGGACGCGGTCGCGGAGGCCGAGTTTGGTGAGGATGCGGGAGACGAAGGTCTTGACCGTCTCCCGGCTGATCACGAGGGACGCGGCGATCTCGTTGTTGGAGAGGCCGTCCGCGATGAGGCGCAGGACCTCCAGTTCGCGGGGGGTCAGCGGGATGCCGGGTCCGTGGTCGTCGGCGGGGCGGATCCGGGCGGCGTACCTGCCCACGAGCTGGCGCGTCACCTCGGGGTCCAGCAGGGCCGCGCCGGCGGCCACGGTCCGGATGCCGTGGAGGAGCCGGTCCGGCGGTGCGTCCTTGAGGAGGAACCCGCTCGCACCGGCGCGCAGCGCCTCGTAGACGTATTCGTCCAGGTTGAACGTCGTCACCACGAGCACCTTGACGGGGTGCCGCACTCCGGCACCGGCCAGCAGGCGGGTGGCTGCGATGCCGTCGAGCACCGGCATGCGGATGTCCATCACCACGACGTCCGGGTGCACCTTCCCGGCGAGTTCGACGGCGGTTTGTCCGTCCCCGCATTCGCCCGCGACCTCCAGGTCGGGCTGGGCGTCGACGATCGTCGCCAGCCCGGTGCGGATCAGCACCTGGTCGTCGCAGATCAGGACCCGGACCGGTGCGGTCATGAGGAGCTGCCCGCGGGGATGCGGCCCCGGACGACGAAGCGGCCGTCCGGCTGCCGGCCCGCGCTGAAGTCGCCGCCCAGGACTTCCACCCGCTCGCGGAGACCGGCCAGGCCCCGTCCGCTTCCGCCGGTGAGCGCGGCCTCCGAGCCGGTGCCGTCCGTGCCGACCTCCACGGTGATCTCCCTTTCGCCATGGCGCACCTGGACACAAGTGCGGCTGCCATGAGCGTACTTGAGGGCGTTCGTCAGGGATTCCTGCACCATCCGGTAGGCCACGAGGTCGGCGCTGCCGGTCGATTCGGCGGGGGTGCCCTCCTCCGTGAACTCCACCGGCTGCCCGGCCCGTCGCGTCTGTTCGACGAGGGTGAGGAGCCTGCCGACGGGCGGTGGTGTGGCCTCGGTGCCGTGGTCGGGGTTGAGCAGGTCGAGCAGGTGCCGCAGGTCGGTGATGGCCCGCCGGCCGGTGTCCGTGACGGCGGTGAGGCTCTGGTCGAGGCGGTCGGGCGCGGCGGTCAGATAGCGTGCCGCCTCGGCCTGTACGACCATCGCCGTCACGTGGTGGGTCACGACGTCGTGGAGTTCACGGGCGATGCGGGTGCGTTCGGCGGTGCGGGTGTCCTCGGCGACGCGGTGGCGGTGCTCGGCTTCCGCGGCGCGGGAGGAGCGGTGCCATGCGCCGACGCCCCAGGCGAGGGCCACGGCCAGGTAGAACGTCACGAACTCGCTCGGCGGTTCGCCGGGGCCGAGCTGGTGGAGTGCGACTGCCAGCGGGATGTACGCCGTGGTGAAGGCGAACGCGGCGGCACGCCGGTGGTGTTCCAGCAGGGACGCCAGGCTCATCAGCGCGATGGGCAGCGCGGTGCCTGCGAGTGTGTGGTAGCCGCGGAGCTGGTCGAGGGCGAAGCCGAGCGAGACCAGGGTGAAGCAGGTGACCGGCCACCGCCGGCGTCCGGCGAGCGGGAGGCACTGGAGGGCGACCGCCACGACGGCCAGGGCGTCCCAGGGGCGCGTCGGCAGGCCGCCGACTTCCGTGCCGTTGTGGTGGTACACCAGCGAGACGGCGAACAGCGCCAGCGCGAGCGGGGCGTACCAGGCTGTGGAGCCTGACCGGCGCCACAGTTCCTGGATCCGCGGAAGTCCGGTCATCGGGGAAGTGTAGGGGAGGCGGTCGCCTTGCCGGCGCGGCGGCGGCGGGGCACCAGGTTGCCGCGCCGGTGGGCCAGCCACAGGAAACCGATGGTGATCAGTGCGCCGAACAGCACCGCGTACACGCTTCCTTCGGGGCCGAAGTCGCCGCCGGTGACCCACGTCGGGCCCGAGGTGACGGTGTCCAGCAGCCCCTGCGGGGTGTCGCCGCCGGAGACCTCGGAGCTGAAGATGCCGGCGGCCGCGAAGTTCCAGCCGAAGTGCAGGCCGATCGGCACCCACAGGGTGCGGGTCGCGGCGTAGGCGGCGGCGAGCATGCCACCGGCCTCGATCGCGATGGCGAGGGCGCCCCACAGACTGGCGTTCGGGTTGAACAGGTGCGCGGCGCCGAACAGCACGGCGGTCAGCGCCAGCGCGGTCCAGGTGCCGGTGCGCTCCTCGACGATCCGGAACAGGACGCCGCGGAACAGCAGTTCCTCCATCACGGCGACGGCCGCCATGAAGCCGGCCAGCCCGACCGCACCGGTCGGGGAAGCCAGACCGTTGATCTCGTAGTGGGCGTTGAGGAAGATGCTCGTGATGACGGCGCCGAACATCGCGACGCCGATCAGCAGCCCCCGGCCGATCGCGGCCCCGGCGCCCTTGCGGGCCACCTCGGTGGACGGGCGGTGCTCGGTCGTCCGCACCACCCATCCGTAGAGGAGTACGGCGAACACGGCCGCCAGGAGTCCCAGGGCGAGCTGGAGCCATGGGCTGTACTCCGCGGCGGTGACGACCTGATTGCCGATCATGGATACCACCGCGACGGCCGACAACTGCCAGACGAACCTCATGAGCGCTCCTTCCCGGGGTCCGCGACCGGGGCGCCGCGGTGCCTCGAACGCTACGGATCCGGCCTTCCCGAATCGTCACCTCGGGGTGGACACCTGCCTGTAGCTCGCGTGGGGGACAACCGCCGGTGGCAGCCCTCGGTGCCCGGGGCCGAAGACCGGACTCCGGGCTCAGGGCTCCGGCCCCGGGCTCAGGGCTCCGGGCTCCGGGCTTCGGGACCCGGCGGGATCGCGGGGGGCGGAGCGGATGGTGCACAGCGTCGGTCATGACCATTGCCGACGGTGACACACCTCGCTATGTTAATGAGGAATCACACAGCTCAGCAAGATCCTAAACGTGGTGGTAGCGCAACTGGCTTGTCAGATAGGCGCATGGCTGCCATCTGGTTGAGCAGGGAAGTGGGTAAGTTAATGAACAATCCCAACAGGCGAAGCATTCTGTCCCTCGGTGTCGCACTCGGCCTCGTGGGCGCGGCGGGCTCCACCAAGGCGTGGGCGGCGGCGGACTCGGTGGCCGGAAGCGGCACGGGCGCCGACCCGGAGTACATCTGGGACAGCGCGACGGATCCTCTGATGGCTTCGCTGCTCGAAAACGGCCAGGTGCCGGCGGTCAACGCCGCGATGGCGGGGTGGGTGAACAACAGCGACGCACTGCCCAGCGGTCTGCCGGCCGACCTCGCGGCACACCTGGGAAAGGTCAACAAGCTGCCCTCCTGGGCCGACCCCGTCAAGCTGGCCCGCGCCGCCGACTTCAACCGGCGCAAGGACACCTACCTGTTCATGCTGTACGGCCTCGGCAGCGGGATCATGAGCACCGTGATCCCGCGGGAGGCCAGGAGCGTCTACTGGTCCTTCGGCGGCGCCGACATGAAGGACCGTGCGGCCAAGACGTTCACGTTCGGCTACGACCTGTCCCAGCGGGACGCGTTCAAGCCGACAGGACAGTTCATCGTCACCGCCAACAAGACGCGACTGGTGCACGGAGCAGTACGCCACCTGCTGCCGCAGTCACCGCACTGGAAGGCGGGCGCCGACCAGGCCATCCCGATCAGCGTCGCCGACATCCTGGTCACCTTCCACAGCCTGGGCACCTACGTGCACAGGAAGATGCTCGACTGGAAGATCCCGATGTCGGCCGCGGACCAGGAGGCGTTCCTGCATTCGTGGCAAGTCGCCATCCACCTGCTCGGTGTGCCGGACGAGTTCATTCCGAAGACCTGGGCGGCTGCGGAAGCGCAGTCGGCCCAGGTGCTCACCCCGATCCTCGCCCCGACGCCCGAGGGCCTCGACCTGGCCGAGGTGCTGCTCGGTCTGACGGCGGAGATCGACCTCGGTGTGACGCGCGGTTTCCTGAACGAGTTCGTGCGCTACGCCCTCAGCGACGAGGTCGGGGACTGGCTGAAACTGCCGCGCGACTACGCGGCAGCGGCCCTGGTCCGCACCGCGTGGCCGGCCTTCATCCTGTTCCGCGAGGGCCTGTCGCCCGTCATGCCCGGCGCCTTCTACATGCTCGACCAGTTCGTGCGCGCCCTGGCCATGCTGTTCCTCAACAAGGGCACCTCCTCGACCACCACCCCGATCACGATCCCGACCGGGAACAGGCCGGCCGGCTGAACCGCCGATCCGGCCGCACAGGTGCCCGCCCCTCGCCGGCCGAGCGGAGGGCGGGCACCCGGGCGTCCCGGGCGGGGCGCCGCGCGGTGCGG
>Ga0196960_10000564_pt1 | contig 12257 bp, 9 predicted proteins | sample S3v_5metaG_FD_183187 | JGI IMG/M metagenome (GOLD analysis project Ga0196960, IMG submission 183187) | Soil microbial communities from Anza Borrego desert, Southern California, United States - S3+v_5 | ecosystem: Environmental > Terrestrial > Soil > Desert | place: USA: California | collected... | reverse complement strand
CGCGCCGGGCCGGCGAACGCGGGGCGCTGGAGGCGGGCGCGCTCCCGTCGCTGCTGCCCGGCGGCCGCCCCGCGACGGACCCGCGGGCGAGGGAGGAGGTGGCGTCCGTGTGGGGCGTCGCCGAGCTCCCCACCCGCTTCGGCCGCGACACCGGCCAGATCGTGGAGGCCGCGGCCACCGGCGAACTGGGCGCGCTGCTGGTCGCGGGGGTCGACCCCGAGGACCTGCCCGATCCGGCCCGTGCCGTGGAGGCCCTGGACGAGGTCGGTTTCCTGGTCTCGCTGGAGCTGCGCCCCGGCGCGGTCACCGACCGCGCCGACGTGGTCCTTCCCGTCGCGGCCGTCCCGGAGAAACCCGGAACCTTCCTCAACTGGGAGGGGAGGGCGCGGATGTTCGAGGCCGCGCTGAAGCCCGAGCAGCTGCCCAGGACGCTCTGCCCCACCGACGCGCGGGTGCTGCACATGCTGGCCGACGCCCTCGGCGTACGCCTCGGGCTGCCCGATCTGCGGGCGGCCCGCCGCGAGCTCGACCGCCTCGGCGGCTGGCAGGGCGGTCACGCCGATGACCCGCGGGCGGCCTCACGCCCGGTGCCCCGGCCCGGTGACGGCGAGGCGGTCCTCGCGGGCCACCGGATGCTGCTCGACCGGGGCCGGCTCCAGGAGGGCGACGAGGCGCTGACCGGTACGCGGCACGCGGCCGTCGCCCGGCTGTCCCCGGTCACCGCGGCCGAGACCGGGGTGAAGGACGGCGATCTGCTGGCCGTCACCGGCCCCGCCGGCACCACCGAACTCCCGCTGGCCGTCACCGAGATGCCGGACCGGGTGGTGTGGGTGCCGCTCAACTCCGTCGGCCGGGGCGTCCCCGCCGACACCGGCGCCCAGCCGGGCGGACTGGTCCGGATCGGTCCAGCCGCCCCGGGCTCCCACGTCGAGACAACGGAGGTAGGAGAGTGACCGGCCTCGACCGACTCGCCGCGGCACCGCAGGGCACCGTCCTCGCGGCCGAGGACCTCTCGATGTTCGGCACGGACCCCTGGTGGCTCGTCGCCGTCAAGGCGGTGTTCTGCTTCGCGTTCCTGATGGTGACCGTGCTGTTCTCCATCGTGTGGGAGCGCAAGGTCGTCGCCTGGATGCAGCTGCGCATCGGCCCCAACCGGCACGGCCCCTGGGGCATGCTCCAGTCGCTCGCCGACGGCATCAAGCTGATGCTGAAGGAGGACGTCGTCGTCAAACGGGCCGACAAGGTCGTCTACGTCCTGGCGCCGATCGTGGCCGCCGCACCGGCGTTCATGGCGATCGCCGTGATCCCGTTCGGGCCGTCCGGCAACGAGGTCTCGATCTTCGGCCACCGTACGACGATGCAGCTGACCGACCTGCCGATCGCGATGCTCTACATCCTGGCGGTCGCCTCCGTCGGCATCTACGGCATCGTGCTGGCCGGCTGGTCCTCGGGATCGACGTACCCGCTGCTCGGCGGTCTGCGCTCCTGCGCCCAGATGATCAGCTACGAGATCGCGATGGGCGCCGCGTTCGCCTCGGTGTTCCTCTACTCCGGCTCGATGTCGACCTCGGAGATCGTGGCGGCGCAGGAGGACCGCTGGTTCGTCCTCCTGCTGCCGGTCTCCTTCATCATCTACATCGTCACGATGGTCGGCGAGACCAACCGCGCCCCGTTCGACATGCCGGAGTCCGAGGGCGACCTGGTCGGCGGCTTCAACACCGAGTACTCCTCGATCAAGTTCGCGATGTTCATGCTCGCCGAGTACGTCAACATGGTCACCGTCTCCGCGGTCTCCGTGACCCTGTTCCTGGGCGGCTGGCGGGCTCCGTACCCGGTCAGCACCTTCTGGGAGGGCGCGAACCAGGGCTGGTGGCCGATGCTCTGGTTCGTCATCAAGGTGCAGCTGCTCCTCTTCTTCTTCATCTGGCTGCGCGGCACCCTGCCCCGCGTCCGCTACGACCAGCTGATGAAGCTCGGCTGGAAGGTCCTCATCCCGGTCTCCGTGGTCTGGCTGATGCTGGTCGCCACGGTCAGGGCGCTGAACAACGAGGGCTACGACTACTCGAAGATCCTGCTGTACGTCGCCGGAGCGGTGATCGCGGTCCTGCTGCTCTCCTTCGTCGCCGACGTCTTCCGCGACCGCAAGGCCAAGGCCGCCGAGGAGGCGGCCGGACCGGAGCCGGCGTTCGACCCGATGGCGGGCGGATTCCCCGTGCCGCCGCTGCCCGGCCAGAGCCTGCCGCCGGTGCCGCGCCGCACCCCACGACGCGAGCGGGAGCTCGTCGCCAGTGGCGGGCCGGACACCCGGAGCGACGATCAGGCGGGTGCCGGAAGTTCGAGTGACGGAAGGGAGGCCGACAGTGTCTGAGTCATCGGAACCCTCAGGGGAGAAGTTCCAGAATCCTGTGGCCGGCTTCGGCGTGACCTTCAAGGCCATGTTCAAGAAGCGGCTGACCGAGCAGTACCCGGAGACGCAGAAGGTGACGGCGCCGCGCTTCCACGGCCGGCACCAGCTCAACCGTCACCCCGACGGGCTGGAGAAGTGCGTCGGCTGCGAGCTCTGCGCCTGGGCGTGCCCGGCGGACGCCATCTACGTCGAGGGCGCGGACAACACGGACGAGGAGCGCTACTCCCCGGGCGAGCGCTACGGCCGCGTCTACCAGATCAACTACGCGCGCTGCATCCTCTGCGGACTCTGCATCGAGGCGTGCCCCACCCGGGCACTGACCATGACCAACGAGTTCGAGCTCGCCAACACCACCCGCGAGAGCCTCATCTACACCAAGGACGAGCTGCTTGCAGGGCTTGAGGAAGGCATGGTCGACAGCCCGCACGCGATCTTCCCCGGCATGGACGAACAGGACTACTACCGCGGCCTGGTGACCGAGGCGGCTCCCGGTACGGAGCGCCAGAGGGCCGTCTCCAAGGGAGAAGCGGACAAGGAGGTGGACGCATGACCTCCACCCTGGCCGCGGCGGCCACCGCCACCTCGACGGGCGAGGCCGTCCAGTTCTGGATCCTCGGCACCGTCGCCGTGATCGGCGCACTCGCCACCGTCCTGATGAAGAAGGCGGTGCACAGCGCACTGTCGCTCGCCGGCACCATGATCGTGCTGGCGGTCTTCTACCTCGCCAACGGCGCCTACTTCCTGGGCATCGTCCAGGTCGTCGTCTACACCGGCGCCATCATGATGCTGTTCCTCTTCGTGGTCATGCTCGTCGGTGTCACCGCGGCGGACTCGCTGAAGGAGACGCTTTCGGGCCAGCGCTGGCTGGCCGCCGCCTGCGGACTCGGCTTCGGCATCCTGCTGATCGCCGGCATCGGGCAGGCGTCGCTGAAGACCTTCAACGGCCTGGGGACGGCGAACGCCCGGCACGGCGGGAACGTCGAGGGCCTCGCCAACCTCATCTTCACCAAGTACGTCTTCGCGTTCGAGATCACCGGCGCCCTGCTGATCACGGCGACCGTCGGCGCGATGCTGCTCACGCACCGCGAGCGCACCGAGCGCGCCAGGACCCAGCGTGAGCTCTCCCGGGAGCGGGTGCGCAGCGGCCATGTGCCGCCGCTGCCGGCCCCCGGTGTCTACGCCAGGCACAACGCCGTGGACATCGCGGGACTGCTCCCGGACGGCACCCCGTCCGAGCTCACCGTCATGCAGACGCTGCGGCAGCGCGGACAGATCCGGGACGTGTCCGGCACGTCGCTCGCCGGCCTCAGGGCGCTGGAACAGCGCTCCGAGGAGCGGCTCGGCCGGGCCGGCGAACCGGCCCGGGCCGGCGAACCAGCCCGTGACCACGCGGAAGAAGAGGAGGAGGTCGCCAAGTGAATCCGGTCAACTACCTCTACCTCGCGGCCCTTTTGTTCACGATCGGTGCCTCCGGCGTGCTGATCAGGCGGAACGCGATCGTGGTGTTCATGTGCATCGAGCTGATGCTGAACGCCTGCAACCTCGCGCTCGTCGCGTTCTCCCGGATCCACGGCAATCTCGACGGCCAGATCATCGCCTTCTTCACGATGGTCGTCGCCGCCGCGGAGGTCGTCATCGGGCTCGCGATCATCGTGTCGCTCTTCCGCTCCCGCCACTCGGCCTCGGTCGACGACGCCAGCCTGATGAAGCTCTAAGGGGTCGGAATCGTGGAAAACCTGATTGCGCTGCTGGTCGCGGCGCCCCTGCTCGGAGCGGCGGTCCTGCTCTGCGGCGGCCGCCGGCTCGACCGGGCCGGACACTGGATCGGCACGGTGCTCGCCGCCGCGTCGTTCGTCATCGGCGTCGTGCTGTTCACCGGCATGCTCGGCAAGGGCGCCGAGGACCGCGCCCTGCACCAGCACCTGTTCAGCTGGATCCCCGTCGAGGGGTTCCAGGCCGATGTGGCCTTCCAGCTGGACCAGTTGTCGATGACGTTCGTCCTGCTGATCACGGGTGTGGGCACGCTGATCCACATCTACTCCATCGGCTACATGGAGCACGACGAGCGCCGCCGCCGCTTCTTCGGCTATCTGAACCTGTTCCTCGCCGCGATGCTCGTCCTGGTCATCGCCGACAACTACCTGCTGCTGTACGTCGGATGGGAAGGCGTCGGCCTGGCGTCGTACCTGCTCATCGGCTTCTGGCAGCACAAGCCCAGCGCGGCCACCGCCGCCAAGAAGGCCTTCCTGGTCAACCGGGTCGGCGACATGGGCCTGTCCATCGCGATCATGCTGATGTTCACCACGTTCGGGACGTTCGCCTTCGGCCCTGTGCTCGGAGCGACGGGGGACACGAGCGAGGGCAAGCTCACCGCGATCGGCCTGATGCTGCTCCTCGCCGCCTGCGGCAAGTCGGCCCAGGTGCCGTTGCAGTCCTGGCTCGGTGACGCGATGGAGGGCCCGACCCCGGTCTCGGCCCTGATCCACGCCGCCACCATGGTGACCGCGGGCGTCTACCTCATCGTCCGCTCCGGTGCGATCTTCGACGCGGCCCCTGACGCGCAGCTGGCCGTCGTGATCGTCGGCGCCGTCACGCTCCTCTTCGGTGCGGTCGTCGGTTGTGCGAAGGACGACATCAAGAAGGCCCTCGCCGGGTCGACGATGTCGCAGATCGGCTACATGATCCTCGCCGCGGGCCTCGGCCCCGTCGGCTACGTCTTCGCGATCATGCACCTCGTGACGCACGGCTTCTTCAAGGCCGGGCTCTTCCTCGGTGCGGGCTCGGTCATGCACGGCATGAACGACGAGGTCGACATGCGCAAGTACGGCGGCCTCAGGAAGTACATGCCGGTCACCTTCGTCACCTTCGGCCTCGGCTACCTCGCGATCATCGGCTTCCCCGGTCTGTCCGGCTTCTTCTCCAAGGACATGATCATCGAGGCGGCCTTCGCCAAGGGCGGTACCCAGGGCTGGATCCTCGGCTGCGTCACGTTGCTGGGCGCCGGGATCACCGCGTTCTACATGACGCGCGTGATGCTGCTGACGTTCTTCGGCGAGAAGCGCTGGCAGCCGGACGCCGAGGGCCACGAGCCGCACCCGCACGAGTCACCGAAGTCGATGACGGTCCCGATGATCGTGCTGGCCTTCGGGTCGGTCTTCGCCGGAGGCTTCTTCTCCATCGGCGACCGGTTCATGCACTGGCTGGAGCCCGTCACCGGACACGACCACGGACACGCCCCGGTCAGCGCGGCCACCGTCACCGCCGCCACCATGGTGGTGCTCGTCATCGGTGCCGCCATCGCCTGGGCCATGTACGGGCGCAGGCCCGTGCCCGCAGTCGCCCCGCGCGGCTCGCTGCTCACCAGGGCGGCCCGCCGGGACCTCCTCCAGGACGACTTCAACCACGTGGTCCTGGTGCGCGGCGGTGAACACCTCACCCGCTCCCTGGTCTACGTCGACCACACCCTGGTCGACGGCGTCGTCAACGGCACGGCCGCGACGATGGGCGGGCTCTCCGGCCGGCTGCGCAAGCTGCAGAACGGCTATGCCCGCTCCTACGCGGTCTCGATGTTCGGCGGTGCGGCGGTCCTCATCGCCGCCACCCTGCTGATGAGGGCGGTCTGATCCCATGTCCTTTCCCCTCCTGACAGCGACGGCGGCGCTCCCGGCGATCGGCGCGATCGCCACCGCCGCCGTACCGGCCGCCCGGCGCACGGCGGCCAAGTGGCTCGCCCTGACCGTCTCGCTGGCGACCCTCGTCCTGGCGGGCATCGTGTTCGCCCGCTTCGAACCGGGCGGCGACCGCTACCAGCTGACCGAGTCCCACGCCTGGATCAAGGACTTCGGCGTCCGGTACGAACTGGGTGTCGACGGCATCGGGGTGGCGCTCCTGGCGCTCACCGCGCTGCTGATCCCCTTCGTCGTCCTGGCGGCCTGGCACGACGCGGACCCCCACGGGGAGACCACCTCCCGCTGGCGGCCGACCCAGGGCTTCTTCGCCCTGATCCTGATGGTCGAAGCGATGGTGATCCTGTCCTTCGTGGCCACCGACGTCTTCCTCTTCTACATCCTCTTCGAAGCCATGCTCATCCCGATGTACTTCCTCATCGGCGGCTTCGGGGACCGGGCGCACCCGGGCACCGAGGAGAACGCGGCGGCGCAGCGCAGCTACGCCGCGGTGAAGTTCCTCCTCTACAACCTGGCCGGCGGGCTCATCATGCTGGCCGCCGTCATCGGGCTCTACGTGGTCGCGGGGAGCTTCTCGCTCTCCGAGATCGCCGCGGCCCGGGCCGACGGGTCGCTGGACATGGCGACCTCCACCGAGCGGTGGCTGTTCCTCGGGTTCTTCTTCGCCTTCGCGGTGAAGGCCCCGCTGTGGCCGCTGCACACCTGGCTGCCGAACGCCATGGGGGAGGCGACCACCCCGGTGGCCGTCCTGATCACCGCGGTCGTCGACAAGGTCGGCACCTTCGCGATGCTCCGCTTCTGCCTCCAGCTCTTCCCGGAGGCCAGCACGTGGGCGACGCCGGTGATCATCGTCCTGGCGCTGATCTCCATCGTGTACGGCGCCCTGCTGGCGGTCGGCCAGCGCGACATCAAGCGGCTCATCGCCTACGCGTCGATCTCGCACTTCGGCTTCATCGTGCTCGGCATCTTCGCGATGACCAGCCAGGGCCAGTCGGGCGCCACGCTCTACATGGTCAACCACGGTCTCTCGACGGCCGCACTGATGCTGGTCGCCGGATTCCTGATCACCCGGCGGGGTTCGCGGCTCATCGCCGACTACGGCGGGGTGCAGAAGGTGGCGCCCGTCCTGGCGGGGACCTTCCTCATCGGCGGTCTGGCCACCCTCTCGCTGCCGGGCCTCGCACCGTTCGTCAGTGAGTTCCTGGTCCTCGTCGGTGTGTTCAGCGCCTACCCGGTGGCCGGCGTCATCGCCACCACGGGCATCGTGCTCGCCGCGCTCTACGTCCTGGTCCTCTACCAGCGGACGATGACGGGGCCGGTCAGGGAGGGGATCGGGGGGATGCCCGACCTCAGGGTCCGCGAGCTGGCGGTGGCCCTTCCGCTGATCGCCCTGCTGATCCTCCTGGGCGTCTTCCCGAAGCCGGTCACCGACGTCGTCAACCCGGCGGTCCAGCACACCATGCACGACGTACAGAAGAAGGACCCCCAGCCCGAGGTGGAGGCCGCCAAGTGAGCGCAACAGCTGTCCACGGTCCGTGGACCACGGCGGGCGGGGTGACATCGGCCGCCCCGGGCGACACGTTCACCGTTCCGGCCATCGAGTACGTCCAACTGGCGCCCGTCCTGATCGTGGTCGGCGCCGCCGTCCTCGGGATCCTGGTGGAGGCCTTCGTCCCGCGACGGGCCCGCTACACCACCCAGGTGTTCCTGACGGTCGGCGTGATCGCCGCCGCGTTCGCCGCGGTGGTGGGCCTCGCCGCCGACGGCTACGCCGGGGAGCACGCGAACATCGCCGCGATGGGCGCCGTCGCCGTCGACGGGCCCGCCCTGTTCCTCCAGGGCACCATCCTGCTCGTCTCCATGGTCTCGGTCTTCACGTTCGCCGAGCGGCGCCTCGATCCGGCCTCGCACGGCAACCGCGTGGACTCCTTCGCCGCCCAGGCCGGTTCGGTGCCCGGCAGCGACGGGGAGAAGGCGGCGGTCAAGGCCGGGTTCACCACGACCGAGGTCTTCCCGCTGGCCCTCTTCTCCGTGGCGGGCATGCTGGTCTTCCCCGCGGCCAACGACCTCCTGACGCTCTTCGTCGCACTTGAGGTCTTCTCCCTCCCGCTCTACCTCCTGTGCGCCCTCGCCCGCCGCAAGCGGCTGATGTCACAGGAAGCCGCCGTGAAGTACTTCCTGCTCGGCGCCTTCTCCTCGGCCTTCCTGCTCTTCGGGATCGCCCTGCTCTACGGTTACGCGGGCACCGTCTCGTACGCCGGCATCGCCGACGTCGTCGACGGCAGCGTCCAGCAGATCGACCCGGCCCTCGCCGGCACCATGGGCAACGACGCGCTGCTGCTGATCGGCGGGGCGATGATCCTCATGGGCCTGCTCTTCAAGGTCGGCGCGGTCCCGTTCCACATGTGGACCCCGGACGTCTACCAGGGAGCCCCGACCCCGGTCACCGGCTTCATGGCCGCGGCCACGAAGGTCGCCGCCTTCGGCGCGCTCCTGCGCCTGCTGTACGTGGTGCTGCCCGGTCTCACCTGGGACCTCCGCCCCGTCATGTGGGGGGTCGCGATCGTCACGATGCTGGGCGGTGCGATCGTCGCGATCACCCAGACCGACATCAAGCGGCTCCTGGCCTACTCCTCGATCGCGCACGCGGGCTTCATCCTCGCCGGTGTCATCGCGGCCAGCCCGGAAGGCGTCTCCTCGGTCCTCTTCTACCTCGGGGTGTACTCCTTCGTGACCGTCGGCGCCTTCGCCGTCGTCACCCTGGTCCGGGACGCGGGCGGTGAGGCGACCCATCTGTCGAAGTGGGCCGGCCTCGGCCGCCGCTCGCCGCTGACCGCGGCGGTCTTCGCGGTGTTCCTGCTGTCCTTCGCCGGTATCCCGCTCACCTCGGGCTTCTCCGGCAAGTTCGCCGTCTTCAAGGCGGCGGCGGACGGCGGCGCGAGCGGGCTCGTCGTGGTCGGTGTGATCTCGTCGGCCATCGCGGCGTTCTTCTACGTCCGGGTCATCGTCCTGATGTTCTTCAGCGAGCCGAAGGCGGACGGCCCGACGGTCGCCGTCCCGTCCCCGCTGACGATGACCACGATCGCTGTCGGAGTCGCCGTGACCCTGGTCCTCGGCCTGGCCCCGCAGTACTTCCTGGACCTGGCGAGCCAGGCGGGAGTGTTCGTGCGGTGACGGTGTGACCGCGCTGCGACGCCGGACGGCCTTGGAAAGTCAAGGCCGTCCGGCGTTGTCGTAGGCGGCGCCTATGGTGGACCGGGGCGGTTGGACAGAGAAACGGACGGACGGGCGCGACCATGAGTGTGACGACCGAGAGCGCTGCGCAGCAGACGCTGCACCGGGTGTTCGGGTACGAGGCGTTCCGCGGTGAGCAGGGCGCGGTGATCGAGCATGTCGTCGGGGGCGGCGACGCGGTCGTGCTCATGCCCACCGGCGGTGGCAAGTCCCTCTGCTACCAGATCCCCGCCCTGGTCAGGCCCGGTACCGGCATCGTGATCTCCCCGCTGATCGCGCTCATGCAGGACCAGGTGGACGCCCTGCGGGCGCTCGGTGTCCGCGCGGGCTTCATGAACTCCACGCAGGACTTCGACGAGCGCCGCTCGATGGAGGCCCAGTTCGTCGCCGGTGAGCTCGACGTGCTGTATCTGGCCCCCGAGCGGCTGCGCCTGGACTCCACCCTCGCGCTGCTGGCCCGCGGGGAGATCTCCGTCTTCGCCATCGACGAGGCGCACTGCGTCGCCCAGTGGGGCCACGACTTCCGCCCCGACTACCTGGCCCTGTCCGTGCTGGGCGAGCGCTGGCCCGACGTGCCCCGTATCGCGCTGACGGCCACGGCGACCGACGCCACGCACCGGGAGATCACCCAGCGCCTGGGCATGCCCGACGCCCGGCACTTCGTGGCCAGCTTCGACCGGCCCAACATCCAGTACCGCATCGTGGGGAAGTCCGACCCGAAGAAGCAGCTGCTCACCTTCCTCAAGGAGGAGCACGCGGGCGACGCGGGCATCGTCTACTGCCTCTCGCGCAATTCGACGGAGAAGACCGCCGAATACCTCTGCCGCAACGGCATCGAGGCCGTGCCCTACCACGCGGGCCTGGACGCCGGGACGCGCGCCGCCCACCAGTCCCGCTTCCTGCGCGAGGAGGGCCTGGTCGTCGTCGCGACCATTGCGTTCGGCATGGGCATCGACAAGCCCGACGTGCGTTTCGTCGCCCACCTCGATCTGCCCAAGTCCGTCGAGGGCTACTACCAGGAGACCGGCCGTGCCGGACGTGACGGGGCACCCTCCACGGCCTGGATGGCGTACGGGCTCCAGGACGTCGTCCAGCAGCGCAAGCTGATCCAGGGCGGTGAGGGCGACGAGGCCTTCCGGCGCCGGGCCGCCTCGCACCTCGACTCGATGCTGGCGCTCTGCGAGACCGTGCAGTGCCGCCGCGCCCAGCTCCTGACGTACTTCGGCCAGGAGCCCGGCGCGCAGTCCTGCGGCAACTGCGACACCTGCCTCACCCCGCCCGAGACCTGGGACGGCACGGAGGTCAGCCAGAAGCTGCTCTCCACCGTGGTCCGGCTGAAGCGGGAGCGCAACCAGAAGTTCGGGGCCGGCCAGATCATCGACATCCTGCTGGGCCGCAGGACCGCGAAGGTCATCCAGTTCGACCACGACCAGCTCTCGGTCTTCGGCATCGGCGAGGAACTGACCGAGGCGGAATGGCGGGGCGTGGTACGCCAGTTGCTGGCCCAGGGACTGCTCGCCGTCGAGGGGGAGTACGGCACGCTGGTGCTGACCGAGGAGAGCGGCTCCGTGCTCGGACGGAAGCGCGAGGTGCAGCTCCGCAAGGAGCCGAAGCGGCCCACGGCCCGGTCCGGCGGTGCGGGCGAGCGCAAGGCCAAGTCGGCGGCGGCCGTGGCCGATCTCCCGGCCGAGGCCGTCCCGGTCTTCGAGGCGCTGCGCGCCTGGCGCGGCGCCCAGGCGAAGGAGCTGGGCCTCCCGGCGTACGTGATCTTCCATGACGCGACGCTGCGGGAGATCGCCGCCCTGCGCCCCGGATCCCTGGCGGAGCTGGGCGGGATCAGCGGACTCGGCGAGAAGAAGCTGGCGACGTACGGCGAGGGGGTGCTGGAGGTGCTGGCGGGACTGGGGGACACGGCCCCCGCCACCGCCCCGGAGGCGGAAGCGGCCCCCGCACCGGAAGCGGCCCCCGCGCCCGTGCCGCCCACGCGGACCCCGGTCCCGGCGGCCCGGCCCGCCGTCCAGGACACGGACCCGGAATTCGGCTGGGACGAGGAGCCGCCCGAGTTCGAGTGAGCCGGGGCGCCGCGGGCGTTATCGGGGGTCCACCGCCCGGCGGCGCGGGGTGATGGCCGTGAGGTCGAGATCGGCCTCGAAGGGGACGGACACCTTCATCCGGTCGTGGAAGATCCCGGTGGAGGTGTAGGCGCCGGTAGCAGGCTCCAGCTCGAAGACGTAGACCACGGCACGGCCGTCGTGGTTCTCCACTCGCCAGAAGTGGGGGATCTTCACCCGGGCGTACTTCACCGGCTTCGTCTCCCGGTCCCGTGACCGGGACTCCGGGGAGACGACCTCGATGGCCAGCCGCACGGACTCGGCGGGAAAGCGGGTCTGGTCCGGGTCCTGGATGATCTCGCCGTCCACGACGATCACATCGGGCTCGGGCCGGTTGAAGCGGTCGATGTCGATGGTGAACTCGCGCACGACCTCCAGCTCGGGCGGCGCCAGTGACTGAAGCTGCCAATTGAAGAAGTCGACCGCCCGTGAATGGAACAACGTCTGCGGACTCACGAAAACCAGGCTCCCGTCGATCAGCTCCGTGTGCGGAGGCAGATTCGGGAGTGTGTCCAGGTCATCGGCGGTCCAGCCGCCCACGGGCGGAACCGCCCACCGCGGCTCGGGGGCCTCGGGTTCGATGCTCATCAGTGCTCCCATACGAAGGATTCTCGCGGGCCGGTCCAGCGTATCCGGCGAGAACCGGGCACGGCCGCTCAGACGTGTGAGCGAGTCACGCGCCGTTGACCACCGCCCCCCCCAGAGGGCGTCAGTCGCCGCCCCCGCCGCCGTCCCCGCCCCCGGTCCGGGCCGCCTTGTCCTGGCTCACATTGCGGTGCACGGCCAGTGCGGGCCACTCCTCGCGGGCCAGGGCCCGCG
>Ga0196960_10000563_pt1 | contig 12288 bp, 14 predicted proteins | sample S3v_5metaG_FD_183187 | JGI IMG/M metagenome (GOLD analysis project Ga0196960, IMG submission 183187) | Soil microbial communities from Anza Borrego desert, Southern California, United States - S3+v_5 | ecosystem: Environmental > Terrestrial > Soil > Desert | place: USA: California | collected... | reverse complement strand
CGCCCGGCGGCGGGGATGCTGGCGACGCTGGGGCCGCGCGGCGCCGCCGACTTCGCCCGCTTCTCGCTGCTGCCGGCGCGGCGGGTGGCCGAGGAGGAGTTCAGGGGCGAGGGCGCCGCTTGGCTGATCGCCGGCAACGCGCTCCACGCCGACCTGACGCCCGACAGCTCCGGCGGCGGCATGTTCGGCTGGGTCCTCTGCGGCCTCGGCCAGCAGCACGGCTACCCGGTCCCCGAGGGCGGCGCCGGGGAAATCACCCGGGCGCTGGTGCAGCGGCTGCGCGACCGCGGCGGCGAGGTGCTCTGCGAGACCCTGATCGAGCGGATCGAGGTGCGGGGGAAGCGGGCGGCGGCGGCGATCGGCGACGACGGCCGGCGCTTCGAGGCGCGGCGGGCGATCCTCGCCGACTGCGGCGCCCCGGCGCTGTTCCTGAAGATGCTGCCGCAGGAGGTCGTCCCCGACCGGATCCGCGAATCCCTGCGCCGCTACCAGTACGACAACTCGACCTTCAAGGTGAACTGGGCCCTGCGCGAGCCGATCCCCTGGGCCGCCGAGGACGCCCGCCGCGCCGGCACCGTCCACGTCGCCGAAGGGATGGACGGCCTCACCCAGGCGACCGTGCAGCTGGCCGAACGGAAGATCCCCGCGCGTCCCTTCCTCGTCCTCGGCCAGTACTCGATGGTCGACCCCTCGCGCTCGCCGGAGGGGACCGAGACCGCCTGGGCCTACACCCACGTCCCCCAGCAGCCGATCCACGGCGACGCGGCAGGCGAGCTGCGCGGCAACTGGGAGGACCCCGACGAGGCCGAGCGCTTCGCCGACCGGATGGAGGAGGAGGTCGAGCGCCTGGCGCCGGGCTTCCGCCAGCGCATCATCAAGCGCCACGTCCAGACTCCCCTCTACCTGGAGCGCCACAACCGCAACCTGGTCGGCGGCGCGATCAACGGCGGCACCGCCCAGCTCTACCAGCAGGCGATCTTCCGCCCCTACCCCGGCCTCGGCCGCCCGACCACCCCCGTCCGCGGCCTCTACCTGGCTTCGTCTTCAGCCCACCCCGGCGGCGGCCTCCACGGCGGCCCCGGCGGCAACGCAGCCAGAACCGCGGTCAGGATCGACCAGGCGCGCCGGGTCTTCGGCCTGCGGAGCTAGCCGCCGAAGCCGACGCGGTGCTCGCCGGAGTTCACCCGGACGAAGGAGACCTTGCCGAGGTACAGCGCGATGACACCGTCCTCGGTGTGGAGGTCGTGCCAACCGCCCTGCTCGAGGCGGGAGCGGAGGTCTTTCAGATCCTGCTCGGAGAGCCGGGTGGAGATCACCTGGCCGCCCTCGAAGCCGATCTCGACTCGTTGCGCCTCGGCCATCAGTGTCCTCCCGCGGGTTCGACGATCTCGGTCAGGACCCCGCCGGTGGAGCGGGGGTGGAGGAAGGCGACGCGGCTGTCGCGGATCCCGACCCGCGGCTTCTCGTCGATCAGCCGCAGGCCGGCGGCGGCGATCTTCTCCAAGGCGGCGTCGATGTCGTCGACCGCGTAGGCGACGTGGTGCAGGCCCGCGCCGTTCTTGGCCATGAATTTGCCGACGGGGGTGTCGGGGCCGAGCGGCGCCAGCAGCTCGACGTGGCCGTCGCCGACGTCGAGCAGGACCGCCTCGACGCCCTGCGACTCGACCGTCTCGCGGTGGGCCAGCTCCATCTGGAAGCTGTCGCGGTAGAGCTCGATCGCGGCGTCGATGTCCTCGACGGCGACTCCGATGTGGTCGATCCTTCCGAACAAGGGCGCGAAGTCTATGCGGCCGGCGGCGGCGTGTCTTCCCCGCCGCCTTCCTCGGCCCGGAGGATCTCCCTCAGCGCCTCCATCCCGACCTCGAGCTGCTCCGGGGTCGGCTCCTTCGTCGCCAGCCGGCGCTGGATCTCGCGGCCGGGGGTGTGGAAGGCCTCGGCCAGGGGCTCGCCGTGGTGGCGGTCGCTCCAGGCGAACATCTCCACCGCCAGCGAGGCGCCCCCGAGGCCGACGCCGGCGCGGGCGGCGTTGCTCGGCTTCTCGACCAGGCGCTCGAGCAGGACGGTGCCGCCGGCGGAGAGCAGCATCATCGGCACGATCAGGTTGGAGCCGCAGCGGTCGTGCTCTTTCGGCACCGCGGCGACCTCGTCGGTGCCCGGGGTGCCGGTGCCGCGCTCGTAGGCAGCGATCGCCTTGTGCTCGACCCCGTGGTAGGCGGCGAGGTCGCGGTCGGTCAGCGCCACCACCGCCGGCACGGCGCCGATCGCCTGCACGATCCCCTCGCGCATCGCGGTCGCCGGGGTCCGCCGGCGCAAAAGCGAGGTGGCGACAAGGGTGGCGCCGACGGCGGCGAGCACGCGGGGGTCCTCAAACGGCAGCCGCGCCGAGGGCATCCGCCGGCGGACCAGCGGCAGCACCGCCATCGCCTCCGCGAGTTTTACCGGTCCGCGAAGACCCGGCACCTTCGCGACCAACGCCGGGACCAGCTCGGGTTTGCGTTCGGAGGCGACTTCGATCCCGCCGTCGCGGTCGCGGACCGCCGCCGCCCAGTGGGTGGGGCCGTGGATCAGCAGCCCGTTGCGGAGGGCCATGCCGCCGAGGCGCAGTCGCTCCTTCTCGTCCGAGGCCACGCGTCCACGATAGGCGATGGCTTCCGCCGGCATGCAACGAGGGCGTCGAGCCCGTTCCACTCGACGCCCCCGTTCCCCCTGTTCAACAAGGTCCGGCCGGAGCCCCCCAGTCCAGGTCTCCGGCCGGGTTGTCGGCTCTCCCTGGCTACAGCTTGGGAAGCCGATCCTGAAACCCGCTCGGGAAGCGGAAGTTGCGCCGCGGTTTACGGCTTGTCCAGCTTCTTCCTCAGCTCTTCGAGACGCTGCCCGAGCCGTGCCTCGAAGCCGCGGTCGGTCGGCTCGTAGAAGCGGCGGTCGCGCAGCCCCTCTGGCATCAGCGGCTGGTCGCCGACCCCCCCGGGCTCGTCGTGGGGATAGCGGTAGCCCTCGCCGCGGCCGAGCTGCGCCGCGCCCGGGTAGTGGGCGTCGCGCAGGTAGTCGGGCGGCGTCTTCGCCCCGTTGGCGCGGACCTCGGCCCGTGCCGCCGAGAGCGCCTTGTAGGAGGCGTTCGACTTCGGGGCGAGGGCGAGGTAGACCGCCGCCTGGGCGAGGTTCAACGCGCACTCGGGCAGCCCGACCCGGTCGACCGCCTGGGCGGCGGCGGTGGCGACGACCAGCGCCTGGGGGTCGGCGTTGCCGACGTCCTCGGAGGCGAAGATGACCATGCGCCGGGCGATGAAGCGCGGGTCCTCGCCCCCCTCCAGCATCACCGCCAGGTAGTAGAGCGAGGCGTCGACGTCGGAGCCGCGGGTGGCCTTGATCCAGGCCGAGACGAAGTCGTAGTGGCGGTCGCCCTGGCGGTCGTAGTCGAGCGCCTTGCGCTGCAGCGCGTCCTCGACCGCGGCGACGTCGACCTCGCCGTCGGCCAGCTCGACCGCCCGCTCCAACGCCGAGAGCGCGACCCGGGCGTCGCCGCCGCTGCGCATCGCCAGCATCTCCAGCGCCTCGTCGCTCACCGCGGGCGGGTCGGCGATCCCCCGCTCGGGGTCGCCCAACGCCCGCCGCAGCAGCTCTTCCACCTGCCCCGGCTCCAGCGGCCGCAGCTCGTAGACCTGCGCCCGCGAGAGCAGGGCCGAGTTGACCTCGAAGTAGGGGTTCTCGGTCGTCGCCCCGATCAGCGTCAGCAGCCCTTCCTCCACCGCCGGCAGCAGCGCGTCCTGCTGGGCCTTGTTGAAGCGGTGGATCTCGTCGAGGAAGAGGATCGTCGGCCGCCCGCTCGCCTTGCGCCGCTCGCGCGCCCGCTCGATCACCGCCCGGATCTCCGCTTTGCCGGCGTTCACCGCCGACTGCTCCTCGAACGCCCCCTGCACCCCCGCGGCGGCGATCCGCGCCAGCGTCGTCTTCCCCGCCCCCGGCGGCCCGTAGAGGATCGCGCTGTGCGGCCTCCCGCCTTCGATCGCCCGCCGCAGCGCCGACCCCTCCCCCAGCACGTGCTCCTGCCCGATCACCTCGTCGAGCGAGCGCGGGCGCATGCGGACGGCGAGCGGGGCGTCGGGAGGGGGCTTGTCAGGCTGCGGCCCCCCGCCCTGTCCCGTATCGAAGAGCTGATCGGCCACCTTTGGCCGCTAGGCAGCGATCGGCTTCTTCGTAGGGTCCCGTGCTTCAAGGCGAGCACCGCCGCTCGGCTCGGGACAGATAAGCAACTCGTTCCCCTCGTCATAGACGAGCAACACCGGGTCTCCTTCACGCAGAGCCCGCGTCGCCATCTTGTCGTGGCGAGGGTTGGCCGCCGCAATGAAGTGCGTGCGGTTGGGATAGGTGTCGAATTCCGGAGAATCGGTCAGCGCCAGCAGTCGCTGGAACGCCGCGTCACCTTTGTCATCGGGATTCATGACTGCCTCCATTCCCTAACGATCTCCCGGGCATTCTGGCGGGCTTCTTGATTGGCCACCGCCATAGCTTCGTTGATCGAATCGAATTCGAGGATCACAGGATCCTGCTTTCCCTCCTGCCGGGTGTATTCATGCATGTGATGCTCGTGCACATCATCGGCGTTGTCCCATAGCCGTACCGTCGTCCACGCGGCTTCCTCTTCTTCAGCCTCTACGGTGATCGCATAGGTGTAAGGAGGGGGTGCCTCGCTGCGGCGCCAACGAACACGGATGGAGGGCTCATCCGTGTCGTAGACAACCTCTCGGTCGGTGGCAACCACCTTCCTTCAAGGGCACAGCGCCGCGAACTCTCCCCCCGACCGCCGTAGAATCCCGCTCTATGGAGAGCGCAACCGCAGTTCCAACCGCCCCGTCCACCTCGACGCTGGAGTCCTTCAGCCCCGCCACCGGCGAGCTGGTCGGCTCGGTGCCGACGATTACGCCCGAGGAAGTGCAGGGCGTGGTCGACGACGTGGCGCGGATCCAGCCCGCCTGGGCGGAGCTGCCGATGAAGACGCGCGCCGACTACATGCGGCGCGCCGCCGACGCGCTCCTCGACGACATCGATGAGATCGCCGAGCTGCTCAGCAAGGAGCAGGGCAAGCCGCTGACCGAGTCCTACACGATGGAGCTGCTGCCGACGGTCGACGCCCTGCACTGGTGCGCGAAGGCGGGCCCGAAGATCCTCGCCGACGAGAAGGTGGCGATGACGCAGGCCTTCGCGCTCTCCAAGAAAGCGCGCTTCAGCTACGAGCCGATCGGCGTCGTCGGGGTCATCGCCCCCTGGAACTACCCGTGGTCGATCCCCTTCGGCGAGGTCGCGATCGCGCTGATGGCGGGCAACGGGGTCGTCCTCAAGCCGGCCAGCCTCACCCCGCTGCTGGGCGAGCGCATCCGCGACGTCTTCGAGAAGGGCGGCCTGCCCGAGGGCCTGGTCCGCGTCGTCCACGGCGGCGGCCGCATCGGCGACGCCCTCTGCCGCTCCACCGCCGGCAAGATCTTCTTCACCGGCTCGGTCCCGGTCGGCCGCAAGGTCGGCGAAGTCTGCGCGAGCGAACTCAAGGGCAGCGTCCTGGAGCTCGGCGGCAAGGACCCGATGATCGTCTGCTCCGACGCCGACCTCGACCACGCGATCCCCGGCGCCGTCTGGGGCGGCTTCGCCAACGCCGGCCAGACCTGCTCGGGGATCGAGCGCGTCTACGTGATGCGCGACGTCGCCGACCGCTTCATCGAGGGCGTCGTCCGCGAGGCCGAAAAGCTGCAGGTCGGCAACCCGCTCGACTGGGACGTCGAGATCGGCCCGATGACCTCCGAGGAGCAGTACGAGATCGTCTGCGAGCTGATCGAGGACGCGGTCGCCACCGGCGCCACCAAGCGCTGCGGCGGCCCGGTCGACGTCCCCGGCCTGCCCGGCAAGTTCATCGCCCCGACCGTGCTCACCGGCGTCACCCACGAGACCCGGATCATGCGCGAGGAGATCTTCGGCCCGGTCCTGCCGATCGTCGTCGTCGACTCCGAGCAGGAGGCGATCGATCTCGCCAACGACTCCGAGTTCGGCCTCGGCGCCTCGGTCTGGACCAAGGACCGCCAGCGCGGCGCCCGGATCGCCCGCCGGATCGAGTCGGGGATGGTCTGGATCAACGACCACTCCTTCAGCCACGGCACCTGCCAGTGCGCCTGGGGCGGCGTCAAGGACTCCGGCCTCGGTCGCTCGCACTCCAAATTCGGCTTCTACGAGTGCGTGAACATCAAGACCAACGTCTGGGAGCCGGGCCTCGTCCGCGACTTCTGGTGGCACCCCTACGACCGCACCCTCGGCGAAGCGATCAAGAAGTCGGTGCGGGTCCTCTACGGCAAAGGCGAGACCCGGACGCGGGCCCTGCGCGAAGGTGCGGCGCCGATGCTGAAGGTCGGGCGCCGCACCATGAAGAAGCGCCGGTAAGACGCGCTTCGCCGCAGGGTCGCTCAGCCGCCGGAGATTTCCACCGTCCGGGAGACTGCGCCGAGGCAGCGGTAGATCGGCCCTGCCGTCGCCTGGGTCACCGGCTTCACTTCGGCGTAGACCTTGGCCGGGATCCTGATGTTTTCGTTCAGCTCTTCGAGGTCGGCCTTCCAGTTGCCGTTCGCCTTCGACTCGACCCGGCTCAAGACGCCGTTGCCCTTCTGCTTGAGGACGACGACGCGCCCGGCGACGCAGTTCTTGTTCGCCGCTTTGACTTTGCCCTGGTAGCCGGAGGCGCCGATCGTGATCGTCGACTTCACCTTCACCGTCTCGCCGGGCTGGGGCGCGGCTATCGCGCTCGTCGCCAACGCCAACAGCACGGTCACCGCCAGCGCCGCGACCTTGTTCCTCTTCCTCATCCATCCCCTCCTTGTCATTGACCAAGTCCGCCCCCTGGAGGGGCGGCGGCAGCCTAGACCACCCGCAGGCATCAGAATCCGAGCCGATGCCGCCCGCCCATGAGAAGGTCGAGCCCGCGATCGCCGTCGCGGGGCTGCGGCGCGACTACGGCGACCGCCCCGCCCTCGACGGCGTCGGCTTCGAGCTGGCCCCCAACGCCTCGCTCGTCGTCCTCGGCCCCAACGGCGCCGGCAAGACGACGCTGCTGCGGATCCTCGCCACGCTGCTGCGCCCGAGCGGGGGCGAGGTGCGGGTGCTCGGCTGCGCGCTGACGAGCGAGGCCTGGAAGCTGCGCGGGCGGATCGGCTACCTCGGACACGAGCCGCTGCTCTACCGCGACCTCAGCGGCCGCGAGAACCTCCGCTTCCAGGCGCGCCTGCACGGAATCGGCCGCGAGGCGGCCGAGGCGCGGATCGAGGAGCTGCTGCGCGCGGTCGGCATGCAGCGCCGGGCCGACGAGCGGGTCGCCGAGCTCTCGGCCGGGATGCGCCAGCGGCTCTCGATCTGCCGCTGCGTCCTCCACGAGCCGGAGCTGCTGCTGCTCGACGAGCCGGACTCGAACCTCGACGTCGAGGGGCGCGAGCTGGCGCGCGAGCTGATCGGCCCCGGCGCCGGGCGCACCCGCGTCGTCGTCACCCACGACCCCGACCGCCACCTGCCCGAGGCAGACCAGGTGCTGCGGCTGGGGATCGGCGAGACGGCGGTGGTCTCGTGACCCCCTCCCGCACCGCCTTCGCCGCGATCCTCGCCAAGGACCTGCGGGCGGAGCTGCGGACCCTGCAGTCGCTGCCGGCGATGGCGCTCTTCGCCGTCACCACCTACGTCATCTTCCGCTTCGCCCTCGACCGCACCAGCCTCTCCGGCAGCCTCGCCGCCGGCGTCCTCTGGGCGACGCTGCTGTTCGCCGCCGTGCTCGGGATCAACCGCCTCTTCGTCGCCGAGCGCGAGGAGGGCGGCTTCGACGCGATCCGGCTGGCGCCGATCGACCGCAGCGTCCTCTTCACCGCCAAGGTCGCGGCGCTGATGGTCTACCTGCTGGCGCTGGAGCTGGTCGCGGTGCCGATCTTCGCGATCTTCTTCCTCGACGACGCCGGCGGCCTGCTGCCGCTGGTCGGCGTCCTCGTGCTCGCCGACTTCGGCCTCGCCGCCACCGGCACCCTGATCTCCTCGATGGCGGTCAACTCCCGCGCCCGCGACCTGCTGGTGCCGCTCGTCTTGTTGCCGCTGGCGGTGCCGCTGATGATCGCCGCCACCGGCGCCACCGACCCCCTGCTGCAGGCAGGCGGCCCTTCGTACGACCGCGTCGATACCTGGCTGATGGTGCTCGGCCTATACGATCTGATCTTCGGCCTGGTCGGCTACGCGGTATTCGACTTCCTCCTCGAGGACTGACCGGGCGCCAACCGGCCCACCCCCTCCGGAGCATGTACGGCAAAGGACTAAAGCCCCTCTCGATCGCGACCGTGCTGATGCTGGCGGTATCGCTGTCGCTGGTCTTCTTCTACGCGCCGCTCGACGCCGACCAGGGCTTCGTCCAGAAGATCTTCTACGTCCACGTGCCGCTGGCGGTGGTGGCGCTGTTCGGCTTCATGGCCGGCGGCGTCTTCGCGGTCCTGCACCTGCGCTCCGACGACCGCAAGTGGGACGCCTACTCCTACGTCGCGATCCACATCTCGGTGATCTTCGGCGTCGCCGTCCTGATCACCGGCGCGATCTGGGCCAAGGCCTCCTGGGGACACTGGTGGGTCTGGGACGAGCCGACCCTGGTCAGCTTCCTGATCGTCTTCCTCCTCTACGCGACCTACTACCCCTTCCGCTACGCGATCGAGGACCGCGACCGTCAGGCCCGCTACGCCTCGGTCTTCGCCGTCACCGCCGGCGCCTTCGTCCCGCTCAACTTCATGGCGGTGCGGATGGCCGAGAGCCTGGTCCACCCGCGCACCTTCGCCACCGCCGAAGGCGGCATGCCCGGCGAGATGATGCTGACCTTCCTCGTCTCGCTGGCGGCGATGGCCCTGCTCTTTACGACCCTGGTCAAGTTCGAGCTGACCGCGAAGAGCGCCTCCGGACAGGTCAAGCGCCTGCGCCGCGCCCTCGACGCGCCGGTCTCCGGCGGCAGCTCCCGGATCGCCCCGGAGGTGAGCTGATGGAGGTGCTGTTCGCCGCCCCCGCCCTGCCGCTCGACGAGGCCGGCAAGTACGTCGCCGGCGCCTACGTCGTCTTCCTCGTGCTGCTCGTCGTCTACCTGGCGATCATGGCGGCGAAAGTGCAGCGGATCGAGAAGGAACTGCGCGAGGTCGCGGCGGTCGCCGAGCAGCGCAAAGAGGAGAAAGAGGAGGTGCGCGCCTGATGGCCGAGCTCCTCGCCCTCGGCGTCTCCCACAAGACCGCGCCGCTCGACCTGCGCGAGCGGCTCTCGCTGACCGAGGGCCGCGCCGTCAGCGCCCTGGCCGAGTTGACCGCGGCCGCCGGCATCCACGAGGCGGCGGCGATCTCGACCTGCAACCGCACCGAGCTCTACCTGATCGTCTCCGACCCGGTCGAGGCCGAGTCGACCGCGCTCGGCGTCCTCACCCGCAAGGCGGAGATCCGCCCGACCGAGCTGCTCGGCCACCTCTACTCGCTGCGCGCGACCGAGGCGGCCCGCCACCTGCTGCAGGTGACCGCCGGGCTCGACTCGATGATCCTCGGCGAGGCCGAGATCCAGGGCCAGGTCAAACGCGCCTACGAGCTGGCGATGGTCGAGGGCGCGACCGGGCCGATCCTCAACCGCCTCTTCCGCGGCGCTCTCACCGCCGGCGGCCGGGCGCGCGAGGAGACCGGGATCAGCGAGAAGGGCGTCTCGATCCCCTCCGTCGCGGTCGAGCTGGCGCGGCGGGCGCTCGGCGACCTCTCCGACCGCCGCGTCCTCGTCGTCGGCGCCGGCGAGACCGCCGAGCTCGTCGCCAAGGCGCTGGTCGCCCGCGGCGTCGCCACCGTCTTCGTCGCCAACCGCCACTACGACCGCGCGATCGGCCTCGCCCAGCGCTTCGACGGCACCGCCGTCCGCTTCGAAGAGCTGCCCGAGCAGCTCGAGCAGGCCGACATCGTCGTCTCCGCGACCAACTCGCCGCACCACATCGTCGAGCGCGACGGGCTCGAGCCGGTGATGGACGCGCGACCCGAGCGACCGCTGCTGGCGATCGACCTGGCGGTGCCGCGCGACATCGACCCGGCCTGCCGCGAGATCCCCGGCGTCGCCGTCCACGACATCGACGACGTGCAGCAGATCGTCGAACGCAACCAGGGCGGTCGCGAGGCGGAGGCGGCCCGGGCCGAGCGGATCGTCGACGCCGAGCTCGACCGCTTCGAGCGCTGGCTCGCCTCGTTGGAGGTGGTGCCGACGATCAGCGCCCTGCGCGAGCGCGGCGACGAGGTCGTGCGGCGGGTGCTGGCCGAGAACGAGGGTCGCTGGGAGAGCCTCGGCGAGGCCGACCGCGAGCGGCTGGAGAAGATGGCGAAGGCGATCGCCTCGCGGCTGCTGCACGAGCCGACGCTGCGGATCCGCCGCTCGGCCGGCTCCGACGACGCCTACTCCTACGTCAGCGCCCTGCGCGAGCTCTTCGGCCTCGACGTCGAGACCGAGCCCGAAGGCGAGAGCCGGGGCAACGTCACCGAGCTGCGGCGCAAGAACAAAAAGGGCTAGCGGTGCGGATCGCGACCCGGGGCAGCGCCCTTGCCCTGACCCAGGCGCGCTGGGTCGCCGACCGGCTCGGCGGGGCGGAGCTGGTCGAGGCGAGCTCCGACGGCGAGCCGGGGGACAAGTCGCGCTTCGTGCGCGGGGTCGAGCGGGCGCTGCTGGCGGGCGAGGCCGAGCTCGGCGTCCACTCCGCCAAGGACCTGCCCGGCGCGATGCCGGAGGGGCTGGAGATCGCCTCGGTGCCGGCGCGCGAGGACCCGACCGACGTCTGGATCGGCGCCGGCGACTCGCTCGAGGATGTGCCCGAGGGAGCGCGGGTCGGGACCGCCAGCCTGCGCCGCCGCGCCCAGCTGCTGGCGACGCGGCCGGACCTGCGGGTGGAGGAGCTGCACGGCAACGTCGACACCCGCCTGCGCAAGCTGGAGGAGGGCGAGCTCGACGCGATCGTGCTCGCCGCGGCGGGCCTGCGCCGGCTCGGCCGCGAGGCGGAGATCGGCTTCCGGATCCCGGTCGAGCGGATGGTCCCGGCGGCGGGCCAGGGCGCGCTCGCCCTGCAGGTCCGGGCCGACGACGAGGCGACCGCCGACGCGGCCGTGGCGATCAACGACCTGCGAACGATGCGGGAGCTGACCGCCGAGCGCACCGTCGTCACCCTGCTCGAGACGACCTGCGCCAGCCCGATCGGGGCGCACGCCCAGGTCGAGGGCGGGCGGATCGTCATCGACGCCTTCGTCGGCCTGCCCGACGGCAGCGAGTGGCTGCGCGACCGCCTCGAGGGCGACGCCGAGCAGCCGACCCTCGCCGGGGCCGAACTGGTCCAGCGCCTGCTCGGCGCCGGCGCCCGCGAGATCCTCGACCGCGCCGAGGCCGACGGGACGAAATGACCAACCAGCAGGGACCTTCCGGCCCGTCGGCAGGGGAAGATCGACAAATCGTCCCGTCGGCAGGCACCGTCTACCTGGTGGGGGCAGGGCCCGGCGACCCCGGCCTGATGACGGCTCGCTCGCTGGAGCTGATCGCCGCCGCCGACGCGATCTTCTACGACCGTTTGATCCCGCCCGGCGCCCTCGACGGCGCCCGCGCCGACGCCGAGCTCGTCTACGTCGGCAAGCAGCCCGGCGTCCCCTCGGTGCCGCAGGAGGAGATCGGCGAGCGGCTGATCGAGGCCGCGAGCGCCGGCCGCAGCGTCGTCCGCCTCAAGGGCGGCGACCCCTTCGTCTTCGGCCGCGGCGGCGAGGAGGGCGAAGCGCTGCGCGAGGCGGGGATCGAGTTCGAGGTCGTCCCCGGCGTCACCGCGGGCGTCGCCGCCACCGCCTACGCGGGCATCCCCGTCACCCACCGCGACGACGCCTCCGCGGTCGCCTTCGTCACCGGCCACGAGGACCCGGCGAAGGAGGAGAGCGCGCTCGACTGGGCGGCGCTCGCCCGCTTCCCCGGCACCCTCGTCTTCTACATGGGCGTCAAACGGCTGGCGCGGAACGCGACGGCGCTGATCGAGGCGGGGCGCGACCCGGACGAGCCCGCCGCCGCGATCGAACGCGGGACCTGGCCGGGGCAGCGCACGGTCGAGGCGACGCTGGGGACGATCGCCGACGCGGTCGCCCGCGAGGAGGTGAAGGCGCCGACGCTGATCGTCGTCGGCGAGGTCGCCGAGCGCCGCGAGCAGCTCGCCTGGCTGGAGCGCCGGCCGCTGCACGGCCGCCGCGTCGTCGTCACCCGCGCCCGCGCCCA
>Ga0196960_10000562_pt1 | contig 12338 bp, 13 predicted proteins | sample S3v_5metaG_FD_183187 | JGI IMG/M metagenome (GOLD analysis project Ga0196960, IMG submission 183187) | Soil microbial communities from Anza Borrego desert, Southern California, United States - S3+v_5 | ecosystem: Environmental > Terrestrial > Soil > Desert | place: USA: California | collected... | reverse complement strand
CACGGCACGGGCGGCCAGCGCGGCGGCGCCCGTGGCACCACCGGCGCAGACGAGCGTGTGCAGGGCGCCCCAGCCGCGGTGATCACGCCACAGCCGGCTCTCGGCGCCCGCCGCGGCACGCCCGAAGGCGGCGACGGGATGACCCCGCCGGGGATCACCGAGCAGCAGGTCGCCGATCAGGCCGGCGGTGGCGCCGTACGCGAAGATGCGGTCGGCTCGCACCGCTCAGCCGGCCGTCGCGCCTCGACGGGCCTTCGGGGCAGGTGGTGCAGCGACCGGTACAGAGCAGCCAGACATGGCGTATGTCCTCACTCAGGGTCCGCGCCCTGGTTCGACGTGACCGGCGACGAGAGTCTCCTGGCTCCCGGATCCGCAGTCCCTCCGGCCTTCCAGTCCGCGGTGGCGGACCGTGACTTCCGTACGGAGGCTGCTCCCCGGTGACAGTGGCGGGACCGCGCCGGATTCGCACCGGCTTCCTCTCCTGTCGCCGTAAATGGCTCCGGCAGTCCACCATGCCCCGCGAACGCCCGTCAACCTGCCGCTGACCTGCGGGGCTTCAGTGTGCTCAGACGCACACCGGGCCGGACACACGAGGTGTGTCCGGCCCGGCGCGGTGCCCGCGCGGTGTCAGGCGACGATCAGATAGATCCCGTACGTGACCGCCGCCGCGCACAGCCCGAAGCAGACGTACGCGCCGGTGCGCACCAGGGCGCCGGCACCGCCGGTCCCCTGCGCGGTGGGGACCTGCCTGGCCAGGCCGGTGATGCCGAGGGTGAAGAGGCCGACCAGTGCGACGGTGACCACGAGGCTGACGCCGAAGACGGATGCGAGAGCTGCCCAGTCGATGTTCATGCGGATCTGTCCTTACACCGTGGCCGGGTCGGCCGGGGTTCCGGCCGTCGGAGCCGGAGCCGGGATGGTGGTCTTGAGGTCCGCCGGGAGGGTGCCGGCGGGCGGCGGGCTGACCGCCGAGATGGCGGTGGTGACGATGCCCGCGGGCTCGTTACCCGCGTTCACGTTGGTGTGGTCGACCGGCTTGCGGCGCGACAGCAGCCAGATGGCGGCGGAACCCGCGACGAGGATCACGGCGACCACCGCGACGCCCCAGGGGCCCTGCTTCGTCAGGAACTCGGCGCCCGCACCGATCAGGCCGGCGGCCGGCAGGGTCAGGCCCCACGCGACGAACATCCGGGTGGCGGTGGACCAGCGGACCGTGCCGCCCTTGCGTCCGAGACCCGCGCCCATGACGGCGCCGGAGCAGGACTGCGTGGTGGAGAGCGAGAAGCCGAGGTGCGAGGAGGCCAGGATGACCGTGGCCGCACTCGTCTGGGCCGCGAAGCCCTGCGGCGGGCGGAGGTCGGTGAGGCCGCTGCCCATGGTGCGGATGATGCGCCAGCCGCCGAGGTAGGTGCCCAGCGCGATGGCGACACCGGCGGAGGCGATGACCCAGACCGGCGGGTTGGAGCCGGGGGCGAGGACGCCGCCGGTGACCAGGGCCAGGGTGATGATGCCCATGGTCTTCTGCGCGTCGTTGGTGCCGTGGGCGAGCGAGACGAGACCGGCCGAGGCGATCTGGCCGGCGCGGTAGCCCTTGGCGGTCGACTTCAGCTGCGCCGGGTCCGTGATCTTCCGGTTCAGGCGGTACGTCAGCTTCGTGGCCAGCAGCGCGGCGACACCGGCGACGAGCGGCGCGGCGATCGCGGGCAGCAGGACCTTGGTGACGACGGTGCCGCCGTTGATCGAGGACCACCCGGCCGACATGACCGCGGCGCCGATGAGGCCGCCGAAGAGTGCGTGGGAGGAGCTGGAGGGCAGGCCGACCAGCCAGGTCAGCAGATTCCACAGGATGGCGCCGACGAGCGCGGCGAAGATGACCTCGGTTCTGAGGCCGTCCTCATCGACGATCCCGCCGGAGATCGTCCTGGCGACCTCCACCGACAGGAACGCGCCGACGAGGTTCAGAACGGCGGACATGGCCACCGCTGTCTTGGGCTTGAGAGCGCCGGTCGAGATGGTGGTGGCCATCGCGTTGGCGGTGTCGTGGAAACCGTTCGTGAAATCGAACACGAGAGCTGTCACGATCACGATCGCGAGCAGCAGCGTGATGTGTTCCATTTACCCAGGCAATCGTTCGACGTCATTGGCACGTGGAACGTAAGCAACCTGGATGAACGGAAGATGAACTGGGCAGGGCATCGTGGTGACCCCAACCGCGTGTGCCGGTTCCGCTTGTGGGTGTGGAGGGGGCGCCGGACGTCCTCGGACCGGTGCGGGACCCGGTCCCCGCCCGGCCTCTGCCCGGAACCGGCCCCGCGGCCGTCAACCGGCGTCCTGCCCGAGGTGTCCCTCCAAAGAGACCTCCGTCACGTGACCCTAGGATCACCGCATGAGTGACGTGGACGAGGACGCGATCGGACAGGCGTGGGCCGCTGTCGTGGCGACGGCCCGGAGGACGGCGGCGGAGGGCCTGGTGGTCGGCACCTCGGGCAACGTGTCGGCCCGGGTCGGCACAACGGTCCTGGTCACCCCCAGCGGGGTGCCCTACGACCGGCTGGGTCCCGGGGACGCGGTCGGTGTCGACCTCGAAGGGCGTCAGGTCCTCGGCGAGCTGGCCCCCACCAGCGAGCTCCCGCTCCACCTGGCCGTCTACCGCGACAGCGACGCCGCGGCCGTCGTCCACACCCACGCCGTGCACGCCACCGCCGTCTCCACCCTCGTCACCGAGGTACCGCTCGTCCACTACGCCGCCGCCCTGCTCGGCGGTCCCGTCCGCACCGCCGCCTACGCGCGCTACGGGACCCGGGAACTCGCCGCCAACATGCTGACCGCCCTGCGCGGCCGCACCGGCTGCCTGCTGCGGAACCACGGCACGGTCACCTACGGGAGCACCCTCGACGAGGCCTACGACCGCACCGCCCAGCTCGAATGGATGTGCAGGCTCTGGCTCACCGCGAGCTCGGTGCCCGGCCACCGGCCGTCCCTCCTCACCCCGGCCCAGCTGCGCGAGGTGCAGGACGCCCTGGAGGGCTACGGCCAGCCCGGCTGAGCCCGGCGCCACACCGTACGGCCGACGCCTACTGGCCCTGGGCGCCGCCGCCCAGGACACTGGTGCCGTGCGCCCGGCAACAGCGGCGGCAGTGGCCGCCACCTCGGTCCTCGGCGTCGGCGCGGCAGCGGTCGCCGCCGGCCGCTACGCCAGCGACGCCGCCCTCGGGGCGCCCTCGCCACGCCCCTTCCCGGCCGACCGCCGCCTCACCGTCCACGCCACCGCGGCCGGGCGGATCGCCCTGACCCGTTCCTTCTCCGCACTGCGCCCCGGCACGTACGGGCTCACCGGACGCGGCGTCCACGCGGTGGTCGGCCCGGTGATCGAACAGGCACCCCGAGGTTCGGCCGACACCGTCGTACGCCGGCTGGAAGGCGTGACCCTCGGCAGCATCGAGCGGGGCGCCAAGGTCCGCCTCACCCCGGAGCTCCACCGCGGTGACCCGCTCGCCGCCCTCGGCCTCACGTACGAGGAGGCCGAGGTCCCCGGCGAGCTCGGCACCCTGCCCGCCTGGTTCGTTCCCGGTGCCCGCGACACCTGGGTGATCGCCGTGCACGGCCTCGGCACCACCAGGGACCACCCCATGAACCTGATGGGATTCCTGCACGCCCAGCAGTTCCCCGTGCTCGCCCTCGCCTACCGCGGTGACGCGGGCGCCCCGCGCTCCCCGGACGGACTCGCCCACCTCGGCGAGTCCGAATGGCGCGACCTCGACGCCGCCATCCGCTACGCCGTGCGGCGCGGGGCCGGGAACGTCATCCTCCACGGCTGGTCGTCCGGCGCCTCGATGGCCCTGCACGCGGCCGTCAACTCCGCCCTCCGCGACCGCATCTGCGGTCTGGTCCTCGACTCCCCGGTCATGGACTGGAGGGCCACGCTGCGCGCTCTCGCCTCGGCCCGGGGCGTCCCCTCCGCGCTGCTGCCCCTCGCCGTCCGGGCGGCCCAGGGCCAGACGGGGCTGCACGGCGCCCGGCTCCTGGACACCTCGGTGCCGGCGGCCCTGCACGCCCCCACCCTGATCGTCCACGGCCCCGACGACACCCTGGCCCCCTGGGAGCCGTCCAGGGAACTCGCCGCACGCCGCCCCGACCTGGTGAGCCTCCACTCCGTGCCGCAGGCTCCGCATGCGGCGATGTGGAATGCCGACCCCACCGGCTACGAAGAGGCGCTACGTCGCTTCCTCACGCCCCTGATGTGAGCTGATGGGCCGGAACCGCCCGGTTGATGCCCCGGCCCGGCGGCCCTCCGAACCCCGGTGACACGGCTTCCGTTTGGGCTTTCGGCCCGTCAGAGGCAAGACTGCTCCTCGTGACGTCCCGTACCCCGCGCGACTCCAGGCTGCGACTTGTCCGCCCGCGACCCCAGGCGACCGCCCGTAAGGCCGTGACGACCCGGCGCACCAGGCCGGCGCCCCGCCCACCCGAGGGCACCCCGCCCCCGGCGGAACTGGCACGCCAGGCCAGGGCCGTCCTGGCCGACGCCGTGCGGATCGCCCACTGGGCCGCGGACGGTACGAGCCCGGGCTCCGCCCCGCTCGCCGTCCAGGTCCTGGAACGGGCCGCCGCCGCGCTCGAACTGTCCCCGGCCCAGGTGAGGGCCGGCTGGGACCGGGCCAGGCTGGCCGGACTCATCGAACTGCACGGCGACACCGCCCGCCCCGGCTGGCGGCTGCGCGCCTGGGACCGCGACGACTCCGCCGTGCTCCGCGGCTGGGTGGCGCTCTTCGACGCCTGGTCGCTCGTCCACGCCTCACCCGAGGGCGTCGAGGCCACCGCCGTGGCGGAGGCCATCGAGGCCGTGCCCCAGGTGCTCTCCCTCCTCCAGCTCTCGGCGGGACCGGTCACCGTGCCCGCGCTCCTCGACCTGCTCGGACAGCGCGTCGCGGAACTCCACGAGGAACGCTGCGAGGTGCCGTACGGGCCGCAGGAGCAGCCCGCCCCCGCCGGGGAACGGCCCGCCGGCCTCAACGCGCTGCTGCTCGACTGGGCCCTGGAGGGCCTCGCCTCCGTCGGCGCCCTCACGCTCGGCCCGGGCCACGCCACCCTCACCCCGTTGGGCAACTGGGCGGTCTGGGTCAAGCTGGAACAGATCTGCGTCGCCGCCCAGAGCCCCGCCGGGAACATCGAGCAGTCCGCGGCCGACATGCTGCTCGGCTGCGCACGGCTCACTCCCGGGCCCGCCCGTGCCGAATACCGGGCCTGGCTCGCCGCCCGGCCCGTCGGCAGCGCCGTGGCCGAACTGCTGGCCGTCGCCCGCGGTGAGGACGCCCTGCTGCGGGGCCTCGCCTTCGAGGCGCTGCGCGTCGTGGGCGCCCCGGCGGAGCCCGTCGTCCGTTCCGTCGTCACCGAAGCGCCGCTGCGCCCGTACGCGCTGCTCTGGCTCGCCGAGTACGAGGGGACCGACCCGGACGACGCCCAGGACGTCCTCAGCCGTGAGGAAGCCACCTGGCTCTGGGTCGACACCGCCGCCGCCGTGGCCGACCACGGCGAGACGGGCCTGCTGGTCCGTCATCTCGACTCAGCCGTCCAGGGCACGGTCCCCGCGCTCCTGGACGAGGTGCGGGCCGTGGGGCACCCGCGGACCGTCCAGGTGCTGGTCGCCCTGGCCGCCGCCCACCCGGATCCGGCCCTCGCCAAAGCCGTGCGCCGCGCCGCCTTCCAGGTGCACAACGGCGGGGTGTGACCGCGAGGGACCGCGAAGCCCCGGGGACGTCCGGCCCGCAGGCCCCGGCGCCCCGGGGGCGCCCTCCGCTCCCCGTACCATGCGGCCGCGCGAGCCGTGGCCCCGGTCGGCGGGCGGCACGCCGAGTGCTCACGGGCACCGCGGTGATGTGATCTCCGTCTCAGTTCCCCGCCGCTCACCGGCAGCGTCACCGCAGGTGCGGCTGACACCGGTGACAGGAGGGACAGGCAGGCCGACGCCGCCGGACGGGGCGCCGCGGGGCCGCGAGGACGGGGCGGGAACATGACGAAAAGCAGGTGGACACCGCCAGTAGACTGAGTCCCATGGCAATTCTCCTTGTGCATTAGACGGCGTCGAGTCGTGAGTCCGCTGTCCCTCCGCCGTCCATACCGCCCTGGAGTATTTCCGTGATCACCGCTTCCGGCATCGAGCTGCGCGCCGGCGCCCGCATCCTCATCGAGTCCGCCTCCTTCCGCATCGCCAAGGGCGACCGCATCGGCCTGGTCGGCCGCAACGGCGCGGGCAAGACCACGCTCACCAAGTGCCTGGCGGGTGAGGGGACGCCGGCCGGCGGCACCATCACCAACAGCGGCGAGGTCGGCTACCTCCCGCAGGACCCCCGCACCGGCGACCTCGACGTCCTGGCCCGTGACCGCATCCTCTCGGCCCGCGGGCTCGACGAGATCCTGCGCAAGATGCGGGAGAACGAGGAGCGGATGGCGAACGGCAAGGGCGCCACCCGCGAGAAGGCGATGAAGCGGTACGAGCGCCTGGAGACGGAGTTCCTCACCAAGGGCGGATACGCCGCCGAGGCCGAGGCCGCCACCATCGCGGCCGCGCTCAGCCTGCCCGACCGGGTGCTCGGCCAGCCCCTGCACACCCTCTCCGGCGGTCAGCGCCGCCGTGTCGAGCTCGCCCGCATCCTGTTCTCGGACGCCGACACCCTGCTCCTCGACGAGCCCACCAACCACCTCGACGCGGATTCGATCGTCTGGCTGCGTGACTACCTCAAGACGTACCGCGGCGGCTTCATCGTGATCTCCCACGATGTCGAGCTCGTCGAGACGGTGGTCAACAAGGTGTTCTACCTCGACGCCAACCGTGCGCAGATCGACATCTACAACATGGGCTGGAAGCTCTACCAGCAGCAGCGCGAGGCCGACGAGAAGCGCCGCAAGCGTGAACGCCAGAACGCCGAGAAGAAGGCCGCGACCCTCAACGCGCAGGCCGACAAGATGCGCGCCAAGGCGACCAAGACCGTCGCCGCCCAGAACATGGCCAAGCGGGCCGAACGCCTGCTCTCCGGGCTGGAGGCGGTCCGGGTCTCCGACAAGGTGGCCAAGCTGCGCTTCCCCGAGCCCTCCCCGTGCGGCAAGACCCCGCTCATGGCCGAGGGCCTCTCCAAGTCCTACGGCTCGCTGGAGATCTTCACCGACGTCGACCTCGCCATCGACAAGGGCTCACGCGTCGTCATCCTCGGGCTCAACGGCGCGGGCAAGACCACGCTGCTGCGGCTCCTCGGCGGCGCCGAGAAGCCCGACACCGGCCAGGTCATCGAGGGCCACGGTCTCAAGCTCGGCTACTACGCCCAGGAGCACGAGACCCTGGACCCGGAGCGCACCGTCCTGGAGAACATGCGCTCCGCGGCGCCCGACCTCGATCTCGTCGAGGTCCGCAAGACCCTCGGGTCCTTCCTCTTCTCCGGTGACGACGTGGACAAGCCCGCCGGAGTGCTCTCCGGCGGCGAGAAGACCCGGCTCGCCCTGGCGACGCTCGTCGTCTCCTCCGCCAACGTGCTGCTGCTCGACGAGCCGACCAACAACCTCGACCCGGCCAGCCGCGAGGAGATCCTCGGGGCCCTGCGCACGTACAAGGGTGCCGTCGTCCTCGTCACCCACGACGAGGGAGCGGTCGAGGCGCTCCAGCCGGAACGGATCATCCTGCTGCCCGACGGGGTCGAGGACCTCTGGGGCGCGGACTACCGGGACCTGGTCGCCCTCGCCTGACCCGCAGGTGCTCCCGGGCGCGGTGAGGAGGTCCGGTGATCCCACGTGTCCGGATCATTCGGCCCATCGGTGATCCATCATCTGGGTGAGCGGGTCTCGTACCCGGGCGCGGCGCCCGGTAAATAGCTGTCGACTGCACTCATTTCGGGTCACCTCACCCCGTAAGGCTCTGACCTGGATCTTTCTCTCGCGGTCCGTCCCGCCGGGCCGTGAGATCGCTTTGAATTCTTGATTCCGCTTGTGCCGGGCCGCTTCGGCACGGGGAAACCCGTCGCACGGACCTTGCCGAATGGGTGGCCATGAAGCCCAGAAGGGGTGATCATGAGAGTTCAGAGCGCACTTCCTTGAGGAGGCACGGGTGGCCGAGACTCTGAAGAAGGGCAGCCGGGTGACCGGCGCCGCGCGCGACAAGCTCGCGGCAGACCTGAAGAAGAAGTACGACTCCGGTGCAAGCATCCGGGCGCTGGCCGAGGAAACCGGCCGCTCCTACGGATTCGTCCACCGGATGCTCAGTGAGTCCGGAGTCACGCTGCGGGGACGCGGCGGAGCGACTCGGGGCAAGAAGGCCGCTTCGGCCTGACGGCGGGCAGCGGTCCGGGGCCGGTCGAGACCGGCTCCGAGGCTCACCGGAACACCGGGTGGCCACCCGGCCGATCGTCAGGTCGTCCGGGTGGTTACTGTTCAGTTACTTACCAGTAAGTGCTGACTGCACCCCCTCCGGAGGCCCTCCATGACCTCGCTCGACTCCGTGCTCGACAAGGACGGCGTACGGCTCACCGTCGAAGACGCGGTTGCCACGGTGACGCTCACCAACCCGGCCAAGCGCAACGCTCAGTCTCCCGCTCTGTGGCGGGCGTTGGCAGAGGCCGGACGGGCGCTCCCCGGCAGTGTGCGGGTCGTCGTGCTGCGCGGTGAGGGCAAGTCCTTCTCCGCGGGACTCGACCGGCAGGCATTCGCACCGGAAGGATTCGACGGCGAGCCTTCCTTCCTCGACATGGCGCGCGGCCCGGAGGCCGAGCTCGACGCGATCATCGCCGAGTACCAGGAGGCCTTCACCTGGTGGCGCCGCAACGACATCGTGTCGATCGCGGTCGTCCAGGGACACGCGATCGGCGCGGGCTTCCAGCTCGCCCTCGCCTGCGATCTGCGGATCGTCGCCGAGGACGTGCAGTTCGCCATGCGCGAGACCAGCCTCGGTCTCGTCCCCGACCTCACGGGCACCCACCCCCTGGTGAACCTCGTGGGCTATGCCCGCGCGCTCGAGATCTGCGCCACCGGGCGCTTCGTGCACGCCGAGGAGGCCGAGCGCACCGGTCTCGCCAACCTCGTGGTCCCCGCGGACCAGCTCGACGCCGCGGGGCACGACCTGGCCGCGGCCCTGCTCGCCGCCCCGCGCGACGCGGTCGTCGAGACCAAGGCGCTGCTGAGCGGCGCGCTTTCGCGTGACTACGAGGAGCAGCGCAGCGCCGAGCGGGCCGCCCAGGGCCGCCGCCTGCGCGACCTCGCCGGCCTCTCCGACTGAACAGCCGGAGACCCGGCACGCACGGCCCCCGCCGTCCGGCGGGGGCCGTGTCACTCCCGGACCACGACGGCCGTGACCAGCACAGCGACCGTCGGACGGCCCTCCACGGCCGCGGTCACCGCCCCGCGCACCGCCCGCGCCACATCGAGTGCCCGGCGGTCCCCGGCCGTCGCGAGCTCCAGCCGGACATGACCCTCCGTGTGCTGCACGGCACCGCCCAGCACCCGCGTCAGCGACACGACGCCCGGAACCCCGGCCGCCGCCGTCGCGGCAGCCCCCTGCGGTGGTGCCGTGAGAATGCCGGCGGGCGGTTCCACGGCCGGTGCCGGCTCCTCCTCCAGCAACTCCGTCACCCGGAGGTCCACCGCGTCGACCACCAGGCCGAGCCGCTGGGCCGCCGCCGTCAGCAGAGCCGCGCGCAACGCGTCCGCCGTCGCGGTCAGCGGCCGCAGCGCCGTCGTGGAGAATCCGGCCTCGATCCGCAGCGGGCCGGGCGGCAGGGCGCTGGGGGGACCCGGCACCGGTGGGTCCAGGGCGTGGTCCTCGTCGGCGGGGGCGATCCTGAGCGTGCCCAGCACGGCCCCCGATCCGGCGGCGGCGTCCCGCAGCACCGTCGCCGCCACTCGTTCCGCGATCCAGGAACCGTCGGCGGGGCCACCCAGAGGGAGCAGTCTGCCCAGGCCGAGCCGTTGGCGTACCGCAGCGGTCCATCCGTCGGCCCGGTGCGGGCTGTCAGCCGTTGTCATTGCTCCACCCTGCCCCATCCACGGCGCGGGACGGGGAAAGCGCACTTACTGTGAGCCACGGAAGTTCAACGCGCCCCGAAGGGAAGAGCGGCGATGACCGAGAGCCCACAGCGGAGCCGGCCCGAGACCCCCGGCAGTGTGCCCGGCGGGGACGACGGCAGGCAGAGCCAGTTCAGCAAGCGCGGCGGGGGAGCCCCCGCGACCCGCGGCCGCACCACGATCGCCGACGGTGTGGTCGAGAAGATCGCCGGAATGGCGGCACGTGACGTCGCCGGTGTCCACGCGATGGGCAGTGGCATCTCCCGGACGTTCGGCGCGGTCCGCGACCGCGTTCCCGGCGGCAACAAGTCCGTGACCCGCGGCGTCAAGGCCGAGGTCGGCGAATCGCAGGCCGCCCTCGATCTGGAGATCGTCGTCGACTACGGCGTGGCGATCGGCGAAGTGGCCCGCGACGTGCGCGAGAACGTCATCGCGGCGGTCGAGCGGATGACGGGCCTGGAGGTCGTCGAGGTCAACATCGCCGTGAGCGACGTGAAACTGCCCGACGAGGAGGACGACGAGGACGAGACCGGGTCCCGCGTCCAGTAGAACTTCCGAGCCGGCAGTTGAGGAGCACACGATGAGCATGGCTGTCGTCGGCCTGGTGGTCGGCATGGCGCTCGGTTTCGCCGGGTACTTCGGCGGGTTCGGGGCCTTTCTGCTGGTGGCCGCGCTGGGTGCGGTCGGCTTCGTCGCCGGCCGCTTCCTGGACGGCGACCTGGAACCCGGCGACTTCTTCCGGAGTCGCGAGCGCGGCGACCGGCGACGGTGACGGGGATGACAGGCCGGGTCGATGCCGCCGGGCGCGGGCAGACCCGGATCGCCGACCGGGTCGTCGCGAAGATCGCCGCGCAGGCGGCCAAGGAGGCGGTCGGTGAGCGGCCCGAGGGCGCCGCCGCGCCGCGCGCCACCGTCACCGTGCACCGGGACACCGCGCGGGTGCGGGTCAGTCTCGACCTCGCCTACCCCTGCGACATCGGCAGTCGGTGCCGGTCGGTGCGGCGCCGCGTGAGCGAGCGGGTGAGAGCCCTGGCGGGGATGGAGGTACCCGAAGTGGCGGTGCAGGTCGAACGGCTGCATCCGTCAGGAGCGGGCACCGCACCGGAGGGGAGCGTCCGATGACCGGGCCGCACGAGCCGGAGAACAGCACGCGGCGCCTGCCCGCCGACGGACCGGCGCCGTCCGGCGGCGTGCTGGAGAGGGACCGGTCCGCGTCGGGTTCCGCGTACGAACCCGTACCCGCGCCGGCGCGGACGGGCGGCAGGGCCGGCCGTTTCTGGTCCGGACGCAGGGTTCCCGCGGCGCTGGCCGCCCTGATCGTCCTCGGCGGTGCCGGGCTCCTGCTCTACGACATCGCGGCGGTGCGGGCCGGCCACCCCGCCATGCGGTGGCGGCGCTCCGTCGCCGGCGACCTGGCGAGCCGTCACCTCGACGACGTGTGGGTCCTGGCAGGGGCCGCCCTCGCGGCCGCACTCGGCCTCTGGCTCCTGCTCCTGGCGCTCACCCCCGGACTGCGTGCCCTGCTCCCGATGAGCCGCCACCATGCCGGTGTACGCGCGGGGCTCGACCGGACCGCCGCCGCCCGCGTCCTGCGTGACCGGGCCGTGAAGGTGGCCGGGGTGCAGTCCGCCCGGGTGAAGGTGAGCCGGCGCAAGGCGGCCGTGCGGGCCCTGTCGCACTTCCGTGAACTCGACGACGTCAGGGCCGACCTGGACGCTGTCCTCGGTACGGCCGTCAGCGAACTGGGCCTGGCACGGCCGCCCGGCCTCTCCGTGCGCGTGCGCCGGCCGGCGAAGAAGGGGTGACCCCGTGATCACATCCGTCAACCGGGTCCTGCTCGGTCTGGCAGGGCTGGTCCTCCTCGCCCTCGGCGGCGCCGTCCTCGCGTCCGGGCTCGGCCTGTCCGTACCCTCCTGGTGGCCCTTCGGCGGCACGGACGACGTGCTGCTCAGCAGGGCGGACCGGACCAGGTGGCGGGACGAGGGCTGGTGGTGGCCCACCGTCATCGCGGTCCTCGCCGTCCTGGTGGTCCTCGCGCTGTGGTGGCTCCTGGCCCAGCTGCGCCGCGGGCGCCTGGCCGAGGTACTGGTCGACAGCGGCGACGGCGAGGGGGCACTGCTGCGCGGCAGGGCTCTGGAGGGAGCGCTCGCCGACGAGGCGGGCGCCCTGGACGGGGTGGCCGGGGCCAAGGCCGCGCTGTCCGGCCGGCGCACCGCCCCACGGGCCCGGGTCCGGCTGCTGCTGGAGCCGCACGCGGCTCCCGGGCCGGCGCTGCGCGGCCTCTCCGAGGGGGCCCT
>Ga0196960_10000561_pt1 | contig 12346 bp, 13 predicted proteins | sample S3v_5metaG_FD_183187 | JGI IMG/M metagenome (GOLD analysis project Ga0196960, IMG submission 183187) | Soil microbial communities from Anza Borrego desert, Southern California, United States - S3+v_5 | ecosystem: Environmental > Terrestrial > Soil > Desert | place: USA: California | collected... | reverse complement strand
TCCCCCTCGCCCGCGGGGACGAGGAAACCGGCGCAGCCGGACAGCGTCAGTACGGCCGCCGTGAGCACGGCTGCCGGGATCGTCCTGCGTACGCGCATGCCGTGTGCCCCACCCCTGGAACGGTCCGTCGCCGATCCGTCCGATCATGCCAGAGCGCCGGAACGCTTCGGCGGGGCCCTTCGCGCAGGGTCACGCCGTACGCCGGCAGCCCGCCGGCCGTGAGGCGGCCGACGGGCTGCGTGAGGTGTGCGAGGAGATGCTCGCCGCTACCGGCCGGCCGGTTCTAGTCGTTGCTGTGCAGGACGTCGTTGAGCCCGTCCCACACCGCGTTGTTCGGGCGGGCCTCGACGGCGCCGGTGACCGAGTTGCGGCGGAAGAGGATGTTCGAGGCGCCGGACAGCTCCCGGGCCTTGACGACCTGGCCGTCCGGCATCGTGACCCGGGTGCCGGCCGTGACGTACAGCCCGGCCTCGACGACGCACTCGTCGCCGAGCGCGATCCCGATGCCCGCCTCGGCGCCGATCAGGCAGCGCTGCCCGATGGCGATGCGCTCCTTGCCGCCGCCGGACAGCGTGCCCATGGTGGACGCGCCGCCGCCGATGTCGGAGCCGTCGCCGATGACGACGCCCGCGGAGATGCGGCCCTCGACCATGGAGGTGCCGAGGGTGCCCGCGTTGAAGTTGACGAAGCCCTCGTGCATCACGGTCGTACCCGGGGCCAGGTGGGCCCCGAGCCGGACCCGGTCGGCGTCGGCGATGCGGACGCCCTTGGGCGCGACGTAGTCCGTCATCCGGGGGAACTTGTCCACCGAGGTGACCTGGAGGTGCAGCCCCTCGGCGCGGGCGTTGAGCCGGACCTTCTCCAGGTCGTCGACGGCGACGGGGCCCAGTGAGGTCCAGGCGACGTTGGCGAGGAAGCCGAAGATGCCGTCGAGGTTCTGCCCGTGGGGCTGGACGAGGCGGTGGGAGAGCAGGTGCAGCCGCAGGTAGGTGTCGTGCGCGTCGAGCGGCTTGTCGTCGAGCGAGGAGATGACCGTGGACACGGCGACGACCTCCACCCCGCGGCGCGCGTCCACGCCGATGGCCTTCGCCGCGCCCTCGCCGAGCCGGTTCACCGCCTCGTCGGCGGACAGGCGCTGCGTCCCGGCCGGGCCGGGGCCGGCGACGAGCTCGGGGGCGGGGAACCAGGTGTCGAGAACGGTGCCGTCACCGGCGATGGTGGCGAGGCCGGCGGCGACGGCGCCGGTGGTGCGGGCGGAGCCCTGGGAAGTCGTGTCGGTCATGAGCAGAAACCTAACCGTCCGAGCCCCGCGCGGGCGAACCGGTCCCGGTTCGGCGGTCCGCCCCGTCCGCGACCCGGGCCAGCATCTCCCGGGTGTACCCCGGGTCGAAGTCGCCCCCGGTGAGCAGCACCTGGAGGCTGATCCCGTCCAGCAGGGCCGCGAGTGCCCGCGCGGTGGCCCGGTCGGTGCGGTCGGTGATCAGGTCGGCCAGCGCGTCGGCCCACTCGGCTGCGACCGGCCGCAGGGCGGGCCGGCGCAGGGCCGCGAGGTACAGCTCGTACTCCAGCGCCAGCGGTCCGCGCCCTGCGGCGAACCACTCCCCCATCAGCCGGGTCAGCTCATCGGCGAGCGGGACCGCGGGATCGGCGAAGTACGGGCTCTCCCGGACCGTCCGGGAGAAGCTCTCGTTGCACCGGCGCAGGGCCGCCACCAGCAGCTCGTCGAGCGAGGCGAAGTGATACGTCGTCGAGCCGAGCGGCACGTCGGCCTCGGCGGCCACGGTGCGGTGGCTGAGCCCTCCGATGCCCCGGTCCGCGACGACGCGGAGCGCCGCGTCGATGATGCGTTCGCGGCGCTCGGGGTCGTACCGCCGGGCCATCAGTGGGCTCCTCCGAGATTGAGGACCACGACCCCCGCGACGACCAGTGCGATGCCGGCCAGCTTGACGAGGTTCGCGGACTCGCCCATCCAGAGGATGCCGATGGCGGCGACGGCCGCGGTGCCCGTCCCCGCCCAGATGGCATAGGCGGTGCCGATCGAGAGCGTCTTCAGGGTCTGGGCCAGCAGCCCGAAGGCCAGCACGTAGCCCGCCACCGTGATGAGCGAGGGCCACAGCCGGGTGAACCCCTCGCTGTACTTCATGGCCGTCGTCCCGGCCACCTCCGCCGCGATGGCCGCGGCCAGCATTCCGTATCCCATGCGTACAAGCGTACACATCCTTGCGTACGGCCGTACACAACGTGTGTGTGCCCCTGTTGCGACCGGCCGGGGCGGGATTCGGCCCCGCCCCGGGGCGCTACGGTGTCCGCACCGATAGGACCGGATGACAACCGGACGATACGAACAAACGGAGCAGTGGTGACGCAGGACGCAGGGTGGGGCGGGGGCGCCTACGGGGGCGCGTACGGCGGAAGCCCGTATGGAGGGCCGCCGGGGTGGGGCGGCTGGGTGCCGCCGCCGAAGCCGGGGGTGATACCGCTCGCCCCGCTGAGGCTGGGGGACGTGCTGGGCGGGGCGTTCTCGACGATGGGCAGGTACTGGAAGCAGTTGTTCGGCCTGGCCGCCGCTCTCTACGGCGGCGCCGCACTCCTGATGGCGGCGGCGGTGGCCGTCGCCTACTCCGCCGTCTCCGAGCACCTGGAGCGGGTGGTCTCCCTCGACCACGACGAAAGCGCCTCGTCCGCGGACGTCGTCCCGCTCGTGACCGCGGGCTGCCTCCTCGTGTTGCTGGGCATCGCCACCATGGCGGTCGTCTCCGGCCTGATGTACGCGGCGGTCCCGACCGTGCTCCAGGAGGCGGTCCTGGGCAGGCCCATCACCCTGGCGGCGGTCTGGCGCAGGGCCTGGGCCCGGGTCGTTCCGGTGATCGGCACCCTGATCCTCACCGCCCTGTTCGCGCTCGTGCCCGTCCTGCTCCTCATGGCGGCCTTCGTCGCGGTGATCATCAGCCTCGTCACCATGGACAGCGACGGCGGCGCCGGTGCCGCCATCTCCCTGGGCGTCCTCGGCGCCCTGATCACCGGACCGCTGGCGGTCTGGCTCTGGATCAAGGTCTGCCTGGCACCGGCGGCCGTCGTCTTCGAGGGCCAGCGGCCCGTCGCCGCCCTGCGCCGCTCGTCCCAGCTGGTGCGCGGCGACTGGTGGCGGATCTTCGGCATCACGCTGCTGGCCGGCCTGATGGCGGGTGTGGCGGGCTACGTCATCCAGATGCCGTTCTCGATCCTCGGCCTGTTCCCCGGCATGATCGGGTCGGCATCGCTGGACGAGGACCCGAGCGCCACAGCCGTGGTGGTCATGATGAGCGGCTATCTGATCGCGACCCTGCTGGGGCAGCTGATCAGCCAGATCATCTCGACGACGTTCCCGCAGCTGGTGGCCGGCCTGCTCTACGTCGACCGGCGGATACGGACGGAGAACCTGGGCCCGGTCCTGGCCGAGGCCGCGGGCGTACCGCAGCAGGGACCGACGGCACCGCCGTACGGGGGCGCCCCGCGGTGGTGACCACCCCCTGACCACCGGGTGATCCCGCGCGGGGCCGCCGCGCTCGTCCGTGCCCGTGCCCCGCGCGACGGCGTTCCCGGCGAGCACCGTGGTGCAGGCAACGGCAGGCGAAAAGGCCCCGTCCACGCCCCACGAGGGCAGAGCGTGGACGGGGCTCGCGACACCCTCACCGCTCCTGAAGGAAACGGCATCCCAGTGAAGGGGCGGACCGGGGCGGGAGCAGGGCACGTCTGCCCGCTCAGCCTTGTTCCGGTCGGGAGTGCCGCTGTCCGGCCGGCCGGATCATCGGTGCGACCCGTCGACCGGGTCCGTCACCCGCCCCTGCCGCACCACGTCGACGCGGTCACGGGAAGGACGGAAACCTGGCGACAAGCTGTGAGGACGTACCCGACGAAACCCCACAGCGCGAGGCCGGCGACTCGCCGCCCGTGTCCGGCACACGTTCCGCGCGAGGACGTGGGCCGGTCGTCCGGGGCAGTTTCGGGGCAGCCGCAGACCGTATGCGCGGCTTCCGGGCCGGCGCCCCGGCACGTGGCCGCTGCGGCGCCGTCGTCACTGGTGCCCCTCAGGGTGGCGTCGGAGGAAGACATTGCAATCGGACACCGTGGTCATGTCGCCCCCCGTGCGGGCGCGATCCCGAACGTTCGCCAGCTCAACACAACAGGCGCACCCCGCCACGGGTTCCGGTTCCGACCGATCAATTGCGTAAGGCAGTTCAACGATCCCAGTGCTGTACCTCGTTGGCTCGCTCATGACGTGATCATGATGGCCATTGCCGGGACGGGGGAACCTCGTACGTTTCCCACTTCAGGACGTCCCGCAGCAGGTAGAACGTCCTCATGAAGAACGAACGACTACGGGCCACCATGGCGGCAGGCGGGTGGACGCATTCAACTCTTGCCGCTGCAACGGGAGTCGACCCGAAGAGCGTAGAGCGCTGGGTGAACCTGGGACGCGTACCCAGGCGAGTAACCGCCATGAAGGCCGCCGAGACGCTGAGGGAGGACGTTCACGCACTGTGGCCCGCGCTTCGGCAGGCACGTGCGGCAAGGGCAGTCGGTCCGGAATTGGTCGCGCTCTACGACCAGCGGGCAGACCTCCCCATTTCCGAGTTCGTCGATCTGATCTCCCAGGCCCGTGAACGGGTAGACATTCTCATCTATGCCGCCGTTTTCCTGCATGAGGCGTACCCCAGGCTGAACGACCTGTTACGCGAACGGGCCGAAGATGGATGCACGGTCCGTATCGCGTTGGGCGACGCAGACAGCGAGAACGTCCGACTTCGTGGCAATGAGGAGAAGTTCGGACACGGCATTGAATCGCGCTGCCGACTTGCGCTCATGCACTACCGGCCGTTGTCAGGGGTACCCGGTATTGAGCTGAGGACGCACGGAACAACGCTCTACAACAGCCTGTACCGCGCCGACGATCAGATGTTGGTCAATGCGCACGTGTGGGGCGTGAACGCTTACGGCGCTCCGGTATGGCACCTCCGGCGGAATACCGAGGGCGGGATGTTCGACACGTACGCCGAAAGCTTCGGCGCGGTATGGAGCACGGCGACGACAGTGGAGGAGGACTAGGAAGTGGCTCGCACGGAGTATTACGACGATGCCGACGCACCCGAGCCGAACAGTCTCGTCGTCGCTGCCTCAGCGGTGGTGACCGACGACAAGGGACGCATCCTGCTTCAGCGCCGGAAGGACAACGATCTCTGGGCACTGCCGGGCGGTGGAATGGATATGACCGACTCGCTCCCCGGAACGGCCGTGCGGGAGGTCAAGGAGGAGACAGGCTACGACGTGGAGATCACAGGGCTTGTCGGCACGTACACGGACCCGCGCCACGTCATTGCGTACAGCGATGGCGAAGTACGGCGGCAGTTCAACGTGTGTTTCAGGGCGCGCATCGTGGGCGGGTCACTTGCCGTGTCCGATGAGTCGACCGAAGTCCGCTTCGTAGGCCCTGCCGAGATTGACGCACTGCCGATGCATCACACCCAGCGGCTGCGTCTTCAGCACTTCACAGACAACAGGCGGACCCCGTACCTGGGATAGGGGCCCCTGAGCCCGCAGAAGCCCCGTGGACAGCCCGAGAACAATCGCCAGGTGCTTGCTTGCGGGGCTTCACGGGGGCCGGTGCCGGGAACGGGGTGGCCCCTGCGGACCCGGCCCGCCGCACCGAGGCATGGCGCCCGGAGCATGTCCAGAGCCGGTGAACAGGAACGGCCGTGCCCACCGGAGGCATCGGCGGGCACGGCCGTACTCGTTCCGCGAGGAAGTGGACCGGAAAACGGTCACCTGGCGGATCTGTGTCTCAGACGTTGAAGCCCAGCGCGCGAAGCTGCTCGCGGCCGTCGTCGGTGATCTTGTCCGGGCCCCACGGCGGCATCCAGACCCAGTTGATCCGCAGTTCGCTGACGATGCCGTCGGTGGCGGACTTCGCCTGGTCCTCGATGACGTCGGTCAGCGGACAGGCCGCGGATGTCAGCGTCATGTCGAGCGTCGCGATGTTCGCGTCGTCGACGTGGATGCCGTAGATCAGCCCCAGGTTGACGACGTCGATCCCCAGCTCGGGGTCGACCACGTCGTACAGCGCCTCGCGGACCTCCTCCTCGGAGGCCGGCTTGGTGGTGAGGGTCTCGTTCTCGCTCATGCGGTCTTCCCTTCGGACAGCGCCTGCGCCGTCGCGTCCTTCCACGCCATCCAGCTCAGCAGCGCGCACTTGACCCGGGCCGGGTACTTGGAGACACCGGCGAACGCGACCGCGTCCTCCAGCACCTCCTCCATCGCGTCGTCCGGCTCCAGCTGCCCCTTGGACTGCATCAGTTCCAGGAAGGCCTCCTGGATCTTCTGCGCCTGACCGAGCTCCTTGCCGACCAGCAGCTCGTTGAGCACCGAGGCGCTGGCCTGGCTGATGGAGCAGCCCTGACCCTCGTAACTGACATCGGCGATGGTCTCGCCGTCGTACTTCACGCGGAGCGTGATCTCGTCGCCGCACGTCGGGTTGACGTGGTGCACCTCGGCGTCGCCGTCCCGCAGGCCACGCCCGTGGGGGTGCTTGTAGTGGTCCAGGATCACTTCCTGGTACATGGAATCAAGCTTCACCAGTCAACCCTCTGCCGTCTAACCGAAAAAGTTCCGCACGTGCTCCAGTCCGTCCACCAAGGCGTCGACCTCGGCAGGCGTGGAGTACAGGTAGAACGACGCTCGCGTCGTCGCAGGAATTCCGTACCGCAGGCAGACCGGCCGCGCGCAGTGGTGTCCGACCCGGACGGCGATGCCCTGCTCGTCGAGCACCTGCCCCACGTCGTGGGGGTGGATGTCGCCGAGCGTGAAGGAGATCGTCGCCCCGCGGTCCTCGGCCGTCGCCGGGCCGATGATCCTGAGGTCGGGGACCTCCAGGAGCCGCTTCACCGCGTACCCGGTGATGGCCTGCTCATGGCGGTGGATGTTCTCCATGCCGATCGCGGAGAGGTAGTCCACGGCCGCGCCGAGGCCGACGGCCTGCGCGATCGGGGGCGTACCCGCCTCGAACTTGTGCGGCGCGGGGGCGTACGTCGAGGAGTGCATCGACACGGTCTCGATCATCTCGCCGCCGCCGAGGAACGGCGGCAGGTCCTCCAGGAGCTCCTGCCGTCCCCAGAGCACGCCGATGCCCGTCGGGCCGACCATCTTGTGGCCGGTGAAGGCCACGAAGTCGGCCTGCAGCGCCTGCACGTCGAGCACCATGTGCGGGGCGGCCTGCGAGGCGTCGATGCAGACCAGCGCGCCGACCTGCTGGGCACGACGGATGATCTTCTCGACCGGGTTGACCGTGCCCATGATGTTGGAGACCAGGGTGAAGGAGACGATCTTCGTCTTCTCCGTGATGATCTCGTCGATGTTCGACAGGTCGAGCCGGCCGTCGTCCGTAATGCCGAACCACTTCAGCTTCGCGCCGGTGCGCTGCGAGAGCAGCTGCCACGGCACGATGTTGGAGTGGTGCTCCATCTCCGTGGTGACGATCTCGGTGTCGCTGTCCACCCGGTAGGGCTCGTCCGCCCAGCCGAGCATGTTGGCGACGAGGTTGAGCGACTCCGAGGCGTTCTTGGTGAAGATCACCTCGTTGCGGCTGGGTGCGTTGATGAAGGCGGCGACCTTGTCGCGGGCGCCTTCGTACAGCGCGGTGGCCTCCTCGGCGATGGTGTACACACCGCGGTGGACGTTGGCGTTGTGCCGCTCGTAGTACTCGTTGAGCGCGTCCAGGACCTGGCGCGGCTTCTGCGAGGTCGCCGCGCTGTCCAGGTACACGATCTTCTTGCCGTCGTGGACCGTGCGGTCCAGGATCGGGAAGTCCTTGCGGATCGCCTCGGTGTCGAGGAGGCCGGAGAGCCCCTGTCGGGCATCAGTCACGCTGAAGCGCCCCCCTTCGTGTAGGCCTCGTAGCCCTCGTTCTCCAGCTTGTCCGCGAGCTCGGCGCCACCGGAGGCGGCGATGCGGCCGTTGGCGAAGACATGCACGTAGTCGGGCTTGATGTACTTGAGGATGCGTGTGTAGTGCGTGATCAGCAGGGTGCCGACCTCGCCGGTCGCGCGCACCCGGTTCACACCCTCGGAGACGGTCTTCAGCGCGTCGACGTCGAGGCCGGAGTCGGTCTCGTCGAGAACCGCGATCTTCGGCTTGAGGAGCTCCAGCTGGAGGATCTCGTGGCGCTTCTTCTCACCGCCGGAGAAGCCCTCGTTGACGTTGCGCTCGGCGAAGGACGGGTCCATCTGGAGCTGGGCCATCGACTCCTTGACCTCCTTCACCCACGTCCGCAGCTTGGGGGCCTCGCCGCGGACGGCGGTGGCGGAGGTGCGCAGGAAGTTGGAGACCGAGACACCGGGGATCTCGACCGGGTACTGCATGGCGAGGAACAGGCCGGCGCGGGCCCGCTCGTCGACGGACATCTCCAGGACGTCCTCGCCGTCCAGGGTCACCGTGCCACTCGTGATCGTGTACTTGGGGTGACCCGCGAGCGAGTAGGCGAGGGTGGACTTGCCGGACCCGTTCGGGCCCATGATGGCGTGGGTCTCGCCCTGCTTCACGGTCAGGTCGACGCCCTTGAGGATCTCCTTCGTGGCGTTGTCGGCCTCGACGGAGACGTGCAGGTCGCGGATTTCAAGCGTTGCCATGGGTGACTCAGGACTCCTGGGTGACGGAGACGAGCACATCGTCCCCTTCGATCTTTACGGGGTATACGGGGACGGGGCGCGTCGCGGGAAGACCGGACGGCTTGCCGGTGCGGAGGTCGAAGCTCGATCCGTGCAGCCAGCACTCGATCGCGCAGTCCTCCACCTCGCCCTCCGACAGCGAGACGTTCGCGTGCGAACAGACGTCGTTGATCGCGAACACCTCGCCCTCGGTGCGGACGACGGATACCGGCGTGCCGTCGAGCTCCACCCTCTTGGGGGTGTCGTCCTCCAGCTCGCTCAGCGCACAGGCTTTGACGAAGGCCATCTCAGACCGACGCCTTCAGCTCGGCCTCGATCTTGTCGAGGAGCCGGGCCTCGACGTCCGGCAGACCGATCTGCTGGACCAGCTCGGCGAAGAAGCCGCGCACGACGAGTCGGCGGGCCTCCTCGGCCGGGATACCGCGGGACTGCAGGTAGAACAGCTGCTCGTCGTCGAACCGGCCGGTCGCCGAGGCGTGGCCGGCGCCGACGATCTCGCCGGTCTCGATCTCCAGGTTCGGGACGGAGTCGACACGCGCGCCGTCGGTCAGAACCAGGTTGCGGTTCATCTCGTAGGTGTCGGTGCCCTCGGCGGCGGCCTGGATGAGCACGTCACCGATCCATACGGCGTGGGCGCCGTCGCCCTGGAGCGCGCCCTTGTACACCGCGTTGGACTTGCAGTGCGGGGTGTTGTGGTCGACCAGGAGGCGGTGCTCCTGGTGCTGGCCCTTGTCGGTGAAGTACAGACCGAAGAGCTCGGCCTCGCCGCCCGGGGCGGCGTAGGAGACCCGCGGGTGGAGACGGACGAGGTCCCCGCCGAACGTCACGATGATCGACTTGAAGGAGGCGTCGCGGCCGACCAGCGCGTTGTGCTGGCCGACGTGGACGGCCGTGTCGTCCCAGTCCTGGACGGACACGACGGTCAGCTTCGCGCCGTCGCCCAGGACGTAGTCGACGTTGGCCGCGAGCACGGCGTCACCGGTGTGGTCGATGACGACGACGGCCTCGGCGAAGGCACCCAGCTCGATGACCTGGTGGCCGTAGGCCACCCCGCCCTCGCCGTGCACGGTGATCCGGACCGGCTCGCTGAGCACGGCGTCCTTGGCGACCGTGACGACCGAGGCGTGCTGGAAGGACGAGTACGCCTGGGCGGCGACCCGGTCCACCGGGGTGCCCGCCCTGCCGAGCCGCGCGTCGTCGCGGCCGACGGTCTCGACCGTGACGCCGGAGGGCGCCTCGACGACGACCTTGACCCCGTCACCGGTGGCGACGGCGGTGCCGTCGTGCAGGCCTCGCAGCCGCTCCAGCGGCGTGAACCGCCACTCCTCCTCGCGGCCGTGCGGGACCGGGAAGTCCGCGACGTCGAAGGACGGGGGCGCGCTCATGCGCGTGGCGACGGTGGACTCGGCCGCCACCGCGATGGAACCGGCGGTGGTGGAACCCACCGGGGAATTCTGAGCCTCAGCCATGGCTGTCGTAGTGCTCGCTTTCTCAGTCAAGAACTCTTCGGGACGCGGTCGGCGGGTGTGCTAGCCGACCGAGCCCTCCATCTGCAGCTCGATCAGCCGGTTGAGCTCCAGGGCGTACTCCATGGGCAGCTCCTTGGCGATCGGCTCGACGAAGCCGCGCACGATCATCGCCATGGCCTCGAACTCGGTCATGCCGCGGCTCATGAGGTAGAAGAGCTGGTCCTCGGAGACCTTGGAGACGGTCGCCTCGTGCCCCATCGACACGTCGTCCTCGCGGACGTCGACGTAGGGGTAGGTGTCGGAGCGGGAGATGGTGTCCACGAGCAGCGCGTCGCACAGCACGTTGGACTTGGCGCCCGGCGCGCCCTCACCGATCTCGATGAGACCGCGGTAGGAGGTGCGGCCCCCGCCTCGCGCCACCGACTTGGAGACGATGTTGGAGGAGGTGTTGGGCGCCATGTGGACCATCTTGGCGCCGGCGTCCTGGTGCTGGCCCTCGCCCGCGAAGGCGATGGACAGGGTCTCGCCCTTGGCGTGCTCGCCCATCAGGTAGACGGCCGGGTACTTCATGGTGACCTTGGAGCCGATGTTGCCGTCGACCCACTCCATGGTCGCGCCCTCGTACGCCACGGCACGCTTGGTGACCAGGTTGTAGACGTTGTTCGACCAGTTCTGGATGGTCGTGTAGCGGCAGCGGCCGCCCTTCTTCACGATGATCTCGACGACCGCGGAATGCAGCGAGTCCGAGGAGTAGATCGGCGCGGTGCAGCCCTCGACGTAGTGGACGTAGGCGTCCTCGTCGACGATGATCAGCGTCCGCTCGAACTGGCCCATGTTCTCCGTGTTGATGCGGAAGTAGGCCTGGAGCGGGATCTCCACGTGCACGCCCTTCGGCACGTAGATGAAGGAGCCGCCGGACCACACGGCGGAGTTCAGCGAGGCGAACTTGTTGTCACCGACGGGGATGACGGTGCCGAAGTACTCCTTGAAGAGCTCCGGGTGCTCCTTGAGCGCGGTGTCGGTGTCCATGAAGATGACACCCTGCGCCTCGAGTTCCTCGTTGATCTGGTGGTAGACCACCTCGGACTCGTACTGCGCGGCGACACCGGCGACCAGGCGCTGCTTCTCCGCCTCCGGGATGCCGAGCTTGTCGTACGTGTTCTTGATGTCCTCGGGCAGGTCCTCCCAGGACTCCGCCTGCTTCTCCGTGGACCGCACGAAGTACTTGATGTTGTCGAAGTCGATGCCCGACAGGTCGGAGCCCCAGTTCGGCATGGGCTTCTTGCCGAACAGCTTGAGGCCCTTGAGCCGGAGCTTCAGCATCCACTCCGGCTCGTTCTTCTTCTCCGAGATGTCGCGGACGACAGCTTCGGACAGGCCGCGCTTCGCCGCCGCGCCTGCCGCGTCGGAGTCGGCCCAGCCGAATTCGTACGTACCCAGACCCTCGAGCTCAGGGTGGGCAGTCTCCGTGGGGAGCGTCATGCGGGGTTCCTCCCGGCCGTGCTTGCAGATACTGAATGGGTGGTCTGTGAAGCCTGTGGTGCCGTGGGGCTGCTGCGCGGAACGAACGTCGTGCACACCCCGTCGCCATGGGCGAGGGTGGCGAGACGCTGCACATGGGTCCCGAGCAGGCTGGAGAAGAATTCCGTCTCCGCCTCGCACAGCTGCGGGAACTGCTCGGCCACGTGCGCGACCGGGCAGTGGTGCTGGCAGAGCTGCTCTCCCTGCTGAGGGGCCGGCGCGCTACGAGCCGTAGCAGCGTACCCGTCGGCGGACAGGGCCTTGGCCAAGGCCTCGGTGCGTGCCTCGGGGGCCGCGGCCTCGACCACCGCGCGGTACTTCTCGGACTGGGCGGCCATCCTGGCGCGGGCGAAGGCGACGAGCGCCTCGTCCCCCGCCGTGTCGGCGATCCAGCGCAGTGCGTCGGCGGCGAGCTTGTCGTAGGACTGGTCGAACGCGTCCCGGCCGCAGTCGGTGAGGGCGAAGACCTTGGCCGGGCGGCCACGGGTCCGCGCTCCGTAGACCCGCTGTTCGCGGGCCTCGACCACGGCGTCGGAGACGAGGGCGTCCAGGTGGCGGCGCACCGCTGCCTGGGTCAGCCCGACGCGCTTCGCCAGGTCGGCGACGGTGGAGGGGCCGTGGTCCAGGATGGAGCGCGCGACCCGGTTGCGCGTCGAGCGC
>Ga0196960_10000560_pt1 | contig 12390 bp, 8 predicted proteins | sample S3v_5metaG_FD_183187 | JGI IMG/M metagenome (GOLD analysis project Ga0196960, IMG submission 183187) | Soil microbial communities from Anza Borrego desert, Southern California, United States - S3+v_5 | ecosystem: Environmental > Terrestrial > Soil > Desert | place: USA: California | collected... | reverse complement strand
GGACCTGCACCTCCGGCCTGGCCTCGCCGCGGAGCTGACGCACGGCTTCGATCACCTTCGTCATCCCGCCCTGGTTCACCGGGTGGTTGTTGGCCAGCCCGCCGCCGTCCGTGTTGAACGGCAAGCGCCCGGTGGGCGAGATGAGACCGCCGTCCATCACGAAGGCCCCGCCCTTGCCCTTCTCGCAGAAGCCGAGGTCCTCGATGGTCTCCACGACGGTGATCGTGAACGAGTCGTAGATCGAGGCGTAGTCGATGTCGGCCGGCGTCACCCCGGCCTCGGCGAAGGCCTGCGGACCCGACCAGACCGCCCCCGTGTAGGTGACGTCCAGCCGCCCGTTCATCGTGTGCTTGGGTGCCTCGCCCTGGCCGAGGACCTTGACGCAGGTCCGGTCCAGGGTCTTCGCGACCTCCGGGCTCACCACCACCAGCGCACCGCCGCCGTCGGTCATGACGCAGCAGTCCAGGCGGTGCAGCGGGTCGGCGACCATCGGTGAGTCGAGTACCTGCTCGATGGTGACCGGGTCCCGCAGCAGCGCATCGGGGTTGAACTGGGCGTGGTGCGAGGCCGCGACCTTGACCTCGGCCAGCTGCTCGCTCGTCGTCCCGAACTCGTACATGTGACGGGCCGCGGCCATCGCGTAGTTGTTGACCGTCGAGATGCCGTAGACCTCCTCGAAGGGGCCGTGCGGCGTGCCCGCCCCCGGCGCGCGGCTCGTGCCCGGAGCCGGCCGCGCGTGACCGCCGAGCGTGATCAGCGCGACCTGGCACTTGCCGGCGGCGATCGCCGCCGCCGCGTGGCCGACGTGGACGAGGTAGGAGGACCCCCCGGTCACGGTGGAGTCGATGTAGGAGACCTTCAGACCGAGGTACTCGGCCAGGCTGATGGCGCCGAGCCCGTAGGGGTCGCAGGTGAAGTACCCGTCGACGTCGCTGAGCGACAGCCCCGCGTCCGCGAGCGCCCCGACGGCGACCTCCGCGTGGATCTGTGCCACCGACCGGTCGGGGATCTTGCGTCTGGGGTGCTCGTAGGCCCCCGCGATGAACGCCTGCCCTCGGATGCTCATCGCCGGGCGGTCCCTTCCTGTGGCGCTCTCGTGGAGTTCATGGACAGGACCACCCTGGTCATCTGCTCCTCGCACCAGTCGACGACGGCGTCGCTCCCCCTCGTCGACGAACACGTCCGCAGGAAGGCGCGCGCGTCGTCGAGCACGTGCACGGGGATCTCGGCGAGGCCCTGGAGGAGCGTCACGGCCGTCTCCTCGGCCGCGCCCTCGGCGGCTGTGTGCGTCACCAGTCCCGAGGCGAGGGCGTCGTCCAGGGACGCCCTCCGCCCGGACAGCGCGAGGTCGACGATGGCGGTCGGGGACATCCGGTCCACCAGGAACGGCGCGACACCGAACGGGAAGAAGCCGAGGCCTGCCTCGGGCAACCGGTACCGCGAGCCGGCCGCACCGACGGCGTACGTGGCCGCGCCGACGAGGCCGAGGCCCAGGCCCACGGCCCAGCCCTCGACCGCCGCCGCGACGAGGGTGCCGCACGTCTTGACCGTCCGGACCATCACCTCGGAGGCGTTCTCGGCGTAGGTCCACCCGGGACCCGGGGTGGGACCCGGCCGACTGGTGTCAGCGCCGGCGCAGAAGTTGCCGCCCGAGCCCGACAGCACGATGCCCGTGCACGTCGGGTCGGCATCGAGGTCGCGGACCCCCGCGGTGATCGCGGCGGCCATGCTCGCGTCGATGGCATTGCGCTGCGCCGGGCGCTCGAGCCTGATCAACCCGACAGCGCCGACCCGGGTGATCGAGACCCGGTCCTCAGCCATCGCGCTGCGCGGCCGTGCCCGCCGCGCCGGCGGGGGTCAGGCCGAGCTCCGCGAGGATCTCGTCGGTGTGCTGCCCCACGCGGGGAGGGGCCACCGCGAAGCTGTCGTCCACGGCAGGGAGGGGTGAGCCCGGGACGTAGAAGATGCCGTCCCCGGACTCGTCCGGGACGGTGCGGAGCATGTTCCGGGCCTTGAGGTGCGGATCGGCCACCACCTCGTCCATGGTGTGGACCGCGCTGCCGGCGACGCCTGCGGCCCGCATCTGCTCGACGACCTCGTCGACGGTGTGCTCGGCGGTCCACCCCTCGATGAGGGCGTCCAGGGTGTCCCGGTGCTCCAGTCGGGTGTCGCTCTCGGACCCCTCCCCCATGTACAGCAACAGCTCCGGCTTCCCGATGACGCGTGACACGCCCTGCCACATGCGGCCGGTGAGCGGTGCCAGGTAGACGTAGCCGTCGCTGGCCCGGTACGTGCTGGCGTACGACCCACGGACGCGGCTGCCGATCCGCGTGAGCTTGCTGCCGAGCTGCAGGACCTCCATGAACCCCGAGCCGTGGAAGGACATCATGCAGTCGAGCATGCTGAGGTCGACGTACGTGCCCTGGCCGGTGGTCTGCCGTCTCAACAGTCCGTTGTTGACGGCGAGGGCGGCCCACAGGCCGGTGAGGTGATCGGGGATGAAGACACCGGAGAGCATGGGGGCGCCGTCGGGCTCGCCCGTCAGGTCCATCACGCCGGACATCGCCTGGATGACGCCGTCGAAGGCGGGAAGGGACCGATAGGGGCTGTTCTGGCCGAACCCGGTGATGTGGACGTAGACCAGGCGCGGGTTGAGCTGCGAGAGGCGCTCGTAGTCGAACCCCAGGCGCGCGGGCACGCCGGCCGCCATGTTGGTCACGAAGACGTCGGCTGTCCCGATCAGCGCGCGGAGCGCCTCGATCCCCTGCTCGGACTTGAGGTCGAGCATGATGCTGCGCTTGTTCCGGTTGAGCGTCGGGAAGTAGCCACTGTGCGACGAGCCCGGGCTCTCCACCTTGATGACGTCGGCGCCCTGGTCAGCCATGAGCTGCGTGCAGAACGGTCCGGCGATGAAGTGCTCGACGGCGACCACGCGCAGGCCGGTCATGCTCGCGTTCTCCTGCGACATCAGTTGCCACCTCGCGCTGCGACGGGCGCCTGACGCAGCTCTTCGAGCCAGCCCTTGAAGGCGTCGACGAAGTCGGGCATCTCCTGGTTCGGGTAGTGCGCGATCCCCTCGACGCTCTGGAACAGGGCCCCCGGGATCCGATCGGCCGTCGGCCGCAGCGCGTTCCCGAACGAGTCGCCTCCGGAGACCACGTACGTCGGGCAGCTGATGTCCGGCAGTCGTGACCACAGGTCGTGCATGCCCCAGCCGATGAGATCGGAGCGGGTGACGTGCCAGTCCTCGCGACAGTGCATCGTGGCGATCATCTCGGCCGTCTCGGCCGGCACAGCGCTGCCGATGAGCGAGAGGTTGGAGTAGTAGGTCTGGTCGCGCACGCTCGGGGTGCTGGAGTCCTCCGGCCGGCGGAACCGGGTGGCGGTGGCGGGAGTGACCGGGCACTCCATGGCCACCACTGCCTCCAGGGAGTCCGAGAACCTCGACGCCATCTCCAGGACGATGCGGCCGCCGATGGAGCACCCCAGGAGGTACCGCCGACCGACTGCCAGCCGGTCGAGGACCTTCGCACACCAGTCCGCGTAGTACGGGATGGACATGATCGGACCGTCGACCGCGGGCTCGGACCGACCGTGCCCCGGGAGGTCCACGACGATGACCCGGAAACCGAGCGCCGCCAGCCCGTTCATGTTGTTCCTGTACTGGACACCGCTCTGTCCAGCCGTGTGGACGCAGAGGAGCGTGTCGTCGCCGTCCCCGGCGACCTCCACGTACCCCAGTCGCCCGTCGATCTCGAGGTAGTCCGCGTTATGCACTGGGCTTCTCCTTGGCGGCAGCCAGCTGGGCTTCGTCGATCATGAGCATGATGGCCTTGAAGATCCGCAGGTACTGGTAGTTGTTCCCGATCGACCTGAACTCGTTCCGTCCGAGTCGGGCGACGAGGTCGTTCTTCGGGGAGGACAGCAGGTCGATCCACGAGCGCTCGTGGCCGCCCACGGTGAAGGTGGGACCGTCGAGGGACTTCTTGACGACCTCGATCACCTTGCCGCGGTAGATGCGGAACTCCACCTGCTCCTCACCCGCCCGGATGCCGACCGACCCGTCGAAGGTCTCCACCGCCGACGCGAAGTCCGCATTGGTCGCCAGCGCAGCGGCCAGGTGCCTGCCCCACGCCACCGTGCCGACGTCCCAGGCGACACGCGCAGCCGACTCGTCGTCCTGGACGTCGTCGGCCGCGGGTGCGACCCAGGTGACGCGGGCGCTCTCGACCACCTGACCGTCGGCGTCGAGCAGCCGGACGTCCTGGTGCACCGTGCCGCGCCCTCGCTGCCGAGCCGGCTTCCACCGCGTGATGACCGCCTCGGCGCGGACCCCGACCAACCCGGAGCGGGCCCCTTGGTCCCACTGCACACTGGCCATCCGCGCATCGCGGACGGGAGGCGCCTGGGTGATCGCCGGCAGCAGCTGCGGGACGACCCCGTCGGTTGGGGCGAAGTCGATGTCGGACACCGAGCCGACGCGGACGTCGTCGAAGTCGGCGGACTGGGCGGGCGCGCTCACTGACGCCACCCCCGTCCAGCCACGGCGAGCTGAGCTCCGATCGACGCCGCACGTGCCGGCTCGTGGCTCGCTGGCCGCCCCGCGGACGACGCCGGCCTGAGCCCGAGTCCGCCGCAGGTCATCCGATTGGGTGGGAACGACCTTCCCTGCACGTCATCCACGCTGCGTCCTCTCGTCGGTCGGCCGGAGCCTGCTTATGCCGCTGTGCGGTGCATGCATAGTGTGGCGAGGACCACTCCTGCAATCAACCATCTGGTTAGCCGTCCGTCAATGGGTAGCGCCTGAGGTCTCCCGGAACAGCGGTCCGGCCGTCGCGTCTCGCGCACCCGGCAGGGCGAACGCGCCGGTGGGGGCGCTGCGCGACCACCGACGACACGGCGGACGCCGCACGAGGCTCCACAGGTCGGCACCGAGGACGCCGACCGCGACACACGGGTCGCTCGGGCCGAACACACGGACCCGTGCGGCGCCGGGCCCATGCACAGCGGCCACCTCCCCCCGACGCGGAGCTCCCGGCGCCCGACACGGACGAAGCACCATGGCCCACGCCGCGCACTTACCTCCGGCCCTCTCACGGCCTATCGTTCAACCGTTCGGTCACTGCGATTGCGGAGGACCGGACGCCGACGGTCGCCCCGGCGATGCTGCGGGTGGCCATGCTGCGACCCTGCTCCACCCGTAAGAGCCGGCAACACTTCCTCGAGAAATGGGGGATGGAGGCACGAACGGTGCCTGAGCGCATGTGGAGGTGATGCGGGCCACGACCCGGGCGGGGCTGTGTCGAGCCGGGCGTAATTGCCGGCCGACCGCCACTCAGGAGGGCGGCGGCTAGTGTTGATGCCCGAGCCAGGGGCGTTTCGAGTACCGCAAGGCGCCCGATGGTGGAGGAAAGGACATCCATGACGAACCTCGAGGCAGCGGATGGGGAGCCCCGCTGGACAGAGGGCGACATCGAGATGCTGGATGGCGGCCTCATCGGAAATCGTCGCGACAGAATTCTCGCGGTTGCCGCTGAAGAATTCGAGGCCAAGGGCTTTGCCGGTGCCCGGATCGACGAGATCGCGCGCCGCTCCAACGTCAACAAGCAACTCATCTACCACTACTTCGAGAGCAAGCGCGTGTTGCACTCGGTGGTCATGGAGCACGTCACGGCCCAGGCTCTCGAAGTCAGCAAGGACGATGCCGACGAGCCATATCTGAAGTCGATCCTGGGCACGACCGCAGCAAGTTTCTCACGAGTCCGGAATCGTCTGTACCGGTACTGGCTGTGGGAAGCCGTGGAGGGGTCGAGCCCGGAAGAGATCTCGCGCCGTGACGATCGGCGGGGGCATTACACCAAGAGGGTGGATCAGATCCGCCGTGCTCAGCGCGACGGGGAGATCGATCCGGACGTCGATGCGCGATTCCTGCACCTCGCGATGGTGGCGCTCATCAGCTTCCCCCAGATGGTCCCCCAGATAGCCGCCCTCATCACCGGCCTGGAGCGTGACGATCCAGAGTTCAAGGAGGGCCAGCAGGCGTTCGTCGAACACCTCCTGCGGGCCCTGTCTCCCCCGAGCCCCTGACCGGGTCCTGCTCGCTCGAGTGCAGCATGGCCGCGGGCCGAGACAAGGCTGGGTCCTGCTGACCCGCCCTCGCTGACCGGGGCGGACGGGTCGCCATCAGCCGCCTGGTCGGCTGGTGTCGCGACGCCGGCAGCCGCGCGCCTGGCGACCACGGGGCTGCCCGATGCGACGACCGCCTCAGGTCCGGCCATGACGGAGGGCATGCGACGTCCTCGCGTGCCGGAGGAGCGGTCGACGGGCAACGCGCGGACACCCTCCAGCCGCGGGCGACGGGTCTCGCAGCACACGGCGCGGGGGACATCACCGAGCGCCGCGGGGGCACCTCACCGGATCGGGAGATGTGCGCGTGACGTCCCGGCCGCAGGGTCGCTCAGGCGTAGTAGTCGACCGAGGGGTCGGCCTTGATGTCGATGAGCAGGGGGAGGTTCTCCGGGGCCCAGGTCGACTCGTCGAGCTGATCGATCTCCTCGAGAGAACGAATCGTCACCGCGTTCGCGCCCAGGGCACGCGCCATGTCAGCGAACTCGGGCCACTCCACGAGGGAGTGCCGAGGATCCAGGTTGAAGCCCTGGAGCTTGGAGTACTCGGCCCCGTAGGAACCATCGTTGATGACCACTGCGACCAGCGGCAGGCGGTACCTCACCGCTGTGTTGAACTCCGTCAGGCTCATCATCCCCCCGCCGTCCCCCAGGAAGACGAAGGTCACCAGGTCCGGTGTGGCCACAGAGACGCCCGTCGCACAGCCGATGCCCAGACCGATGGACCCGAAGCTGACCGTGTGGGCGGTGTGACGGGGGTGCGGGACGTCGACGTACCGCCACACGGATCGCAGGAACCGACCGGCATCGGTCACGACGGCCCGGGCGGACGGGAGTCGCGAGTTGAGTCGCAGCATCGCCGTGCGCATGTCGACGGTGTCCGCTCCCGTCGTGTCGACGAACTCGTCCGCGGGCACCCTGTTGCGAAGCTCCTCGGCGAGGCCGGCACGGCTCGATGCGAACTCGATGTTCTCCGACATGAGGAGCTTGGTCATGGTCGTGGCGACGGCAGCGGCGTCACCACACAACGCGACGTTCGCCTGGTGGTACCGGTTGAGGTGGTCGCCGAGCCGATCGACGTGCACGACCGGTGTGCCATCGAGGAGCGCACCGGAATCCGTGGTGTAGCTGTTGAGACTGGCGCCGAAGGCGATGACGCAGTCAGAGGCGAGGATCGCCGTGAGCCCGACCGGGTGCGCCAGCGTCCCGCAGATGCCCAGGTCGAGGTCATGGCCGGCGAAGAAGCCGCGAGCCGGGATCGTGGTCGCCACCGCCGCCCCGATCAGATCCGCGAATGCGGTGATGGCGTCGTGCGCGTCGGACTCGATGGCTCCGCGCCCGGCGATGACGAGGGGACGGCGGGATGACGCGATGACCCCGAGTGCGGCGTCCAGCAGCTCTGGATCGAGGTCCGTCGGAGTCACCCCGACCTCCTCCTGCGCGGACGTGACGATGTCCTCGATGTCGACGTCGAGGAACTCGACGGGGACGTCCAGGGCGACAGGGCGCGACTCGGCACGGGCCTGCGCCAACGCGTGCCCGAGCTCATCAGGGACGTCCTGCGCCCGCGCAGCCCTGCGGTAGGCCGCCCCGGTCGGCTCGATCAGACGCTGCAGGTCGATGTTCTGCAGGTGATGAGGATTGTCACTCGGCGTGCTCGAGGTCAGCATCACCAGAGCCGTGTTGGACTTCACGGCCTCGGTGAGCGCTGTGATCGTGTTGGTCGTACCCGGCCCGTGCGTCACCGTGACGACGCCCACGGACCCGCTGGCGCGGGCGAAGCCGTCCGCCATGCCCACCGCGCCGGCCTCGTGGGTGCTCCCGATGTACCGCCCACCGTGGTCGTCGATGTAGCTGGCGATGTACTGCATGTTCGCGTCGCCCATGAGTCCGAACAGGGGCTCACCACCGCGCTGGGACAACCGCCGAGCCAGTGCCTGGTAGGTCTTCACTCGACGACTCCAATGTCTGGAAGTGACCCGTGCTACACAGGCTTCCGACCCTAACTGAACGGTTGAGACAGGGCAAGGAACGGTCGGACCCCGTCAGGACGTCCGCCACGAGCGGACGGTGGTCGCGCAGCAGAGCCGTCAGCCGGCCACCTCAGGAGCATCCGGCGTCTCGTCCGGGGGGTCGTCGAGCCGGGACATGCGCACGGGCCCGCGCAGCCGGCCGAGCACCGTCGCCACGACCAGGAGCAGCACGCCTGCGCCGACGACGGTGGGTCGCGGCCCCACGTGGTCGGCGAGCCACCCCTGCAGCAGCGCGCCGATCGGCGTGGTCCCGGTGAAGACCATGATCCGCAGCGCCAGCACCCGACCGCGGATGTGGTCGGCCACGATGACCTGCAGGGCCGTGTTGCTCGCGGAGATCACGGCGAGGAAGGCCCCGCCGACCAGCCCCAACGAGACGAGCGCCAGCCCGAACCACGGCGCGAGCCCGAACCCCACGATGCCGACCCCGTAGACCACGAGTCCCCAGCGCACCGTGCGGGCGCGGGAGAGGCGCCGGCTGCCGGACGTGATGGGCGCAGCGAGCACGGCCCCCACGCCGAACGCGGCGTTGAGCAGTCCGAGGCCGACGGGTCCGACGTCCAGTTCGCTCCCCGCGAAGACGACCGTGAACTGGAAGATGGAATTGCCCAGGGCCGCGACCGTGACGGTGACAAGAAGGGCCATCAGGATCCCCGGGCTGCGACGGCTGTAGGCGATCGCCTCCCGGAACTGGCGGTGCACCGGCAGGCGGACGCCGGCGGCGACCGGACGGCGCCCGGGGCGGACCGCCGCGAGCGCTGCCAGCACGAACAGGAACGACACGGCGTTGACCAGGAAGGCCCAGGCCGGTCCGAACGCGGCGAGGAGCAGGCCGGCGATGCCCGGACCGAGGGAGCGGGCGGCGTTGAACTGCAGCGAGTTCCACGTCACCGCGGAGATCAGGTCCTGCCGCGGCACCAGGTCGTTGACGAACGACTGCCAGCTGGGGGTGTTCACCCCGGCCACGACGCCGCTGAGCCCGACGAGCGCCAGCACCACGACCGGGTCCCGCAGGCCCGTGGCCCACGCGCCCCAGAGCAGGAGCGCGACGAAGGCCATCGCCGACTGGGTCAGCAGCAGGATGCGCCGCCGCGCGTACCGGTCGGCGAGCGAGCCACCGAGCGGCCCGAGCAGCAAGCCGGGCGCGAACTGGGACACCGTCGCCAGACTCACCCAGAACGCGCTGCCGGTGAGCTGGTAGAGCACGTAGGGCACGGTGAGGTTCTGCAGCCAGCTGCCCGTGTTGGACACCAGGGCGCCGCACCAGAAGACGGCGAAGTCCCGGTGCCGGAAGGCCCGCACCGAGTGCCGGAGGCCCGAGGCCTCCGCCGGCGGCACGGACGCCGACGGCTCGGCGCCGGACAGCGTGCGGGGCTCCACCGGGTCGTCGTCCGCCGGCAGGACGTCGGGTGGTCCGACGGATGGGCGGCGGCTGTCCCCGGCGTCGGTGGCGCTCTCGGTGGCCGGCGCGGAGGAGTCGCGATCCGGAGCGTCACCGGGCATCAGGCGGGTCCCGGCGGCGCGACAGCGGCCACGGACGGCGCCGCTCCGACCGACCGGGGAGGACGCCGACGGCTCCGCAGCAGGGCGATCCCGGCCACCAGCCCGAGCAGCAGCATCCCGCCGAGCACGGCGAAGGCGAGCACGTAGCCGCCGGTCAGCTCCGCGAACTGTGCGGCGTCGAGTGCCCCCGCCTGGCCGGAGAAGAACAGCTGCGCGGTGTGGGGGGAGGCGCCGCTGACGACCAGGCTGAGCCCCACCGCGGTGGACAACGTCGTGCCACCGCTCTGCGCGGTGACCCGGAGGGCGTTGACGCTCCCGGCCGCGCCGGGCGGGGCGCTGCGCATCACGATGCTCGAGGTGATGGGGTGCAGCAGTCCGGTGCCCAGCCCGATCACCGTCAGACCCACGATCAGCCAGCCGGCGCGGTCGCCGGCGATCACTGCGAGGACGACGACCGCCATGCCGACGAGCGAGCCGGCCGCTCCCAGGACCACCAGCAGTCGCTCCTCGACCCAGCGGGTCAGGACGTCGGCCAGCAGCGAACCGACGGTCAGCGCCACGGCGAACGGAGTGACCTTGAGCGCCGCCTCCAGTGCCGTGTCGCCCTCCAGTCCCTGGAAGTACAGCGCCGCCACCACCATCACGCTCATCCGCGGCATGGCGAGCAGGAACCCGGCCGTCAACGACAGGGTGAAGTCGCGCGAGCGGAAGAGCGTCACGTCGATCGCCGGGCGGCGCGCCCGCCGGGAGACCACTGCCAGCACCGGCACGAGCGTCACGAACGCCGTGAAGCCGCCGATCACCACCGGGTCCGACCACCCGCGCTGGCTGGCCGACGACAGCGCGAACAGCAGGCCGGTCAAGGCGACGAACAGCACCAGGCTGCCCAGGACGTCGCCCCGTCCGGCCGCGGGCCGCCGCGGGATGCCGCGCAGCACCCGCCAGCCCGCGCCGAGCGCGAGCAGCCCGATCGGCACCGTGGCCCAGAAGAGCCACCGCCAGCCGGCCCAGGCGGTGATCAGCCCGCCCACGCTCGGGCCGGCGACCTGGGCGATGGAGAAGCCGGAGAGGTAGATGCCCATGGCCCGGTTCATCAACTGCGGTGGGAAGACGGCGGCGATGATCGCCGCGGTGTTGGCCAGCAGCATCGCAGCAGCGAGCCCCTGGATCGCGCGCGCCGCCAGGAAGAGCTCCGCTGAGGGGGCGAGCCCCAGGCCCAGGGCGGCACCGGTGTAGAGGACGAGCCCGGCGAGGAACATCCGGCGTCGGTCGACCGAGTCGGCCACCTGGCCCATCGGGACCATCAGCGACGTGTTCACGAGCATGTAGCCGAGCAGGATCCAGGTGGCCTCGGTCGCAGACGCGTCCAGGTCGTCGACGACCGCGGGCAGGGCGATGGACAGCATCGTGCCGTTGAGCGAGATCAGCACGGTGGTCACGAACACGACGGCCAGCACCGCCCAGCCGGCGGGGACCGCCCGCTGAGCTGCCACCTCGGCTCCCGCCCTCTCCCCCGCACGGATGCCGACCCCGCCGCGCCGCCGTGTGCTGGCGACGGCGGCGGGCCGGCGGTACCACCGTGCCGGACCCGTCGCGATCCGGCAGGCCGACCCAGCCGGCCGGGGACCGCCGGAGAGCCGGGTCAGCCGCGAAGCAGGTCGGCCAGGACGTCGCCGGCCTCGAGGGGCACCAGGTGTCCCACCTCCGGGATCTCGACGTAACGGGCCCCAGGGACCAGCCCGGCAATGCGCATGCCGTTGCCCACCGGTGTGAGCCGGTCGACGGCGCCGTGCACCACGGTCGTGGGAACGGCCAGCCTCGTCAGCCGCCGAGGTCCGTGCCAGCCGAGGATCGCCAGCGACTGGTTCATCACCCCGGCACGGGGTGTCCGTCGCTCCCCCAGCTGCTCGACCAGTTCGTCGATCAGACCTGGCTCACGCTCGGCGAAACCCGGCGCGGCATGAGCGGCCCAGAGCGACCGGAGGAACTGCTCGCGGGACTCCCCCGGCAGGGGCCGGTCGAACGCCCGGTCGGTCAGTTCCGGGGAGCCGGGGATCTGTGCCGGCGTCGGGGGGCGCGTCGCGACGAGGAACAGCTGGCTGACCAGAGCCGGATGCCGGAGGGCGAACTCCTGCGCGATCATCCCGCCCATCGAGAGTCCGAGCACGCGGGCCCGGTCCACCCCCGCGGCACGCAGGACTGCGGCGGCGTCGTCCGCCAGGTCGGACATCGTGAACGGAGCGGGCGCCGTTCGCGACAGACCGCTCCCCCGGGTGTCCATGCGGATCACGCGGAAGCTGCGCTCCAGGTCCTTCAGCCACGCGGCGGGCCACACGTTCCCACCGGCGGTCCACCCGTTGAGCAGGAGCAGCGGATCGCCGTCACCGCCCTCCTCCCAGTGGACCTTGGGGCGTCCCCCGACCGGCGGGCGGCTCTCGCCGGCGGCACGACCCGGCGGCTCCTCGGCCCGGCGCTGCCGTGCCGCCAGCTCCTCCCGTTCGCGGCGCTCGGCCGCGGTACGGCGACCCACCAGTCGTCCGAGCATCCGCTGCGGCTTCTCGGCGGAGCCGGCGACCACGGACTGCGTCCTCGTCGCCAGCTCCACCCACGTCGCGAAGGCCTCGTTGCTCGCCAGCGGCTCCATGTACTTCCGCGATCGGCGGGCGAGGGCGTCCGCGACGTCACCCGGGACCATGCGGCGTATCGGGTTGCTCATGCCGAGACCAGCT
>Ga0196960_10000559_pt1 | contig 12395 bp, 13 predicted proteins | sample S3v_5metaG_FD_183187 | JGI IMG/M metagenome (GOLD analysis project Ga0196960, IMG submission 183187) | Soil microbial communities from Anza Borrego desert, Southern California, United States - S3+v_5 | ecosystem: Environmental > Terrestrial > Soil > Desert | place: USA: California | collected... | reverse complement strand
GCAGCACCGCGACGCGGCCGGGCTGGTCGGTCCGGCAGCGGCCCGCCTCGGCCAGCCGCCGCCCGTCGCGCGCGAGCACCGGCACGAGCCGCACCGCCAGCGCGGCGGTCAGCGCGCTGCGCAGCGAGACGCGGCGGAAGAGCCGCAGCAGCCCGTCCGGGTCGACGGTGGCGGCGAAGAGCGCGGCGCCGAGCAGCACCACGAGCGCGCGGAGCCCGAGCAGCCCGCCGTACACCAGAGCCTCGCGGGTGACGTCGATCTGCCCGAACGGCGGGATCTCGCCGAACCGCCAGACGACGGTGAGCCCCTCCCGCACGACGAGCGGGTTGATCAGCGCGATCAGGACGGCGAACGGGATCGCGTAGCGGGCCATCCGGGCGAGCGGGCGGCCCACCCCGGCGGCCGCCGCCGACGCCAGGCAGACGCCGATCAAGGCGCCCAGGATCAGCGGATGCTCGGTGAGGAGCGCGAAGAGGACGAGCGCCATCGACCAGGCCGCGGCCACCGCGGCGCGTGCCGCGTGCAGCGGGCTGGCTCGGCGCTCGTAGATCACCCCGCGGCGCCCTCCGCCGGCGCGTCGGCCGCCGGCAGCGCCACGGCCTGCCCCTCGGGCGAGACCGCCAGCGCGAACTTCTCGGCCAGGACGCTCTCGTCGAACGCCGCCGCCGCCGCGCGGACGCCCGCGTCGTCGGTGCCGGTGACGACCCACGTCGGCGCGTCCTCGCGCCACCGCGTCGCGGCGATGAAGCCGGTTCCCGGCCCGAGCTCCTGCACGGCCTTGCCGCGCGCGTCGAGCACGGTCAGCTGCTTGCCGTCCTTGCTCATCTTCGCGTAGACGCCGCTCGACTTCGGGCCGTCCTCGATCCGCACCAGGGAGCGGTCGACGCGCACGGCAGGCCAGCGGCCGACGATCACGCGCAGGTTCTCGAACCCGCCCTCGGTGCCGATCCGCGACTTGCCGACGACGAGGCCCAGGTCCTCGCCGAACTTCTTCTGGACGGTCTCGCACGCGTCGTCGAGCGCCTCCTGGCACTCGATCCGCGTGGAGAACTTCTTGCCGCCGGTGCCGGAGACGAACGGCTCGGGGAACGAGCCGACGACCGCGGGCGTGTTGGTGGCCGAGCCCCAGTCGTGGCGGTCCCACCAGACGCGGTCGCCCTCGCGGACCTTCACCGACCCGGCGCCCTCGTCCTCGAGGATGCCGTTGACGAAGTAGAACCAGTCGACCGGCCGGGCGCCCTCGCGGCCGCCCTTCAGGCCGTCGATCGCCTGCACGAAGCCGCCGCCGTAGCGGGTCTCGACCTTCGCGTTGCGCTGCAGGAAGCGCATGACGGTGTCGCCGCCGGCGACCTGCGCGTCGCTGCGCTCCACCAGCGTCTTCGCGCCGAAGCCGTCGGTGACGGTGAGCTTCACCGACGACGGCTCCGCGGCGCCGGGGCCGGCGCCGCAGCCGATGGCCACGCCCGCGAGGGCGAGGCCGGCCGCCGCGCCGGCGAGCGTCCTAGCGAACTTCGAAGACGACACGGTTCTCGCCCGGGCGGCGCTCCACGTCGGTGTTGCCGGCGCGGTCGGTCGCCTTCACGTCGAGGACGTAGCGGCCCTTGGGCAGCTTGGCCGGGAGCTGGTACTCCCACTCGGCGTCGTCGCCGACGCTCCACCACCAGCCGGACGCGGCGCCGCACTTCGGGCGGCGGATGAACCGCTCGCGCTTGGCGCTCCACGCCTCGCAGCGACCGCCGCTCGTGCGGGTGAGGCGGAGCTTGACCGCCGTCAGGCCGCCGCGCTCGTCGACCTCGCCGCTCAGCAGCTTCGGCGCCTTCTTCGCGCTGATGCGCTTGGCGGTCAGCCCGTCGATCTTCGTCTTCGGGGCGAGCGTGTCGCGGACGGTCGGGGCCGCCGGGGCGGGCGCCGCGGTGCCGGCGGGGCGCACGGAGAGCGGGATGATGTTGGAGCGCACCTTGTTGACGCCGGTCGCCTGGAGCGCCGCGGTGCCGGCCTCGCCGTAGGTCACTGTCGCCTTGCCCTCGGCGTTCGTCGTGACGACCTGGCCGCCGCCGGAGACCGTGACGCCGGCCGCGGGGCGCGGCGTGACGACGGGCGGGAAGCCGGTCGAGAGCGTGAGGTCGGTGACCGTCACCTCGATGGGCTGGCCGGCGGTGGCGTTCGCCGGCGCGGTGAGGATGAGCGGCGTGCGGATCTGGTTGCCGTTCGCGTCGTCGCGCTGGGCGAGGATGAGGATCTCGTCACCGTCGGCGATCGGCGTGTCGCAGGCGCTCTGGCCGATGGGCTGGCGGTTCTGCCAGAGGTGCCACCAGTCGTTCTGCGTGTACGTGTGCGTCTCGCCGGCGATGGTGGACGCGAAGTTCTGGCGATCCCAGTTGCCGCCGGTGCCGACCTCGATGGCGCCGCCGATCGAGTCGTAGTTGCACGCGGTGCCGCTGAGGTCGAAGGTGCCGGTCGACGGGACCGTGAGCGCGCCGTGGGAGACGAGCGTGCCGTTGTCCCCCTCGATGCGCAGGCTCACGGTGTCGGCGGAGGCCGGTGCGGCGGCGGTCGCGCCGGCCAGCGCGGCTGCTGCTGCGGCGGCGAGCGGGAGAGCGCGAAGGCCGCGACGGGACAGGACGTTCATCTGAGGAGCCACCCCTTGATTCCACGAGGGCGTTGATGCTGCTTGACGGTCGGAGGCAGGTCTCCTGGCTTCCCGGGGCGGACTGTCTCTGGCCCTGCTCACCGCGCCTTCCCAGGTCTCCTCGGCCCAGTGGCTCGCTCTCGCGTGCGGCTCGCTTCCCGGATCACAGTGGCGGGACCGCGCCGGGCTCTCACCGGACTTCCCTTGGCCACCGACCCTTGACCCATGGCATCCTAGCGGCGGTGACCGTCAACCTCACGCGCATCTACACCCGCCTCGGCGACGCGGGCGAGACGCATCTGGGCGACATGAGCCGGGTGCCGAAGACCCATCCGCGGATCGAGGCGTACGGCGATGTCGACGAGCTGAACTCGCACATCGGCGTGACGCTCCACGCCGCCGGCCTGCCGTCCGAGTACGCCGCGTGGCTCGTGCGCGTCCAGAACGACCTCTTCGACGTGGGCGCCGACCTGTCGGTGCCCGAGTCGGACGACCCGGCGGCGCGGGAGCGGCTGCGGGTGCGGCCCGAGCAGACCGCGTGGCTGGAGGAGCGCTGCGACGAGGTCAACGGGGAGCTGCCCAAGCTCCGTTCCTTCCTCTTGCCGGGCGGCTCGCAGGCCGCGGCCCAGCTCCACGTCTGCCGCACGGTGTGCCGGCGCGCGGAGCGGCGGGCGCTGCTCGTCGAGGGCGCGAACCCCGAGGTCGTGCGGTACCTCAACCGCCTGAGCGACCTGCTCTTCATCCTCTCGCGCGGGGCGAACCGCGGCGGCGAGGAGCCGCTGTGGGAGCCCGGGCGCTTCCAGTGACCCTCCGCGCTTGGTGAACCCGCTCGCCGATCTGCGGACGGCGCTCGGGTTCCTCACGCGGCTGCCGGTCCGCGACACCGCCGAGCTGACGCCCGCCCGCCTCGCGCGGGCGGCGCTGTGGTTCCCCGTCGTCGGGCTCGTCGTCGGCGGGGTGCTGGGTCTCACCCGCATCGCGCTCGACGCCGCGGGGGTCGATCCGGGCCCGGCCACGGTGGTGGCGTTGCTCGCCGCGATCCTCGTCACCGGCGGGCTCCACGAGGACGGCCTGGCCGACTGCGCCGACGCGCTCGGCGCGCACACGTCGCGGGCGCGGAAGCTCGAGATCCTGCGCGACTCGCGCGTGGGGACGTTCGGGGCACTGGCGGTGGCGTTCGCCCTCCTCCTCCCCTTCGCCGCGCTCGCCCCGCTGTCGGGGTCGGAGGTGCTTCGCGCGGCGCTCGTGGGCCACGCGCTGGGGCGCTGGTCGACGCTCCCCCTCGCCCGGTTCCTGCCGCCCGCGCAGCCGGACGGCGCGGGCGCGCTGCTGCGGGTCGGGTGGCCGTACGTGCTCGGGACGACCGCCGTCGCGGTCGCGGTCGCGCTGGTCGCCGGGGGCGTCGGGCCGGGGCTGGCGGCGCTGGGCGTCGCGCTCGGCGTGATGGCGCTCTGCTCGCTGGCCGCGCTGCGCTCGTTCGGGGGCGCGAGCGGCGACGTCTACGGCGCGACGAACAAGCTCGTGGAGCTGTCCGCGTACGTGACGCTCGCGGCGTTCTGGTAGCGCGCTCAGGCCGCGAGCGAGCTGCGCGCGAGCGCCTGCTCGGGATCCCCGGGCGGGTCGCCGAGGAGCAGCCAGCCGCCGCCTTCGGGCAGGCGCCGGACGAGGTGGCGCTCCTCCAGCGTCCGCAGCGCGCTCGTGACGCTCGGGCGCTGCGCGCCGACGAGCTGCGCCAGCGTCGCGTGGGTGAGCTTGAGCGGCACCGTCGTCCCGTCGGTCCCCACGGTCCCCCAGCGGTCCGCGAGGTGCCACAGGAGGGCGAGCAGGCGGGCGTCCAGGCGCGGCATGGCGGAGAGCGCGAGCAGCATCCCGAGCAGCCGCGAGCGGCGCAGGGTGCGGCTCAGCATCTCGGCGGTGAGCGTCGGCAGGCGGGTGCAGAGGGCGGCGAAGCGGGCGTCGAGGACGGCCAGCCGGGCCGGCTGCAGGACGCGCCACGAGCTCTCCGCGTCGACGGGCGCGCCGCCCGCGTCCTCGCTCTGGTCCCACGGTCGCAGGAGGTCGCCCGGGCCGAGCAGCTCGGCGGTCGAGTGGCGCCCGACGACGGTCTCGCGGACGAGGAACCCGTCGAGGATGAGGAAGCCGAGGTCGCCGGGCGAGGCACCCAGCGGATGGTCCGCCTTCCACGGGCCGCGCGGGAGCCGGAGCTCCGCGGCGACGAGGTGCCGGGTGGCGACTGCGTGCTCGGCCTCGTCGAGAGCGGAGGCGAGCTGGGGGTCCTCCTCGAGGACGTGCACGACGTTCGGGGCCAAGGTGCTCCAGGGTAGGGCGCGCGGCACCCCTGCAGTGCCGCTCGCAGCCCCTACCCGCGACCGCCTCCGCCGACGCCCGGCACACCCCCGACCGGCGGGCCGATCAGCTCGAGCCGGGCGCTGACGTGCTCCCCCCGTTCGCCGATCTCGGCGGCGTCGTCGACGAGCGCGACGAGCAGCCGGCCGACCGCCGGGAAGAGGTCCGCGTCGTGGAAGTGGTCGCGCCGGAGCGCGAAGCCCGACCCCGGCTCGACGCGGAACTCGAACTGGTCGTCGTCCTCCGGCGTCGCGATCCCCGGCGCGGGCGCGAGCAGGCCGCTCATCCGGGCGACGGCGTACGGCCGCACCGTCACCTCGACGACCACCTCCACCGGCTCCCCCAGCCACCCGTGCAGGATCGCCAGCACCGTGTCGAAGTCGACGGGCGTCATCTTCCCGAAGGCCCCGGACACGGCGGCGAGGATACTCATAGACCGCTCAGTGGTGAACGCTCCTCACCGGAACGGCCGCGGGTAGGGTGCGCGGCCGTGCGCCGATCCGCCCCCACCTCCAGCGCGCTCGAGCGCGTCGCTCTCGCCGGGATCGCGACCTACGCCGTCCTCACCTTCGTCGCACTCCTGGATGGGCCGGACGTGCTCGGCGACGCGGGCTCGATCATGCTCGGCGTCTCGTTCGGGCTCCTCGCCGCGGGCCGGCACCGCGACGCAGTGGACGAGACCGGCCGACGCAACGCCCGCATCCTGGGCGGGTGCGCCGGCGTCATCATCCTGTCGGGCGTCGTCAAAGTGCTCAGCTGACGCCTGCCCCGGAACGACGAAACCCCCGCCGGGGCGAGGGTTCGTGGAGTACCGCTACGGGGATTCGAACCCCGGTTTCCGCCGTGAGAGGGCGGCGTCCTAGTCCCCTAGACGATAGCGGCCTGCGGGACGCTCGACAGGGTAGCAACGGCCCTGGCGAGCTATGCGGATGAGAGGACTCGAACCTCCACGGGGTTGCCCCCACAGGCACCTGAAGCCTGCGTGTCTACCAATTCCACCACATCCGCGTGGCGGCGAGAGATAGTAGCGCGCGTCCGAGGGGGCGCCCGCGCGAACGTGCCGGATGTGCGCATGCACACGTTTTCTGGCCGGTCTGGCGGGGATGACGTGTATTAGGCTGATGGCAGCGACCGCACCTGAGATGAGCACGAACCTGGACGTCGACATCCCTCGCGACCGGAAGGCGCCGTACCACGCGCGCCGGGCGGTCGAGGATCTCGGTGAGGCGATCGCGCCCGAGATCCGCGGTGACGTCCTCCTACTCGTCTCCGAGCTGGTCACGAACTCCGTCAAGTACGGCGACGCCGGCTCGGTCAAGCTGCAGGTCCAGGCGCCGAGCCCGCGCAAGCTGCGCGTCGAGGTCGTCAACGAGGGCTCGAGCTTCACGCCCGTCGCGCGCGACCGCCCGAAGACCGACGTCGGCGGCTGGGGCCTGCACCTGGTGGAGACGCTCACCGACCGGTGGGGCGTCCACGCGGGCTCGACGCACGTCTGGTTCGAGATCGACCGCGCCTAGAGCGCGCGGGCGGTTCGAACCGAACCACCGCCTACGCCATCGACCCCTCGTGCTGGGCGGACCCCTCGTCCGACGTCGACTGCGGCGAGTAGTACCGGCGCAGCCACGACGCGAGCCCGTCCAGGCCGGGCATCAGCATCCGCTCGGTGATCTGCGCCTGATCCAGCCGCGTCCGCACCTCCGCCTTCAGCGCCGCGGGGATGTGCCACGCTCGGCAGCCGTCCGGGTGCTGGCGCAGCCAGTCGTCCATCTGGCACGTCGGGTCGGAGATCGCGGAGAGGACCGCCGCCTGGTTGGCGATCCGGTCGTCGAGCGTCGGCGGCTCGAAGAAGACGACGAACGGGTCCTCCTCCTGCAGCGCGTCGAACGCCGGCAGATCCTCGGCGTGCTCGGCGAGCAGGTCGGTGGTGAAGACGACCGACCCCTCCTCCGCCATCGCCGCCTTCAGCCCCGGCGGCAGCGCCCGGTGCGCCTGGACGACGTCCACCGCCCACAGCACGGCGTCGTCCTCCGGCCACGAGGCGGTGGCGAAGTGGAGCGCGACGAGCGGCGAGAACGTCCAGTCCAGCAGCCGGGTCGGGAGCCCGTGGTGCTGGCCGAGCGCGAGCCAGTCCCAGTCCTCCGGGCCGGGCGCCGCCTTGTGCGCGTACTTGCGGAAGTTGCGCAGCAGGTGCCGCTCGACCTTCGCGTAGTTGCCCTCCAACCGCGCGAGGCTCGACACGTTGGTGTAGGACGACTTCGCCAGGCCGCGGAAGACGAGCGTCGGCCGCGGATGGGACTCGTGCCGGCACCAGCCCGCGTCGGCGATCGCGTCGTCCAGCTCGCGCCACGTCTCGACCGTGTCGATCCGGACCTCCACGCCGCCGAGCTTCCCGGGCACGCGCGCGTCCAATCAGCGGTGGTGGGCAACCAGCCGCTGGAGGAGCGAGACGAGCTCGTCGCGCTCGGCGTCCGAGAGCGGAGCGAGGAGGTCGTCCTGCACCGCGTCGACCACCGTGTCCAGCTCGCGCAGCCGCCCGCGGCCGCCGTCGGTGAGGCGGATGACGTTGCGGCGCCGGTCCTGCTCGTCGCGCTCGCGCACGACGTGGCCGGCGGACTCCAGCTCGTCGATCAGCGCGGACATGTCGCTGCGGTCGAGCATCAGCCGGCGGCCCAGGTCGGCCTGGCTGGCCTGCCCGAGCGCGTCGAGGGCGACCATCACCGCGTACTGGTCGCGGCGCGCGTCGACCTCGCCGAAGCGCGCGCCGATGATGCGCGCCGCGCGCAGCGCCGCCTGGTTGATGAGCCAGCTGCCGAGCCCCTGAAGACGTTGCGGCGCGGCGGCCGGATCGAGCTCGGCAGACGTCATCGTGTGCGAGGAGCGTACCCGGGCGCTCAACCGGCAAGCACCCGCCGCACGACGCGGATGACCCGGTCGAACGCGCCGCGCTGCAGGCGGGAGGGCGTGTCGCACGCCTCGTGCCGGCACGGGTCGTCGGGGACGCCGAGCTTCATCGCCGGCAGCCCGGCCAGCTCGAACTCGCGGTGGTCGGAGTTGCCGGTGCCGCTGTCGGCGACCCAGCGGACGGCGACGCCCGCGTCATCGGCGCGGGTGAGGAGCGCGCGCTCGACCCGCGGCCGGGGCTGGGCGACGGGCGAGCGGAGCCAGAACGTGGTGCCGCGGCCGACCTCGTCGAGGGAGAGCGCGAAGCGCAGGTCGCGCGCGCGGCCGAGCCGCTTGACGCGCCGGACGAGCGCGAGCGCCCCCAGGTGGTCGGGGCTGCCGGTGTGGATCCGCTCCTCCGCGCCGGTCGCGACGAGCCAGACGTCGCAAGCGGGCTCGGCCGGCAGCCGGGTGGCGAGTGCGGCGAGCGTGCCGAGGCCGGAGGCGTTGTCGTCGGCGCCGGGCGCGGGCGGGACGGTGTCGCTGTGGGCCATCAGGACGATCAGGCAGCGCGCCGGGGTGTCGCGGATGCCGATCACGTTGCGCGAGCGGACGCCGCGCTTGGGCACGGCGAAGGTGTCGGTGGCGAGCCGGAGGCCGGCGCGGCGGAAGCGGGCGGCGACGCGGTCCTGCGCGCGGCGCTCGGCGGGCGAGCCCGCAGGCCGCGGACCGGCGGCGGCGATGGAGCGGGCGAGGGCGTGGGCCTCCTCCCCCGCGGTCTGCGCGTGGGCGGTCGCGGCGCCCGTGTGCGCCAACGCGACCCCGGCCGTCGCGGCGATTACAAGGGTGCGCGCGCGCCAACCGGCCCGAACTTGTGCAAATCGACCCAGATCTGGACGAATGTCCGGTAGTGGCATCGGCACGTGCTCCTTACTGTTCCTCACCTCGCCGCCGGCGCTGAGAGATGCGCTGGCGAGCTGGGCAGCTGCAGCGACTCGGGCTTTCTCCGGGGCCCGAGTCGCTGTGCTCCGCCCCGCGAGCGTCGCTACGACGCCGCCCCTTCCGCCTTCGCCGCCCGCGCCGCCGCCTTCTGCGCCCGCTTGTGCGCCTGGTACTCGGCCAGCCCCTCCGGCGAGTCGACCGCACCGAGCGTCGGGTAGCCGGGCACGAGCGGCTCGGCGAGCTCCACCCCGAACTGGCGGGCGAGGAGCGTCGCGAGCGCGTCGACCTTCATCTGGCCGAAGCCGGGGAGCGCGGAGAGGTTGGCCTTCAGCTCGTCGGACGTCGTCGCGTCGGTCCACACGCGCGCCGCGTCGCCGTCGTACGTCTCGTCGACGTGGGCGGCCAGCTCGCGGACGCGCTTGGCCATCGAGCCGGGGAACCGGTGGATCGCGGGCTTCTCCTTGAACACCGGCTCGAGGTCGGTCCGCGCGAGCGTCGCGGCCTCCAGCCCGCCGAGCCGCTGCTGGATCGCGAGCGGCCCCGAGAACGCCTTCTGCACCGTGACCTGCTGGTCGAGCGCGAAGCCGATCAGCAGCGCGAGCGGGTCGGTGGCGATGAGCGCGTTCGCCTCGTCGTCGTCGGTGTAGGGCAGGCGGTCGGGCATACGCGGATCCTAGGAGAGGAGCGCGGCGACGACCGCGTCCTCCCACGCCATGCCGGTGCTCTTGAAGAGCCGGGGCCGCGCCGGGTCGACGGCCGCCTCCCCGCGGACAAGGGCGGCGAGCGGGACGAGCGCGGCCGGGTCGAGCGCGCCGTCGGCCGCGGCCAGTACGACGTCGCCGGCCTCGCGCAGCGCGGTCGGGACGGACTCCACGACGACGGTCGCGCGGGCGGCGAGCGTGCTGTCGGTCTCGCGCGCCTCCGGCTCGTGCGACCCGATCGCGACGACCGTGGCGTGGTCGGCGACGAGCGCGCCGTCGAAGAGCGGCTCCCGCGCGGTGGTGCAGCAGCAGATGACGTCGGCGGCGCGCACGAGCTCCTCGACCGCGGCGCGCGGCGTGCTGCGGCCGACGAGGTCGACGTGCGCGATCGGTCGCACCGCCCGGATCGCCTCGGCGTGCGCGTGGGCCTGCGGTCCCCGGCCGAAGACGAGCAGCCGCCGCGCGTCCTCCGCCGCGAGGTGCCGCACCGCCAGCGCGGAGACCGCCGCCGTCCGCACGTTCGTCACCGCCACCCCGTCCACGATCGCGGCGGGCGCGAGCGTCACCGGGTCGAACAGCACGCACACGCCCTGGATCCGCGGCGTCCCACCGACGCTGACCAGCTTCACCACCGGCACCCCGGCCGCCGCGGACGGCATCACCAGCAGCTCCCCGCCCTCCACCGGCACCACGCTCCGCGCCACCCCAGCATCCGGGTCGAGCCCACCCCGCAGCGCCGCCTCGAGCGCGTCGATCGCCCGCAGCGAGGGGACCAGCCGCGCCACCTCGTCCGCGCTCACGTACCGCGGCGCACCCGCGCTCTCGCTCGAAGCTCCGACCATGCGGCGGGCAGCCTAGTCAGAGGCCGACGGCGCCGCGCAGCGCGATCCGGCCGCCGCCCGCGTGCTTGGCGCGGAACATCGCCGCGTCCGCGCGGGCGAGGAGCGCGTCCGCGTCCTCGCCGTCGTCGGGGTAGAGCGCGATGCCGACGCTCACGCCCACCTGGTGCCCGTCGGCGACGGTCTCGGCGAGCGCGTCGCGCAGCTCCCGCCCGACGCGGGTGGCGACCTCCGCCGCGTCCTCGGCCAGACCGGTGAGCACCACCGCGAACTCGTCGCCGCCCAGGCGCGTCAGCAGGTCCCCCTCCCGCACGGCGGCGCTGAACCGCTGCGCCACCTCGCGCAGCGCCGCGTCGCCGCGCGCGTGCCCGCTCGTGTCGTTGACCGCCTTGAACCCGTCCAGGTCGGCGTAGAGCACCGCGAGCCGCCCGCCCGTCCGCCGCGCGCGGGCCAGCTCGAGCTCCAGGTGGTCGGTGAGCTGCACGCGGTTGGGCAGGCCGACGAGCGGGTCGTGGTAGGCGAGGTAGGCGGTCGTGCGCTGGCGGCGGACGCGCTCGGTGACGTCGATCTGGTTGCCGATGAAGTGCGTGAGGTTGCCGCAGTCGTCGTAGACCGGCGACATCGTCACCTCGTTGAAGAACGGCGACCCGTCGCGGCGGTAGTTGAGGAGCACCGCGTGCGCCGCGCGGCCGGCGGCGAGGAGCCGGCCGATCGGGCGGACGCTGACCGGGTCGGTCCCCTCGCCCTGGAGGAAGCGGCAGTTGCGCCCGAGGACCTCGGACTCCGCGTAGCCGGTCATCCGCAGGAACGCCTCGTTGGCGTAGATCAGCGGCATGTCCGGCGCCGTCGCGTCGGCGATCGTGATCGGGTTGACGGCGGTCGCGATCGCCCGCGTGAGCAGGTCGGGAAGCGTGGCGCGACCGCGCGGCGGGCCGGCGCCGGGGTCGAGGACGGCGGAGGATGCGACGGCGGCCCGCCCGAGCGGCGGCTCGGAGGTGTCGCCGTCCGCGGACGGGCCGGCCGCCGGCGCGCGCGGCGTGTCGCAGCGCAGGAGCATGTCCGCGACGAGCACCGCCCGCGTGCGGTCGTAGCTCAGGACGTAGTCGTACTGGCGCTCGCCGTCCGCCGTCGTGACCGCGCCGCTCGCGTCCTCCGTCGGCTGCGCGGTCAGCACCGCCGCGAAGTGCGGCCCGACGACCGCCACGCACCAGCCCGCCGAGAGGCGGTGGTCGGGGTCGACCGCGACGCCGCGGACGCCGTCGCCCGGCTCGGCCGGCATCCGGACCCCCGCGACGGTCACCAGCGCCGCCGTCCGCGCGAGCGCCTCGTACCGGCGCCGCGTGCGGCCGGCGAAGTGCCGCGCGTGCTGGAACGTCGAGGTGACGACGGTCAGCTCGTCGAGCTGCAGCGCCTGGCGCTCGAGCTGCGCGCTGAGCATCGCCAGCAGCGGCTTGGTCGTGCGCCGCACCGGCAGGTCGGCGGAGGCGAGCGCCTCGAACGGCGTCACCCCGGTCGCGACCGGCGTGCTCATCCGCCGCCGCGGCGCGATCGGCGGCGCTCCGCCGTCGAAGGTGAGCCCGTCGAGCGGGCCGGGGCGGCCGGTCAGCCAGCCCTGGAGGAACGTCGCGCCGAGCGCCGCGGCGCGGTCGCGCTGGAGCGGCGTCTCGACGCCCTCGGCGACGAGCACCGCGTTCGTCCGCTCGACGTACGCGGCGACGGCGTGCACGACCTCCGCGGTCTCCAGGGACGCGCGCCGCTGGATCACGCGCAGGTCGAGCTTGATGACGTCGGGGCGCAGGAACGGCACGAGCGCGAGCGAGCTGCGCTCGGCGCCGACGTCGTCGAGCGCGATCATCCACCCCAGCTCGCGCGCGACGTCCACGCCGGCCAGAAGCTGCGCCGGGCTGCGCAGCAGCGCGCGCTCGGTCACCTCGAGCACCGGGTGCGTTCCCGGCGGCAGCCGCTCGGTCAGGCCGGCCAGCTGGGCGGCGCCGAGCCGCGCGACGGTCGCCGGCTCCATGTTCACGAAGAGCAGCGACGGCGGCCGGCGGCCCCCGG
>Ga0196960_10000558_pt1 | contig 12398 bp, 10 predicted proteins | sample S3v_5metaG_FD_183187 | JGI IMG/M metagenome (GOLD analysis project Ga0196960, IMG submission 183187) | Soil microbial communities from Anza Borrego desert, Southern California, United States - S3+v_5 | ecosystem: Environmental > Terrestrial > Soil > Desert | place: USA: California | collected... | reverse complement strand
GACCCGCAGGGCGGTCGCCAGCTCGCGGGTGGACGGCAGGCGGTCGCCCGGGCGCAGCGTGCCCGCGGCCGCGGCGGCGCGCAGGGCGTCGGCCAGTTGCACCGACAGCGGTGTGCGGGCGGTCCGGTCGAGGACGACGGGCGGGATGCCGGTCACAGCAGGACTCCTCGCCGTCAGTGGCCTGCTGGAACGGTAGCGGATTGGCCGTTCCGCATGGCCACTCGCCGTCGCAGGATCGGCCCATGACCACCGCACGACCGCTGTCCCCCACCGACCGCAGCACCATCCGCCGGGGCGGCAGGCGCGCCCGCACCGACCGCGCCGAGCTGCACGCCGTCCTGGACGCCGGGCTGATCGGGCACCTCGGCGTGCTCCTCGGCGGCGGTCCGGTCGTGCTCCCGACCGGCTACGGACGGCGCGGCGAGACCCTCTACCTGCACGGGTCGACCGGTGCGGCGTCGCTCCGGGCGGCGTCGGAGGGTCTGCCGGTCTGCTTCACCGTCACCCACCTCGACGGGATCGTGTACGCGCGCTCGGCCTTCCACCACTCGGTCAACTACCGCTGCGCGGTCGTGCACGGGACCGCCCGGCTGGTCACCGACGACGACGAGCGGCTGCTCGGGCTCGAGACGCTCACCGAGCACCTGGCCCCGGGGTCCTGGTCGGCCACCCGGTTGCCCGACCGCAAGGAGCTGGCGGCCACGGTGGTGCTCGCCCTCGACCTGACCGAGGCCAGCGTCAAGGTGCGCACCGGCCCGCCGGGCGACGACGAGCGAGACCTGCGGTCCGCCCCGGGGCGCGAGCAGGTGTGGGCCGGGGTGTTGCCCCTGCGCACCCTCGTCGGCGAGCCGGAACCGTGCCCGCTGCTGCCGGCGGACGTGCCGGTGCCGGCCCGGGTGCGGGAGCGGCGGGTCAGCTCCGGGGTGTGACGCGCAGCAGCACGTCGTCGCTGCCGTTGTCGGTGAGGACGTAGAGGGCGCCGTCGCTCCCCTGCTGCACCGTCCGGATGCGGCCGTGGGTGCCCTCGAGCTCCGCCATCCGCACCTGCTCGACCACGGCACCGGCGTCGTCGAGGCGCAGCCCCAGCACGCCCTGCGCCTTGAGCAGCGCCACCAGCAGCATCCCGTCGTAGCCGCCCCACGCGGTCCCGGCCACGAACGTCGCGCCGCTGGGAGCCAGCGTCGGCCGCCCCGACGACCACACCGCGGCGACGGCACCCGGGATCGACGGATCGGTCATCGGCACGCTCTCGTCGTAGGAGCCTCCGCCGTCGGGGTCCCAGCCGTAGTTGCCGCCGTCGCGGAGCAGGTTGACCTCGTCGTCGCGGTCGGGGCCGTGCTCGACGGAGAAGACCTGGCCGCCGGGCCGCACCGCCAGGCCTTGGACGTTGCGGTGCCCGCTGGTCCAGACGGTTTCCGCCCCGGTGCCCGGGTCGGCGCGCAGCACCTTGCCGCCGAGGCTCCCCGGGTCCTGCGAAGCCGTTCCGTCGGCGGCGTCACCCGTGCCGATCAGCAGAACTCCGTCGGGTGCGAACTCCAGCCGGCAGCCGCCGTGCCGGCCGCTGGCCTCGTTGAGCGGCAGCCCGCCGACCAGCGGATCGGCGGTCCGGGTGGCCGAGGTCCACTCAGGAGCGACGGTCCAGGCGACGACGACGATCTCGCCGTCCCGGCTGCCCTGGCAGCTGTAGAACCGGCGGTTGTCCTCGAATCCGGGGTCCAGCGCCAGGCCCATCAGTCCGGTCTCCCCGTCCGCGAACAGGTCGTCGAGGTCGGCGGCCACCGTCCGCACCGTGCCGTCCGGGAGCACGGCGGTGAAGCCGCCCGCACGCTCGTCGACCAGCAACGTGCCGTCCGGGGCCTGGACGACGTCCCAGGGGTGCTCCAGCCCGTCGAGGACGACGCTGACGTCCAGCGGCGGCGTCGCGGCGACCGTCGGGGAACCGGCCGACGGGGCGCCCGGCGACGCGGGCGGCGGACCGGCGACGTCCCCGTCCGTGCAGCCGGCCAGCAGCAGCACGGCCGCCAGGCACGGTCCCGCCGCGATCCTGCGAACCGTGCCAGGCATGGGGTCGAGGCTCCTAGCTGGTGCGGATGACCACGTACTCGCACAGCGCCGACAGCGCGTCGCGCACGTCGCCGGCCGGCACTCCGCCGAGCCGGGCGCGCGCCCGGTCGGCGTACTCGCGCAGCACGTCGGTCGCGCGGGACAGCGACCGGGACGAGCGGAGCAGCGCCAGCGCCTCGGCGTGGTCGGCGTCGTCGGTGACCGGGGCGGCCACCAGCTCGCGCAACCGGGCCTCCGCCGGGTCGTCGCCGGCCAGGGCGAACAGCACCGGCAACGTCGCGATGCCCTCGCGCAGGTCCGTGCCGGGCAGCTTCCCCGAGGTGCCGTCGGTGACGATGTCGAGCAGGTCGTCGGAGAGCTGGAACGCCACGCCCACCTCCTCACCGAAGGCGGTGAGCGCCTCGACGAGCGCGGGGTCGGCGCCGGCGAACGACGCGCCGAACCGGGCCGAGGTGGCCACCAGGGACCCGGTCTTGTCGGCGAGCACCTGCAGGTAGTGGGCCACGGCGTCCTCGCCCGACTGGGCGCCCACCGTCTCCTGGATCTGCCCGGTGACGAGCCGCTCGAAGGTCCGCGCCTGCACCCGCACGGCCTCCGGGCCGAGGTCGGCCAGGATGTCCGACGCGCGCGCGAACAGCAGGTCGCCGGTGAGGATGGCGATGCTGTTGCTCCAGCGGCTGTTCGCGCTGGGCGCACCGCGGCGCACGGCGGCCTCGTCCATGACGTCGTCGTGGTACAGCGTGGCCAGGTGGGTCAGCTCGCAGACGACGGCGGCCTCGACCACCTGCGGCGCGGCCGAGTCGCCCAGCTGGGCGGCCAGCAGCGCCAGCATCGGCCGGAACCGCTTGCCCCCCGCGGCCATGAGGTGGCCCGCGGCCTCCCGGACGAAGGGGTGCTCGCTGCCGACGGCCTGGGCGAGCCGCGCTTCGACCCGGGCCAGGCCCTCGGCCAGCGCGGCGCCGAGCTCGCCCTCGGGGAGCCAGGGGCCGATGGTCGACGCCGGCGTGGAGATCCGGTGCCAGACCTCGTGGGGGGTGCCGTCGTTCGCGGCACGGGCTCCGGTCATCAACCGACGAAGATAGCCGCCCGCTCGGCGAGGTCGAGCACCGCCCCGGGCAGGATGCCCAGGGCCACGGTGGCCGTCGCCGTGACCGCCAGGACGACGGTGGTGGGCAGGCCGGGCACGCCCACCGTCGGCCCGGCGGGCACCGGCTCGGAGAAGTACATGAGGACGATCACCCGCAGGTAGAAGAAGGCCGCCACGGCGCTCGCCAGCAGGGCGACCACGGCCAGCGGCCACGCCCCCTGCTCGATCGCCGCCCGGAAGACGGCGAACTTCCCGGTGAACCCGGCGGTGAGGGGGATGCCGGCGAGCGCGAGGAGGAACAGCGCCATCAGCGCGGCGGTGAGCGGGGACCGCGCCCCGAGGCCCGCCCACTGCGACAGGTGGGTGGCCTCCCCGTCGCCGTCCCGCACGAGGGTGAGGACGGCGAAGGCGCCGAGGGTGGTGAGCCCGTAGACGAGCAGGTAGAACATCGTCGCCGCGAGCCCGGAGCCCTCCCCTCCTGCGCCGAGGCCCAGCACGCCGGTGAGCAGGAAGCCGGCGTGCGCCACCGACGAGTAGGCCAGCATCCGCTTGAGGTCGGTCTGGGTCAGGCCGAGCACCGCGCCGACCACCATCGAGACGATGGCGACGGCGTAGACCAGTGGCCGCCAGGTCCACTCGGCGGTGCCGAAGGCGACGTAGAGCACCCGGAGGATCGCGCCGAACGCGGCCACCTTGGTGCAGGCGGCCATGAACGCGGTGACCGGTGTCGGGGCGCCCTGGTAGACGTCCGGCGTCCAGGTGTGGAACGGGGCGACGCTGGCCTTGAAGAGCAGGCCGACGATCAGCAGCCCCAGGCCCAGCACGAGCAGCACGTCGCCGCCGCCGTCGAGGCCGGCCTGCCGGATGTCGCTGAGCCGCACGCTGCCGGTGGCGCCGTAGACCAGCGCCAGGCCGTAGAGGAAGAACGCCGAGGCGAAGGCGCCGAGGAGGAAGTACTTGACCGCCGCCTCCTGGGACAGCAGGCGCCGCCGCCGGGCCATGCCGCTGATCAGGTACAGCGGAAGGCTGAGCACCTCCAGGGCGACGAACATGACCAGCAGGTCGTTGGCCGCGACGAACAGCATCATGCCGCCGATGGCGAAGGTCGCCAGCGGGTAGACCTCGGTCTGCACCCGGGGAGCGGCCATCAGCTCGCGGTCGCGCGGGCTGCCCGCGGGCACGGCCGCGCTGGCGACGAAGGCCGAGCGCGCCGGGTCCAGGGACCGTTCGGCGAACAGCAGGATCGACAGCGCGCCCAGACCGGCGATCGTGGCCTGCAGGAACAGCGCGGCGCCGTCGACGGCGAGGGCGCCGCCGGCCGTCACCTCGCGGGTGCCGGCCAGCAGCAGCGTGGCGACGAGCGCGCCGAGGGTGCCGACGAGCGCCAGCGCCACCTGCACGGGATGCCGGGCATCGCGCGGGACGAAGGCCTCCACCAGCACGCCCACGCACGCGGCGCCGAGGACCAGCAGCAGCGGCGCCAGCGCCGCCAGGGACAGGTCGGGCACCTCGATCATCGGTCCGCACCTCCGGTGGCGGCCGCGACGTCGCTCATGGTGGCGGCGACGGCGGGCTCGATCAGGTCCAGCAGCGGCTGCGGATGGATCCCGAGCCCGATGACCAGGGCGACCAGCGGGACGACGACGGCCAGCTCCCGGCGACCCAGGTCAGCGACGCGCACCGACCGGCTGCGGGCGGTCAGCGTCGCGGTGGCGCCACCGCTCCCCCGCGGCGCCTCCGGCTCGTCGTCGGCGAGGAGGACACCGCGGGGTGGCCCGTGCATGGTGCGCTGGTACATCAGCAGGATGTACAGCGCGGCCAGGATGATGCCGAAGGTGGCCACGATCGTGAACACCGGCCGCTCGGGGAACGAGCCGATCAGCACGAGGAACTCGCTGACGAAGCTGCCCGTGCCGGGCAGTGCCAGCGACGCGAGCCCCGCGACGAGGAAGGCGCCGGCCAGCAGCGGCGCCTTGGCCGCCACACCGCCGTAGTCGCCGATGTGCCGGGAGCCCCCGCGGGAGATCAGCATGCCGACGACGAGGAACAGCAGGCCGGTCGCGATGCCGTGGTTGACCATGTAGAGCACCGCGCCGGTGCCCGCCTCGGTGGTGAAGGCGAAGATGCCCAGCGCGATGAAGCCGAAGTGCGAGATGGACGTGTAGGACACCAGGCGCTTCATGTCGCTCTGGCCCATGGCCAGCAGCGCGGCGTAGAGGATGCCGGCGACGGCCAGGACGAGGACGAACGGCGCGAAGAAGCGGGAGGCGTCCGGGAACAGCGGCAGGCAGTAGCGCAGGAACCCGAACGTGCCCACCTTGTCCAGCACGCCGACCAGCAGGACCGCACCGCCGATCGGGGCCTCGGCACCGGAGTCGGGCAGCCAGGTGTGCAGCGGCACCAGCGGAGCCTTGATGGCGAAGGCGACGAAGAAGCCGAGGAACAGCAGCTTCTGCACGTCGGGGTCGATGTCGAGCTGGCGCAGCGCGTCGAAGGCGAAGGTGCCCTCGCCCAGCTGGCTGGTGCTGACGACGTACAGCCCGATGACCGCCGCCAGCATGATCAGGCCGCCGACCAGGCTGTAGAGGAAGAACTTGACCGCCGCGTACTGCCGTCGCGGCCCGCCGAAGCTGCCGATCAGGAAGTACATCGGAACGAGCATCGCCTCGAAGAAGACGTAGAACAGCAGCACGTCGGTGGCGGCGAAGACGCCGACCATCATCGCCTCGAGCAGCAGGAGCCAGGCGAAGAACACCCGCGGGGGCCGGGGGCCGGCGTCGGCCTCGTGCCAGGACGCGGTGACCACCAGCGGCACCAGCACGCCGACGAGCAGCAGCATGACCAGGGCGATGCCGTCGACGCCGAGGGCGAACTCGGCGCCGAAGTCGGGGATCCAGGAGACCGACGTGGTCAGCTGGAACCGGTCGCCCCCGACGTCGAACGCGACGGTGGCGAGGACCGCCAGCAGCAGGACGACCAGGCTCACACCCAGGGTCACCTGCTTGGCCAGCAGATCGCGCCGCCGCGGGAGCGCGGCGACCGCCGCCGCCCCGATCGCGGGCACGGCGATCATCGCCACCAGGTAGAGGGACGCGCTCACGGTCGGGGCACCACCGTCTCGTGGGTCGGGAGGGGTCGAGGGCTCGGCTGGGGGGACGGCGTCATGGCCACCTGCTCGCTTCCACGGGACGCTCCGCTCATCCGGCCGTCACCGCCAGGAGGGCGCCGGCCACCACGACCGCGCCGCCGAGCATGCCGAGGGCGTAGCTGCGCACGAAGCCGGTCTGGACCCGGCCCAGCCGGGACGAGGAACCGCCCAGCCCAGCGGCAAGGCCGTTGACCGCGCCGTCGACCCCGCGGTTGTCGAACCAGACCAGGGCACGGGTGAGCCACTGCCCGGGGCGCATGAACAGCGACTCGTTGACCGCGTCGGCGTACAGGGCGTTGCGGGCGGCTCGGGTGACCACCGAGACGCGGGCGGGTGCGGTGACCGGGACCTCGCGGCGGCCGACGAACAGCCAGGCCACCAGCACGCCGAGCAGCATCACGACGGTGACGACCAGGCCCACGAGCGCCGGGGCAACCACGTGCGCCGCCTCCTCCGGCTCGCCGAACACCGGCTCCAGCCAGCCCGACAGGGGGAAGACCGACACCAGCAGCGCACCGGCACCGACCGAGCCGACGGCCAGGACGATCATGGGGACGGTCATCACCGTCGGCGACTCGTGCGGGTGGACGCCGTCGGCCCACCGGGCCCGGCCGAAGAACGTCATGAGCATCAGCCGGGTCATGTAGAAGGCCGTGAGCCCCGCGCCGAGCACGGCGATCCCGCCGAGCACCCAGCCCCAGCCGTCGCCGCGGTCCAGGGCCGCCTCGATGATCGCGTCCTTGGTGAAGTAGCCCGACAGGAACGGGAACCCGATCAGGGCCAGGTAGCCGAGGCCGAAGGTGACGAAGGTGATCGGCAGCTTGCGGGCCAGGCCGCCGAAGCGGCGCATGTCCACCGAGTCGTCCATCGCGTGCATGACCGAGCCGGCGCCGAGGAACAGCCCGGCCTTGAAGAAGCCGTGGGCCAGCAGGTGCGCCAGCCCCGCCACGTACCCGGCCGGGCCGAGGCCGACCGCCAGGAACATGTAGCCGATCTGGCTGACCGTCGAGTAGGCCAGCACCTTCTTGATGTCGTCGAAGGCGCACCCGGCGACGGCACCGATCAGCAGGGTGAGGGCACCGATCGCCAGCACCACCGCGCGAGCCGTGGGAGTGAGGTCGTAGATCGGCGCCGACCGGGCGATCAGGTAGACCCCGGCGGTGACCATGGTGGCGGCGTGGATGAGCGCCGAGACCGGCGTCGGGCCCTCCATGGCGTCGGGCAGCCACGCCTGGAGCGGGAACTGGCCGGACTTGCCGCAGGCCCCCAGCAGCAGGAGCAGGCCGATGGCGGTGATCGTCCCGCCGGCCAGGGTGCCGACGGAGCCGAAGACGCCGGCGTAGGAGGTCGTGCCGAGCTGGGCGAACATGACGAAGATCGCCAGGGCCAGGCCGACGTCGCCGACCCGGTTCATGATGAACGCCTTCTTGGCGGCGGTGGCCGCGGCCGGTCGGGTGTACCAGAAGGCGATCAGCAGGTACGACGCCAGGCCGACGCCCTCCCAGCCGACGTAGAGCGCCACGAAGCTGTTGCCGAGGACGAGCAGCAGCATCGCCGCGACGAAGAGGTTCAGGTAGGCGAAGAACCGGCGGCGCGCGGGGTCGTGCGCCATGTAGCCGATCGAGTAGACGTGGATCAGCGAGCCGACGCCGGTGATGAGCAGGACGAACACCGCGGACAGCGGGTCGTAGAGCAGCCCGGCGGTGACGTCGAGCTCCCCGGCGGAGATGAACGTGAACAGCTCGACGTCCGCCGACCGCTCGTCCAGGCCGGCCAGTTGCGCGGTGCAGGCCACCGCGAGGACGAACGCGGTGACGACGGTCGCCGTCCCGAGCAGGTGGCCCCAGCGGTCGGTGCGCCGCCCGCCCAGCAGCAGGACGGCGGCCCCGGCGAGCGGCAGCGCGATCAGCAGCCAGGAGGCGGAGAGCAGACCCTCGGCGGGCAGCACTTCAACCGACACGTATCCGCCTTCGTCAGTACTTCAGCAGGTTGGCGTCGTCGACCGAGGCGGACCGGCGGGTCCGGTAGATCGACATGATGATGGCGAGCCCGACGACGACCTCGGCCGCGGCGACGACCATGACGAAGAACGCCATGATCTGGCCGTCGACGGTGCCGGTGGCACGGGCGAAGGTGACCAGCGTGAGGTTCACCGAGTTGAGCATCAGCTCCACGCACATGAACACGACGATCGCGTTGCGCCGGACCAGCACCCCGACCGCGCCGATCGTGAACAGGATCGCGGCCAGCACCAGGTAGTAGGAGAGCGTCATCGGTGCTCACCCCCGGCCCGGCCGCCGGGCGTCCCGCTGGGCGTGCCGTCGAGCGTGCCCAGGGCCGCGTCGGGGTTGCCGAGCTGCTCCCGGCCGGTCGGACGAGGCATCTGCTCGACCTCCTGCGGCTCGACGCCGGTGGCCACGGTGCTCCCGTCCGCTCGCCCGTCGGGCAGCAGCGCCGGGGCGGCGACGGAGTTGGCGCGGGCGTAGACCCCCGGCCCGGACGGGGTCTGCGGACGGTCACTGGTCAGGAAGCGCGCCCGGGACAGCTCCTTCTGGCTCTGCCGGCTGCCGGGCTCGCGCTCGACGTGCGCCAGCACCATCGCGCCGACGGCGGCGGTGATCAGCAGCGCGCTGGTGACCTCGAACGCGAGCAGGTAGCGGGTGAACAGCAGCTCGGCGATCGCCGGGATGTTGCGCTCGGCCTGGGCCGCGCTGGTGGCGGCGACCGGCAGGTCCTGCGTCGCGCGGGCGATGCCGGCGCCGACCAGTCCGGCGAAGCCGACGCCCAGCACGGCGGCGGCGACGCGCTGGCCCCGCAGCGTCTCCACGACCGAGTCCGACGAGTCGCGCCCGACCAGCATGAGCACGAACAGGAACAGGATCATGATCGCGCCGGTGTAGACGATGATCTGCACCGCGCCGAGGAAGGGCGCGGACTGCACGACGTAGAAGACGCCCAGCGCCAGCATGGTGTTCACCAGCCACAGCGCGGAGTGCACCGCGCTGCGGCTGAACACCATGCCGAGCGCGCCCGCCAGCGCGACGGGTCCGAGGACCCAGAAGACGACCGCCTCACCGGTGGAGACCACGACCTCGGCGTCCGGGGTCACGAGCGCGCCTCCGGCTCGCGCAGGTAGTAGGCCTTCTCGTCCTCACCCAGGCGCATGGCGTGCGGAGGCGCCTCCATGCCGGGCAGCAGCGGGGCCATGAGCTGCTCCTTGGTGTAGATGAGGTCGCGGCGGTTGTCGTCGGCGAGCTCGAAGTCGTTGCTCATGGTCAGCGAGCGGGTCGGGCAGGCCTCGATGCACAACCCGCAGAAGATGCAGCGCAGGTAGTTGATCTGGTACACCGCGCCGTACCGCTCACCGGGTGAGAAGCGGGCGTCCTCGGTGTTGTCCCCGCCCTCGACGTAGATGGCGTCGGCCGGGCAGGCCCACGCGCACAGCTCGCACCCGACGCACTTCTCCAGCCCGTCCGGGTGCCGGTTGAGCACGTGCCGGCCGTGGTAGCGCGGCTTGGTCACCTTGGGCTCGAACGGGTACTGCTCGGTGGTCACCGTGCGGAAGATCTGCGCGAAGGTGACGCCGAAGCCCTGCGTGGGCGCCGGCATGATCGCGTCCCGGACGGCGGGCCGCCCCGGCGTCGTGCCCGGGGACCGCTCGACCTCGGCGGCCGTCCGCCGCACCAGGTCCTGCTCGCCGGGCTTGGTCGGCTCAGGCATCGCCGTCCTCCTCGATCGTCGCGGTGCCGCGGCGCCCGGTGCCCACGACCGCCCCCGTCTCCGTGCCCTGCCGGCGGATGCGCGGCGAGGGCGGCACCTTCAGGTCCATCGGCGGGACGGGGAACCCGCCCTCGGCGCGGCTGGGCCCGCCGGCCGGCCGCCGGCGGGCAGCGGCCGGTGGCAGCACGTCCGGCTCCGGATCGGTGGCGTGCACCGCTCCCGCCGACGCCTGCTCGGCCATCAGCCGGGTGTCCCGGTTGGCCGCCCGGCTGGCCACCAGCAGGCCGGCCAGCACCAGCAGGGCCGCCGGGACGCCGACGTACAGCGCGACCTCCCCGGTGGACAGGTCGGCCTCGCGGGAGACGGTGCGCATGGTGGCCACGACGACGATCCAGACCAGCGCGGTCGGGACCAGCACCTTCCAGCCGAACCGCATGAACTGGTCGTAGCGCAGGCGGGGCAGGGTGCCGCGCAGCCAGATGAACACGAACAGCGCGACGACGACCTTGAGGAAGAACCACAGCAGCGGCCACCAGCCGGTGTTCGCGCCGTCCCAGATCGAGATCGGCCAGGGCGCCCGCCAGCCGCCCAGGAAGAGCGTGGCGGCCAGCGCCGAGACGGTGACCATGTTGATGTACTCGGCGAGGAAGAACAGCGCGAACTTCAGCGACGAGTACTCGGTGTGGAACCCACCCACCAGCTCGCTCTCGGCCTCGGGGAGGTCGAAGGGCGCCCGGTTGGTCTCGCCGACGACGGCGATGACGTAGATGACGAAGGAGACCGGCAGCAGCACCGCGAACCAGCTCGGCCCGGTGAACTCCAGGCCGAAGAAGTCCAGCCGGTTGCCGTCGGCCTGCGCGGCGACGATCTCCGAGGTGGACATCGACCCGGCGTAGAGGAACACCGCGACGATGGACAGCCCCATCGCGATCTCGTAGCTGACCATCTGCGCGGCGCTGCGCAGCCCGCCGAGCAGCGGGTAGGTCGAGCCCGACGCCCAGCCGGCCAGCACGATGCCGTAGACGCCCATGGCCGAGCAGGCGAGCACGACGAGCACGCCGATGGGTGCGTCGGTGAGCTGCAGGGGGGTGCGCTCGCCGAAGATGCTGACCATCGGTCCGAGCGGGATCACGGAGAAGGCGAGGAACGCCGGGATCGCGGCGATGACCGGAGCCAGGAAGTAGACCGGCTTGTCGGCCAGCGCCGGCATGATGTCTTCCTTGAACGCCAGCTTGAGCCCGTCGGCGAGGCTCTGCAGGGAGCCGCGCGGCCCCACCCGGTTGGGCCCGATCCGCTGCTGCATGCGCGCGACGACCTTGCGCTCGAACACGATCGCGAACAGCGTCATCAGCACGAGCACCACGAAGACGCCGACGATCTTGAGCAGGACGATCCACCAGACGTCGTGGCCGAAGTCCTGCAGCGTCGGCTGGTCGGCCGCTGACCACACATTCATCGCAGGTCTCCCGCCGGGTGGGTCGAGGCGGTGGCGCCGGCGGCGGCCAGGGGGCTCGCTGCGGAGATCCGGACGGTGCCGCCCGGCCCGGTGCCCAGCGCCGTCCGGATCTCGCTGCCCGGCGAGCGCATGGGCACCCACACCACCTGCTCGGGCATGGGCGTGATGCGCACCGGCAGGGTGATCGAGCCGGTGGCCCCCGAGACGGTGATGCGGTCGCCGTCGGCCAGGCCGACCGCGGCGGCGGTGCCGGCCGCGACCCGGGCGACCGGGCGGCGGGCCGTGCCGGCCAGTTCCGGCTCGTCGCGCTGCAGCGTGCCGACGTCGAGCAGCTGCCGCCACGAGGCCAGCACCGCTTCCCCCTCGCGCAGCGCCGGAGCCGCCGGCTCGGCGACGTCGAGGCCCGCGCCGGAGGCGGTGGCCGTCCGGCGGGACCCGAGGGCGGCCAGCGCCGCCCGGGCGGCCTCCGGCGTCGGCAACCGCAGGTCGACGTCCATCTCGTCGGCCAGGCCGTGCAGCACCCGGCCGTCGGTCAGCCGGCCGGTGCCGTGCAGCGCGGCGTCGAAGGACCGCACCCGGCCCTCCCAGTCCAGGTAGCTGCCCGCCTTCTCGGGGGCGGCCGCGACGGGGAAGACGACGTCGGCACGCTCGGTCACCGCGCTGGGGAACATCTCCAGGCTGACGACGAACGCCGCGGCGTCCAGCGCCGCGACCGCCAGCGCCGGATCGGGTAGGTCGGCCGGGTCCACGGCGCCGACCAGCAGTCCGGCGAGCCGGCCGTCGCGGGCGGCGGCGAGGATGCCGGTGGTGTCACGTCCGGGGGTGGCGGGAACGGCGTCGACGCCGATCCCCCACAGCGCGGCGACCTCGGCCCGGGCGTCGGCGTCGGTGACGCTGCGCCCCCCCGGCAGGAGGCTCGGCAG
>Ga0196960_10000557_pt1 | contig 12409 bp, 9 predicted proteins | sample S3v_5metaG_FD_183187 | JGI IMG/M metagenome (GOLD analysis project Ga0196960, IMG submission 183187) | Soil microbial communities from Anza Borrego desert, Southern California, United States - S3+v_5 | ecosystem: Environmental > Terrestrial > Soil > Desert | place: USA: California | collected... | reverse complement strand
ACCCGGAAGCTAAGCCTTTCAGCGCCGATGGTACTGCAGGGGGGACCCTGTGGGAGAGTAGGACGCCGCCGAACAATTATTCCGGGAAAGCCCCGTGCCCTTGTGGCACGGGGCTTTTCTGCGTTCTCGGTCCTCGTGGAGCTCTGAAGTGGAACCGACAGGGGCCTACCCTGACAGCCATGGCGATCGATTTGTATGCGGGCATTCCGGTGAGGGACTGCGCGACAGCAGTGGTCTGGTACCAGCAGCTCTTCGGCTCCCCGCCGAGCTTCATTGCAAGCGACACCGAGGCGGTGTGGGAACTGGCGGAGCACCGGTCGGTGGCTGTCGAGCAGGAACCACAGCATGCCGGCCACGCCATGAACACGGTCTTCGTCGATGACCTGGATACCCTCATCGCCGAGATCGCCGACCGGGGCTTGGAGCCCGCAAAGTGTGAGACCTACGGGAACGGCGTGCGCAAGGTGATCTACCAGGACCCCGACGGCAACCGGATCGGGTTCGGCGGCGCCCCCCTGCTTTGAGGAACGCATGCCGCTCCTCGGCCCCCGGTTTTCCTGTCGAGCCCTCTACAGCCGTCCGGCGGCCTTCAGCGCGAGGTATGCATCAGCCAGTGCGGGCGGGAGGTCATCGGGCGCGGCATCGACGACCGTGACGCCATGATGCCGGAGCTGATCCGCGGTGCGGCGGCGTTGGGCCTGCGTCTGCATGCCGGCTGCGGCCTCATAGACCGCATCGGCTGTGCCCCGTGCTCCGGCCATCGCCTCGACGTGAGGGTCGGCGACAGCTGCGACCAGAACGGTGTGGCGCTGCGTGAGCTGGGGGAGAACCGGCAGAAGACCTTCTTCGACGGGCGCGGCGTCCAGACTCGTGAGAAGGACGATCAAGGAGCGACGGGGAGCGTTCGCCAGTGCAGTCGTGCTGAGACCACGTGCGTCGGTCTCCACCAGTTCAGGCTCCAGTGTGGCCAGAACGTTGGCAAGCGTCCGCAGGACGTCCCCTCCGGCTGTTCTGCCCTGCACCTGCGCTCGGACGCATCTGTCGTAAGCGATCAGGTTCACGCGGTCCCCTGCGCGGGTGGCGAGGGCGGTGAGGAGCAGCGCCGCATCCATGGCGGCGTCGAGTCGGGGCACATCGCCCACCCGGCCCGCAGATGTACGGCCGGTATCGAGGACTACGAGAATGTGGCGGTCGCGCTCGGGGCGCCAGGTACGGACAGCGACCGCGGACTGGCGTGCGGTGACCCGCCAGTCGATGGAACGGGTGTCGTCTCCAGGAACGTAGGCGCGCATGCTGTCGAACTCCGTGCCTTCTCCGCGCGTGAGGACACTGGTGCGGCCGTCGAGTTCGCGTAGTCGGGTGAGCCGCGAGGGCAGATGCTTCCGGCTCGTGAAGGGAGGAAGTACCCGGACCTTCCAGGGGACGCGGTGGTAGCCCTGACGGGACGCGAGACCGAGGGGGCCGAACGACCGGACGGTGACACGGTCGGGTCGGCGGTCTCCACGCCGCGACGGACGCAGGAGCGTGGTGAGACGGAGGCGCTCACCGCCGGGTATGGCGAACTGGTGCCGGGACGACGTCTGTTCGTGCTCAGAGGACCAGCTGCTGGGGGGCCAGGCGTCCCGGAGCTGGGCGCGGAGCCGGCGCCGCGACAAGTTGGTCACGGTGAGTTGCACAGCCGCACTGTCGCCGAGTCGAACGGATGTGTCACCGGATCGGGTGAACTCCAGTGTGCGTACTGGCGCGGCCAGGGCATAGTCGCACAGAATTGCCAGTGCAAGCGGGATATTGACCGCGAGGATGCCCGCCCAGCTCGGGGCGAGGATGCTCACGGGGAGTGACCCCAAAGCCGCCACCAGGGCGGCCCTTCCGGTGAGGGCCATGGTCACCGCCTCACCGGGGGACGGGGACGTGGGCGAGGACAGTGGCGATGACGGAGTCGGTGGTGACTCCCTCCATCTCCGCTTCCGGCCGCAGCTGTATGCGATGACGGAGCGTGGGTAGCGCGAGGGCTTTCACATCGTCCGGGATGACGTAGTCCCGGCCTGTGAGCCAGGCCCATGCCCGTGCGGTGGAGAGCAGGGCGGTGGCTCCGCGGGGGGAGGCGCCGAGGGCGAGGGAGGGGGATTCACGCGTGGCACGGCAGATATCGACGACATAGCCGGCGATCTCGGGGGAGACCGAGGTCTTGGCGACGGCGGCACGTGCCGCTTCGAGGTCGGCAGGTCCGGCCACGGGCCGTATGCCTGCTGCCTTGAGATCGCGTGGGTTGAACCCGTCCGCGTGGCGGGTGAGCACGCTGATCTCGTCGTCGCGTGAGGGAAGGGGGACCGTCAGCTTGAGGAGGAAGCGGTCCAGCTGGGCCTCGGGCAGCGGGTAAGTGCCTTCGTATTCCAGAGGGTTCTGGGTGGCTGCGACCAGGAAGGGGTCGGGCAGCGGTCGAGGGGACCCGTCGATGGTGACTTGCCGTTCCTCCATGGCCTCCAGCAGGGAGGACTGTGTTTTGGGTGGGGTGCGGTTGATCTCGTCGGCGAGCAGAAGATTGGTGAACACCGGGCCGGGCTGGAAGGAGAACTCGGCGGTGCGGGCGTCGTAGACGAGTGAGCCCGTGACGTCGCTCGGCATCAGGTCGGGGGTGAACTGGACGCGTTTGGTGTCCAGTTCGAGGGAGGCGGCGAGTGCGCGGACCAGAAGGGTCTTTGCGACTCCGGGGACGCCTTCCAGAAGCACATGGCCCCGGCAGAGGAGAGCGACGACCAGTCCGGTGACGGCCGGATCCTGACCGACCACGGCCTTGGCGATCTCTGAGCGCAGAGCTTCCAGGGAAGCGCGGGCGCTGTCGGAGTTCACGAGGACCGAAGGTGTCGCTGCTGCTGCGAACTCAGCGGTCTCCGGGGTCGGGGCGCTCATGAAGTGCGTACCTCTCTTTCGAGGGCGTCGAGTTGATCGGTCAGAAGGACGAGTGCGGCGTCATCGGTCGGAGCCGGGCCGAAGAGAAGGGTGCCGAGGTCGCCACCTGGGGTGATGAGCCGTGTGGCGACGGCGGGCAGGAGTACAGCGGGGGAATCGGAGTCACGGGGGGACACCCCGAGGAGGGGGGAGATGCGGGACCGCGTGGCGGAGCGCAGTGAGGCTGCGGCGCGGTCGCGGGCGTCGGCCTTGCGGTAGAGGCGGGCCCGTCCTTCGGTGGCTTCGGAGGCCCGGACGGCGACCGGCAGTCGTTCGGTGACCAGGGGGCCGAAGCGGCGGGCGCGCCAGATCGCGGCGAGACCGGCAGCGAGGGCCAGTTGGAGAGCACCCCAGAGCCAGCCCGGGGGGATGAGGCCGAGGAAGTCACTCTCTCCCTGAGTTCCGTCGCCGCTGCTGTCGTCCTGGCTGCCGCTGTCGCCTTCGGCTGCGGAGGGATCGTCGAGCGAGGGGAGGTACCACACGAGATGCGGGCGGGAACCGAGGAGTTGCAGGCCGAGCGAGGCGTTGCCCTGCTGGTCGAGACGGTCGTTGTAGAGGATGTCGGGAGAGCCGAGCAGTACGGTGTCGCCGGCTCGGTGTCCCGGCAGAAGGAGGAGGGAGGCGCGCCCGTCGTCGTCCGGGTAGCAGACGATGGCATCGCGCGCGACCGCGACGTAGTGGATGCCGCCGATGTCACTGGGTCCTGCGGCACGTGCTGCGGGGAGGTCGCAGAGCGGGGGGCGCGTGGCCACCGGTCCGTGCGATTCCGGGCGGACACCTGGGGCGAGCCGGGCCACGGAGGGGAGGTCAGGGGCGATGAGGACGGTGCGGCCGGCGGAGTCGGCGGTCGCTGTGTGAAGACGCTGCTGTTGGTGCGCGGTGAGCATGTCGGGGCCGGCGACGAGCAAGGTGGTGTCGGGACCCACCGCACCGGCGGCCTCGTCAAGGGTCGTGGCGACATCGACGGATACGCCGCGGTCCTTGAGGAGTTCGGCGACGGCCCGGCTGCCGTACGGGTCCGCGGAGCGGGGATCGAGCCGGCCGTGCTGGCCGCCGGAGCGGACGGCGGCCAGGGTGACCCCGGCGACGACGAGGACGAGGACCGCCAGCAGCAGTCCCCGCGCACGTTGCCAGATCTGACGGGGGGTGCGGGAGCCCGAGGTGGTGGGAGCGGCCACGGTGGCGGTCATCCGGCGGCTCCCGGAGCTGTGCTGGTGGCCAGCGAGGGCTTGGCGGCCTCGAGCTCCAGGTCGAGCGTGCACAGGGCTTGGTATGTGGCCTCGTCGGCGGTGCGGCCACCGTATGTGACGTCGTCGAAGGCCCGGGCTGCGGCACGGAGCCGGTCGGCGTGGGCGGACATCAGCCGGCCGGCTTCGGCGGCCGCCTCGTCCGCGGTGCGGCCGGGGCGTGGGTCGAGTACGGCCCGGTCCTCCAGGGAGCGCACGAGCGCACGCATCCGTTCCTGGACGGCTTCGGTCCAGCGCCGGGCTTCGGCGTGTGCGGCGGCCGCGGTGCGGTGGTCGGCCGCACTGCGGGCGGTGTTGCCGAAGAGGGCTTCCGGAGAGCGGGCGGGTGACCAGGGGGTGCCGAGCCTCCACCACAGGGCGGCGACCAGGCCGACGACGGCCAGGACGAGTACGACGAGTCCGAGCGGGCCGCCGGGGGCTGCCCCGGCGGCGTCGGAGAAGAGGTCACCGATCCAGTTCCAGAAGCGGTCGAGACCGCGTTCGAGGAGGTTGGGATCGTGCTCGTGGTACATCGGGTCGGACAGTTCGTCCCGCGCCGCTTCACGGGCGGGGACGCGTGGGGTGTCCACGGGTATGTCCTGGTCCGTCCAGGTGGGACGTACTGCTGCGGTGGTGCCCCCCGCCCCCCTCACCGCATCAGCTCCTGGGGGTGTCGTAGCCGGGCACGCCGGCGGCCCGGGCGAGATCCAGGTCGAGGGCCTCGCGGCGGATGCGCTGGTCGACGTAGAGCAGGGCCATCACCCCTGCGGTGAAGGGGTAGGCGAGCGTCGAGATGATCACTTCGCCGATGCCCGTGACGATGAGGAAGGGCCAGCCGAAGTCTGCCGAGCCGCTGTTGAGGAATTCGCTCAGGCTGTTGCTGTCCACGGTCACGGCGATGACGCCGACCGGGATCGTGATGATCAAGGTCAGGACGATGACCAGCAGGTAGGTGAGCGCCAGAATGCCGAACGTCCGCCACCAGTTGCCCCTGACCAGCTTGGCCGACCGGCGCAGCGAGGTCAGTACGGACTGCCGTTCCAGCATCAGCGCCGGTGCTGCGAGTGTGAACCGGATCATCAGCCAGAGGACGACGCCGCACGAGGCGAGGAAGCCGAGGAAGGTCAGGGCGAGCCCACCTGCCCCGCTGCCGAGGGCCAGCCCCGGAAGAAGGCCCGCTGCCATGATCGCGGCACTCATCAGGCTGAGGAGAAGGGTCAGCCCGAGGAGCGGGAGAAGCCTGGGACGGGCCTCGGACCATGCTTCCCGGAGGGTGACACCGCGGCCCAGCACGGAGCGGCTGATCACCACGGTGAGGACCGAGGTGGTGATGAGCGTGGCGATCATCGCGACGAGCGTGCTCGGGGCGCTGGTGATCAGCTGCGACTGTGCCGATTCGGTGGCCTGGCGGAGGGCCTCCGTGCCGGTCGCGTTCGGGTCGACCGACTCCTGTTCGGGAAGGAGGTAGCGCTGCACGAGGATGATCACGATCTCGGCGATCACGGAGACGGTGAGGCTGATGCCGAGCACCGTGCGCCAGTGGGTGCGCATGGTGGACACCGCGCCGTCGAGGATTTCACCGATTCCGAGAGGGCGGAGCGGAATCACGCCGGGCTTGGCAGCCAGGGGGGCGTGGCCCCATCCGGGCCCCTGTGGTGCGCCGCCCCAGCCGGGGGCGGGCGGTGGCACGCCCGGTCCGTTGCCGGGGGTGCTCGGCGGGGACCACTGCCCAGGAGGCGGCTGTGCGGGCGACCACTGTCCGCCGGGTCCGTTTCCGTCGACGGGCGAGGAGGGTTTGGGGATGCCCGTCTCCTGGCCGTCGGAGGGGGCGGATCCGGGCGAAGCCCAGCCCGGAGAGTCGTTCATCATCGCTCCTTCACGGTCCTGTCCGCTCATCGGGGCGGCAGGTTGCCAGCCATCGTGCCACGCGCAGGTCCGGTGCGGGTCTGGCGCTGTATCTCCTTCTTGCCTTCGTGCGCGGAGGGTTCAGCGGGCAGACTGGGCGGATGGCTGATCAGGATGTGCAATCGCCGGTGGGTATCGAGCCTCCGGTTCTCTCCGTACTCCGATGGGACGGGCCTCCGGAAGGCCCTGTGGTGGTGCTCCTCGACCAGACGCGGCTGCCTGCGGAGGAGGCCGAGCTGGTGTGCGCCGATGTGCCGGCGCTGGTGCGGGCGATCCGGACGCTGGCGGTGCGGGGGGCGCCGCTGCTGGGTATCGCCGGGGGATACGGGGTCGCGCTGGCCGCGGCACGTGGTGAGGACGTTGCGCAGGCCGCGGAGTGGCTGGAGCAGGCGCGGCCCACCGCGGTGAATCTCGGGTACGGGGCGCGGCGGGTGGCGCGGGAGTACCGGGCGGCCGTCGAAGGCGGGGCGGGCCCGGAGGCGGCTGCCGCGGTGGCGCTCGCCGAGGCGCGCGCCCTGCATCAGGAGGATGCGGCGGCCAGCGGGCGCATGGCGCAGTACGGCCTGGAGCTGCTCGCGGAACTCCTGCCGGACGGAGGCGGTCACCGGCTGTTGACCCACTGCAACACCGGGGCGCTCGTGTCCGGCGGCGCGGGGACGGCCTTCGCGGTGGCGCTGAGGGCGCACCGGGAGGGCAGGCTGCGGCAGCTGTGGGTGGACGAGACCCGGCCGCTCCTCCAGGGGGCCCGGCTGACGGCGTACGAGGCAGGGCGGAACGGGATGCCGTACAGCCTGCTCACGGACAGTGCGGCGGGCTCGCTGTTTGCGGCGGGGGAGGTCGATGCCGTACTCATCGGGGCGGACCGTATTGCTGCGGACGGCTCGGTGGCCAACAAGGTGGGGAGTTATCCGTTGGCGGTACTGGCGAAGTACCACCATGTGCCGTTCGTGGTCGTGGCGCCGACGACCACCGTCGATCTGGAAACGGTGGACGGCGCATCGATCGTCGTGGAGCAGCGTTCCCCGGCCGAAGTGACGGAGTTCACAACGGCGCAGGGTGCCCCGGTCGGAGGTGGTGGGGGCCGGACGGCCGTCGCACCCCCGGGAGCCCAGGCGTACAACCCCGCATTCGACGTCACGCCGGCCGAACTGGTCACGGCGATCGTCACGGAGGAGGGCATCATTTCCCCGGTCACGGGGGTCGGACTGGCAGAGCTGTGTGCCAGGTCATCGCAGGTAACGATTAGCTAATGGGATGATGTCGTTTATGAAGGGACGCGTCCTTGTCGTCGACGACGACACCGCACTGGCCGAGATGCTCGGCATTGTGCTGCGTGGAGAAGGTTTCGAGCCGTCGTTCGTAGCGGACGGCGACAAGGCACTGGCCGCATTTCGTGAGGCCAAGCCTGACCTGGTGCTGCTGGACCTCATGCTGCCCGGACGGGACGGCATCGAGGTCTGCCGGCTGATCAGGGCCGAATCAGGTGTGCCGATCGTCATGCTCACTGCCAAGAGCGACACGGTGGATGTGGTGGTGGGCCTGGAATCAGGGGCCGACGACTACATCGTCAAGCCGTTCAAACCGAAGGAGTTGGTCGCCCGGATCAGGGCGCGTTTGCGGAGGTCCGAGGAGCCCGCGCCGGAGCAGCTGGCGATCGGGGACCTGGTCATCGATGTGGCCGGTCACTCGGTGAAGCGGGAGGGGCAGTCCATCGCCCTCACTCCGCTGGAGTTCGACCTGCTGGTCGCTCTCGCCCGTAAGCCGTGGCAGGTCTTCACCCGCGAGGTGCTGCTCGAGCAGGTGTGGGGTTATCGTCACGCCGCCGACACGCGCCTGGTGAATGTGCACGTTCAGCGGCTTCGCTCGAAGGTGGAGAAGGACCCGGAGCGGCCGGAGATCGTCGTGACCGTCCGTGGTGTCGGTTACAAGGCCGGACCGAGCTGACATGACCCTGGGCAGCGCTGCTCCGCCACCCGGGGTGCCCGGGGCCCGTACGGAGCGGGCTGCCGGTCCGGCACGGAGCACTCCCCGTGTCGGCAGGGTCCTGCTGGGCGGCCGGTTGTTCCGTAACCGGGCGCCCGGCGGCCCCGTGCCGAGGCTGCTGATGCGGTGGATCAGCGGGCCGCTGCTTCCGGCTGTCCGGCTGTGGCGGCGCAATCTGCAGCTGCGCGTCGTGGCGGGGACATTGCTGATGTCGATCGCGGTGGTGCTGCTCCTCGGCTTCGTCGTGATCGGGCAGGTCCGCAACGGCCTTCTCGAAGCGAAGGGCAAGGCCGCGCAGACCCAGGCGGCAGGCGGCTTCGCGGCCGCCCAGGCGAATGCGAACGCGCCTCTCGTCCCGGGGGACCAGGGGGAGGAGGGCGCCGACGGGGTGACGGCCAGCACCTCCTGGCGCACCGAGCTCGTCGACCAGCTCGCCAGCGGTGGTGCGAACGCCTTCAACGTGGTGGCGCTCAGCGCCGACTCCGTCGGGCAGGGCACCAGCCGCGCCCCGCGCGGCTCGGGCCGCGTGGAGGCGTCCAGCATTCCGCAGAGGCTGCGGGACGACGTGGGCAAGGGGGCGGGCGCCTTCCAGACGTACTCGCTGATCCGGTACTCCTACGGGAAGGAGCCGGAGCCCGGGCTCGTCGTGGGCAAGCGGCTCTACGACGTCGACCACAATCCGTACGAGCTGTACTACCTCTTCCCGCTCACGCAGGAGGAGAAGTCACTGACCCTGGTCACGACGACACTGGCCACGGCCGGGCTGTTCGTGGTCGTACTGCTCGGTGCCATCGCCTGGTTCGTGGTGCGCCAGGTCGTCACGCCCGTACGCATGGCGGCGGGGATCGCCGAGAGGCTTTCCGCGGGCCGGCTCCAGGAGCGGATGAAGGTCACCGGTGAGGACGACATCGCCCGCCTCGGTGAGGCATTCAACAAGATGGCGCAGAACCTGCAGCTGAAGATCCAGCAGCTGGAGGAGCTCTCCCGCATGCAGCGGCGTTTCGTCTCGGACGTCAGCCATGAGCTGCGCACCCCCCTGACGACCGTGCGGATGGCCGCCGACGTCATCCATGAGGCGCGCGTCGACTTCGACCCGGTCACGGCCCGGTCCGCGGAACTGCTGGGCGACCAGCTCGACCGCTTCGAGTCGCTCCTGTCCGACCTGCTGGAGATCAGCAGGTTCGACGCGGGGGCAGCGGCTCTGGAAGCCGAACCGATAGATCTGCGCACGGTCGTCCGGCGGGTGATCGGCGGTGCCGAGCCGCTGGCGGAGCGCAAGGGGAGCCGGATCCGCGTGGTGGGTGACGAACAGCCCGTCGTCGCGGAGGCCGACGCCCGTCGTGTCGAGAGGGTCCTGCGCAATCTCGTCGTCAACGCCGTCGAGCACGGTGAGGGCCGGGACGTCATCGTGCGGATGGGCGTCGCCCAGGGCGCCGTGGCCGTGGCGGTGAGGGATTACGGCGTGGGGCTCAAGCCGGGTGAGGCGACCCGGGTCTTCAACCGCTTCTGGCGGGCGGACCCCGCCCGTGCCCGCACCACCGGTGGCACCGGCCTGGGACTGTCGATCGCCGTCGAGGACGCCCGGTTGCACGGAGGCTGGCTGCAGGCATGGGGTGAGCCGGGCGGCGGCTCGCAGTTCCGGCTGACCCTGCCGCGTACGGCGGACGAGCCGCTGCGCGGATCGCCGATACCGCTGGAGCCGGAGGACTCCCGGCGCAACCGGGAGGACCGTGAACGCGCGGAGGCCGTGCCGGCGGCGGGCGATCACCGGCTGGTGTCCGCCCCGAACCGGACACATTCCGTGGTGCGTTCGCACGGGGCCGTGCCGGCGCACGGGCCGACGGCGCCGCGTACGCCGGCGTCGGTCCATCCGGCGGCCCTGCCGGGCAACGGAGCACGTGTGGTGTCGCGTCCGGCCGGGGACCGGCCCGACGCGGGCGGCGCCCCGGAGACACAGGACCCGGAGCAGGAGGACACGACTCGTGGACACTGACCGCCGTCGGGGCGGCCGCGGCCGGGCGGCACGGGCCTCCGTGCTGCTCTGCTGCGGCGTCGTGGTGCTCGCCGGGTGCGGGGCGATGCCCGTCACCGGCGACGTGAAGCCGGTCGACGCCTCGCAGCCGGGCGATTCCCAGGTGCAGGTGTACGCCGTGCCGCCGAGGGAGGACGCCGCGCCCATCGAGATCGTCGACGGTTTCCTGGAGTCGATGACCAGCGACGACCCCGATTTCCGGACGACCCGCACCTATCTGACCGCGGAAGCCGCTCGCACCTGGCAGCCGGGCGAGGGCACCACCGTGCTCGCGAAGGCGCCCAGCCGGAACGGGCCGGCGGTCCGTGACAAGGAACGCGGGACCGACGAGACGACCTACACGCTGACCGGCGAACAGGTGGCGGCGGTCGACGCGCAGAGTTCCTACCGGCCGCTGGCGCCGTCGGAGTACTCCCAGATGCTTCATCTGGTCCAGGAGAAGGGGGCGGACGGCAAGCAGGAATGGCGCATCGACATCGTGCCGGACGGCCTGGTGCTGGGGCAGTCCGACTTCAAGCGCCTCTACCGCTCCGTGAACAAGTACTACTTCGCCGCCGGGCGGACGGAGGACGAGTCCGCACTGGTCGCCGACCCCGTCTACGTACGCAACCGCACGGACCCCGTCACACGGATGGACACGGCCACCCAGACGGTACGGACCCTGCTGGAAGGCCCGTCGAACTGGCTGCGGCCGGTGGTCGATTCGAGCTTCCCCGCCGGTACGGCGCTGAAGAGGGAGGTCACCTCTCTGGCGCCGGACGACCAGAACGTCCTGAAGGTCCCGCTCAACAAGAAGGCCGAGAGCGCCGGGCCGGACGCCTGCCGGATGATGGCGGCCCAGGTGCTCTTCACGCTGCGGGACCTGACCCCCGGGGTGGGACAGGTGGAGTTGCAGGGGGAGCAGGGTCCGCTGTGCTCCCTGGGAGCCGACGAGGCCGAGGAGTTCGACGCCGACCACGGTTCCGGTGGTCCCGACAGCCAGTACTTCGTCGACGGCGAGGGGCATGTGCGGCGCATCCCCGGCAGCACCAAGGGCAGCGGCGACCCGGAGCCGGTGACCGGGCCGCTGGGCAGCGGGACGGTGGCGATGAGCGCTGTGGGGGTGGCACGGGACGAACAGCAGGCTGCCGCGGTCTCGGCGAATCAGCAGCATCTCTACGTGTCCTCCCTCGTGGAGGAGAGCGAGCCGGCGGCCCCTGTGGTGAGCAGCCGTGCGAAGAGGCCCGCGGACCGGCTGTCCGTACCGAGCTGGGACGGAACGGGTGATCTGTGGGTGGCCGACCGGGATCCGTCGGATCCCAGGCTGCTGCGTCTGGTGGACGGTGCCGGGGAGCCGCAGGAGGTCTCGGTGCCCGGTCTGGACGGCGGCCGGATCGAGGCGCTGCGGCTGTCGGCCGACGGGGTGAGGATCGCTCTGCGGGTGTCGAAGGACGGACACACGACCCTGCACATCGGCCGGGTCGAGAGGAACGGCTCGGGGGAGGCCGAGCAGGTCTCGGTGCAGGATCTGCGCCAGGCCGCACCTCAGCTGGCCGATGTGACGGCTGTCTCCTGGGCCGGCCGCAGCCGCCTCGTGGTGGTCGGCAAGGAGGAGGGCAGTGTGCAGCAGGTGCGTTACGTGCAGGCCGACGGGTCCACGCCGTCCTCCGGGGTCCTGCCGGGCGTGAACCAGGTGACGGCGGTCGCGGCTGCCGACGACGAGCAGCTGCCGCTGATGGCGGACACCGAGAGCGACGGAATGGTCAAGCTGTCGCCGGGGGACAACTGGCAGACGGTCCTCAAGGAGGGCTCCTCGCTCGTCTACCCCGGCTGAACGGAGGATTCCGCCGGGGCTGCCGAGCCGCCTCCGCGTGTGCGTCCCAGGGCGTCCACAGGGGTTTTCCACAGGCATGGCGGGGTTCTCGCCGCCGGGGCACAGTGGGACTGTGCCGGGCTGGTGGCAGGAGATCGTAGGACTGGTGCTGCCCGTGGCCTGTGGGGGCTGCGGCAGGCCGCGGACAGAGCTGTGCGAGAAGTGCGGCTCCGCGCTGGCGGCGGAGCCACGCCGTGTGACGCCGGCACCCGAGCCCCCGGGCCTCCCCGCGGTGCACGCGGCGGCTCCGTACGAGAACGCCGTACGCGCGATGCTGCTGGCCCACAAGGAGCGAGGGGCACTCGGCCTCGCCGGAGTGCTCGGCGGGGCGCTGGCGGCCGCTGTGCGGGCCGGGGCGGGGCGTGCGGGTGGCGGGGAGCCGGTGCTGCTGATCCCTGTGCCTTCGTCGCGGCGGGCCACGGCCGGGCGCGGACATGATCCGGTGCGCAGGATCGCGGCCGT
>Ga0196960_10000556_pt1 | contig 12417 bp, 8 predicted proteins | sample S3v_5metaG_FD_183187 | JGI IMG/M metagenome (GOLD analysis project Ga0196960, IMG submission 183187) | Soil microbial communities from Anza Borrego desert, Southern California, United States - S3+v_5 | ecosystem: Environmental > Terrestrial > Soil > Desert | place: USA: California | collected... | reverse complement strand
CTGGTCGGAGGCCTGCGGCACCAGGTCGGCCCAGACCGCCCCGGCGCGGGCGCGGGCGGTACCGGCCTCGGCGTCGAGCTCGACGCCCCGCATCGCCGTCGTCCGCAGCAGGATCGAGTCCGAGAGCGACCCCAGCGGCCCGGAGTTGTGGGCGGTCCCCTGCGCTGCGACCCGCAGCCCGGCGTCGCGGGCGAAGCGGACCGTCGCCGCGACGTCGGCCTCGCTGAGCGGGACCGAGATCAGCGCCGGCTGCGGGTCGACAGCGAGGTTGAAGCCGAGCCGGGCGTCGTCCCAGCCGCGGTCGCCGGGAGCGAGCAGCTCTCCCTCGAGCTGCTCGCGAGTCCCGGCTACGTCGCTGCTCTCAAAAGGCACGCGGGGAATCTACTTAGTCCCCGGGACCTTCGGCACCTTGTTCTTGAGCCGCGTGAAGGAGACCTCCCACTCGATCTGGCTCTTCGCCCACCAGTCGCCCGACCGCACTTTCTTGGAGCCGCGGGCGATCGAGATCCACTTGCGGAACTGCGGGTCGAAGAGCTCCTTCTGCGAGAGCTGCGCCCCGATCGGAGCCGACTTGGTGTTCTCGGTGATCAGGAACGGGAACGAGCCGGGGCCGCCGCCGGCGCAGCGTTCGAACGGGTCGCCCTCGCTCGAGTAGTCGGTCAGCAGCAGCTTGTCGCTGTTGCCCGGCGTCGACGCGTATTCGAGCTTCACCGGGTAGGGACTGACGGTCTTCGTGCCGCAGTCGGGCACCGGCGGCGGACCGCCGTCGCCTTCGGACACCGCGCAGTGGTCCGGCGAGGAGCCGATCCGCGGCGTGTAGCTGCGTTTCACCGTCGCCTTGGTCGGGATCGCCAGCTGTTTGCCGCTGAAGAACTCCGGGTTGTCCTGCCCTTTGAAGTAGTAGGCGGTGATCACCATCGGCTTGATCGAGCGGAACACGATCCGCTCCGAGCCGCTGGAGAAGTTGTCGACGTCGCATTCGTTTTCGGCCAGGTGGTGGTTCTGCTGGACCGTCGTCTGCCAGCCCTTCACCTCGACCTTGAAGCGGGCCGTCTTGAACCCGTTGCTGTAGGTCTGGCCGTCGGCGGGCGCCGACATCGCCATCCCCATCGCCACCGCCGCGCAGAGGGCCAGCGCCCAGGCGATCGTCTTGTCCCTCGCGTTCATCGCGCTCATCTCGTTTTCTCTCCCTTTCTCTGCGGGACCGGCCTCAGCGGCCGGCCCCGATCTCGTGGTTTGCCTGGAGCAGCCGCTCCGGGTCGTAGGTCTCCCGCACCGCTCGCAGCCGCTCGGCCACCTCGGGCGCGAAGAAGGACTCCGCCTCGCTCGCCTGCTCGACGAAGTTGAAGTAGTGGCCGGCTTCGTAGGGACGGGTCGCCGCCGCGAAGCGCTGCAGGTCGGCCTCGGTCTTCGCCGTCGTCATCTCGTCCGCGGCCAGGCCGACCGCGAAGCTGGCGAAGCTGCCGGGCAGCGTCGCCACCGCCCCGTGGTGCTCGCCGGCGCGGGCCATGGCGCCGCCCGTGTGCCGCAGCTCGACCGAGGCGAGGGTCGAGCCCGAGTCGGGACCGACCGCGATCACCAGCTCCTCGATCGCCCGCCCGCTCAGCTCGCCGAGCAGGTTGTGGGCGGAGGCCGCGGGCAGCGGGTCGCGCGGGTCCATGTGCAGCTCGGCGATGCCGACCGGCGGGACCATCGCGAAGGTGTCCATCGCCGGGCCGAGGCGGCGCAGCGGCTCGAGCAGCTCTGCGCCCTCGGCCTCGCTGCCGATGAAGACGGCCTCGACCAGCGCGAAGGATTTGCCGCGGACAGGCTCCGGGATCTCCTCGAAGGGCGGGAACTGGAGCATCCGCCCGACCGAGGTGACCTCGTCCGGCGCCTCCGCCGTCCAGGCCAGCCACGCCTTCAGCACCTCCTCGGAGCGCTCGAAGGGGAAGAACATCGCCCCCGCGTAGACCTCGGAGATCGGGTAGAGCTCGAACTCCAGCGCGGTGACGACGCCGAAGTTGCCGCCGCCGCCCCGCAGCGCCCAGAACAGGTCCGGCTCGCTCTCGAGACTGGCGGTGCGGATCTCGCCGTCGGCGGTGACGACTTCCAGCGCGGTGACGCTGTTGGCGGCGAGGCCGTGCTTGCGCGCGTACCAGCCCATGCCGCCGCCGAGCGAGTAGCCGGCGATGCTGACGTCGGGGGTCGAGCCGTGCAGCGCGGCGAGGCCCTGCATCGAGGCGGCCGGGACGACGTCCTCCCAGCGGGCGCCGGAGCCGACGCGGGCGCGGTGGCAGGCGGCGTCGATGTGGACGCGGTCGAGCCGGTTGGTCTTCAGCAGGATCGTCTGCTCGAGCGAACCCAGCGGCCCGGCGTTGTGGCCGGTCCGCTGCGGCGCCACCCGCAGCCCGTTCTCGGCGGCGAAGCGGACGATCGCCGCCACTTCCTCGGGCGTGCCGGGTTCGGCGACCACCGCCGGCCGCAGGTCGACGGCGAGGTTGAAGGCGCGGCGGCCGGCCTCCCAGCCGTCGTCGCCGGGGCCGTGGACGGGGCCGCCGATCAGGCGCCGCAGGTCCGCGGCCGCCGCGTTGGTCTCAAGGGTCTCGGTGGGGTTCATGCTCTCCTCCTGGGTCGTGCCCGCTCCCGCGAGCAGCTCGTCGATCGTGTGCATCAGCCCGAGCCGCCCGCTGAACTCGCGCGCCTCGCCGCCGGCGCCGAGCGCGCGGCCGCTGACGCCATCGCCGGCCAGCAGCAGCTCGAGCGTGATCGTGGTCTTCCGGTTCATGCCGCCAGCTTCCGCTGCGGCAGCCCCCTGCACATCGGGGCGCTCCCTAGACCCGCCCCCCAAGATCTCCCCTAGGGACCCCTAGGGATCATCGAGCCGTCAATTGACCCCCGTATAGGAGGGAAACTGCCGGCTCGTTTCAGGAGGTGCCCAGCGCCCCCGCGAGCTGCCGCCGGTTGCGGATGTCGAGCTTGCGGTAGGCGTTGGAGAGGTGGACCTCGACGGTCTTTGGGGTGACGAAGAGGGCCTGGGCGATCTCGCGGTTGGTCATCTCCTCGGCCGCCATCGTCGCCACGCGGCGCTCGCTCGGGGTCAGCGCCTCGACGCCGCCCAGCGCCTCGCGTCGCGGCCGCACGCCGGCGGCGCGGAGCTCGTCGCGCGCCCGCTCGACGAGGACGTCGGCGCTGCAGGCGCTGCCGAGCTCCAGCGCCCGCCGCAGCGGCTCGCGCGCCTCGCTCGGCTTGCGCGCCAGCCGCAGGGCGGTTCCGTAGGCGAGCAGCGCCTTCGCCAGCTCCAGCCGCGCCGTCGAGCGCTCCAGCGTCTCCACCGCCTCGCGCAGGTCGTCGAGGCCCTGCTCGCGCTTCAGCGTCCCCAGCACCCGCAGCGCCCGGCCGACGGCCTGGGGGGCGCCCCAGCCGCGCGCGACCTCGAGTTCCTCCTCGGCCAGGGGGATCGCCTCTTCGGTGCGGCCGAGCCGGTCGAGGACCTCCGCCCGCAGGCTGCGCCACGGCGCCGGCGCCGGGTTCTTCATCGTCCCCAGCCGCGACTCGTAGAGGTCGCAGAGCTCCAGCGCCTCCTCGGGGCGGCCCTGCGCCAGCAGCAGCTCGATCTTCGCTTTGCGCCAGAAGTTCGGCCCGTCGCCCCAGCGGTCGGCCGGGTCCCCCCGTTGCAGGACCTTCTCCGCCGCCTCCAGCCTGCCGCGCTCGACGTGGATTTCGCCGAGGAAGCCGGTCGGCCACTCGATCACCATCCCCGACTCCGAGCCCGACCAGAGCATCATCTCCTCCAGGCCCTTCTCGATCGATTCCTCGGCCTGCTCGAGGTCCCCGCGCCGCAGCAGGTCGAACCCGCGCCAGAGGTCGACCGTGAGCACGGTGAACAGCGACCCGCGCTGGTGGGCAACGGCCCGCGGCTCGTCCCAGATGTCGTCGGTGTCGCCGCGGTCGGCGTAGATGAGGACGACCAGCGCCGTCACCCAGAAGAGCCCGTTGTCGATCGTGAAGAGGGTGTTCTCGTCCAGCGCTTCCCGGGCGAGGGTGGCGCAGCGCTCCGAGGGCCCGCCCAGGTTCGACCAGGTGTAGGCCGTGACCGAGGTCAGCATCTTGCTCCCCGGCCCGTCGCCGGGGACGCCCTCGCGGTAGGCGACGGTCCGCTCCAGGTCCTCCATCGCCGGCCGGCCGAAGTAGACGGTCTCCAGCTCGATCGCCTCCAGCGCCATCGCCAGGTCGTCGAAGCCCTCGGGCAGCTGTTCGCGCACCTGCCGCGCCAGCTCCGCCGCCTCCACCTCGCGCCGCGTGAACATCAGCGTCCGCGCCAGCGCGTAGCCGGCCCAGCCCTTTTCCTCCGGCTCCTCGAGGTCTTCGTAGGCGGCCCGTAGGTGGGGGACCGCCTCGTCGCCACGGACGTCCATCTCGCGCTGCCCGAGGTCGTAGAGGACTGCGGTGCGCCGTCCCGCCGGCAGCGGCTCCTCCAGCGCCCGCTTCAGGTAGGCGACGGCGTTCTCGGCCGCGCCCTTTTCGGCGGCGGAACGGCCGGCCTCGACCAGCAGGTCGGCGACCCACTCCTCGCCGATCGGCGGCACCCGCAGGAAGTGGGCGGCGACGCGCTCGGGCGAGGCGCCGCAGTCGCGCAGGGTCCGGGCGGCGCGGTTGTGCTCGAGCTCGCGCTGGGCGGGCGGCAGGTCGTCGTAGACGGCGTCGCGGACCAGCGGGTGGACGAAGCCGAGCGGCCGCTCGCGGCGCAGGATCTCGACCCGCATCAGCTCGCCCGTCGCCTCCGCCACCGTCGCCTCGTCGAGGCCGGCGAGCCGCGCCACCTCGGACACCTCGGCCCCCTCGCCGAGCACCGCCAGCGCCCGGGCGACCGCGACCTCGGCGTCGGAGAGACGCGCCAGCCGCAGCAGCACCGCCCGCGAGACCGCCCGCGGGCCGAGGTCCCGCACCACCGGCACCCGGTCGGCGCGCGGCTCGACCCCCTCGGAGGCGAGACCCTTCAGCAGCTCGTCCAGCAGCAGCGGGTTGCCGCCGGTGGCGTCGTGGCAGGCGGCGGCAAAGGCGCCGTCCGGGCCCGAGCCCAGCCGCCGCTCGATCAGCGCCGGCATCGCCGCCGCGCTCAGCGGGCCGGGGTGGATGCGGTCGGTCATCGGGTCGTGGGCGATCTCCGCCAGCAGCGCCGGGTCGGTCCCGGGCTCGGTGGTGCGCAGGGTGGCGACGATCAGCAGCGGGATCCCCTCCAGCCGTCGCACCACGTAGGCGAGCATCCGCAGCGAGGGGCGGTCGCACCAGTGCAGGTCGTCGATCGTCAGCAGCAGCGGCCGGTCGCCGACGAGGTCGAGGGTGAGCCAGTAGAGCCCGTGCAGGACCGCGAAGGAGGCGTCGCCGCCGAGCGATTCGGTCCCCGGCGGGGCGAAGACGGCTTGGGCGATCTCCGCCGCCCCCTCGAACAGCTCGGTCCGGTTCGGCCGCTGCAGCAGCGCCGGCTCGATCAGCTGGCGGACGACCCCGAAGGGGAACTCGCGCTCGAGCTCAGAGCCGCGCGCCCCCAGCGAGGGGATGCGCCGCCCCTCGGCGACCCGCCGCGCCTCGGCCAGCAGGCGCGTCTTGCCGATCCCCGCCGGTCCCTCGATCAGCGCCGCCCGGGAGCGGCCTTCGGCCAGCCCGTCGACCAGCGCGGTGAGCGCGTCCAGCTCGCTCTCGCGCTCGACCAGGTCCATCAGCCGCTGAAGCTGGTCCTCTCGACGTCGTCGCCCCGGCCGACGATCAGCTCCGAGACCATCTCCGGCGGGAAGAGCCCGTGCGCGGCCACGCCGGGGTCGGCCTCCAGCCGCGCTGCCAGCGCCGCCGGGTCGTCGTGCCCGCCGCCGCGGTAGTCGGCGATGACGCCGCCGTCGGGGCTGCGAGGGACGTCGCGCAGCTGTACGTCGGGGCCGAGCCGCTCCAGGGTCGAGGCGGCGCCGAAGCCGAACAGCTCCAGCGGCACCGGCCAGCTCAGCGCCTCGACCGGCTTGCTCGAGTCGCAGATGACGACGAAGCGGTCGGCCGCCGCGGCGACGATCTTCTCCCGCAGGTGGGCGCCGCCGCCGCCCTTGATCAGCCAGCCGTCGGGGGTGACCTCGTCGGTGCCGTCGATCGCGATGTCGAGCCGCGTCAGACTGTCGAAGTCCTCGACCGGAATCCCCAGCTCACGCGCCTGTTCCTCGGTCGCGACCGAGGTGGCGACGCAGCGGATGTTCTCGAGCCCGCGCCGGGCGATCGCCGGCAGCAGGTGGGCGACCGTCGAGCCGGTGCCGAGACCGACCGTCATCCCGCTCTCGACCAGCTCCGCGGCCGCCTCCGCGGCCAGCCTCTTCTCCTTGTCTCCCTCGCTCACGATCGGCACGCTACATTGCTCCAATGACTTCCAGCACCGCAACCGCCCCCGAGACCCAGGACTACAAGGTCGCCGACATCGGCCTCGCCGAGTTCGGCCGCAAGGAGATCTCCCTCGCCGAGGTCGAGATGCCGGGCCTGATGCAGACGCGCGAGGAGTACGGCGCCTCGCAGCCGCTGAAAGGCGCGCGGATCACCGGGTCGCTGCACATGACGATCCAGACCGCGGTCCTGATCGAGACCCTGGTCGCGCTCGGCGCCGAGGTGCGGTGGGCCAGCTGCAACATCTTCAGCACCCAGGACCACGCCGCCGCGGCGATCGCCGCCGCCGGGATCCCCGTCTACGCCTGGAAAGGCGAGACGCTTGAGGAGTACTGGTGGTGCGCTGAGAAATCGCTGACCTGGCCCGACGGCGAGGGTCCGAACATGATCCTCGACGACGGCGGCGACGCCACCCTGCTCGTCCACAAGGGGGTCGAGTTCGAGAAGGCGGGCGCGGTGCCCGATCCGGACTCGGCCGAGTCGGAGGAGTTCCGGATCGTCCTGCAGACGCTGCAGCGCTCGCTCGAGGAAGACCCGCAGCGCTGGACCCGGATAGCCGCTCAGATAAAGGGCGTCACCGAGGAGACCACGACCGGCGTCCACCGGCTCTACCAGCTGGCCGAGACCGGCGACCTGCTCTTCCCGGCGATCAACGTCAACGACTCGGTCACCAAGTCGAAGTTCGACAACCTCTACGGCTGCCGCCACTCGCTGGTCGACGGGATCAACCGCGCCACCGACGTGATGATCGGCGGCAAGGTCGCCGTCGTCTGCGGCTACGGCGACGTCGGCAAGGGCTGCGCCGACAGCCTCCGCGGCCAGGGCGCGCGGGTGATCGTCACCGAGATCGACCCGATCTGCGCGCTGCAGGCGGCGATGGAGGGCTACGAGGTGCGGACGCTCGACGAAGTCGTCGAGGACGCCGACATCTTCGTCACCGCCACCGGCAACAAGGACATCATCACCGTCGACCACATGCGGCGGATGAAGCACAACGCGATCGTCGGCAACATCGGCCACTTCGACAACGAGATCGAGATGGCGGCGCTGGAAGCCTCCGGCGCCGAGCGGATCAACATCAAGCCGCAGGTCGACGAGTGGAAGTTCTCCGAGGGCCGCTCGATCATCGTCCTCTCCGAAGGTCGGTTGCTGAACCTCGGCAACGCGACCGGGCACCCGAGCTTCGTGATGTCGAACTCGTTCACCAACCAGGTGATCGCCCAGATCGAGCTCTTCAACAAGCGCGACGAGCAGTACGCCGGGGAGCCGGGGGTCTACGTGCTGCCCAAGCACCTCGACGAGAAGGTCGCCCGCCTGCACCTGGACGCGCTCGGCGTCAAGCTGACCGAGCTGACCCCGGAGCAGTCGGCCTACCTCGGCGTTCCGGTCGAGGGCCCCTTCAAGCCGGACCACTACCGCTACTAGCCACCCCCTGCCGACGGGCCGAAAAGTCTTCTATAGGGAGACGAATCGGCCCATCGCCGGTTGAAAAGCGACAATTCGGCCCATGGATCCCCGACTCTGGATCTCCTCCAGCGGCGAGGCGCCGCACTCCGTCGCCCTGACGGGGGAGCGGACGGTGGTCGGGCGCTCGCCCGAGGCCGACGTCGTGCTCGAGGACGAGGCGATCTCCTGGAACCACCTGGAGATCGAGCGCAAAGGCGAGGTGCTGATGGCGACCGACCTCGACAGCCGTAACGGCACCGCCCTGAACGGCGAGCCGCTGGACCGGCCGCGGCGCCTGCGCGACGGCGACACGATGATCGTCGGCGGCTACCGGCTCGAAGTGAAGACGGGCTCGGTGACCCCGGTCGGCGCCACGGTCGCGGCCAGCGAGCCGGCGGTGGCGCTGAGCGAGGAGGAGCGGGCGACCGCCGCCGCCCTCGTCGCTCCCTACCGCAGCGAGGGCGCCTTCGCCGGCCGCCCCGCCACCCGCGCCGAGATCGCCGCCGAGCTCCACGTCAGCGAGCGCACCGCCCAACGGCGCCTCGACGCCCTCGCCGCCAAACTCGACGTCCCCGGCGACGCCGGCCGCGACCGCCCCCGCCAAATCGCCGCCCGCGTGATCGAACTCGGCCTAGACCGCCCCCGCTGAGCCGTCTTCAGCAGCATCGGGAGTAAGGAGCCAGGTGCCCCTCTCCCGGAGACCGTCGCGCAGCTGAAACGCCTTGCTGGGCGCCAACGGGGTCTCAGGAGCCTCCGGGAGAGGGGCACCTGGCTCCAACCAGCACGCAACTTCACCGAGACCGCAAAAACCCGCCCTATACACGGGTTTCTGCGGTCTCGCGAGGGGGCTGGGGGTGGGATGCCCTCTCCCAAAGGCTCCAGAGACCACGCCTCGAAGTACCTGGGGCGACCCAGCTGCGCAACGGTCTTTGGGAGAGGGCATCCCACCCCTCACCACCAGCTGTCCCTCATCGAGCCATCCGTGGCTCGATGGGTGCAGCGGGTGTCATTGGTCGGCACGGCGCCAGGGCCGAGCATCGGTGCACGGAATCACCGAACTGCTCGGAAAGGAGCAAACGATGTTCAAGAAGACCCTGATCGCGCTTACCGCACTTCTCGCCCTCGCCCTGCCGGGGGTGGCCTCGGCCGCTTCGAATTCGGCCGCGGTGGTGTTCTCGAAATCCTCGACCGTCGAAGGCGTCGCCAAAGGCGGGCTGTTCGCCGTCAAGGACGGGCGGCTCAACCAGCTGACCGAAGACCCGACCGACGCGGAACCGAACTTCTCGCCGGACGGGCGCACGATCGCCTTCGCTCGCGGCGGCGACATCTACTCGATCCGCCCCGACGGCTCCGGCCAGCGGCAGCTGACCAGCGGACCCGAGGTCGACTCGGTGCCGAAGGTCTCGCCGAACGGCCGCTACGTCGTCTTCGAGCGGCGCGCCACGGCTGAAGGCCCCGCCAGCCTCTACACCGTCGGCGCCACCGGCGGCGGCCTGCGGGCGCTGACCAGCGGCGGCAACGACCGCGAAGCCACCTTCGCCCCCGACGGCAAAGCGATCACCTTCGTTCGCGCCACCACCGTCGGCACCGAAGTCAACAACGACATCTACTCGATCCGCCCGACCGGCTCCGGCCTGGCGCGGCTGACCCGGACGGGGGTCATCGACGAGTTCGCCCCCCGCTACTTCGCCGCCGGCATCGTCTTCAGTCGCGGGGAGAGCACTCCGGGCCCGGCCGCCTACGCCGACATCTACACGATGCGCCGCAACGGCACCAAACTCAAAGAGCAGGTCGCCGGCGTCGGCTCCGCCTACGTCGAAGACGTCTCGCCGGACGGCAAGATGCTGATCTTCCGCCGCGAGCAGGGCCTCTGGGCGAAGAAGATCGGACGCACCAAAGCCCGCAAGCTGAGCGTCCTGCCCGATCAGTCGAAGACGACTTCGGTCTTCTCCTCCGACGGCAAGCGCGTCGCCGCCTTCGTCTCGGTCGAAGACCAGCAGCGGCTCGTCTCGATCAACGTCGAGACCCGCCGTCAGTCCCAGCTTGCCGAGGGCTACGACTTCTCCGAAGGGGAAGGCACGCTCCTCGGCACGGTGATCGACTGGCAGCCGACGCCACAGCGCCGGTAAGCCAACCGACACCAAGGGCCGATTGGGCGGCTTTCTCCCGCGATCAGGGAGGAAGCCGCCCTTTCGGCTATATAAACGCCGGGTGGCGGGAGATCTCAGCATCGGTTCGGAGGTCGCCGGCTACCGCATTGAGGCGCTGATCGCCCGCGGTGGCATGGGCGTCGTCTACCGGGCGACCCACCTCGGCCTCGACCGGCCGGTGGCGCTGAAGGTGATCGCCCGCGAGCTCGCCGACCGCCGCGGCTTCCGCGAGCGCTTCCTGCGCGAGTCCCGTCTCGCCGCCCGCCTCGACCACCCCGCGGTGGTCCCGGTCTACGACTCGCGCGAGGTCGACGGCGAGCTGATCGTGGCGATGCGGCTGGTCAAGGGCGGCGACCTGCGCAAGCTGATCGACCACGACGGGCCGCTGCCGCCGCACCGCGCCCTCGACCTGCTCGGCCAGATCGCCGACGCCCTCGATGCCGCCCACGCCGCCGGGATCGTCCACCGCGACGTCAAGCCCCACAACATCCTCGTCGAGGGCGACCGCGCCTATCTATCCGACTTCGGCCTCGCCAAAGCCCTCGACGAGAGCGGCGCGACGAGCAGCGCCTCGGTGGTCGGCACCGTCCAGTACATGCCGCCGGAGCAGTGGCGGGGCGACTCCGTCGGCCCGGCCGCCGACGTCTACTCGCTCGGCTGCGTCCTCTACGAGGCGCTGACCGGGATCGCCCCCTTCCAGCGCCAGGAATCCGACACCGAGCCGGAGATGCCCGAGGGGATGGAGGCGGCGATCCGCCGCGCGGTCGCCAAAGACCCAGCGGACCGCTACCGCAGCGCCGGCGAGCTGATCGCCGCCGCCCGCGCCGCCGAGGGCTCCGAGGTGCGGCCCACCGCCGTTCTCTCGCGCGACCACAGCGAGCGCACCACCGTCCCCACCCACTCGGGCTGGTTCGCACGGTTGGGAGGGAGGTCGGTCGCCTGGCTCGCCTCCGGCTTCGCGATCCTCGTTGCCGGGATCGCCGCCGCGGCGCTGCTCCTCCTGCTCGGTAGCGAAGACCCCGAGGTCTCCGCCCCGATCGCGATCGGCACGCCGCCGCTGCGGATCGCCGCCGGCGCAGACACCGTCTGGGTGACCAGCGAACGCGACGGCACCCTGACCCGCCTCGACCCGGAGACCGGGGAGGCGAAGGGCAGGCCGATCGAGCTCGACCCGGGCGTCGCCGGCGTCGCCGTCGGCGGCAAATGGATCTGGGTGACGAACCCGCGGCGCGGGAAGCTGCTGCGCCTCGACCCGCGCGACGGCAAGGTGCTGAAGAGGATCGACCTCAGGGGCGAGCCCGGCCCGATCGCCCTCGGCGGCGGCCGCGTCTGGCTGGCCGACGAGACGGGGAGGGGCATCACCGCCGTCAACGCCGAAGGCGGCAGCGTCTACCGGCAGGGACTGCCGCCGCAGGCCGAACGGCTGCGGCTCGCCTTCGGCGCCCGCGGTCTCTGGGCGACCGTCGCCGACGCCGGCGTGGTGCGCCGGGTCGACCCCGCCGGCCTCACCGCCGGCGAACCGATCCGGGTCGGCCGCGGCCCGGCCGGGGTGGTGGTCGCCGACGGCTTCGTCTGGGTCGCCAACAGCCGCTCCGGCACCGTCTCCAAGGTCGATCCCTCCCGCCGCGACGTAGTCGCCTCGATCGAGGTCGGCGGCCAGCCCGGCGGCATCGACGCCGGCAGCGACACGATCTGGGTCGCCGACGCGGAGGGCGACACCGTCTCGAGGATCGACCTCGAGTCGGGCGAGATCGACGGCGACCCGCTCGCGGTCGGCCCGAAGCCGGGCGCCGTCGCGGTCGGCGGCGACGCGGTTTGGGTCGCAAATAACGGAGACGGCACCGTCACCCGCATTGAGCCCTAACGCCCGCGGACTGCCGGAAGCGACCAAACATCTAGGATCGGGACCAATGACTCAGGACATCGATCAGCTCGCCATAAACACGATCCGCACCCTCTCGATGGACGCCGTCCAGAAGGCGAACTCGGGGCATCCCGGGACGCCGATGTCGCTGGCGCCGGTCACCTACGAGCTCTGGCAGAACCACCTCCGCTACGACCCGGCGGACCCGGTCTGGCCGAACCGCGACCGCTTCGTCCTCTCGGCGGGCCACGCGTCGATGCTGCTGTATTCGATGATCTTCCTCGCCGGGGTCCGCAAGGTCGACGAGGACTACAACGTCACCGACGAACCCGCTTGCGGGATCGACGAGATCGAAAACTTCCGCCAACTGCACTCGCGCACGCCGGGCCACCCCGAGTACCGCTGGACCACCGGCGTCGAGACCACCACCGGCCCGCTCGGCCAGGGCGTCGCGACCACGACCGGGATGGCGATGGCGTCGAAGTGGCTGGGCGCGACCTACGGCGCCGACCTCTTCGACTTCGACGTCTACGCGCTCGCCGGCGACGGCGACCTGCAGGA
>Ga0196960_10000555_pt1 | contig 12423 bp, 10 predicted proteins | sample S3v_5metaG_FD_183187 | JGI IMG/M metagenome (GOLD analysis project Ga0196960, IMG submission 183187) | Soil microbial communities from Anza Borrego desert, Southern California, United States - S3+v_5 | ecosystem: Environmental > Terrestrial > Soil > Desert | place: USA: California | collected... | reverse complement strand
CAGATAGGAGTTGCGCGAGCTCATCGCCAGGCCGTCGGCCTCGCGCACGGTCGGCAGCACCTCGATCCGCACCGGGAAGTCGAGGTCGCGGACCATGCGGCGGATCACCACCGCCTGCTGCGCGTCCTTCTGGCCGAAGTAGGCGACGTCGGGGCCGACGAGGTTGAAGAGCTTGGCGACGACGGTGGTGACGCCGCGGAAGTGCTCGGGGCCGCGGCGCGAGGGATCGCCGTCGAGGACGTTGGTGAGGGAGCCGGTGACCTCGACCGTGGTCGAGGCGCCGTCGGCGTAGACCTCCTCGACCGCGGGGGCGAAGACGAGGTCGGCGCCGGCCTCGCCGGCGAGGCGGAGGTCGCGCTCCTCGTCGCGCGGGTAGCGGTCGAGGTCCTCGCCGGGGCCGAACTGGGTCGGGTTGACGAAGAGGCTCATCACGACCAGGTCGCACTCGGCACGGGCGGCGCGGATCAACGAGAGGTGGCCCTCGTGCAGGTAGCCCATCGTCGGCACCAGGCCGACGCTCCTGCCTTCGCGGCGGGCCTCGCGCAGGGCAACGCGAAGCTCGGCCTTCGTGCGCAGGGCGGGAGCGGCCACGGGGGGACGGGAGGTATCGGTGAGGAGATTCGTGTTCATAGGTCCATGCCCAGGCGGGTCACGGCCAACGCGAAAAATTATAGGCGCAGTTAGACACGTTGTTGACGATTTCGGATCAAAAAAGTTGCTTTTCGGTGATCCGGGCCGGGGCGCTTCCCGCAAGGACGGGAAAGACCACCCCCACCCGCCGGAGGAACCGATGAGCTCAGAGATAGACGCAGTGGTGCAGGAAGCAGCGCACGAGGCGACGGAGGCGCTGGAGGGCGACACCCGCCTCGACTTCTTCAAGAAGGCCGGCGTGGCCGGCGGCGGCTTGATCGGCGGCGGCGCCCTGCTCAGCGCCCTCACCCCCGCCGCGGCGATGGCCGCCGGCAAAGGACGACCGCCGGCGAAATTCGGCAAGGGGGACGTCGGGATCCTCAACTACGCCCTCACCCTCGAGTACCTCGAGGCCGCCTTCTACAACGAGGCGACCGCCAACAACCAGAAGCGGACCTTCCTCAAGGGGGCGCAGAAGCAGGCCTTCCTCAAGCGGGTCACCGCCGACGAGAACGCCCACGTGGCGTTCCTCAAGAAGGCGCTCGGGAGCAAAGCGGTGAAAGCGCCGAAAGTCGACTTCGGGGGCACGACCTCGAGCGAGGCGGCGTTCCTGAAAACGGCGGTGGCGCTGGAGAACACGGGCGTCGCGGCCTACGCGGGCCAGGCCCTGAACATCTCCAACCCCGCCTACGTGGCGGCGGCGCTGTCGATCCACTCGGTGGAGGCGCGGCACGCCTCGGTCGCGGGGCTGCTGCTGAAGCCGACCCCGGCGAGCCAGGCGCCGAACGGCGCCTTCGACGAGCCGCTGACGGCGAACCAGGTGCTGAAAGCGGTCGAAAAAACCGGCTTCCTCCAGTAGCCACCCCCCGCGCTACCCACCGGGAGCGGCGAAGTCGATCTTGCGGATCGGCTTCGCCGGCGCCCCGGCGGCGATCGTCCCGTCCTCGACGTCGCGGTTGACGACCGAGTTGGCGCCGACGACGCAGCGGTCGCCGACGCTGACGCCGCTGGTGACGGCGCAGTGGACGCCGAACCAGCAGTTGGCGCCGATCCTCACCGGCCCCTTCGTCGTGAAGCCCTGCCAGGTGATCGGCTTGGTCGGGTCGTCGTAGCGGTGCTCGGCGTCGCCGACGAAGCAGCCGTTGGCGAGCATCGTGTGGTCGCCGATCGTGACGCTCTCGTGGGCGGCGATCATCACGCCCCTGTTGAGGAAACAGCCGGCGCCGATCTCGATTCGCGCCCCCGGCGCCAGCGTCAGCCAGCAGCCCGGCTCCAGCAGCGTCCCCTCGCCGATCGTCAGTCGGCCCTCGTCGAGCGCCTCCAGCACCTCTCCCTCGACCGGGTGGCGGATGAAGAAGCCGCCCCGCGCCGCGTGCCGATCGATCCGCCACCTGCGCAGCAGCCGGTGGTTGCGCTCGTACCAGCGCCGCTTCGTCCACCACAGCCTCCAGCCGCTCATCGGCCCGTAGACTCGCAGGCGTGGCGGACCTGCGCGGCGGCATCGACCTCGGCGGCACCAAGATCCAGACCGCGATCCTCGACGGGCAGGGCGAGGTCGTCGGCCAGGCGCGACGGCCGACGCCTACCGAAGGCGGGCCACAGGACGTCGCCGACGCGATGGCGGAGGCGCTGCGGGAGGCCGCGGCGCAAGCGAGCGTCGAGCCCGCGGCGCTGACGGGAATCGGCGTCGGCTCCCCCGGCGACGCGAACGAGGAGACCGGCGTCGTCGCCAACGCCGGCAACCTTCCCGGCTGGGAGGCCCCCTTTCCGCTTGCCGAAACGCTGGAGCAATCGCTCGGAACGGAGGTGCGGGTCGGCAACGACGTCCAGGTCGCGACCGAAGCGGAGTTCCACCTCGGCGCCGGCCGCGAGTTCCGGAGCCTGATCGGCGTCTTCTGGGGGACCGGCGTCGGCGGCGGCCTCGTCCTCGACGGCAAACCGTGGCTGGGCCGCGGCGCCGCCGGGGAGATCGGCCACGTCGTCGTCAAGCGCGGCGGCGCCAGGTGCCCCTGCGGGCGCCGGGGCTGCCTCGAGGCCTACGCGGGCCGCAAGGCGATGGAAGCCGAGGCGCGGCGGCGGCACGAGGAGGGCGAGAAGACCGACCTCTTCAAGCTGATGGAGAAGCACGGCAAACCGCGCCTGACCAGCGGCATCTGGGAGCGGGCGCTGGACCACGAGGACCGGCTCGCCGAGGAGCTGGTCGAGCGCGCGGTCGAGGCGCTGGGGACGGGGGTCGCCTCCGCGGTCAACCTGCTCGACCCCGAAGCCGTGATCCTCGGCGGCGGGCTCGGCATCCGCTTCGGCGAGCGCCTGATGGGGCCGCTGACCGCGGAGATGGGCAAGCACCTCTTCGCCGACGAACGGCCGCCGGCGATCCGCGTCGCCTCGCTGGGCGATCTCGGCGGCGCGGTCGGCGCCTCCCTCCTCGTCTCCCGCTGAGCCCGATGGTGATCGACCCCGGCCCGACCCGGCTGCGAGTCCTCCGCCCCGCTCCGGGCCTGCTCGCCTTCTACGACGGCCGGGTCGAGGGCTACCGCTTCGCCCCGCGGCCGAACTGGATCGACGAGGGCGGGTTGAGGCTCGGGACCGCCAGCTTCGCCTTCGTCGAGGGCGAGGAGGCACTCGTCTACGACACCCACACCACGCCCGAACACGGGCGCCGGATCAGGGCGGCGCTGGAAGCAGAGGGGGTGCGGCGCTTCACGGTCCTGCTCAGCCACTGGCACCTCGACCACCTCGCCGGCAACACCGCCTTCCGCGACTGCGAGATTCTCGCCACCGCCCGCACCGCCGAGCTGCTGCGCGAGCACCGCGAGGCGATCGAAGACGGCCGGCACGAGGGGCCGCCGGGGGTCTGCCCGCTGATCCTCCCCACGCGCACCTTCGAGGAGCGGCTCGAGCTGCGGGTCGGCGAGCGCACCCTCGAAGCGATCCACGTCGACGTCCACAGCGACGACGCGGCGGTGCTCTGGGACCCGGCGGCGCGGCTGCTGATGGCCGGCGACACCGTCGAGGACACCGTCACCTACGTCGAGGAGCCCGAGCACTTCGACGCGCACCTGCGCGACCTCGACCGCCTGCTGGCGCTCGACCCGGCGGCGGTGATCCCCAGCCACGGCGACCCCGACGTCATCGCCGCGGGCGGCTACGGCAAGGGCCTGATCACCGCCACCCAGGACTACATCCGCCTCCTACAGCGGATGCCCGCCGAGCCGGATCTGCGCGATCTGCCGCTGCGTGAGGTGCTGGCGCCGCAGATCGAGACCGGCGACATTCGCTGGTTCGAGCCCTACGAGCGGGTCCACCGCGAGAACGTCAAGACCGTCCTCGCGCAGGCTCGGCGTCGCGACGCGGGCTAGGCGGCAACCGCTTCGCGTTTTGCCGCGCGACGCCGTTTCGGCTTCGCCGGCTCCACCAGCCCGGCGAGGAAGCGGCCGGTGTAGGAGCCCGCGACGGCGGCGACCTCCTCGGGGGTGCCGGTGGCGACGATCTCGCCGCCGCCTTCGCCGCCCTCGGGGCCGAGGTCGATCAGCCAATCGGCGGTCTTGATCACGTCGAGGTTGTGCTCGATCACGACCACGGAGTTGCCGGCGTCGACGAGGCGGCCGAGCACGTCGAGCAGGCGCTGGACGTCGGCAAAGTGCAGGCCGGTCGTCGGCTCGTCGAGGATGTAGAGGGTGTCGCCGGTGGCGACTTTGGAGAGCTCGGTCGCGAGCTTGATCCGCTGCGCCTCGCCGCCGGAGAGCGTGGTGGCCGGCTGCCCGAGGCGGATGTAGTCGAGGCCGACGTCGTGCAGGGTGCGCAGGCGGCGGGCGATCTTCGGCACGTTCTCGAAGAACTCGACCGCGTCCTCGACCGACATCTCCAGCACGTCGGCGATGCTCTTGCCCTTGAAGCGGACCTCGAGCGTCTCGCGGTTGTAGCGCTTGCCGTGGCACTGCTCGCAGGGGACGTAGACGTCCGGGAGGAAGTGCATCTCGATCTTGATCTGGCCGTCGCCCTTGCAGACCTCGCAGCGACCGCCCTTGACGTTGAAGCTGAAGCGGCCCGGCTTGTAGCCGCGTGCCCGCGCCTCCTGGGTCTGGGTGAAGAGCTGGCGGATGTGGTCGAAGACGCCGGTGTAGGTGGCCGGGTTGGAGCGCGGCGTGCGGCCGATCGGCGACTGGTCGATGTTGATGATCTTGTCGATCTGGCTGAGGCCGTCGATGCCGTCGTGGGAGCCGGGGCGCAACTTCGCCTGGTGGAGGCGGTTGGCGACCGCGTGGTGCAGGGTCTCGTTGACCAGCGTCGACTTGCCCGAGCCGGAGACGCCGGTGACGCAGCAGAAGACCCCGAGCGGGATCATCACGTCGACGTCCTTGAGGTTGTGTTCGCGAGCCCCGCGGACGACGAGGGTGCCGGTCGGCTCGCGCCGCGTCCCCGGCACCTCGATCTCTTTCTTGCCGGAGAGGTACTGCCCGGTCAGCGAGGCCGAGTTCTTGGCCACCTGCTTCGGGGTGCCGGCGGCAATCACGTGGCCGCCGTGCTCGCCGGCGCCGGGACCGAGGTCGACGAGGTGGTCGGCGGCCATCATCGTCCCCTCGTCGTGCTCGACGACGATCACGGTGTTGCCGAGGTCGCGGAGCCGCTCGAGGGTCGCGATCAGCTTCTCGTTGTCGCGCTGGTGGAGGCCGATCGAGGGCTCGTCGAGGACGTACATCACCCCGACCAGGTGCGAGCCGATCTGGGTCGCGAGCCGGATCCGCTGCGCCTCGCCGCCGGAGAGCGTGCGGGCCGAGCGCGCCAGCGAGAGGTAGCCGATGCCGACGTTCTCGAGGAAGGAGAGCCGCTCGGTGATCTCGCGCACGATCAGCCGCGCGATCGCCCGCTCGGTCTCGGTCATCTCCAGGTCCCGGATCCAGGTGGACGCCGCCTGGGCGGAGAGGTCGCTGTACTCGGCGATGCTGAGGCCCCCGACCTTGACCGCGAGGCTCTCCGGCCGCAGGCGCGCGCCCTTGCAGGCGGGGCACGGCTGCTCGGCCATGTAGCCCTCGATCCGCTCGCGGTTGGACTCCGAGTCGGTCTCTTCGTAGCGCCGCTGCAGGTTGTTGACGATCCCCTCGAAGCGGACCCGGTAAGAGCGGCGGCGGCCGAAGCGGTTGGTGTAGGAGACGTGGTGGCGCTCCTCGCCGGTGCCGTAGAGGAAGATCTCCTTCTCCTCCTGCTTCAGCTGCGACCAGGGCTTGTCGACGTCGACGTCGTAGGCCTCGGCGACCGAGGCGATCAGCCGCTTCCAGTAGGCGCTGATGCCGCGGTTCCAGGGCTGAAGAGCGCCCTCGGCGAGCGAGAGCGTCGGGTCGGGGACGACCAGCTCGGGGTCGATCACCCGCTGGAAGCCGAGCCCGTGGCAGCGGTCGCAGGCGCCGTGGGGCGAGTTGAAGGAGAAGATCCGCGGCTCCAGCTCGGGGATCGAGGTGCCGCAGTTGAGGCAGGCGAACTGCTCCGAGAAGAGCATGACCTCGCCCTCCTGCTCCCCGCTGACGATCTCGACTTCGATCAGCCCGGCGGCGAGGCCGGCCGCGGCTTCGACCGACTCCGAGAGCCGCCGCCGCAGCTCGCCTTTCATCACCAGGCGGTCGACGACGATCGCGACGTCGTGTTTGTACTTCTTGTCGAGGGAGATCTCCTCGTCGAGGCGACGCAGCTCGCCGTTGATCTTGGCCCGCGAGTAGCCCTCGAGCCGCATCTGGTCGAGCAATTTCCCGTACTCGCCTTTGCGGCCACGGACGACCGGCGCCATCACCATGAATTTGGTCCCGTCCTCCAGCGTCATCAGCCGATCGACGATCTGCTCCTGGGTCTGGCCGGTGATCTCCTCGCCGCACTCGGGGCAGTGCGGGACCCCGATCCGCGCCCAGAGCAGCCGCAGGTAGTCGTAGATCTCGGTCACGGTGCCGACCGTCGAGCGCGGGTTGCGCGAGGTCGTCTTCTGGTCGATCGAGATCGCCGGCGAGAGCCCCTCGATCGAGTCGACGTCGGGCTTCTCCATCAGCCCGAGGAACTGCCGCGCATAGGCTGACAGCGACTCCACGTAGCGCCGCTGCCCCTCGGCGTAGATCGTGTCGAAGGCAAGGCTCGACTTGCCGGACCCGGAGAGGCCGGTGATGACGATCAGCGCGTCCCGGGGCAACTCGACGTCGATGTCCTTGAGGTTGTGCTCCCGGGCGCCGGAGATGACGATTCGCTCAGAGGCAGCCACTCATCTCGATTCTACGCAGACGAACAGATGTTCCCCGAGGGGGAAATCGCAGCGGTGCGCCTTTTCCCTGCTATGAGGGGGATAAGGCACACCGCTGTGGCGGTGGGCGAACGCGCGGGCGAGAAGCACGTAACCGGGCCTAGAGGACTGTCGAGAGCTTGCGGCGGTAGGCGCGAGCGGTGGGGTCGCCGGGGTCGAGCTCGGCGAGGACGCCGATGATCGCGCGGCGGAGGTCGTCGCGGGTGGAGTTCTCGGCGGCGGTCAGCTCCTCGAGCAGGGAGTCGAGGGCCGTCTCCTGCTCGCCGCGGTCGAGGGCGGCGAAGGCGTCGGTGGCGATGCCGGCCTTGGCGAGGTGGACACGGGCAACGATGCCGGCGGCGACGAAGTCGGTCTCGTGGCCCTCGACCGCTTCCAGCGCCTCGTCTTCGGCGCCCCGCTGGAGGCGGGCTTTGGCCAGGGCAACGGCGATGTCGGTGCGGGTCGGCTCCAGTTCGTGGGCCTCGCGCAGCGAGAGCTCGTCGCCGGCGGCGAGCAGCTCGTCGGCGCGGGAGGGGACCAGCGAGTCGAAGAAGGCCTCGACCCGCGCCGGCGGCAGCGCGCCGACGAATTCGTCGACGACGTCGCCGTGGCGGAACGCCTTCACCGCCGGAATCCCCTGCACCTTGAAGATGTTCGCCAGCCGCTGGTTGGAGTCGACGTCGATCTTGGCGAGGACGATCTTGCCCTTGCGGGCCGCCTCGGCCTTCTCCAGCGCCGGGCTCAGCGCTTTGCAGGGACCGCACCACTCGGCCCAGAAGTCCACGACTACGGGAACTTGCTGGGAGCGGTCGAGGATCTCGACATCGAAGTTCTCTTCGGTGACTGGTACGGACATTTCCCGAGCTTAGTTAGGAACTTTCTCGTTTCGAAGGGTTCCCGCAGCTAGGGAGGGGTGACAACTTCCGCGGCTCAGGTACCCGCGGTCATCCCGTCGAGGTCGCGCCGCAGCTCCCGCAGCTCGTCGCGGATCCGGCCCGCCTCCTCGAAGCGCAGGTCGTCGGCCGCCGCCAGCATCTCCTCCTCGAGCGCGACAATCGTCTTCTCCAGCTCCTCGGGAGTGGCGAAGTCCTCGGCCCGACGGCGTCGGCGCTTGCGCGGGGCCCGGTCCTCCATCGCCAGGAACTCGCTCATCTCGGAGATGCCTTTGCGCACGGTCTCCGGCGTGATCCCGTGCTCCTCGTTGTAAGCGAGCTGGATCGCGCGGCGGCGGTCGGTCTCGCGCATCGCCGCCCGCATCGCCTCGGTCTCCTTGTCGGCGTACATCACCACCCGCCCGTTGACGTTCCGCGCCGCCCGGCCGATCGTCTGAACGAGGCTGGTCTCGCCGCGGAGGAAGCCCTCCTTGTCGGCGTCGAGGATCGCCACCAGCGAGACCTCGGGCAGGTCGAGCCCCTCGCGCAGGAGGTTGACGCCGACCAGCACGTCGTACTCGCCGAGCCGCAGGTCGCGGATGATCTGAATCCGTTCGAGGGTGTCGACCTCGGAGTGCAGGTAGCGCACCTTCACCCCGTACTCGAGCAGGTAGGCGGTCAGGTCCTCGGCCATCTTCTTGGTCAGGGTGGTGACGAGGGTGCGGTCGCCCTGCTCGGCCACCCGCTTGACCTCGTTCATCAGGTCGTCGATCTGGTTCTTCGTCTCGCGCAGCTCGATCTCGGGGTCGACGATCCCGGTCGGGCGGACGATCTGCTCGACCGTGCGCGTCGACTCGGTTTTCTCGAACGGCCCGGGCGTCGCCGAGACCATCACCATCTGGTGCACCCGCTGCAGGAACTCGTCGAATTTGAGCGGCCGGTTGTCCATCGCCGAGGGCAGGCGGAAGCCGAAGTCGACCAGCGAGGTCTTCCGCGAGCGGTCGCCCTCGTACATGCCGCCGATCTGCGGGATCGTCTGGTGGCTCTCGTCGACGAAGACGACGAAGTCGTCGGGGAAGTAGTCGATCAGGGTGTGCGGGGGGCTGCCCGGAGGCCGGCCGTCGAGGATGCGCGAGTAGTTCTCGATCCCCGAGGTGAAGCCGAGCTCCTTGATCATCTCGAGGTCGTACATCGTCCGCTGGCGCAGCCGGTGCGCCTCCAGCTGTTTGCCTTCCGCTTCCAGTTCGGCGGTCCGCGATTCCAGTTCGGCGCGGATCTCGTCGACCGCGCGGTCGACCGTCTCGTCTTTGGTCACGTAGTGCGAGGCCGGCCAGACCGAGACGTGGTCGATCACGTCGAGGATCTCGCCGGTCAGCGGGTCGAAGTGCTGGATGCCCTCGATCTCGTCGCCGAAGAGGGCGATCCGGTAGGCCGACTCGGCGTAGGAGGGCATGATCTCCAGCACCTCGCCGCGGACCCGGAAGGCGCCGCGGCCGAGCACCTGGTCGTTGCGCTGGTACTGCATCTTCACCAGCTTGCGCAGGACGTCGTCGCGGTCGATTTCCTTGCCGACCTGGAACAGCTGCATTTTTTCGTTGTAGACCTGGGGCGAGCCGATCCCGTAGATGCAGGAGACCGAGGCGACGATGATCACGTCGCGGCGGGCGAACAGCGCCGCGGTGGCGGCGTGGCGGAGCCGGTCGATCTCGTCGTTGATCGAGCTGTCCTTCTCGATGTAGAGGTCCTGCGCCGGGACGTAGGCCTCGGGCTGGTAGTAGTCGTAGTAGGAGACGAAGTACTCGACCGCGTTCTCGGGGAAGAACTCGCGGAACTCGTTGCAGAGCTGCGCGGCAAGCGTCTTGTTGTGGGCGATCACGAGCGAGGGCCGTTGCACCTCGGCGATCGTCGCCGCCATCGTGAAGGTCTTGCCGGTGCCGGTGGCGCCGAGCAGGGTCTGGAAGCGCTCTTCGGAACGCAGTCCCTCGGCCAGGCCCGCGATCGCTTTCGGTTGGTCCGCCGTCGGGGTATAGGCGGGATTCAGCTTGAACTCCGGCACATCCAGAACATAGCTGGCGCATATGCTGGGCTCCGATGAGGCTCTCCCGTCTCGGTCTCGCCGCCTTCTTCACCCTCGCGGGGGCGATGCACTTCCTGCGGCCCCGCTTCTACGAAGCGATCGTGCCGCCGTCGCTGCAGGCGCGGAAGAAAGAGGTGGTCGCGGTCAGCGGCGTCGCCGAGATCGCCGGCGCGGCGATGGTCCTCCACCCCGCCTCCCGCCGCCTCGGCCGCTGGTGGCTGCTGTCGCTCCTGATGGCGGTCTTCCCCGCCAACGTCCACATGGCGATTCACCCGGAGCAGGTCCGCGGCCTCGACCTGCGCAAGATCCCGCGCTGGGCGCTGTGGGCGCGGCTGCCGCTGCAGCCGCTGGCGATGGTCTGGGTCTGGCGCGCGACCCGCCGATAAGCGGTCTCTTATAAATAACCTTTTGTCTGTAGAGCTTCTGTCTTCAGTCACAGAAGCTTCACGGCGCAATGGACAAACGTGACCGTTTTGCCGCAAATCTCCGCCGCGCCCGCAAGGCCGCCGGCATCTCCCAGGAAGAGCTCGCCGAGCGCTGCGAACTGCACCGCACCGAGGTGTCCCTGCTCGAGCGCGGCGGCCGCGAACCGCGCCTGGGGACCCTGATCAAGCTCGCAACCGCCCTCGGCACCACCGCCGAAGCGCTCTGCGAAGGGATCGGCTGGGACGCAAAATCCCGCGCGTACAAGATCGCTGACCCCGGCTAGAGGGCAGCACAGGCGGCAGGGGGACGGATGCCCCCTCCCTCAGAGACCGTCGCGCAGCTGGATCGTCCCCAGCACTTCGAGGTGTGGTCTCTGAGCCTCTGCGGGAGGGGGCATCCGTCCCCGAACGCAGCTCGGCCTTCCCGGGGGTGACGGGGTCGGGTGCCCCTCTCACGGAGGCTCCAGAGACCACAGGCCGCGCCCAAGGGGGCGCTTCAGCTGCGCGACGGTCTCCGGGAGAGGGGCGCCCGACCCCTCCCCCTCAAGGGAGGAATTCTTCGATGATGCCGCTGGCCGGACCGAGGAAGCTGTTGACGTCGCCCAGGAGGGATTCGGCGTCGTTGATGAGTTCTATGGCCTGGTCGAGGGGGATGCGGCGGAGGGTCTCGCGGAGGGGGACGGCGAGGAGGGGGCTGAGGGCGCCGGCTTCTTCGGCGTCGTCGACGGCGCGGAGGAGGCCGGCGCGGACCGCTTGGGCGAGTTTGGCGTCGTCGATCCCGTAGCGCCGGGTGAAGCGCTCGCGGGCCTCGGGGGTTGCCAGGGCACGGGCGAGGGTCTCGCGGGTGACGCCGAGCTCGCAGGCCGCCCCGTCGAGGGCCGAGAGCGTGAACTGCTGCGCGATCTCCTGCAGGCCCTGGGGGTCGCTCCACTCGCGCGGCTCGCAGGGGTTCTGGACCTGCTTCGGCTCATACGAGGAGCCGCCGGCCGCCAGGTAGGCGCCGACCAGCAGCACCGAGGCGACGATCGAGCCGAGGATCAGCACCCGCCCGCTCAGGCGGCCCTCCCCGCTCACAGGTCCACCCTCCGCGCCAGCGCGATCGGCGCCAGCGCGATCAGGCCGAGCAGCGCCGCGAGGATGAAGGAGGTGCTGAAGGCGTGGGTGGCGCCGCGGTCGAGCTGGTCCTGCAGTTCGCTGCGCAGCTGCTCGACTTCGGCCCGTTCGGCCGGGTCGTCGGGCAGCGGCTCGAAGGCCGGGCCGATCGTCGGCACTTTGCCCTTCTCGTCTTCCAACCGCTGGCTGACTTTCTCGGCCACCTCGATCTTCAGCAGCGGGCTGACCGGCGAGTCGAGGATCACCGCGGTGCCGGCGTTGATCCCCTCGCGCCGCTGCTCTTCGATGTCGGCGGTGAAGATCGGCGTCAGCACCAGCAGCCCGATGACGACGCCGGCGTGCCGCGAGGAGATCGTCCAGCCGCCGTGGATCGCCTGCGGCGCCCGGCCCCCGAGCGCGGTCTCGGTCAGCGCCGAGAGCACCAGCGAGAGGCCGACCCCGACCAGCGCCTGCGGCGGCAGCGTCAGCAGGATCGTCGCCTTCGGCAGGAAGGCGAGCGCGGCGAGCCCGCCGGAGACGAGGATCGCGCCGGCGGCGGCGCGGGCACGGGCGTCGGGCACGAAGTCGTTGAGCTTGCTGCCGAGGACCGCCGCCAGCGGCATCGCCGAGACGACCAGCGCCGCCTCGATCGGACTCAGCCGCCAGCCTTCGATCAGCAGCAGGACGAGCAGGAAGAGCGCCCCGGCGATCGCCGCCTGGACCATCGCCAAGGCCAGGTTCGCCCAGAGGTGGGGTCGGCCGGTGCGGCGCAGCTCCGGCTCGATGATCCCCGTCGCCGCCTCGTGCTTGGCGACGGCGAGGATCGGCACCGCGGCGGCCAGCGCCACCGGCACCTGCAGGAGGAAGATCGACTGCCAGGAGACGAGCTCGGTGAAGAAGCCGCCGACCGCCGGGCCGAGGGCGGCGCCCGTCGCCCCCGCCCCGGCCCAGATCGTCGCCGCGCGCCGCTCCGAGCCGACCGTCGCCGGCAGCAGCTCCAGCGCCGCGGTCACCGCGACGGCGCCGCCGAGCGCCTGCACGCAGCGGGCGGCGATCAGGGTCGAGAGCTCC
>Ga0196960_10000554_pt1 | contig 12428 bp, 7 predicted proteins | sample S3v_5metaG_FD_183187 | JGI IMG/M metagenome (GOLD analysis project Ga0196960, IMG submission 183187) | Soil microbial communities from Anza Borrego desert, Southern California, United States - S3+v_5 | ecosystem: Environmental > Terrestrial > Soil > Desert | place: USA: California | collected... | reverse complement strand
CCTCGAGCGCCGTCCCGGCCGGCCCGCGCGCCAGCGCCTCGGCGCCGACGCGGCGGCCGGTCGCCAGCTCCACGATCGGCTGGTAGACAGGCTGGAGCCCGTCGCCGGCGAGGGCCCGCGCGAGGACGTCCTGCTCGTCCACCGGGCCTGCCGGCTGCAACGCCATGGCGACGGCGTACCCGGCCCCGTCGCGCGCGAGACAACCGCACGCGGCGCGCGCGGCACCGCCGACGGTCCTACGCTCCGTCGCCATGCCCGTGACCACAGAGCCGTTCGGGACCACCCCCGCCGGCGAGCCGGTGGACCGCTGCGTCCTGGACGACGGGGCCGGCGTGACCGTCGCGCTGCTGACCTACGGCGCGACGGTGCAGGCCGTGCACGCGCCGGGCCGGCACGGGACGACGGCGAACGTCGCGCTGGGGTTCGCCGACCTCGACGGCTACCTGAAGGACACGACCGACCCGGACGGCTCGGCGTACCTGGGCGCCACCGTCGGTCGCTACGCGAACCGGATCGGCGGTGCCGCGTTCGAGCTGGACGGCACGCGGTACGAGCTCCCCGCGGACCCGGACGGGAACCTCCTCCACGGCGGCCCGGGCGCGCTGCACACGAAGGTGTGGCAGGCCGAGCTGCCGGACCCCGACGCCGCCGTCGTCCGCCTCTCCACCGTCTCAAGCGACGGCGAGCAGGGCTTCCCCGGCACGCTGACGGTTGCGGTGACGTTCCGCCTCACCGGCACCGAGCTCTCCATCCAGTTCGAGGCGACGACCGACGCGCCGACCGTCGTCAACCTCACGAACCACACGTACTGGAACCTCGCGGGCGAGGGCAGCGGCGACGTCCTGGACCACATCGCGCAGGTCGCGGCGGAGCGGTACGTGCCGGTCGACGAGGCGATGATCCCGCTCGGCGAGCTCGCGCCCGTCGAGGGCACGCCGCTGGACCTGCGCGCCGATACGGTGCTGGGCACGCGCGTCCGCGAGGGGCACGAGCAGCTCGTCCGCGCCCGCGGCCTGGACTTCACCTACGTCATCGACGGGGAGCCGGGGACGCTGCGCGAGGCCGCCGCGATCGCCGATCCGTCCAGCGGCCGGACGCTGACGCTCTCCACCACCGAGCCGGGCGTCCAGCTCTACACCGGCAACTTCCTCGACGGGTCGCTCGTCGGCACGAGCGGGCGGATGTACCGGATGGGCGACGGCTTGGCGCTCGAGCCGCAGCACCTCCCCGACTCGCCCAACCAGCCGGCGTTCCCGACGACGGTCCTGCGGCCCGGCGAGACGCTCCGCTCGACGAGCGTCTACGCCTTCGGGGTCATCTGAGCGTCAGCGCACCCCGGCGTCGGCGAGCGCCGCGCCCATCTTCTCGGCGACGGCCATCAGCCCGGAGGCGGGCCGCAGCATCACGGTGAACTCGCCGATCTTGCCGTCCGCGTCGGGCCGGATGAGGTCGAGCCCCTCCACCTGCCGGTCCCCCACGCGCGCCTCGAAGATCAGCGCGTGCACGCCGTCCTCGGACGTCAGCTCGTCGGTGTAGCGGAAGTCCTCGAAGATCGTGAAGACCGTGCGCAGGATCGTCTCGACCTTCGCGCGGCCCTCGTACGGGCCGAAGACGGCGGGGCTGCGGAAGACGGCGTCGTCGGCGAGGAGGGCGACGGCGGCGTCTATGTCGCGACGCTCGACCGCGGCGCGGAACGCATGACCGGGCATGCGCCGACCCTACAAGAGCGCTAGGCCGCCAGTGGCACGACGCCCGCGACGTCCGCGCGCGCGAGCAGCTCCCCGAGCCGGTCGGCCGGGAGCGGCGGCGAGAAGAGGTAGCCCTGCACCTTGCCCGCGCCGAGATGGCGCAGCCGCGCGAGCTGCTCCGCGGTCTCCACGCCCTCGGCCACCACGTCGAGGTCCAGCGCGCCCGCGAGCGCGACGATGGCCGCGGCGATCGCCTCGTCCTCCCCGTCCGCCTCGCCCAGCCCGCTGACGAACGCGCGATCGATCTTGAGCGTGTCGAACGGCAGCCGCCGCAGCCGCGCCAGCGACGACGCGCCGGTGCCGAAGTCGTCGAGCAGGAGCCGCACGCCGAGGTCGCCCAGCTCCGCCAGCCGGCGGCTCGCCGAGCCCTCCGAGCGCATGACGAGCGACTCGGTCAGCTCCAGGCCCAGCAGGTGCGGCGCGGCGTCCAGACCGGACGCGGCCAGCGCGCCCTCCACGTCCTCCGCCAGGCCCACGCCCTCGAGCTGCCGCGCCGACACGTTGACGGTCACGCCGACATCGGGAGCGACCAGCCCCGCGCGCCGCCACGCCCCCAGCTGCGCCGTCGCCTCACGCAGCACGAACCGGCCGAGGTCGACGATCAGCCCGCACTCCTCGGCCACCGGCACGAACTCCGCCGGGGAGACGAGCCCGCGCTCGGGGTGACGCCAGCGGACCAGCGCCTCCAGCCCGGACAGGCGCCCGTCGTCCGCGCAGACGATCGGCTGGTAGAAGACCTCCAGGTGCCGCCTGCGCAGCGCCTCGCGCAGCTCCTGCTCGATCCGCACCCACTCGAACGCGCGGTGGCGCATCGACGGCTCGAACCGCAGGTACGGGGCGCCGGGGACGCGCTTGGCGGCGTACATGGCCACGTCGGCGTCCGCGAGCAGCGCGTCGGGGTCGCCGGTGCAGGTGCCGTCCGCGACGGCCACGCCGACGCTCGCGCGCTGGAAGACCTCGGCGCCGTCGAGCGCGAGCGGCGCGTCGAACGTCTCCGCCAGCCGCAGCGCCAGCGCGTCGCCCTCGTCCGTCGCGTCCAGGTCGGGCGCCACGATGACGAACTCGTCCCCGCCCAGCCGCGCGACGAGGTCGACGGCGCGGACCGCGCCGCGCAGCCGCGCGGTCACCTGCCGCAGCGCCTCGTCGCCCGCGGCGTGGCCGCGCGTGTCGTTGACGAGCTTGAAGCCGTCGAGCCCGATCATCGCGACGGCGAACCGGTGGCCGTCGCGGCGCGCGCGGGCCAGCTCGTGCGTCAGCCGCTCGCGCAGCAGGACGCGGTTGGGCAGCCCGGTGAGCGGGTCGTGCAGCGCCTGGTGCTGCATCTCGGCGTACAGGTGCGCGCGGCGCAGCGCGGTCGCGCCGGACGCCGCGCAGGAGGCGAGGAACGCCCGCTCGTCCTCGGTCAGCTCGCGGCCGCCGGCCAGCGCGACGCGCAGCACCCCGATCGCCCGCTCCCCCACGCTCAGCGGCAGCGCGTGCTCGGCGTGCGGGCCGGGCGCGGCGAACCGCTCGCGCCGCTCGCCGACGACGGCGCCGTCCAGCTCCACCACGCACGCCTCGGGCGCGACGGCGTCGAAGACGCCCTCGGCCAGCGTGTCGGCGACGCGGTCGACGCCGAGCGCCTCGGCCAGCGCCGCGGACAGCCGCTGAAGCCGCTCGACCCGCAGGCGCGCCGTCCGCTCCTCGTCGCGCGAGGCGATCAGCTCCTGCTCGTACCGGCGCCGGTCGCTGGCGTCGAAGAGGCTTGCCCGCACACCTCGAGGCGTGCCGTCCGGCCCGTCGACGCGCACCGCGCTCAGCAGCATGATCGCCGCCGACCCGTCCGCGCGGACGAGGTCGACGGGCATCTCGCGCAGCTCGCCGTTGAGCGCGAGCTTGGGGAGCCAGTGGGTCTCGGCGTAGAGCCGCGAGCCGGCGGTGAGGAGGTCGACGAGCCGTCGCCCGACGACGGCGTCCACGTCCAGGCCGAGCGCGCGCAGGAGCGTCCGGTTCGCGCGCAGGACCACCGCGTCGCTGGTCAGCGACAGGTAGCCGCAGGGCGCGTCCTCGTACAGCTCCTCCAGCGTGGGCTCGGCGGGCACGGCGCGATCCTCAGGCGGCGGCCGCCACGCCCGCGCGGGCGTTCAGGAAGGAGCGGATGGCGGCGATCGTCTCGGCGGGCGCGCTGACGTGCGGGCAGTGGCCGGTCGCGTCGAGCACGACGAGCTCGCTGCCGGTCAGGTGCGCGTGGACGTACTCGCCGACGACCATCGGCGCGATCGCGTCCTCGCGGCACTGGAGGATCAGCGCCGGCACCGTGAGGTGCGCGAGGTCGGCGCGGTTGTCGGAGAGGAAGGTCGTGCGCGCGAACTGGCGGGCGAACGCCGGGTCGGTGCGGCAGAAGCTCGCGGTGAGCTCCTCGCCCAGCTCGGGCGTGTCGGGGTGGCCCATGATCACGGGCGCCATGACGCTCGACCAGCCCAGGAAGTCGGTGTCCATGTTCGCCAGCAGCCCGTCGATGTCCGCGCGCGTGAAGCCGCCCGCGTAGCCGGTGTCGGGCTCGTCGACGTACCGCGGCGACGGGCCGACGAGGACGAGCGAGGAGAACCGCTCCGGGGCCATGTTCGCGGCGAGCACGCCGATCATCGCGCTGACCGAGTGGCCGACGAAGACCACGTCGGTCAGGTCGAGCTCCTCGATCAGCTCGAGCATGTCGCGCGCGTAGGCGGTGAGCGACGCGTACCGCTCGGGGCGGTAGGCGGAGACGTCGGAGCCCCCGGCGCCGACGTGGTCGAACGTCACGACCCGGTGCGTGTCCGCGAACGCCGGCGCCACCCGGTGCCACATGGACTGGTCGCAGCCGAAGCCGTGGGCGAAGAGCATGGGCGGGCCGTCGGGCAGCCCGTCGATGGAGACGTTGTGGCGGACGCTGGGGCGCATGTGTCCCGGTTCTTCGTCCGAACGTCGCGCATCTGCGCACCAGTTGGCACGCAGCCGCGCCTCGGTGGACGGACGGTCTACGCCATCCGCTCGGCTCCCTGCCGGATCGCCTCGCGGATGCGCGGGTACGTGCCGCACCGGCACACGTTGCGGATCGTGTCCAGCTCGGCGTCCGTCACCTCGCGGCCCGTCGCCCGCAGCTCGTGGACGAGCGCCGTCGCCTTCATGATCTGGCCCGGCTGGCAGTAGCCGCACTGCGCGACGTCCTGCTCGATCCAGACCTCCTGCATCGGATGGAGGCCGTCGCCGGGGACCGTGTCGGCCAGCCCCTCGATCGTCGTGACCTCGTCGGTGGGCTCGAGCTGGCCGACCTCGACGGTGCAGACGGTGACCGCCTTGCCGTTGACGTGGCAGGTGCAGGCCTGGCAGACGCCGCCGGCGCAGCCGTACTTGGGGCCGCGGACGCCGAGCACGTCGCGCAGGACCCAGAGCAGGCGCACGTCGGACTCGACGTCGACGCTGACGGGCTTGCCGTTGAGGACGAAGGTGTGGGTGGGCATCGTGACGTGCTCCTCCTCGGGGCTCAGGCGGGACGGACGCCGGCGCGGGCGAGCCCGTCGGACTTCTGCGGCGGCAGCGGCGGGACGGTCTCCTGCGGCACGAAGCCCAGGTCGGCCCGGTCGTGCAGGATCGGGAACTCGGTGGGCATCTGGCCGGTGGCGGCCCAGTAGGCGTTGGCGGTCGCGGCCATCGCGGCGGCGACGCCCAGCTCCCCCACGCCGCCGGGCTTGTCGGTCGTCGCCGGCATGACGTGGACGTCCAGGCGCGGCGGGGTGTTCCACTGGCGCGTGTAGAACGCGTTGTCCCAGCTGCCCTCCAGGAAGTGGCCGTCGCGCAGGTGGAGGCTGTACGTGAGCGCGTGCGCGATCCCGTCGAGCGCGCCGCCCATGATCTGCGCCTCGACGCCGAGCGCGTTGACGGGCTTGCCGACGTCGACGACGTAGGTCAGCCGCGTCACGCGCGGGCCGGTGAGCGCGTCGGCGATCTTGCGGTTGACGGTCTCCGGGCGGCAGTCGATCTCCGCCACGCACGCGACGCGGCCCTTGTACTCGGCGTGCGTCGCGACGCCCCGGCCGAAGCCGGCGGGGAGCGGCGAGCCCCACTCCGACTCGCGCTTGACCCGCTCCAGCACGGCCTTGGTCCGCTTGTCCTTGGCCAGCGAGATCCGCAGGTCGAGCGGGTCCTTGCGCAGCTCGCGCGCGACCTTGTCGAGCACGACCTCGCGCGCGGTGGTCGCGTCCGGCCCGTAGACGTTGCGGGTGCTGGACGTGTTGAAGTCGTCGTACCCGTAGATCTCGCTCAGGAGCGGCTGGGCGAGCCCCGTGTCGTACGGGTTGAGCACGGTGAGGTAGAAGAGCGCCGACGAGAAGCCCGCGAAGTTGACCGCCGGGAGCTTCGCGGCGACCGACGTGAGCAGGTCGCCGAGGCCGTGCGTGTAGTCGGTCTGCACGCTCGTGTGGCGCTGGTCGAGCGAGACGATCTGCTTGCCGACGAGCACCGCGCGCGTGCGGTTGCGGGCCATCGGGTGCACGCGGCCGTGGCGGAACGAGTCCGTCCGGTGCCACTGGAGCCGGACCGGCCGGCCGACCGCCTTGGAGACCGCCGCCGCCTCGAACGCGGCGTCGGCGAAGAGCCGCCGGCCGAACGAGCCGCCGCCCTCGACCACGTGCGCGGTCACCTTGGACTGCGGCAGGCCGAGCATCGCCGCGATCCCCTGCTGGGCGTGGATGGGCGACTTCATCGCCGACCAGATCTCCGCGCGGTCGGGCCGCACGTCGGCGACGGCCGAGTTCGTCTCCAGCGCGTCGCCGGGCCGGAAGTGGAAGGTGAACGCCTGCTCGACCTTGCGGCCCAGCAGCGGCAGCGGGATGTGCGGGATCTCGGCCCGCTCGAGGTCCTTCTTGACGCTCGCGTCCGACTTGCCGTCGACCTTCCCCGGCGACCAGCGCACCTGCAGCGCGCGGACCGCGTCGATGCACTGGCCGAACGTACGCGCGCAGACCGCCACGCCGCCCTGGACGTACGTGGTCTTGGCGATGAGCGCGACGTGCTCGACGCCGGGCATCGCCTCGACCTCGGCCTGGTTGAGGACGGCGAGCGCGCGGGCGTTGATCGTTGGCGCGCGGCAGAGCATCGTGGGAATCGCGCCGGGGACGTCGAGGTCCATCGCGAACACCTTCTCGCCGGTGACCGCGGCGCGGGCGTCGACGCGGCCGACCCGCGTGCCGGTGAGCTTGAGCTCCTTCGCGGGCTTGAGCCGGGGCGCGGGCGCGGCGGTGGAGCGCGTGACCGCGGCGTCGGCGGCCAGCTCGGCGTAGCTCAGGCTCCGGCCCGTCGCGTCGACGACCACGCCGGCCTCCGTGCGCAGCTCGCCCACCACGACGCCGAGCTTCGCCGCCGCCGTGGCCATCAGCCGCGTACGGGCGGTCGCGGCGGCGTAGCGCAGCGGCTCGTACATCGCGAACGTCGTGTTGGACGCGCCGGTGAGCTGGTTGAACAGCAGCTCGGGCCGCGCGTCGGCGAGCGTCACGTGGACGCGCTCGATCGGCAGGTCAAGCTCGTCGGCGATGACGATCGCGGTGGACGTCGTGATGCCCTGGCCGTTCTCGGACCGGGGCAGCGCGAAGCGCGCGTCGCCCTCCGGCGTGATCTCGACGGCGAGCAGGCCCATCGTCGGCGCGGCAGCCAGCGTGAGCACGTCGCTCAGGTCGACGACGTCGGTGACGCCGAGGTTGGGCACGGCCGCCTCGGCCTCCTCCTCCCCCAGCCAGCGCGCCCCCGCGACGACCGTCGGTGCGGCGATCAGGTACCCGATCATCCGCCGGCGCGTGAACCGCGCCGTGCGCTCCTCCTGCATCTCGACCCCCCTGCCGAACGCCGGGCTCCCGACCCGACTTGACACTGTGTCGAGACCCTACACCCCGGGCGAGCGGGGGCGCGCCGCACCCGGTTCCGGAGCGACGACGGCGGGCGCGCGCGTCAGAGGGCGATGACGCACCAGACGGCCTTGCCCTGGGGCAGCGGCCGAGTGCCCCAGCGGTCAGCCATCGTGGCGACGAGCTGGAGGCCGCGGCCGTGCTCGTCGTCGGGCGCCGGGCGCCGCTTGCGCGGCAGGAACGTCGCGCCGTCGAAGACCTCCAGCACGAGCTCGGTGGCAGTCCGGCGCAGGCGCAGCTCGATCGGCGCGGCGCCGTGGAGCACCGCGTTGGTCACGAGCTCGGAGACGAGCAGCGTCGCGGTGCCGTGCACGTGCTTCGGCGCCTCCCACCCCTCCAGCGTCCGGGTGACGAAGTCGCGCGCCTCGCTCACCGAGCGCGGCTCGGACGCGATGTCGCGCAGCACCGCGGTCGTCTGGCTGGAGCCGCCGGGCACGCGCGCGATCAGCACCGCGACGTCGTCGTCCAGCTCGCCGGCGATCATCTCCTCCACGAGCCGGCCGGGGATCGCGTCGATGTCGTCGCCCTGCGCGGCGAGCACCTCGCCCAGATCGTCCAGGCGGGTGTCGAGGTCGCGGTCGCGCCGCTCCACCAGCCCGTCGGTGTAGAGCGCGAGCAGCGCGCCGACCGGCAGCTCGACCCGCTCCTCGCGCAGCGTGAACGGCCCGCCGCCCAGCGGCGGCCCGGACGCCCCGGCCAGCCGCCGGACGCCCTCGCCGGGGACGCTCAGCAGCGGCGGCAGGTGGCCGGCGTTGGCCAGCACGAGCGACCGGTCGGAGGGGTCGAAGATCGCGTAGACGCAGGTGACGATCTGGTTCTGGCCCAGCTCGCTCACGACGCCGTCGAGCAGCTCCAGCACGTCCGCGGGCGGCAGATCCAGGCGCGCGTACGCGCGGGTGGCGGAGCGCAGCTGGCCCATCACGGCGGCGGCGCGGACGCCGCGGCCCATGACGTCGCCGATCACGAGCGCGGCGCGGCCGGCGCCCAGCTCGATCACGTCGTACCAGTCGCCGCCGACCTGCGTGCCCTCCACGCCGGGGCGGTAGAACGTCGCGACGTCGAGGTGGTCGGGCTGGAACGTGCGCTGCGGGAGCAGGCTGCGCTGCAGCTCGTCGGCGATCCGGTGCTCGCGCGCGGAGGCCTCGCGCTCGGCGGCGGCTTCGGCGAGCGTCTGCTCGGCCTGGCGCTGCTCGGTGACGTCCTGGTTGGAGCCGCGGATGCGGATGGCGACGCCCTCGGCGTCGTGCTCCACCTCGCCGAGCGTGCGGAAGATCCGCTCGTCGCCGTCGGGGAGGACGATCCGCGTCTCGTAGTCGACGACGCCCGTCGACCGCGTCGCGAGCGCGATGCTCGCCCGCACCCGCTCCAGGTCGTCCGGGTGGACGCGGTTCTGCATGACGACCTCGAAGCCGTCGCCCAGCAGCTCCTCCTGGGTGAGCTGGAGCTGGCGGCAGAACTCGTCCGACGCGATCACCGCGCCGCTCTCCAGCTCGAGCTCCCAGCTGCCCACGCGCGCGAGCCGCTGCGCCTGATCCAGCAGCGCCTGCGAGCGCTCGAGCCGGTCGCGCGTGTGGCGAGCGCGGTCGAGCTCCAGGTTCGCGCGCACGCGCGCGAGCAGCTCGCGCGCGCCGAACGGCTTGACGAGGTAGTCGTCGGCGCCGGCCTCCAACCCTTCGAGGATGCCCTCCTCGCCCGCGCGCGCCGACAGCATCACGACCGGGACGTGCATCGTGGCGGGCGCCGCGCTCAGCGCCGCCAGCAGCCCGAAGCCGTCCAGCTCGGGCATCATCACGTCGGTCAGGACGAGGTCGGGCGGGTCGAGCAGCGCGCGCTCCAGCGCCTCCGCGCCGTCGGCGGCGGTCTCGACGCGGTACTCGTCGGCCAGCAGCGTCGCGATGTACTGGCGCATGTCGGCGTTGTCGTCGGCGACGAGGATCCGCGGGCGGTCGGCGTTCGGCGCGTCCAGCCCGGCCCCGGCGCCGTCGGCCTCGTGCGCCTGCTCGCCCAGCCACCGCATCGCCTCGCTGACGAACCCCTCGGCCTGGTCGGCGGCGGCGCGCGCGATCTCCTCGGCCTGCGTCAGCTCCTCCTCCGTGCCGAGCTGCTCGGCCGGCAGGTGGCCGGTGCCGAACGGGAGCGTGACGACGAACGTGCTCCCTTCGCCCGGGGCGCTCTCGACGGCGACGTCGCCGCCGTGGACGCGGGTCAGCTCGGCGACGAGCGCGAGGCCGATGCCCGAGCCCTCGTGGCTGCGCGCCTTCGCGCCCGCGACGCGGTGGAAGCGCTCGAACAGCCGCGCCTGCTCGACGGGGTCGATGCCGACGCCGGTGTCGCGCACCCGCAGGCGCGCGTGGTGGTGCTCGTCGGTGTCGACGGTGACCGTGATGCCGCCCTGGAAGGTGTGCTTGAGCGCGTTGGAGACGAGGTTGAGGACGACCTTCGCCCACATCTCGCGGTCGACGTGGACGGGCTCGGTGGGCGCGTTCGCGCGGTCGATCGTGAGGCTGAGGCCGGCGCGGTCGGTGGCCGACTCGAACATCGACGCCAGCTCTGCGGTGTACCGGCCGAGGTCGACGGGCTCGAACCGCGCGACGTCCCGGCGGGCCTCCAGGCGGGAGAAGTCGAGGAGCGTGTTGACGAGCTTGAGCAGCCGCGACGCGTTGCGCTGGATGACCTCGACGCGGCGGCGCTGGCGCTCGGGGAGGTCGTCCGCGCGGTCCTGGAGGGCGTCCTCGGCGGGGCCGAGGAGGAGCGTGAGCGGCGTGCGCAGCTCGTGGCTGACGTTGGTGAAGAAGGCGGTCTTGGCCCGGTCGAGCTCGGCCAGGGCCTCCGCCCGCTGGCGTTCGGCCTCGTACGCGCGCGCGCTCGAGATCGCGGTGGCGACCTGGCCGGCGACGAGGCCGACGAACCCCTCGTACGCCTCGTCGTAGGCGCGGAAGCGGTTGAGGCCGGCGAGGAGGAAGCCGAGCGGGCGGGCGCTCCCCTGCTGCGGGAGCGGGACGATCGTCGCCTGGATCGGCTCCTCGCTCCAGTCGCCGGAGGGGAGCGGGACGCCGAGCCGCGGGAGCTCGTCGAAGACGCGGCTGCGGCCCTGCGCGACGGCGTCGATCGCCCACGGCGCCTCGGTGTCGCCCACGGTGAGGGTTTCCGGCGCGACCGGGTGGTCGTCCGGGATCCCAGCGGTGCACGCGCGGGTCGCGGTCAGGCCGTCGTCCTCGAAGAGGTAGAGCGCGGTGAACGGGAGCGTGCGGTCGCTCTTGGCGAGTGTCGCGCACACCGAGGTGACGACCTCCGCCTCCGTCCGCTTCTTCGCGACCTCCGCGCCGAGGTCGCGCAGCGTCCGCATCCGGCGGCCGCCGAGGACCTGCTCGGTGTCCTCGCTGACCACGCAGAGCATCCCGGTGATCGCGCCGTCGTCGTCGCGCAGCGGGCTGTAGGAGAACGTGTGGTACGTCTCCTCGACGTAGCCCGAGCGCTCGAGGAAGAGCAGCAGCGCCTCGTCCCAGGTGGCCTCGCCGGTCCGCATGACGGTGTCGATCCGCGGGCCGATGTCGGGCCAGATCTCCTCCCACACCTCGTACGCGGGGCGCCCGAGCGCCCACGGGTACTTGCGCCCGAGCGTGTCCCGGCGGTAGGCGTCGTTGCAGAAGAAGGTGAGCTCGGGGCCCCACGCCATCCACATGGAGAAGCGGGAGCTGACGACGACGCTGACCATCGACGCGAGCGACTGCGGCCACGTGCTCGGGGGCCCGAGCGGGGTCGCGTCCCAGTCGACGGCCAGCAGATCACGGCCGACCTCGGTCCGGGCCAGGACGGCGGTGATGTCCTCGGCCGGGCGCAGGGGTGGGTCTGCGGCGGGGCGGTCCGTCATCTGCCCGACATCCCAGCACGATTCTCCGCCGTTCGCCCGGGGGTTGGCGTCAAACCAACCTGGCCGGGGTACAACGCGCGCGCTCGGAGGCGGTCGACGAGCGGGCCGGTGGCGAACGTGGTGGCCAGGGCCATGAGCACCATGATGGTGAACAACCGCCCGTCGGTCAGGCCGGCCTGGAGGCCGACGGTGAGGACGACGAGCTCGACGAGGCCCCGGGCGTTCATGAGCGTTCCTACGATCAGGGCGTCCGGCCGGTTCATCCCGGCCACCTTCGCGGCCGCCGCAGCGCTCCCGAGCTTCACCGCCGCCGCGACGGCGATCACGAGCGCGAGGGTGGTCAGGCCGTCCGCCCCCAGCGCGCCAACATCGACGCGGGTGGCCGGGAGGGCGAAGAAGACGGGGAGCAGGACCGCGGTGAGCACCGCGCCGGCGCGGCTCTGGACCAAGCGCAGCCCCGCGTCCCGTGCTTCGGGTCGCAGCACCGCGCCGTACAAGAACGCCCCGAGCACCAGATGGAGTCCGGCTCGGTCGGTCGCGTAGGCCGCTCCGGCCAATCCCGCCACCACGATCCACCCGCGCGCGGGCGCCACGCGCGCGAGGACGACCACCGCCACCAGCGCGGCCACGCTCTTCAGCACCACCTCCCCCGCCGCGTCGCCTCCGCCGTCCGCGCCGGCCGCCATCGCCACGGCCACCGCGAGCAGCGGCCACACGAGCAGCTCCTGCGCCGCCGCCGCGCCCAGCGCCGTCCGCCCAGCGCGCGTTGCGTCCAGCCGCCGCGCCTCGACGATCCGCGCCAGCACCGGGAACGCCGTCACCGCCAGCGCCGTCCCCAGGAACACCACGAACGCGCCGAGCGGCGGCGCCGGCTCCACCTGGCCGTGCAGCACC
>Ga0196960_10000553_pt1 | contig 12439 bp, 11 predicted proteins | sample S3v_5metaG_FD_183187 | JGI IMG/M metagenome (GOLD analysis project Ga0196960, IMG submission 183187) | Soil microbial communities from Anza Borrego desert, Southern California, United States - S3+v_5 | ecosystem: Environmental > Terrestrial > Soil > Desert | place: USA: California | collected... | reverse complement strand
TCATCGTCGACCCCTACCAGCTCTACGAGGCGGCGGTGAACGGCGCCGACGCGGTGCTGCTGATCGTCGCCGCGCTCAGCGACGCGGACCTGCGCTCGCTCCGCGAGGAGGCGCGCTCGATCGACCTCGACTGCCTGGTCGAGGTCCACGACGCCGAGGAGCTGGAGCGGGCGCTGGAGGCCGGCGCCGAGGTGATCGGGATCAACAACCGCAACCTCGACGACATGAGCGTCGACATCGCCACCACCTACGAGCTGATGCCCGACATCCCGGCCGGCAAGACCGTCGTCGCCGAGAGCGGCATCTCCGGCCGCCACGAGCTGGAGGAGCTGGAGCGGGTCGGCGTCGACGCGGTCCTGATCGGCGGCGCCCTGATGGCGTCCCCCGACCCCGAGGCCAAGGTCCGCGAGCTGACCGGCTCCGACGAAGGCACCCGCGAACACCTCGTCTAGCCTCGCGGCGCCTCCCGCGCGCCGTCTTTAGAAAAAATTTGAAGAGCGTTTAGGCGGCGGCCAGTCCCTTCAGGCAATCTGTCGCCATGTCAAAGCTCACGCAGAACTTCCGCAGCCCGTTCGCCTCGGCCCTCCTCGGGGGCCTCGTCGTCGCCGTCCTCGGCTGGATCGCCATCGCCGCCGGCCTGGTCCAGTCCGAGGGCGACACGACCACGACGATCACCTCGCCGGTGTCGACGCCGATAGAGGCGGCCGCGGACGAGGGCGAGAGCGGCGGCAACATCGTCAACCAGATCTACAAGGCCGACGGCGACGGGGTCGCCTTCATCGAAGCCGACATCGAATCGCAGGCGCCCGAAGGCTTCGAAGAAGGCTTCAACCCCTTCGGCGAACCCGAACCCGAAGGCGGCAGCGCCACCGGCTCGGGCTTCGTGATCGACAAGGAGGGCCACGTCCTCACCAACAACCACGTGGTCGAAGGCGCGACCAGCGTCTCGGTCACGCTCGGCGACTCCGAGCGCAGCTACGAGGCCGAGGTGGTCGGCAACGACCCCGGCACCGACATCGCCTTGCTCAAGGTCGACGCGCCCGCGAAGGAGTTCCACCCGCTGCAGCTGGGCCGCTCCTCCGACCTCGAAGTCGGCGACCCGGTGGTGGCGATCGGCAACCCCTTCGGGCTCGACCGCACCGTCACCAGCGGCATCGTCTCGGCCCTGCAGCGGAACATCCAGGCGCCGAACGGATTCTCGATCTCCCAGGTGATCCAGACCGACGCGGCGATCAACCCCGGCAACTCCGGCGGGCCGCTGATCAATGCCGCCGGCGAGGTGATCGGGATCAACGCCCAGATCGCCACCGGCGGCGGGGGCAACGGCAACATCGGCATCGGCTTCGCGATCCCGATCGACACCGTCCGCGCCAACCTCGAGCAGCTGAAGGAGACCGGCGAAGTCGAGCACGCCTTCATCGGCATCTCCGGCGGCACCGTCACCCCCGAGCTGGCGAAGGCGCTGAACCTGCCGGTCGAGGAAGGCGTGATCGTCCAGACCGTCGTCAACGACGGCCCCGCCGACGAGGCCGGGATCGAGGGCGGCACCACCTCGGCGACGATCGACGGCGCCGAAGTCCGGCTCGGCGGCGACATCATCACCGAGGTCGACGGCAAGAAGGTCACCAGCATGGACGAGCTGATCGAAATCGTCAGCGGGTCGAAGCCCGGCGACGAGCTCGAGCTGACCGTCGTCCGCGACGGCGACGAGGAGACCGTCGACGTGAAGCTTGGAACCCAACCCAAGAGCAGCAGCGAATAGCGACGCGAATCATTCCCTCGGCGGGCGGGCCCCTCAGGGGGTCCGCTCGTCGTTCGCGTACGCTCCAGGTATGCGGGTCAAGTTCTGCGGGATCACGAATATCGACGACGCCGCCGAGGCGGTGCGGCTCGGCGCCTGGGCGATCGGGCTGATCCACTTCCACGGCAGCCCGCGCGACGTCGACCGCGCCGTAGCGGCGCAGATCGGGGCGGCTTTCCGGCGCAAGTGCGAGGTCGTGGGCGTGTTCGTCAACCCGACCTTGGAGGAGGTGGCGCGGGCGGTCGAGAACGAGGGCCTGACGATGGTGCAGCTGAACGGCGAGGAGGGCGCGCAGTTCTGCGCCGAGGTGAAACGGCGGACCGGGCTGAAGGTGGCCAAGGCCGTGCACGTCTCCAGTGCCGCCGACATCCACGCCGCCGAGGCCTTCCGCACCGACTTCCACCTCTTCGACCGCAAGGCCAAGGGCGCCTGGGGCGGGACCGGCGAGACCTTCGACTGGGAGCTGCTGCGCGGCCACCGCTCCGAGGTGCCGGCGATCCTCGCCGGCGGCCTGCGCCCCGACAACGTCGCCGCCGCGATCGAGGTCACCCGGCCCTACGCGGTCGACGTCGCCAGCGGCGTCGAGCTGGAGCCGGGGCGCAAGGACCACAAGGCGATGGAGGCCTTCTTCGAGGCCGCGAACCCGGTCGGCGCGGGCGTCAACCCGGCATGAGCGCGATCGAGGAGAGGTTCGGCCCCTACGGGGGCCGCTACGTGCCGGAGACGCTGATCCCCGCGCTCGACGAGCTCAGCGCCGCCTGGGCGGAGGCGCGCGAGGACGCCGAGTTCATGGCCCGGCTCGACCAGCTGCGCCGCGACTTCATCGGCCGCCCGACCCCGCTCTACCTGGCAGAGCGGCTGTCCGAGCGGGTCGGCTCCCGCGTCTACCTGAAGCGCGAGGACCTTGCCCACACCGGCGCCCACAAGATCAACAACGCCGTCGGCCAGGCGCTGCTGGCGGCGCGGATGGGCAAGCCGCGGGTGATCGCCGAGACCGGCGCCGGCCAGCACGGCGTCGCCACCGCCACCGCCTGCGCCCTCCTCGGCCTCGAATGCGTCGTCTACATGGGGACCGAGGACATCCGCCGCCAGGCGCCCAACGTCGAGCGGATGAAACTGCTGGGGGCCGAGGTGGCGCCGGTCGAGGCCGGGGCGAGAACCCTCAAGGAGGCGGTCAGCGCCGCGATCCGCGACTGGGTCGCCAACGTCGCCACCACCCACTACGTGATCGGCTCCGCGGTCGGCCCGGCGCCCTACCCGGCGCTGGTCCGCGACCTGCAGCGGGTGATCGGCGAAGAGGCGCGCGAGCAGGCACTGGCGGCGGAGGGCTCGCTTCCCGCGCGGGTGATCGCCTGCGTCGGCGGCGGTTCCAACGCGATCGGCATCTTCACCCCCTTCGTCGGCGACGCCGAGGTGGCGCTGGTCGGCGTCGAGGCGGCGGGCGAGGGGCTCGACACCCAGCGCCACGGCGCCTCGCTGCAGGGCGGCGTCAAAGGCGTGCTGCACGGCTCGCTCTCCTCGGTGATCGCCGACGAGGAGGGCCAGATCCTCGAGGCCCACTCGATCTCCGCCGGCCTCGACTACCCTGGCGTCGGCCCCGAGCACGCGCAGCTGCGCGACAGCGGCCGCGCGACCTACGATGCGGTGACCGACGACCAGGCGCTGGCGGCGTGGCAGGAGCTGGCGCGGCTGGAGGGGATCATCCCGGCGCTGGAGTCCTCCCACGCGGTCGCGTGGTTGATGGAGAACCCGGGAAGCGAGGGGTTCGACGTGCTCTGCCTGTCGGGGCGCGGCGACAAGGACATGGCCGAGGCGACCGCTCGGCTGAAGCCGCCCGGTGAGGTCATGCCGTGAGGGGGGTCCGGGGGTGACCCTCGCGAGCAACAGCGGGGAGGCTCGCGAGGGCCACCCCCGGACCCCTGGTCACGAGCGGATCGCTGCGGCTTTCGCCTCGGCTAAAGCTGAAGGCCGCGCGGCGCTGATGCCGTACATGATGGCCGGGTTTCCCGACCGCGAGAGCGGGTTGGCGGTGGCGGAGGCCTACGCCGATTCCGGGGCGGACCTGATCGAGCTCGGGGTGCCGTTCTCCGATCCGCTCGCCGACGGGCCGACGATCCACGCGGCGGCGACGAAGGCGCTGGAGGCCGGGGCCACGCTCAACACCGCGCTGGAGGTCTGCCGGGCGGTCTCCGATCGGGCGCCGGTCGTCTTCATGGCCTACGCCAACATGGTCCTCGCCCACGGCGGCTCGCGGGAGTTCGCGCAGATGGCGCGCGCCGCGGGGGCGGCCGGGGCGATCGTGCCGGACCTGCCGTGGGACGAGGCGGGCGAGGTGCGCGAGAGCTTCGCCGCCGAGGGGCTGGCGCTGGTGCCGCTGCTGGCGCCGACGACCCCGGCCGAGCGCCGCCGCCGCATCTGCGAGTCGGCTCACGGCTTCGTCTACGTCGTCTCCACCGTCGGCACCACCGGTGAGCGGGCCGAGATCCCCGCCGCGCTGACCGAGCTGGTCGAGGCGACCAAAGCCGAGGCCGCCACCCCGGTCGCCGTCGGCTTCGGCATCGGCACCCCCGAGCAGGCCGCGCAGGTCGGCAAAATCGCCGACGGCGTGATCATCGGCAGCCGCCTCGTCCGCGCCGCCGGCGAGGGCGACTCGCCCCAGGCCGCCGCCGACGCCGTCGCCTCCTTCCTCAGCGAGACGCGCGTCGCCCTCGCCGGATAGGATTCCGCGCTCTATGAGCATGGTCGTAACCCTCTTCCTCGCGATCGCCGCCATGGTGATCGGATACGCCGCGTTCGGCCAGGGCGGCGGCGTCGCCGGCATGGTCTTCTTCGGCGTCCTGCTGATCGGCGCCATCGTCCGGCTCATGCAGAGCGCGGTCTCGAACGCCGACGTCCGCTAGCGCTTCGTCGCAATAACCTCGAGGTACTCGGGTTCGATCACGCACGCCTGCTCGCCGGCGACGTTCTCGGCTTCGAGCCAGGCGCGCAGGTCCGCGGCCAGGGCCTCCTCGCCCTCCGGCCCGACTTTCTCGAAGGCGGTCTGGATCGGGCCGAAGTAGGTGCGGAAGAACTCGATGTAGTGGTCGGGTGAGAAGAAGGTCTGGCGCGAGCGCCTGCGCTCCAGCTTCAGGTCGCTGATGTCGTCGCCGAAGAGCTCGCGGACGTGGTCCTCGGCGCCCCAGAGGACCGGCGGGGTCGTCCCCGTCGGCGGCGCGCCGGTGTGCTTGACGATCGCGCCGAAGAGACCCTCGAGACCGCCGTCCGGGCACCAGTTCGCCATCCCGATCCGCCCGCCGGGCCTGGCGACCCGCAGCAACTCGGCCGCCGTCTTGGCGTGGTCTTCGGCGAACATCGCCCCGAAGACCGACATCACCACGTCGAACTCGCCGTCGCCGAAGGGCAGGGCCTGCGCGTCGGCCTCGACGAACTCGATCTCCAGCCGCTCCGCCGCCGCCCGCTCCCGCGCCCGCTCCAGCAGCGCCGGGACGAAGTCGCAGCCGACGGTGTTGCCCCAGGCGCGCCGCGCCGCCGCCAGCGAGCCGTTGCCGCTGCCGCAGGCGACGTCGAGCACCCGCTCGCCGGGCACGATCTGCAGCGATTCCGCCAGCGCCTCGGAAGAGAAGTAGACGATGTTGGCGACCACCGAGAAATCGCCCTTGGCCCAGATCTGCTGCTGCATCGTCTCGACGCTACCGGGCCGACGGTTCCCGCGCCAGGTTCTTAAGCTGGGCGGATGCGAATCGGAGTCCTCACCGGCGGCGGCGACTGCCCCGGCCTCAACGCGGTCATCCGCGCCGTCGTGCGCAAAGGCGTCGGCGTCTACGGGCACGAGTTCGTCGGCTACCGGGACGGCTGGCGCGGGCCGCTGGAGAACGACCACCGGCCGCTCGGCGTGCCCGAGGTGCGCGGCATCCTCCCGCGCGGCGGCACGATCCTCGGCTCCTCCCGCACCAACCCCTTCGCCGGCGAGGACGGGCCGCAGCGGGTCGCCGACAACCTCGCCGCGGCGGGCGTCGACGGGCTGATCGCGATCGGCGGCGAGGACACGCTCGGCGCCGCCTCCCGCCTGCACGGCGAGCACGGGATCCCGGTCGTCGGCGTCCCCAAGACGATCGACAACGACCTCGGCGCCACCGACTACACCTTCGGCTTCGACACCGCGATCAACATCGCGATGGAGGCGATCGACCGCCTCCACACGACCGCCGACAGCCACCACCGGGTGCTGATCGTCGAGGTGATGGGGCGCCACGCCGGCTGGATCGCCTTCCACGCCGGGCTGGCCGGCGGCGCCAACGTGATCCTCATCCCCGAGCAGAAGTTCGACGTCGAGAAGGTCTGCGAGCTGGTCGGGCGGCGCTTCGCCAGTCAGTTCGCGCCGATCATCGTCGTCGCCGAGGGGGCCGAGCCGGTGGGCGGGATGCCGCAGGCCGACGAGGGGAAGGTCGACGCCTTCGGGCACGTCCGCCTCGGCGGGATCGGGCACTGGCTCGAGGGCGAGATCGAGCGCCGCACCGGCAAAGAGACGCGGGCGACGGTGCTGGGGCACGTGCAGCGCGGCGGCACCCCGACCGCCTTCGACCGCGTGCTCGCGACCCGCTTCGGCCTGCACGCGATCGACGCCGCCCACGCGGGGAAGTGGGGGATGATGGCGGCGCTGAAGGGCGTCGACATCGAGCTCGTCTCGCTGACCGAGGCGACCGCGGAGCTGAAGACGGTGCCGCGGTCGCTGTATGAGGAGGCAGAGGTCTTCTTTGGCTAGGAGGGGCCTGCGGGCCCTGCCGCTTCTGTTGCTGTTGGTGGTCGCGGGCGTGTCAGCCGGGTGCGGGGAAGATGAAGGCGCGGCCGAGGACGCGGTCGTCACCGTCTACGTGAGCGCGCCGCTGCGGGGGGACGAAGCGGGCGCGGGGCGGCGGCTGTGCGACGAAGCGCGCGAGCAGGCGGCGCAGGGGAGCGGCAGAGAGGAGATGGAGGTGCGGGTGGTCTGCCTCGATGCCTCCGGCCCCGGCGGCGACTGGACGCTGGCGAAGGTGGGCGGCAACGCCCGGCGCGCGACCGAGGACTCGACCACCGTGGCATACGTCGGCGAGCCCGACCGCAGGGCGCGGCGGCAGTCGCAGCCGATCCTCGAAGCGGCGGGGATCGCCACGACGGGCGGGCTCTCGGGGCGGGAGGCGATCGCCGAGGTCTCCGCCGCCCTCCGCGAAAGCGACTCGAACGACCCGCGCCAGGCCGTCTACGACGCGGTGGAAGGGTGACGGGGGAGGAGCGGCCGCGGGTCTCAGTCGTGGTGCCGACCCGGGAGCGGCCCGAGGCGCTGCGGCGCTGCCTGGCGGCGCTGGAGCGGCAGACGGTCCCGGTCGAGATCGTCGTCGTCGAGGACTCCGCCGGCCGCGGCCCGGCTGCCACGCGCAACGAGGGCGTGCGGCGGGCGCGGGGGGAGGTGGTCTGCTTCACCGACGACGACTGCGCCCCGTTCCCCGGCTGGGCGGAGGCCCTGTCGGCGCCGATCCTCGCCGGCAAGGCCCAGGCGACCGCGGGCCCGACGCTGGTAGCGCAGGGCGCGACCGCCGCCGACCTGGCGTGGGAGGCGATCCTCGGCTACCTCCAAGAGCAGGCGGCCGAGCCCGGCACGGCCTCGCCCGGCTTCGCCGCCACCGCCAACCTCGCCTGCTCCCGGACTCTGATCGAGCAACTCCCCTTCGACGAGCGCTTCCCTGTCGCCGCCGGCGAGGACCGCGACTGGGCCGAGCGCGCCACCCGCCAGGGCGCAGCGCCTCAGTTCGCCCCCCGAGCGGTCGTCCTCCACCAACCCGGCCTCCGCATCCGCGACTTCCTTCGCCAGCAGTACCGCTACGGGAAGGGTGCCGCCCGGTACCGCAGCGCCGCCGCCGATCGCGACTTCGGCTCACCCGCCTTCTACCTCGGCCTCCTGCGCCGCGGCTTCGCCGCCGGCCTAGGGCCGGGCCTGCTCGTTTCCGCCGCTCAGGCGGCAACGCTCACCGGCGTTGCCGCCGCGCGCTGAGCGACTGCGAGCCGCTCTAGAAGACGCGCTGGAACAGGTAGATCGCCAGCAGAACGAGGATGACGATGATCAGAATCGTGACGATGTCCATAGCTCTCCTCCAGGTCAGGAATACGTGTCCCGCCCGTTCATCCCCGGAACGCCATAACTCAAACTCCCCGATCTAGTCGCTCGGGAAGGGGGCCAGACCTCCGTAGGACGGGGTCTAGGGCAACTTCCCTTCGACGAGTCTTCTCCCGACCCGTCGCCAGGCCAATGCGACGGACCCTTCTCAAGTCGGAATTTGCGCCTATCCAGAGGCCGTTAGAGGTCCGAGCGGCTTGATGTGATGAAGCTGTGGTTCCACCTATCCAGCCGATCGACTTTTTTCAGGAGGCGAAGCTTGCCTCGCTGTGGAAGCTGGACCTCTATGGCAAGTATTTGAAGCCCCTCAGCTACAAGTGGGGTGCTGGCTGGCGGCATCATTGGATTGTGGACGGCTTCGCTGGAGCTGGGGCTTATGACGATGCAGGCCACCAGGATGGCTCTCCGCTAATCGCTGCGCGATGGGCTCGACAGGAGGAGCAGCGCTGCGGCTATCCCAAGGTCCGCTGTATCAACGTTGAGCGCGATCCGACTTGTTTCCATCAACTGAACGCAAATCTCGCTCCGTGGTCCCACCTTGTGTCGAATTTGCCAGGGGAATTCTCGGAGCACCTCGACAGCATCATCGAGGCGATCGGTCGCGACCCGGCCTTCTTTTTCCTCGATCCATTCGGCGTGCGAGGTATCGAAATGGAGCTAATCGAGAAGATCATGAAGCGGCCGAGCAGGAAGACGGAGTTGCTGATCCACTTCTCGGAGAGGTCATTTGCCCGCATGGCCGGACACGCGGCAGAGGGGGAGCGGACCACTGTCGCCGAACGGGTAGCTCAGACGAAGCTGGCCACTCTCGACAAAGTGATTGGATCCCCGATGTGGCGCCCGTGGTGGTCGAGTGATGACGTTGAGCCCGGTGAACGGCTAGAGAAAACGATCGATCTCTACATCTCACAGCTTCGAGCGCGCGGTTTCGAGTTCGTCCATCAAATTCGAATTCGAGACAAGCACGGTGACAGGAGTCGTTATCGGCTGATCTTCTGTACTGGCTCGCCTCATGGCGTCGACCTCATGAGCGACATCGCCTGCCGCTACGAGCGGAGTCTTGTCGAGGAGGCGTCGCACGGCCAAGAGAATCTCTTTGCAGAAAACGAAGCTCAGGAACGCCAAGCGGAGCTGATGGAGGGGATCCACGCTCTTGGGCTTGAGCAGGGCGTTATGACTCGCGAGAAGGTCCGTCACCGGCTGGCGCCGCGGCGGTTTGGTCAGCATACGATCACCGACTACAACCGAGCGATCGTCGATCTTGTCAAACGCCAGGGGATCAAGCGGGACAACCCGGTTGGAATTGAGGATCGCGAGGAGCTTCGCTTCGTGCCGTTCTCGCAAGGTTCGCTGCTCGAAGCACTTTAGAAGTCGTCCATGCAGGTCGCTGGCGTCTGGGGACGAATGCCCCTACAACGGCTCTATGGCGCAATCGACTGCAATTGAGTGGACCGAGGCCACGTGGAACCCCGTTACTGGCTGTGATCAGGTCAGTCCGGGGTGTGCCCACTGCTATGCGAAAACCTTCGCTGAGCGGTGGCGAGGTATTCCGGGGCACCACTATGAGCAGGGCTTTGATTTGCGCCTATGGCCCGAGCGCCTTGATCAGCCTCAACGTTGGCGGCGACCTCGGATGATCTTCGTCAACTCGATGAGTGATCTCTTCCACGAGCGCATTCCAGACGACTTCATCGCTGAAGTATTCGATGCCATGCGATCGGCGGGTTGGCACACGTTTCAGATATTGACCAAGCGACACGAGCGCCTGGTCGAGGTTGGTCGTGAGCTGGAGTGGCCCTCCAACGTCTGGATGGGCGTCTCTATCGAGAATCGACGGTTCGTTCACCGAGCCGACTACCTGAGGGAGATTCCTGCGGCAGTTCGCTTTGTAAGTGCAGAGCCTCTTCTTGGACCGCTTGAAGGTCTCGATCTGTCGGGTATCGATTGGCTCATTGCAGGTGGAGAGTCTGGTCCCAGGAATCGACAGGTTCGTGAAGAGTGGCTTCTTGATTTGCGAGATCGCTGCCTAGCGGAGGATGTCGCTTTCTTCTTTAAGCAGTGGGGGGGCAGAACTCCAAAGGCAGGAGGCCGTGAGCTTGCCGGAAGAACGTGGAATGAAATGCCTGAGCCTCTAGATCGCGAAGCGATCGCTCTGGCCTGATCGTGGGTTAGATGTACTTCCGCCGATCAGTACTCGATCAGCGGCTCACCGCTGAGCCCATCTAGCGGCACCTCGTTGAGGGCGGCGACGGTGGCGGGGATGTCGGTGATGCGGGCGGGGCGGGTCATCTCGCGCGCCTTGCCGGCGCCCGGTGCCACGATCGCCCAGGCGTCGCCGTCGGTGTGGTTGCCGGTGCGGCCGCTGCCGTAGCCCTGGCGGTGGACGGTGCCGAAGCGGGGGGAGTGGAGGGCGTCGAGGGAGATGGAGGAGGTGGGGCGCCAGCGGACCACGAGGTCGGGGAGGCGGTCGGCGGCTGAGCCTTGCCAACGGTCGCCGACCTGGTCGACGGAGAGGACGGCGGGCTCGCCGTCGGGGTCGCGGAAGTCGAGCAGGCCCTCGCGGATCTGGGCGATCAGCTCCTCGGCCTCGCGCTCGCCGACGATGCCTTCGCGCTCGCGGCCCGCGCGGTTGAGGTGGATGTAGCCCTGGTTGTCGGCGGGGTGGGCGAAGGCGCGGGTCTGGGACCAGTCGACGCCGCGCAGCTCCAGGCGGGCGGTCAGCTCCAGCGCCAGGCGGTCGGGCATCGCGGTGGCGATCTTCGCCCGCAGCCGCCCCGAGAGCGCCGCCCGCAGCCGCCACATCGCGCCCGAGTCGGAGTCGGCGCCTTCGGGCTCCCCGCCGCCGCGCTCCCCGCCGAGCACCGCGGTCAGCATCCCCGGCAGCAGGTCCGCCCGGCTGGTGTTGACGTCCATCCCCAGTACCGAGCAGGCGATCACGTCGCAGTCGTCGGGGAGCGCCTCGAGGACGCGGCCGAGCTGGCGGTCGACCTCTTCGTAGACCTCGGCCAGCGCCCCGTCGAGCCGCTGGCGCTCCTGCGCCGGGACGGCGTCGGCGTCGAGGTAGGGCGGCACTTCCCAGAGCCGGTGGCCGGCCAAGTGCGGCGCCGCGAAGACGATCCAGGCGAGATCGAAGCTGCGCTCCCGCAGGCGCTCGATCGCCAGGTCGGCGACCCGCGCCGGCGCCGCGAGGAAGCGCTCGCGCAGGCGGCGCAGCTCCCGCGGGGTCTGGGCGCCGAAGACCTCGGTCACGTCCGGCGGGCGGCCGTGGCGCCGCCGCGCCGCGCGGTCGCCGCCGTCGGGGACCGACCAGCGCTCGAGCACGACCCGCTCCCGCATCCCCCAGCCGCAGACGAGCGCCCCCTGCGCCTCATGGGGCCGGTGGCACTCGTAGGGGTCGATCGCGAGCGTGCTGCGGCCGCGGCGGCCGAGCAGGTCCCAGATCGGCGGCGGCGCCTCGAAGCTCCCGGCGAGGCGGATCCGCTGGTCGCCGGCGGCCCACTGGAAGGGATAGAAGAGGCCGTGGTCGCCGACCTCGACCCCCCGGTAGAGGTTCTGGTAGGCGGAGGCGGGAAAGTGCTCGGCCGGGGTCTCCAGCTCCAGTCGCGTCCCGCGCCGTTGCAGTGCGGCCAGGTTCGGCAGCCGCCCCTCGCCTTCAAGGCGCTCGAGCAGCCGTGCGCTGGCGGCGTCGAACTGGATGACCGCGATCACACCGAGACCTCCGCTACCGGCGCGACGGTGACCTCCGCCCCCTCCAGCGCGGCCGAACGGCGGGCGGCTTCGACAACCGCCATCGCGGTGGCCCCGTCGGCGGCGGTGGCGATCGCGCGAACGTAGTTGTTCCCGCTATGCGGGAAGAAGTGCGTTCGCTCTCCCTCGTTGCCGCCGAGGAGGTCGCGCACCGCCTCCAACTGGCGTTGGAGCGAGAGCACGAGCGGCTGGGGCTGCCCAGCCGCCGCTGCCAGGCGGCCGCGCACGCTGCCGAGGGCGGAGCGGCCGAGCACCTTGCCGGAGCGGTCGCGGATGGCGACCAACTCGCGGTAGCGGCGGTCGGTGGCGCAGCGGATGCGGGCGCGGCCGCGGCTCAGCTCCAGCTCCAGCTCGGCCCGCTCGGGCTCGATCCGTGCCCGGCGCACGGCGATCGGGTCGGCGCCGCTGAGGTGGCAGGCGAGGTCGACGAGGTGGATGCCGGCGTCGAGCAGCGCCTCGTCGCGCACCTCGTGGGCGCCCCAGCCCTCGCGCTTGAACCGCAGCTCCAGGTCCAGCTCCAGCCAGCCCTCGGCGGGGACCGCGTCGCGCAGCTCCGCCCCCTGCAGGAAGCGGCGGTTGAAGGCGAGCAGGGGCTCGGGCGCCAGCGCCGCCAGCCGCTGCGCGGCGACGAGGTCCGGTGCGGGGGGCTTCTCGACCAGGCAGCGGACGCCAGCCGCGGCGGCCTCCTCGGCGAGGGGGAGGTGGTGCTCCAGCGGCGCCGCGACGACGAGCAGGTCGACCGG
>Ga0196960_10000552_pt1 | contig 12461 bp, 10 predicted proteins | sample S3v_5metaG_FD_183187 | JGI IMG/M metagenome (GOLD analysis project Ga0196960, IMG submission 183187) | Soil microbial communities from Anza Borrego desert, Southern California, United States - S3+v_5 | ecosystem: Environmental > Terrestrial > Soil > Desert | place: USA: California | collected... | reverse complement strand
CGATGGCGGCGGCGGTGGCGGCGAGCCGGCGGGCGGAATCCTCACCGGGGGTGTTGGGACCACCGGGGGTGCCGGGGGTGCCAAGGGTGCCGGGAGCGCCAGGGGTGCCGGGAGCACCGGGGGTGCCGGGAGCACCGGGGGTGCCGGGAGCACCGGGGGTGCCGGGAGCACCGGGGGTGCCGGGAGTGCCGGGGGTGCCGGGAGCACCGGGGGTGCCGACCGCCGTCAGGGCGGCCAGGTGCCGGTCGTAGAAGCCGGTGTCGAGGCGCCCCGCGACGAAGTCCGGGTGGCGCAGGGAGCGGACGAGGAGGTCCCGGTTGGTGACCGGGCCGTGGATGCGGGCGCGTTCCAGGACGCGGGCGAGGAGGCGGACGGCTTCGGTGCGGGTGGGGGCGTGGGCGATGACCTTGGCCAGCATCGGGTCGTAGTGCACCCCCACCGTGTCGCCACCGGTGTATCCGGTGTCGAGCCGGACACCGGGTTCGCCGGGCACCTCCAGGGTGAGCAGTGCTCCGGTCTGTGGCCGCCAGTCACGCGCGGGGTCCTCGGCGTACAGCCGGGCCTCGACGGCGTGTCCGCCGGGCGGCGGGGGCGCGGGGGCGGGCAGCGGCCCGCCCTCCGCGACGCGCAGTTGCAGGGCGACCAGGTCGAGGCCGAACACCGCCTCCGTGACGGGGTGTTCGACCTGGAGCCGGGTGTTCATCTCCAGGAAGTACGGGCGGCCCCCGGCCGACACGAGGAACTCGACGGTCCCCGCGCCCCGGTAGCCCACCGCCTGTGCGGCGGCGACCGCCGCGTCGTGCAGCCCCTGCCGCAGGGCGTCGTCGAGGCCCGGTGCCGGGGCCTCCTCGATGACCTTCTGGTGGCGGCGCTGGAGCGAGCAGTCGCGGGTTCCGAGCGCCCAGACCGTGCCCTGCCCGTCCGCCATGATCTGGACCTCGACGTGCCGGCCCCGCTCGACGTACGGCTCGGCGAAGACCTCGCCGTCCCCGAAGGCGGAGGCGGCCTCGGCGGTGGCCGCGGTCAGCTCCGCCGGAAGCGCGGCCAGTTCCCGTACGATCCGCATCCCGCGCCCGCCCCCGCCCGCCGCCGCCTTCAGCAGCAGGGGCAGGTCGGCGGCGGTGGCGTCCGCCGGATCGACCGGGGTGAGCAGGGGCACCCCGGCGGCGGCCATCAGCTCCTTGGCCCTGGTCTTGGAGGCCATCAGCTCGATGGCCCCGACCGGTGGCCCCACCCATACGAGGCCCGCGTCCTGCACGGTCCGGGCGAACCCGGCGTTCTCCGAGAGGAAGCCGTACCCCGGGTGGACGGCGTCGGCGCCCGCGGCGAGCGCGGCGGCGACGACGAGGTCGCCGCGCAGGTACGTGTCGGCCGGTGCGGCCCCCGGCAGGCGTACGGCGGTGTCGGCCTCCCTCACGTGCAGGGCGCCGGCGTCCGCGTCGGAGTACACGGCGACGGTGGCGATGCCCAGTTCGCGGCAGGTGCGGAAGATCCGGCAGGCGATCTCGCCCCGGTTGGCGACCAGCAGTGCGGTGATCATCCGTTCCCTCACATCCGGAAGACGCCGAAGCCGCGCGCGCCTTCGACCGGTGCCGTATGGATCGCGGACAGGCACATCCCGAGGACGGTCCTGGTGTCGCGCGGGTCGATGACCCCGTCGTCGTACAGCCGCCCCGAGAGGAACATCGGCAGCGACTCGGACTCGATCTGCTGTTCCACCACGGCGCGCAGTCCGGCGTCGGCCTCGTCGTCGTAGGGCAGCCCCTTCGCGGCGGCGGAGGCGCGGGCGACGAGGGAGAGGACGCCCGCGAGCTGCTGGGGCCCCATGACGGCGGACTTGCTGCTGGGCCAGGCGAAGAGGAAGCGGGGGTCGTAGGCCCGGCCGCACATGCCGTAGTGCCCGGCGCCGTAGGAGGCGCCCATCAGCACGGACAGGTGGGGGACCCGGGAGTTCGACACCGCGTTGATCATCATCGCGCCGTGCTTGATGATGCCGCCCTGCTCGTACTCCTTGCCGACCATGTAGCCGGTGGTGTTGTGCAGGAAGAGCAGCGGGATGTCGCGCTGGTTCGCGAGCTGGATGAACTGCGCGGCCTTCTGCGACTCCTCGCTGAACAGCACCCCCTGCGCGTTGGCGAGGATGCCGACCGGATAGCCGTGGAGGCTCGCCCAGCCCGTGACCAGGCTGGTCCCGTACAGCGGCTTGAAGGCGTCGAAGTCCGAGCCGTCGACGAGCCGGGCGATGACCTCGCGGGGGTCGAAGGGGGTCTTGAGGTCGCCGGGCACGATCCCGAGCAGCTCCTCCTCGTCGTACTTCGGCGGCTCGGCGGGGCCCGGATCCGGGTGGGCCTTGCGCCAGTTGAACCGGGCGGCGATCCGCCGGGCCTGGCGCAGTGCGTCGTGCTCGTCGACGGCGTAGTGGTCGGCGAGGCCGGAGGTGCGGGCGTGCATCTCGGCGCCGCCGAGCGATTCGTCGTCGCTCTCCTCACCGGTGGCCATCTTGACGAGGGGCGGGCCGCCGAGGAAGACCTTGGACCGTTCCTTGATCATCACGGTGTGGTCGGACATCCCGGGGACGTACGCGCCGCCGGCGGTGGAGTTCCCGAACACCACGGCGACGGTGGGGATGCCGGCGGCGGACAGCCGGGTGAGGTCGCGGAACAGGGCCCCGCCGGGGATGAAGATCTCCTTCTGCGAGGGCAGGTCCGCGCCACCGGACTCCACCAGTGAGACGCAGGGCAGCCGGTTGGCGAAGGCGATCTCGTTGGCGCGGAGGGCCTTCTTCAGGGTCCAGGGGTTGGAGGCGCCGCCGCGTACGGTCGGGTCATTGGCGGTGATCAGGCATTCGACGCCCTCGACGATCCCGATCCCGGTGACCAGCGAGGCGCCGACCGCGTATTCGCTGCCCCAGCCGGCGAGCGGTGACAGCTCCAGGAACGGGGTGTCCGGGTCGACCAGCAGTTCGATCCGCTCGCGGGCCAGGAGCTTGCCGCGCCCGCGGTGGCGGGCGACGTACTTCTCGCCGCCGCCCGCGAGTGCCTCGGCGTGCTCGGTGTCCAGCTCGGCGAGCTTCGCGAGCATGGCCTCGCGGTGGGCGGTGTACTCGGGCCCCGTCGTGTCGAGTGCGGTGGGCAGGACGGTCATGCGTACGCCTCCGGTTCGTCGAGCAGCCGCACGGGAACGGCGACGTGCCGGGACCGCAGCCACTCCCCCACCGCCTTGGCCTGCGGATCGAAGCGGGCCTGCGCGGCGACGCCCTCGCCGAGGAGGCCGTGGACAACGAAGTTGAGCGCCCGCAGCCGGGGCAGGACGTGGCGTACGACGGTGAGCCCTGCGGTCTCCGGCAGCAGTTCCCAAAACCGCTGGACGGTCAGCTCGTGGGCCAGCCACCGCCAGGCGTCGTCCGTGCGGACCCACACCCCGACGTTGGCGTCCCCGCCCTTGTCACCGCTGCGGGCTCCCGCGACGTGTCCGAGGGGTGCGGTGCGGGCGGGCCCGGCGGGCAGCGGTTCGGGCAGGTCCGGTCGCGTCACGTCCTCGATGTGCTTGTACGGGCCGGCCGGCGGCACCACCGAGCGCGTCCCGTCGGGCAGCACGGCGACGTGCCCGACCTCCCCGGCCGGTACGTACGCGGCCTCGAACACCCCGTACGGCGTGCCTTTCCCGGGCGGGGCGGTCACGTGGAAGCCCGGGTAGCTGCCGAGGGCCAGCTCGACGGCCGCCCCGGACACGGCGCGGCCGACAGCCTCCGCGTCCGGGTCGCGCACGACGAGCCGGAGCAGGGCGCTCGCCGTCTCCTCGGTGGCGGCGTCGGCCCGGTCGGTGCGGGCGAGTTCCCACCGCACCTCGGCGGGGGCCGAGCCGGCCCGGTCGAGGGCGTCGGTGAACTGCTCCCGCACGAGCCGGGCCTTGGCCTCGATGTCGAGGCCCGTCAGCACGAGGACGATCTCGTTGCGCCACCCGCCGAGCCGGGTGAGACCGACCTTCAGCGTGGGCGGCGGCGCCTCCCCGCGCACGCCGCTGATCCGCACCCGGTCGGGTCCGTCCCGGTCCAGCGTCACGGTGTCGAGCCGGGCGGTGACGTCGGGTCCGGCGTAGCGGGCGCCGCCGGTCTCGTACAGCAGCTGTGCGGTCACGGTGCCGAGGTCGACGACACCGCCCGTGCCGTCGTGCTTGGTGATGACGCTGCTTCCGTCCTCGTGGATCTCGGCGAGCGGGAAGCCGGGGCGGCGGATGTCGTGGTCGCCGAAGAAGGCGTAGTTGCCGCCGGTCGCCTGGGTGCCGCACTCCAGGACGTGTCCGGCGACGACGGCCCCGGCGAGGGCGTCGTGGGCGTCCGGCGCCCAGCCGAAGTGGGCGGCGGCGGGCCCGGTGACGAGCGCGGCGTCGGTGACCCGGCCGGTGACGACGATGTCGGCCCCGGCCCGCAGGCAGGCGGCGATGCCTCCGCCGCCGAGGTAGGCGTTGGCGGTGAGGTAACCGTCGGGCACGGGACGGCTGTCACCCTCGACATGCGCGACGCGCACGGGGACGCCGGTCCGGTCCGCCAGCTCCCGTACGGCATCGGCGAGCCCGGCCGGGTTCAGCCCGCCGGCGTTGGTGACGATCTTCACGCCCCGCTCGTGGGCGAGCCCGAGGCTCTCCTCCAGCTGCCTCAGAAAGGTCGAGGCGTAGCCGCGCCCCGGGTCCTTCAGGCGGCTGCGGCCCAGGATCAGCATGGTGAGTTCGGCGAGGTAGTCCCCGGTCAGGACGTCCAGCGGGCCGCCGGTGAGCATGTCGCGCACGGCGTCGAAGCGGTCGCCGTAGAAACCGGACGCGTTGCCGATGCGCAGGGGCCGGGTCATCGGTCCGCCTCGGGGCGCCGCCCGGACCCGGCGGGTCCGGCGAAGGCCTGCGCGATGTCCAGCCACTGCCCGGCGTCGGGGCCCACCGCCTCGACGGCGAGGTCGTCGCGGTGGGCGCGCCGGGTGACGAGCAGGCAGAAGTCGAGGAGCGGCCCGGTGATCCGCTGGGCGGCGTCCTCGGGCCCGTACACGGTCGACCCGCCGTCTTCCGCGAGCAGTTCGACCCGGAACTGCTCGGCGGGCGGTCGCAGACCCCGTACGAAGTAGGCGTAGTCCCGGGCCCGTACGCCGATCCGCGCCACGTGCCGCAGCCGGGCGGTCGGTTTCCTGGTCACGCCGAGCGCGTCGGCGACGTCCTGGCCGTGGGCCCAGGTCTCCATGAGCCGTGCGGTCGCCATCGAGGCGACGCTCATGGGCGGGCCGTACCAGGGCAGTTTCACCCCGGCGGGTGCGGCACGGAGGGCCGCCTGGAGCCGGGTCCGCCCTTCCCGCCACTCCACGAGCAGAGCCTCGGGCGGCAGAGCGGTGACGGCCTCCTCGGCTGCCTCGCCGACGAAGGTTCCGGGGGCGGCCAGCGCCTTCTCGACCTCGGCGGCGAAGGCACCGGGCTCGGTGGCGGCGGTCAGGGCCACCTCGTCGGTCCAGTTGAGGTGGGCGATCTGATGGGCGACGGTCCACCCTTCGGCGGGAGTCGGCACGGCCCACTCGTGAGCGCTCAATCCCGCTACCAGCAGGTCGAGTTCGTCGCCCTCCGCACGGAGGTCGTCGAGCACTGCGGCGGTCACGGCCGTTGCGTCGGGCACGGTGCGCTCCCCTCGGGGCGTGGCGGTGTGCCCCGGAGCATGCCAGTACGCCGGAAAACAAGCAAGCACGCTTGCATGATTTTTTGGCCGCCTGCGCTCTTGGCGCGGGTGGTTCTCGGTCGGCGCGGCAGCCGGGGACGGAGGGCCGGCGCACGGTCAGCACCACGGACTCCTCCTCCGCGTACCAGGATCGAGCGGCACCCGTCCGCGGCTCAGCAGCCGCCCGCGGTCCAGCGCCGCGTCCTGCTCCGCATGCCCCATGTACACACCGTCATTGTTCATGACCAGCAACGTGACCGGCCGACCGGCAGGAGTACCACCCTGCCCTACGTAGGGCAGGGTGGTACTCTGCGGGCATGATAAAGACGACTGTGTACCTTCCGGAGGAACTGGAAGTACGGCTGGGCGCCGAGTCGTCGGCCACCGGCATAAGCAAGGCCGAACTCATCAGGCGGGGCATCGCCCTGATCCTCGATGCCGCAGAACGGCCCAAGCGGAGCCAGGATCTCCCTGTTTTCGACAGTGGACGCGCCCTCACCCCCGAGGCAATGGATGACGCGGTGTACGAACACATCAAGGAACGAGCAGCACGCCGTTGATCATCGTCGCTGACACATCCGCCCTCTACGCAGCTTTTGACGCCGCGCAACCGGAACATTCCGGATCCGCGAAGATCCTCGAGAACGAGACACTGGCCATCTCTCCGCTGGTCGTCACGGAACTGGACCGTCTCGTTCACCGGGACCTCGGCTTCCCCGCCGCCATGCAGGTGATGGAGGCACTCCACTCGCGCATGGCGGACGGTCAGTACAGGCTCGCGGACCTGAAGCCGGCCGACCTGGGTGCCGCACACGAGGTGCGCCGCACCTATGAGGGCCTGAGGCTGGACCTCGCGGACGCGGTCGGCGTCGTTCTCGCCGACCGGTACCGGACCGACCGCATCTTCACCCTCCACCAACGGGACTTCAGGGCCATCACACCGCTGACGCCCGGCCTCAGCGCGTTCCGCATCCTGCCCGTCGACAGCTGAGCCGCCGGTCCGCCCTACTCCGCGCGGTCCCCCTCCGCCTGCGAGGGCTCGGTCCGGGGGGTGTCGGGGTGGACCTCGGGGGCCCTGCCCCGCACGGCCGGCTCGTCGCGTTCGCCCTCGGCCTGCGAGGGCGTGTGCGCATACAGCCCGTCGTACTCATCGGTTCCCTTTGCGGATCCCATGCGCGGGCCTCCTTCCTTCGCTTCCCTCCATCGTGCCTCCCGCGCCCGCTCCCGGCGCGGTGACGCGGGCCGCACGACCGCGTCCGAGGCGCGCTCGCTACTGTCCCTTCGACGCCGCCTCGGCCATCTTCGCCGTGGTGCTGGCACCGTCCAGCGCCTCGCGGATGATGTCGGCGTGGCCGCTGTGGTGGGCGATCTCGCGGAAGATGTGCCACAGCACGTGACGGACGGTCCGGAGAACCGGGTCCGGGGGCGACCAGGGGTAGGAAGGCAGCGTGACCTCACGGTCGAGGTCGGGCTCCTCGCGCACCGTGCGGTCGAAGGCCGCCGCTGCCGCGTGGAAGGCCTCCAGCAGCCCGGCCACCGTCTCGGTGCCGGTCATCCGGTTTCCGTCGGGGTCGAGGTCCGCCCAGTCGACCTCGGCGGGGGCGGTGCCCTCGATGACGTCGAGCCAGCCGCGCTGCATCAGTCCCAGGTGCTTCAGGATTCCGCCGAGGGTCAGCTCGCTGGCCGTCGTCCGGGCGCGGGCCCCCGCGTCGTCGAGCGCCGCGACGGTGTAGAGGAAGTTGGTGCGCTGATCGGTCATGAGCGCCAGCAGATCGTCGCGTTCCGGCATGTGTTCCTCCAGGTCGGCCGTCGCGACCACCCTAGGTTCGGGCGTCCGGCCGCGCAGGCGGACCGGGCAAGTCCCCCGCGCGGCGGACTCACCGCTTACGGGCGCCCCGCCCCTGGCTGCGCACCGCGCCCATGCTCGCCCCGATGACGAGGGCGATGGCCAGGGCGTCCGTCGAGGCGAGTGCCTGGTCCAGGATGAGGAAGCCCGCCGTGGCCGCGATGGCCGGTTCCAGGCTCATCAGGATCGCGAAGGTGGGCGCGGGCAGCCGGCGCAGGGCCATGAGTTCCAGGGTGTACGGAAGGACCGAGCTCAGCAGCGCCACGGCGATGCCCAGGCCCAGCGTGGAGGGGACCAGCAGCTTCGAGCCCGCCTCCATGATGCCGAGCGGCAGCGAGAGCGCCGCGGCCACCACCATGGCCAGGGCCAGTCCGTCGGCCTGCGGGAAGCGGCGGCCCGTGCGGGCGCTGAAGACGATGTACACCGCCCACATGGCGCCGGCACCCAGGGCGTACGCCGCCCCGACCGGGTCCAGCCGGTCGAAGCCCCCGCCACTGAGCAGGACGACACCGCCGAGCGCCAGGGCCGCCCACACGAGGTTGACCAGGCGGCGGGAAGCGGCCACGGACAGGACCAGCGGGCCCAGCACCTCCAGGGTGACGGCCGGGCCCAGCGGGATGCGGTCGACGGCCTGGTAGAAGAGCGTGTTCATACCGCCCATGGCGATGCCGAAGGCCACCACGGTGCCCCAGTCGGCGCGCGAGTGCCCCCGCAGCTTCGGCCGGCAGATGACCAGCAGGACGAGCGCGGCGGCGGCGAGCCGCAGCGTGACGACGCCGAGCGCGCCGGCCCTCGGCATCAGCAGGACGGCGACCGCCGCACCGAACTGGACGGAGAGCCCGCCCGCCACCACCAGCGCGACCGGGCCGAGCGCACCCCTGCGGCCACCGGGGCGGCCGCGGCCGGGTTCATCGAGCGCCGACGCCACCTCGGGGAGGGCGACGGCAGCGGCCGGCTCAGCGGCAACGCGCGGGTCGTTCACCGGAAACCTTTCATTCAGTCCATCAGAATGTACTGGAGGGTTCACCATACGACACCTATCGCGAGCCGCCCGCACTCTCACCGTAGAGACCCGCACGCTTCCCGTGAAATGCCGATTGCGCTCCCGTTATGCTCCAGACGCATGAGCACTGCACAGGGCGCGGGGAACGGCGGCCGTGGCGTCGAGATCCGGCATCTGCGCGCCTTCCTGGCCATCGCGGACGAAGGCGGTGTCACCCGGGCCGCCACCCGGCTCGGGGTCACCCAGCCCGTCGTCTCCCGCACGCTCGCCGCCCTCGAAAGGCACCTGGGCGTGCGGCTCGTGGACCGGTCCACCCACCACCTCGCCCTCACCCCCGAAGGCCTCGTCTTCCGGGACAAGGCCGCCACCGCGGTCGGTGCCTTCGACGAGGCCCTCGATCCCGGCCGGCTGCGCCACCGGCCGCTGCGGCTCGGGCACGCCTGGTCCGCCTTCGGCCCGTACACCACGCCGCTGCTGCGGACCTGGCAGCGGCGCCATCCGGAGACCCCGCTCGAACTGCTGCGCATCGACGACCGCACGGCCGGCCTCACCCGCGGTGAGGTGGACGCGGCGCTGCTCCGCGGGCCGGTGGCCTCCCCGGGGCTCGTCACCGAGGTGCTGTTCACCGAGGAGCGGGTGGCGGCCGTGGCGGCCGACGGCCCGCTCGCCGTCCGCGCCTCGCTGTCGCTGGCCGACCTGACCGGCGGCGCGGTCGTCCTGAACACCGTCTCGGGTGCCACCACGCTCGACCTGTGGCCCCTGCACGCGCGGCCCGTCGCCGCCCTCACCGTCGCCAACACCGACGACTGGCTCACGGCCATCGCGGCCGGCCGGGGCAACGGGGTCTCGGGGGCGTCCACCGCCCAGATGCATCCGCACGCGGGGGTCGTCTATGTGCCCCTGGACGACGCCCCGCCGCTGCCCGTCCTGCTGGCCCGGCGGGACGGCCCCGGCCATCCCGCGCTGCCCCGACTGGCGGCGCTCGCCCGGGAGATCGTCGCGCGCGGCCCGCGGACACCTCCCGGAATTCTCCCGGCCGGCGGGGAATGAAGCACTGTCACAGGCGAGTTGGCACCTGGTACCGATCGGGCCGATCATTCCAGGGGGCATCTCATGACGGGCAGCGGCAGCGGCACCATCACCGTGCACGGCACGGTCGCGGCGGGCTTCGAGGGCGTGCGGGAGGAGTTCGCCGCCGTACTGGCCGCGGACCACACCGAGCCCGGCGGGCAGCTCGCGGCCTACCACCACGGCCGGCTGGTGGTGGACCTGTGGGCCGGGGAGGGCATCGCCGGGGACTCCCTGCCCGCGGTGTACTCCTCCACCAAGGGCGCCGCCCATCTCGTCGTCGCCCTGCTCGTCCAGGACGGCGTCATCGATCCCGGCCGTACGGTGGCGTCGTACTGGCCGGAGTTCGCCGCCGAGGGCAAGGGCGCACTGACCGTACGGGAGCTCATATCGCACCGCGCCGGGCTGATCTGGGCGGACGGCGGGTTCAGCGCCGAGGAGCTGGCCGACGACCGGGCACTCGCCGCGCGGCTGGCGGGTCAGCGGCCCTACTGGACGCCTGGCACGGAGTACGGCTACCACGCGCTGACGGTCGGCGCCCTCACCGGCGAGGTGGTCCGCAGGGTCACCGGGCGGTCGATCCAGGAGATCTTCGAGGAGCGGGTGCGCGCCCCCCACGGGCTGGACTTCCACCTGGGCCTGCCCGAGGCGCTCGAACCCCGCTACGTGCGCATCCGCCCCGGCGTGCCCACCCCCGCGCAGGCGGCGGAGGCCGCGGCGGACCCGCTCGACCCGGCCGGCCTGACGGCGCTCGCGTTCGGCCTCACCGAGGACCCGCCGCTCGATCTGGTCGCCCTCGTCAACGACACCCGCGCGGTACGCGCGCTCGGCCCGGCCTCGGTCGGCGGGGTGGCCTCGGCGCGGGGGCTCGCGGGGATGTACGCGGCGGCGGTCTCCGGGCTGGAGGGGCGGGCACCTCTGCTCACGCCGGAGACGGTGACCGAGGCCGGCCGGGTGCGGTGGACGGGGACCGACGTCGTGACCGCCAAGGCCGACGCCTTCGCCCTCGGCTTCGAGGTGGTGGGAACGGTCTACCCGACGCTGGGCGAGGGCGCCTTCGGCCACTCGGGAGCCGCCGGTTCGCAGGCGTACGCCGATCCCGTCAACGGCGTGGCCTACGGCTACACCCGGCGCCGCTTCGCCCTCCCCGGCGGCGCCGCCCCGGAGAACGAGCGGCTGTCGGCAGCGGTGAGCGAGGCCGTCGCCAAGCTCTGAGCCGGGGCGCCGCCTCAGCCCTCGCCGAGCTCCGACGCCGGGGCACCGCCTCAGGGCGAGGAGGCCCGGCCCGGCGATCAGGGCGAGGAGGCCCGGCCCCGCGATGCCGTGCGGGGCCGGTGGGACCTACTTGGCGCAGACCGCCTTGTCCGCCTCCACGCGCTGGATGTCTTCCGGCGCCTTCTCCGGGGCGGTGAGCGGGCTGCCCGCCTGCTTGAAGTCCGGGCCCAGGGTGAGCTCCATCGGCTCCATCGCGCCGGCGTCCGTCGTCGTCGGCTTGAGGGCCGAGGCCGACAGGCCCATCAGGGCGGCGAGCCGCCGCGCCTGGTCCGCCTGGTTGGGGGCGTAGACGAGCTGGGTCTTCTTCACGTCCTGCGGGGCGTTCGCCTGGTTCGTGGACTTCAGCACGCCCTGTTCGTTCTGCAGCCAGTCCAGGGCGGCCTGCGCGGAACCGGCCTTGGCGCCGCCGTTGTAGACGTCGACCCGTACGTCCGCCGGGGCGGCCATCTCGCCCTTCAGCTTGGCGTCCGCCTTGGCCTTCGCCGCGGCCTTCTCCTTCTTCTCCACCGCGGTGAAGGAGACGTCCTCGCGCATCATCGAGAAGACCTGGGGCGCCTTGGACTCGTCGAGGATGACGGTGGCCTTGTCGTTCGGGTTGTCCAGCACCGGGACCGTGGTGAACGTGATGTTCTTGGGGTCGACCGACGCCAGTTCCATGCCCAGCTGGCGCAGCCGGTTTATGTCGGCGATCTTGTCGTCGACGGTGAGCGCCTTGGTGGCCGCCTCCGCGAGGGACCACATCTTGGTGGGGCTGGTCAGGGTGTCGTTGGACTTGAGCTTGCGCATCAGGGAGCCCAGGAACTGCTGCTGGATCTCGATGCGGCTCAGGTCGCTGCCGAAGCCGACGGAGTGCCGGGTGCGCAGGAAGGCCAGTGCCTGCTCGCCCTGGAGGGTGTGTTCGCCCTTGGAAAGCTTGAGGTGCGAGTCCTTGTCGTCGATGTCCTTGGCGAGGCAGACGTCCACGCCCCCGACGGCGGACGTCAGGGACTTGACCGCGTTGAAGTCGGCCACCATGAAGTGGTCGACCTCGATGCCGGTGAGTTCGGTGACGGTGCGCATGGTGCAGCTGGGGGTGCGGTCGGACTGCCCGAGGCTGGTGTTGAAGCGCCCGCCGGGGGTCCCGGGGATGTCCTTCTCCTCCCCGTTCTCCAGATGGGTGGGACAGACCGGGATGTCCGTTATCAGGTCGCGCGGGATGCTCAGCGCGGTCGCGTTCGTACGGTCCTTGGAGACGTGGAGGAGGATGCTGGTGTCGGCGTGGCCGACACTGCCCGCGTCCCCGTAGCCCTCGTTGCCCTCGCCGGTCCGCTTGTCGGTCCCGATCACCAGGACGTTGATCGCCCGGTCCTTGCTGAAGCCGCCGGTGCCGGCCCCGTCACTGGAGAGGGCGGTGATGTTGCCGTTGAAGTGCTGGTACACGAGGTAGCCCGCCGTGCCGGTGCCCACCAGCAGGAAGGCGAGCACGCCGCCGGTCCACACCAGCGCCTTGTTCTTGCGGGACTTGCCCGGCTTCGCCTTGCGGCGCCCGGCTGCCGGTGCCGCCGCGCGGCCTCCCGGCTTCCGCGTCTCGTCCCGGTCCCCGC
>Ga0196960_10000551_pt1 | contig 12468 bp, 10 predicted proteins | sample S3v_5metaG_FD_183187 | JGI IMG/M metagenome (GOLD analysis project Ga0196960, IMG submission 183187) | Soil microbial communities from Anza Borrego desert, Southern California, United States - S3+v_5 | ecosystem: Environmental > Terrestrial > Soil > Desert | place: USA: California | collected... | reverse complement strand
GACTGGCGCCCCGCCCGCGCCCGTGTCCCCGCCCGCGCCCGTGTCCGCAGGGGAGGCGGGCACCCCCGGCCGCGCCACCGGACGGATTCCCGCCTACCCCGCCGCCGAGCGGGCCGTCCGCGCACTCGCCGAGGCGGTGAAGTACGCCCAGTGGCGGCGCCAGGCGGCCTCCCCCGGCAAGGTGCCCGAATTCCTGGACGACACCATCGACGAGCACGGGACCGCCGCGCTGATCGGGACGCTGCTCGGCCCGGGCCCCGACCCGCGCGCCCGCCCGCTCACCCATGACGAGGCCCGGGACCTGCTCGCCCGCTACGGCATCGACGTACGGCCGGCGCTCCCCGCCCCCGGTCCGGAGGCCGCCGTCGCCGCTGCCACGGAGCTCGGCTACCCGGTCGCCCTCAAGACCACCGCCCCCCACCTCCGGCACCGCGCCGACCTCGGTGGTGTCCGGCTCGATCTCGCCGACGAGAGTGCCCTGCGCCGGTCGTACGACGAACTGACCGAACTGCTCGGCACGCCCGCCGAACTCCGGCCCGTCGTCCAGGCCATGGCGCCCAGGGGAGTGGACACCGTCGTCAGGGCGTCCATCGACGCGGCCGCCGGCGCCGTCCTCTCCTTCGGCCTGGCCGGCGCGCCCTCGGAGCTGCTGGGTGACACGGCCCACCGCCTCGTGCCCGCCACCGACCGCGACGCGGCGGAGCTGATCCGCTCCATCAAGGCGGCCCCGGTGCTGTTCGGCTGGCGCGGCTCCGCACCGGCCGACACCGCAGCGCTCGAAGAGCTCCTCCTGCGGGTGTCCCGGCTGGTCGACGACCACCCCGAGGTGGTCTCCGTCACCCTGGAACCCGTCGTGGTGGCCACGCACGGCCTGACGGTGCTCGGAGCGAGCGTCCGGCTGGCCCCTCCGCCCACCCGCAGTGATCTCGGTCCCCGGCGACTCCCCGCCTACTGACCGCCCGCGGACCCGCGCACGGCGTCCCCGGCAGCCACCGGCCCCCCGTAGGATGGTCCTCATGGCAAAGACCGGTACGACGACCCAGGGGCTGCGCGCGGCGATCGAGCGCAGCGGCTACTACCCGGCCCTCGTGGCCGAGGCGGTGGAGGCCGCCGTCGGCGGGGAGCCGGTCGCCTCGTACCTGGTGCACCAGGAGACCACCTTCGACTCCAACGAGGTCCGCCGCCATGTCACGGTCCTCGTCCTGACGGACACCCGCTTCATCGTCAGCCACACCGACGAGCAGGCCGCCGACACCAGCTCCCCGACGCCCTACGCCACGACGTCGACCGAGTCGGTCAAGCTCGACCGGATCTCGTCCGTCGTGGTCAGCCGTGTGGTCGCCGACCCCGAGAAGTACGTGCCCGGCACACTGCCCCGCGAGGTCGTCCTGACCATCGGCTGGGGTGCCGTCTCCCGCATCGATCTCGAACCGGCGGCCTGCGGCGACCCCAACTGCGAGGCCGACCACGGCTACACCGGCAGTTCCACCGCCGACGACCTGAGCCTGCGTGTCAGCGAGGCCGGGGACGGCCCCGACACGGTGCGCCAGACCCTCGCCTTCGCCCAGGCCCTCTCCGAGGCCACGGCCGTGACCTCGGCGACTTCCCGCTGATGGTCCGGCCCGCCTGGCAGGACCCCGTCCTGCTCGCTCCCGGGACCGCGCCCGTACCGGAGTACGGCACCGGCTCGCTCGCCGATCTGCTGCCGACCCTCGTCGCCGGCCAGGGAGTGCCCGGCTTCGAGGCGAGGATTGCGGAGCTCAGCCCCGCCGACCGCAACTGCGTCTTCCTGATCGACGGACTCGGCTGGGAGCAGATCAAGGCCCACGCGGACGAGGCGCCCTTCCTGCACTCGCTGCTCCCCACCTCCCGCGGCGGCACCGGCCGGCCGGTCACATCGGGTTTCCCGTCCACCACGGCGACCTCCCTCGCCTCGGTCGGCACGGGACTGGCCCCGGGCGAGCACGGGCTTCCCGGGTACACGGTGCGCAACCCGGACACGGGTGCGCTGATGAACCAGCTCCGCTGGAAGCCGTGGACCGCCCTCAAGGCCTGGCAGCCGTACCCCACCGTCTTCGAGCTCGCCCACGCCGCCGGCGTACGCACGGCCCAGGTGTCCGCCCCGGACTTCGAGCAGACCCCCCTGACCAAGGTCGCGCTCAGCGGCGGTTCCTTCCTGGGCCGGCTCACCGGCGAGGACCGGATGGACCTCGCCGCCGAGCGGCTCGCCGCCGGCGACAGGTCCCTCGTCTACACGTACTACAGCGAGGTCGACGGCCAGGGACACCGCTTCGGCACCGACTCCGATGCCTGGCGGGGCCAGCTGATGTACGTCGACGGGCTGGCCCGGCGCCTCGCCGAGCAGCTGCCGCCGCGCTCCGCGCTGTACATCACCGCCGACCACGGCATGATCGACATCCCGTTCGACGAGCAGTCCCGGATCGACTTCGACGAGGACTGGGAACTGAGCGCCGGAGTCGCCCTGCTGGGCGGCGAGGGCCGCGCCCGCCATGTGTACGCGGTCCCCGGAGCCCAGGCGGACGTGCTGGCCGTCTGGCGCGAGGTGCTCGGCGAGCAGTTCTGGGTGGCGAGCCGTGACGAGGCCGTCGCGGCGGGCTGGTTCGGCCCGCACATCGACGAGCGGGTGTACGGCAGGATCGGCGACGTGGTGGCGGCCGCTCACGACGACGTGGTGATCACCGCGTCGGTCAAGGAGCCCCACGAGTCCGTGATGGTGGGCATGCACGGATCGCTGACCCCCGCGGAACAGCTGGTGCCGCTCCTCGAAGTACGCTCGTAGCCCTCATTCCGTCCCCACCGCACCGCACCTCGAAAGGCGCTCGACTTCTCATGCCCGAGCTTGTGTTCTTCTCCGGAACGATGGACTGCGGAAAGAGCACCCTGGCCCTCCAGATCGGCCACAACAGGTCGGCCCGCGGTCTGCGGGGAGTGATCTTCACCCGGGACGACCGGGCGGGGGAGGGGAAGCTGTCGTCGCGGCTCGGCCTGGTGACGGAAGCGGTCGAGGCCGCCCCGGGGATGGATCTGTACGGCTACCTCGTGAGCCGGATGTCGGAGGGCGAGAGGGTCGACCACGTGATCGTGGACGAGGCCCAGTTCCTCGCTCCCGAGCAGATCGACCAGCTGGCCAGGGTCGTCGACGAACTGGGCCTCGATGTGTTCGCCTTCGGTATCACCACGGACTTCCGGACCAAGCTCTTCCCCGGCTCGCAGCGGCTGATCGAGCTCGCGGACCGGATAGAGACGCTCCAGGTCGAGGCCATGTGCTGGTGCGGCGCCCGCGCGACGCACAACGCGCGGACGGTGGGCGGGGTGATGGTGGTCGAGGGGGAGCAGGTCGTCGTCGGCGATGTCGACCGCCCGGCCGCGGACGTCGGCTACGAGGTCCTCTGCCGCCGCCACCACCGCCGCCGAATGACGAGCGCCGCAGCCCATGCGGGTGCGCTGTCGCCGGACGTGCTGCCGGTCGGCCACGGCTGACGGCTGTCCCCCGGCGCGGCGCGTTCGCGCAGGGAGCCCGTGGGCCGGCGGGCCCGTGGTCCTGGCCGGGCGGGTGGACCGAGGTGCTGCCGGTGAGGAACTGCTCCCGGTCGTCGCGCACACGCAGCCGGCCGGCGACGGTCCGGGTGAACGGGTGGTCGCCGGGGCCGAGTTCCTCCCACGCCGCCGACACGGCGCCCAGGAACGCGGAACGGCCCGCACCGGGCCCGAAGGTGCGGGCGCTCGCGGCGTTCCGGCGGGCGGCGCCCGGGCTGGGGCGCATCGGCGCCGAGGCCGTCGTGAACCAGCTGTCCCCGGGTACGCCCAGCGCGCCGGTCACCGACAGTGACATCGTGCCGGTGCTGCGCTCCCTCGGTGCCCCGCCCGCCAGGCACCGGTGGGACCGGGTGCCGGTGGGACCGGGTGCCGGGGGCCACCCGGCTCGGCGGCGCCGCCCACCCCTCGGCTCCGGACGCTGAAGGCGCCGACCTGGCCATGTACGACGGCGCCGAACCCGGCGAGGTCCTCACAGCGCACCCCCATGACGCCGAGGCCGCGCCGGCCGCGTACGAGCAGGCCATGTTCCCCCGGAGCGCCGCAGCCGCCGCCGACGGCGCCGAACTCCACGACCTCCTCTTCGGTGGTGCCGCGCCCCACGGCCTGATCGCCATGTCCACCGGTCATGGGTGACCCCGGGGAGCCCGTCGGCACACACCGCACGGAAGGCGGCGCCGGGCCGCGCCCCCCCCCGGCAGCGGTCAGCTGCCCGGCGGCCGGACGAGCGTGAAGACCGCACCCTCCGGGTCCGCCACCGTCGCCAGCCTGCCGCTGGAGGCCTCCCGCGGTGGCTGCAGCACGTGTCCGCCGAGCTCCACCACACGCGCCGTCGCCTCGTCGGTGTCGGCGACCTGGAAGTACGTCATCCAGTGCGGACCCCGGTCGCGCGGCAGGGCGTGTCCCACGCCGTGCAGGGCGGCCACCGGACGGCCCTTGAGGTGCAGCGTCTGGTAGTCGAAGTCGGCAGAGACCACCGCCTCGGTCCCGAATCCGAACACGGCCTGGTAGAACTTGGCGACCGAGGCGGTCTCCCGGGTCACCAGCTCGTTCCACACAGGGGTGCCCGGGGTGCCCGCGAGTGCGGTGCCGATGTGATCCGCGGCCTGCCAGACCCCGAAGACGGCGCCGCCCGGGTCGGACGCGAGCAGGAGGCGCCCCGCCTTCCCGGCGTCCAGGGGGCCGACGGCGACGGTCCCGCCGCAGGAGCGGATGGCCTCAGCCGTCGAGTCCGCGTCCTCCGTGGCGAGATAGGTCGTCCAGGCGATCGGCAGGTGCCGGTCGGGCGGCAGCTGGCCGATGCCCGCGACCTCCTTGCCGCACAGCAGGGCCCGGACGTAGGGCCCCAGCTGTTCCGGCCCCGGCCGGAACTCCCAGCCGAACAGCCGGCTGTAGAACTCCTGGGTCGCGGTCAAGCCGTGCACGATCAGACTCACCCAGCACGGTGCTCCGGGCGTGCGCCGGGTGACAGCCTCGGTCATCTTCTTCTCTCTCCTCGTACCATCGGGGTGGCCGTACGGAGGACGGAGCCTGCACGGCGTCCAGCGGTACGGATACGGGCGCGTACGCTCCGTGCAGATGCTCGCACCACTGAGGCTCCGAGACACGCCGGCCGCGCCGCGTTTCCCGGCTTCCGCTCACGCCGTCGCCCTTTTTGATGCGGTACATCCGGTTCGATGCGGCCTCACCGGGGGCGGCCCCTGCGCGAAGATGGCACCCATGAAGCCCATCATCACCGCATCCGAATACATGAGCGAGTCGGCGGGGCCGCGCCCACCGGTCCTCCTCGACATCCGCTGGCAGCTCGGCGGGCCGAACGGCCGCGCCGACTACGAGGCCGGGCACCTCCCGGGCGCGGTGTACATCGATCTCGACTCCGAGCTCGCGGGCCCGCCGGGCGGCGGCGGCCGTCACCCCCTGCCGGACCCGGAAGCCTTCGGGGCCGTGATGCGGCGGGCGGGGGTCAGCCGCGGGACCCCTGTGGTGGTCCACGACGGCGGCCAGGGCTGGGCCGCGGCGCGTGCGTGGTGGCTGCTGCGCTGGACCGGGCATCCCGATGTCAGGGTGCTGGACGGCGGACTCGCCGCATGGACGGGTGAGCTCACCACCGGCGTTCCGGAACCCGCCGAAGGCGACTTCCGGCCCGAGCCGGGGGCGCTCGGCCTCTTGGACGCGGACGGGGCCGCGGCCCTGGCCCGCTCCGGTCTGCTGCTCGACGCACGGGCCGCGGAACGCTACCGGGGGGACGTGGAACCGATCGACCGCGTCGGCGGCCACATCCCCGGCGCCGTCTCCGCCCCGACCTCGCAGAACGTCGGCGAGGACGGGCGCTTCCTGCCCGCCGCCTCGCTCGCCTCCCGGTTCTCCGCCCTGGGCGCGGACGGCGAGAAGGAGATCGGCGTCTACTGCGGCTCCGGGGTGTCCGGTGCCCATGAAGTACTGGCGCTGGAACTCGCCGGTCACCGGGCCGCCCTGTACGCCGGGTCCTGGTCGGAGTGGTCCTCGGACGAATCCCGCCCCGTCGCCACGGGGCCCCGGCCCGCCTGACGCCGACGGGTGACCGGACGGAGCGAGAGCCCGTACGCGGCTGTGTACGGGCCCTCCTCATGCCACGGACCTCAGGGGTGGTCCTCAGTCCTGCTTCTTCCGGCGGGTGCCGAAGACGATCTCGTCCCAGCTCGGCACCGCCGCCCGGCGCCCCGGCCGCACACCGTCCGCCTCTGCCTGACGGTCCGTCGTCCCGGTCAGCCGGTCGCGGTGGCCGGCCACCGCGCGGGGCATCAGCACATCGGCGTAGGCGGAACCCGCGCCGGCGGACGCCGCCGCGGCCGGGGGTTCGTCGGCCTCCGGCTCCTGCTGCGGGGCGGGTTCGAGTGCGGGCGGCTCGGGCTGCGAGGGCCGCTCCGGGACGACCATGTCGCCGCGGAAGCTGGGCACCGCCTCCAGGAGGCTGGTCAGCGAGTCGCGCTCGCCGGCCGACACACCGCTGATGCGCTCCTCCGGCTCGGGCGCCGGGGGAGCGGGCCGCTCGATCTGACGGTCCAGCGCGCGGTCCAGCGGCCGGTCGCGCGGCAGCCGTGCGATCCGGGGCACGAACGGGAAGCTCGGTTCCGGAGCCGCGACATCGTCGGTCTCGCCGATGAGCGAGCGTGCCTCTTCGTCCACGGCCTGGACCAGCCGCCGCGGCGGGTCGTAGGTCCAGCTCGCGGAGTGCGGCTCGCCCGCGACACGGTAGACCAGGAGGACCTCCCAGGTGCCGTCGTCCCGGCGCCAGGAGTCCCACTGCACGGTTTCCCTGTCGGCGCCGCGCAGCAGCAGCCGCTCCTGCACCGCCTCGCCGAGCTGGGGGCCGGTGTTCTCGCCGGGACGGCGCACAGGAGTCTTCCGGGCGCGCTCGGCCATGAACGCGCGCTCCGCGAGCACGGGGCCCTCGAAGCGGCGCACCCGGTCCACCGGGATGCCGGCGAACTGGGCGACCTCCTCGGCGGAGGCGCCGGCGCGTATACGCGCCTGGATGTCGCGCGGGCGGAGATGACTCTCCACCTCGATCTCGATCTGGCCGAGCCGGGCGCGGTCGTTGCGCACGGCGGCACGAAGCCGCTCATCGATGGGAAGCGTGTACTCCGTGCTGTCCGCAGCCTTGAGCACCAGTCGTGTGCCGTCGTTCGAGACGGCCACGACACGCAGTTCGGGCATGGGAACCTCCCGGGTGGTGCCTGCCGACGTCACGTGCGTCGCTGCTTCCGCTAGTCGAGTGTGACCTGCCCGGGTTCAGCCTGCCACAACCTTGCCAAGTTACCCGGCGTGTCGGGCCTTGGCCCTGGATCGCCAGGATGACACGGTCACCTCTTGCGACGCGGAGCGACCAGGTGGTCGCTCCTCGTAGCAGGCGCCCGTGCGATGCCGCGGCGCCGCCGGTTCGGGCGCCGTCTTCGGCCCCCTCCCGCAGGTCCCGGATACCCGTGCGGGAGTCCGGCCCCAGGGCTCGCCACAGTACTCCATTCGGGCCACCTGGGTGGACCGGCGCGCCGTCGAAGTTCTCGCCGGGTGCGGGAGTTGGGTCACCCCGTTGTCCGCGATATGCCCGCGACGCGTGTGTTGATTCACAAAATCTCCAGAATCGGAACTATCCGATTCGCTCAAATGTCCCTTCTTGGTGCAAGGTGGGGTGGTTGTCGAGCAGGGGCTGATCATGGTTCAGAAGCCGCAGAATGATGCGGAACGCAAGGAAGGGCGCATAGATCTGAGCCTGCCGCAGGTCGCGGGCAGTGCCGTCGCGGCGGTCGCGGCGGCGGTGATGGCCTCGCAGCTCGGTGTGTACGGAACCATTGCCGGCGCGGGCGTGATGAGCGTGGTGGCCACCTGCGGGGGCTCGGTCTTCCAGCACTTCTTCCGTCGTACCGGCGAGCAGATCCGCGAGGTCACCGTCCAGGTGAAGAATCTGGCGGGCCGTCAGGTGACCGTGCACACGCGTGAGACGTCCCCCGCGCCGCAACGGCCGCAGGACGACGCGACGAGGGTGCTGCGCAAGGCGGAGCCCGGCGCGGACCGCACCATGGTGCTGCGACAGGTCCGGCCGGGCGGGGCGGGCCGCGGAGCCGCGCACCCCGCTGACGCGTCCACGGACGGTCCGTACTCCGACGCCCGTACGCACGGCACCCGTGTCCGGGGCTGGAAACGATCGGTCCTCGCGGCCGCCGGGGTCTTCGTCCTGTCGATGGCCGGCATCACCGTGTACGAAATGGCATCCGGCCACGGTCTGGGGGACAGCGGAGGGACGACCATCGGATCCGTCGTGAGCGGCGAACGTCATGGAGGGACGACCTCGCCCTCCCCCTCGCCCTCGGACGGCACCGGCCAGGAGGACGGCGGGGGCGAGGACGGCGACAGCGGTGTGCCGGACGGCGGGAGCGCCACGACGCCCGGGACGGACCCGGGCGAGGACCGGAGCGCGCTGCCCGACCCCTCCGGCGGCGACGGCCCGGCCGTCGGCCCCTCACCCGCCCCTTCGGTGCCCGGCGGCGCGACACCGGAACCCAGCACCCCGGCCACGCCGGACGCCGGCGGCACCACCCCGGCCCCGCCGGACCCGACGGGAGCCGGTGAGGACCCGGACCAGCAGGGCGGGGACGCGGCCGGGCCGGGTACGGAGCGCTGATCCGGGCGCCCTCCCCCGCGGCCTCAGTCCCCCAGCACGCGGCGGAGGTAGGCGTTGGCGAACAGGCGGTCCGGGTCGAGCCGGTCGCGTACGGCGGTGAACTCGCCGAACCGGGGATAGGCCGCGGCGAGGTGACCGGCGTCCCGGGTGTGGATCTTGCCCCAGTGTGGACGTCCGTCGTATCCCGTCATGATCCGCTCGACCGCCGTGAAGTACGCCTGGTACGGCGTGCCCCGGTACAGGTGCACCGCGATGTACGCGCTCTCCCGGCCCGAGGCCGTGGAGAGCGCGATGTCGTCCGCGGGCGCCGTACGGACCTCCACCGGGAAGCTGATCCGCAGCGGCGAACGCTCCACCATGGCCCTGAGCTCACGCAGCGCCTCGACCGCCGCCTCGCGCGGCAGGGCGTACTCCATCTCGACGAAACGCACCCGCCTGGGACTCGTGAACACCTTGTACGGGATGTCGGTGTACATCCGGGCCGACAGGGCGCGGCTGGAGACCCGGGCGAGAGGGGGAATGGCCCCCGGGACCGCCCGGCCGACCGAACAGGCGACCTGGAAGAGCCCGTTGGAGAGGAGCTCGTCCTCGATCCAGCCGCTGACCCGGCCGGGCGGAGCCGCGGGGCCCGCGCTCCGGTTGTTGCGCTTGGTGGTGCAGTTACGGGTGTGCGGGAACCAGTAGAACTCGAAGTGTTCGTTCTCCGCGACCAGCTGATCGAAATCGGCCGTGACCCGGTCGAAGGTCATCGGCTCCTCGCGGGCCGTGAGCAGGAAGACCGGCTCCACCGCGAACGTGACCGCGGTGACCACGCCGAGCGCCCCGAGACCGATCCGCGCCGCCGCGAAGACGTCCGGGTGCTCGCCCGCCGAGCAGCGCAGCACCGTGCCGTCGGCCGTGACCAGCTCCAGGGCGCGGATCTGCGCGGAGATCGACCCCGAGTCGCGGCCGGTGCCGTGGGTGCCCGTGGAGGTGGCCCCGGCGACCGTCTGGTCCATGATGTCGCCCATGTTGGTGAGGGAGAGCCCCTCCCGGGCCAGCGCGGCGTTGAGACGCTTCAGCGGGGTGCCGGCCTCGACCGTCACGGTCATCGCCCTGCGGTCGATGTCACGGATGCCGGTGAGCAGATCCGGGCGTATGAGGACCCCGTCGGTGGCCGCGGTCGCGGTGAACGAGTGACCGGTGCCCACGGGCTTGACCGTCAGGCCGTCCTCGGACGCCCTGCGGAGCACCTCGACGAGCTCGTCGACGGACGCGGGGGACTCCACGCGCGCCGGCCCGGCGGTCACGTTGCCCGCCCAGTTACGCCACGTGTTCGCCGTCCGTGCGTAGGTGTCGGTCATCTTCCCCGCGCCCTCCCGTAGGCACCGGCTCCGCGAGCCGGCGATACCCCAGGAGCGCCACCGCGGCCGCGAGCGCTCCCGCCACGACGGGCACCGCGTACCCCGCCTCGGCCCCCGAGGCGTCGACCACCCAGCCTGCGGCAGAGGAGCCGAGCGCCACTCCGACCGCGAGTCCGGTACTGGTCCAGGTCATGCCCTCGGTCAGCTGGGTGCGCGGTACGTGCTGTTCGACGAGGGCCATCGTGGTGACCATCGTCGGTGCGATGGCGAGGCCCGCGACAAAGAGCGCCACGGCCAGGAACGGCAGGCTCCCGGCCAGTTGGAGGGGGATCATACTCACGGCCATCGCGCACACCCCCACCAGCCACCTGGTGGACGGCCTGCCGCGCAGGTGCAGCAGGCCGAAGACCGCTCCGGCGAGGCAGGAGCCCAGGGCGTAGACGGCGAGCACGAGGCTGGCCGCCGCCTTGTGGCCGCGCTCCTCGGCGAAGGCCACCGTCACCACGTCCACCGCCCCGAAGACCGCCCCGGTGGCGACGAAGGTGATCACCAGCACCTGGAGCCCGGACGAGCGCAGGGCCGAGCCGCCCGTGCGGTGCTCCTTCGGGTGCGGCCTGGGCTCGGTGGCCCGCTGGGCCGTCAGCCAGAAGACCCCGGCCACCAGGAACACGCCGGCGATCAGCGGACCGGCCTCCGGGAACCAGGCCGTGGACAGGCCGATGGAGGCGATCGGCCCGAAGATGAAGCACACCTCGTCGACGATCGACTCCCACGCGTACGCGGTGTGCAGTGAGCGCCCGGAATCCCGGTAGATCTCCGCCCAGCGCGCCCGGACCATCGACCCCACACTCGGGACGCAGCCGGCGCCCGCGGCGAAGACGAACAGGGTCCAGTCGGGCAGCCCCTGCTGGGCGCAGACCAGCAGCCCCGCGACCGACGCGGCCGCGAACAGCGTGACGGGGCGCAGCACACGGCGCTGCCCGTACCGGTCGACCAGCCGGGAGACCTGCGGCCCCATGACGGCCGCCGCCATGGCGAGCGTCGCGGAGAGCGCACCCGCCAGTCCGTAGCGGCCGGTCAGCTGGGAGACCATCGTCACCACGCCGATCCCCATCATGGACAGCGGCATCCGGCCGAAGAATCCGGCGGCCGAGAACGCACGGCTGCCGGGAGCGGCGAAGATGGCGCGGTAGGGGCTGGGCAAGGGGACTCCGGAGAAGCCTGTCAGGTGTGCAAGGGCTGATACAGCTTACGGGGGTCATGGACCGCCGATGGCGGTTGCCGCACTGTCGGAGGCGGGTGGCAGGATCGGGTACATGTCCGATCTGCGTGATGCCGCTCCCTACGACGCCCTGCTGCTGCTCTCCTTCGGGGGTCCCGAAGGCCCCGACGACGTGGTCCCGTTCCTGGCGAACGTGACGCGTGGCCGGGGCATCCCCGAAGAACGGCTGAAGGAGGTCGGCAAGCACTACTTCCTCTTCGGCGGCGTGAGTCCGATCAACGCGCAGAACAGGGCGCTGCTCGACGCCCTGCGCAAGGACTTCGCGGACCACGCCCTGGAGATCCCGGTGTACTGGGGCAACCGCAACTGGGCCCCGTACCTCACCGACACCCTCCGCGAGATGATCACGGACGGCCACCGCCGGATCGCCGTGCTGGCCACCAGCGCCTACGCCTCGTACTCCGGCTGCCGGCAGTACCGCGAGAACCTGGCGGAGTCGCTGTCCGCACTGGAGGCGGAAGGACTTCCGGTGCCCCGCGTGGACAAGCTCCGGCACTACTTCAACCACCCGGGCTTCGTACGCCCCATGGCGGACGGCGTGCTGGCGTCGCTGGCCGACCTCCCCGAGGACGTCAGGGCGGGCGCGCACCTCGCGTTCACCACGCACTCCATCCCGACCTCCGCCGCCGACACCTCGGGACCGGTGGAGACACACGGCGACGGCGGCTCGTACGTCGCAGAGCACCTGGACGTCGCCCGGCTGATCGTCGAGGCCGTGCGCGAGGAGACCGGCGTCGACCACCCGTGGCAGCTCGTCTACCAGTCACGCAGCGGCGCACCGCACATCCCGTGGCTGGAGCCCGACATCTGCGACCACCTGGAGGCACTCCACGGCGCGGGTGTCCCGGCGGTCGTCATGGCCCCCATCGGCTTCGTCTCGGACCACATGGAGGTGCTGTACGACCTCGACACGGAGGCCACCGCGAAGGCCGCCGAGCTCGGACTCCCGGTGCGCCGCTCCGCGACGGTGGGTGCGGACCCCCGGTTCGCCGCGGCCGTGCGTGAGCTCCTCCTGGAGCGTGCCGCCGCCGAACAGGACCGCCCGGTCGCGCCGTGCGCCCTGGGCGCGCTCGGCGAGCGCGTCGGCCTGTCGGGGATCGTCGTCACGCCGTCGCAGTTCCACCTCGCGG
>Ga0196960_10000550_pt1 | contig 12480 bp, 8 predicted proteins | sample S3v_5metaG_FD_183187 | JGI IMG/M metagenome (GOLD analysis project Ga0196960, IMG submission 183187) | Soil microbial communities from Anza Borrego desert, Southern California, United States - S3+v_5 | ecosystem: Environmental > Terrestrial > Soil > Desert | place: USA: California | collected... | reverse complement strand
CGGGCGACGACTCGGGCACGGGCAACGACTCGGGGAACGCAGACGGCGCTGAGGGCGTCGGAGACACGGACGAGCCCACCGAGGACACCGGCGACACGGCGGACCTCTCCGGGGACGGCACCGCCGACGACCACGGCACCGACGCGCGCGGGCTGGACAATGCCACGGAGCACGCCGACGAGCACGCCACGGATGCACTCGAGGCCGCGAGGACGCGGCAGCAGGCCCACGACACGGAGAAGGCCGCCCGCGACGCCGCGAAGGCCCAGGAACAGGCCGCCCGCGACGCCGCGAAGGCCCAGGAGAAGGCCGCCGAGGAGGCTGCGAAGGCTGCACGCGAGGCGGCCGAGGAGGCCGCGGAGCAGGAGCGCGAGTCCCAGGAAGAGGAACGTGAGGCCGCCGAGGAGGCCGCCGAGCAGGCCCGCGAGGATGCCGAGAAGGCCGACGACGAGCGCTGACCGCTTCCCGCCGTCCCCGGCCGGGTCCCGTTCCGGGGCCCGGCCGTTCGTCGTCCGGTCAGGCAGGCGCCCAGGCCAGCCCGGTCGCCTGGTCGGCCGTCGGGACGCGGGTCGGAATGCCCCCGGCCCGGCGGACCGCGTCCGCGAAGACCACCGCGTCGATGACCGCGTTGCAGCCCGGGTCGTTGTTGAAGTAGACGAGCACGTCGCCGTCGCCGTACGTCGCCGCGATCCGCTCGGCCCACAGCTGCAGCGTCTGCGGCCGGTAGCCCCACCCCTCGAACCCGTGGTGGAAGCGCAGGTAGCCCCAGTCGGTCGTGCGCCACAGCGGCGCCACCGGCTGCTCGTCCCGGTCCGCCCAGCACAGGGCGGCGCCGTAGCGCTCGAGCAGTGCCCTGGTCTCGTCGGTCCACCACGACTCGTGCCGCGGCTCGACGGCCACCCGCGTGCCGGCGGGGAACTGGGCGAGGCACTCCCGCAGCAGCTCGGGGTCGGCCTTCAGCGTCGGCGGGAGCTGCAGCAGGATCGTGTCGAGCTTGGCGCCGAGGCCCGCCGCCCGCTCCATGAGCCGGCCGACCGGCTCCTGCGGCTCGCGCAGCCGCTTGATGTGGGTGAGGAACCGGCTGGCCTTGACCGCCCACCGGAAGTCCGGCGGGGTGCGTTCCCGCCACTTCCCGAACGTCTCCAGCTCGGGCAGTCGGTAGAACGCGTTGTTGCTCTCGACCGTGGCGAAGTGCTGCACGTAGTGCTCCAGCCACAGCCGCTGCGGCAGCTTCTGCGGGTAGAAGGCGCCGCGCCAGTCGCGGTACTGCCATCCCGAGGTCCCGATGATCACGGCCACGGGAGCCGCCTACCCCGCCCGGTCCCGGCCGACGCACCCCCAGGAGGCCACCGCACCCGCACGGAGCCGGCGCCGCGAACGCCAACAGGGGCGGCCCCGCCGAAGCGGGACCGCCCCCTCAGGACGTGCTGGAAAGGCTACGTCGCAGGGGCCCGCGGCGCGCGGAGCGCGTCGTGGGGGGCGACGTGGTCCTTCTAGAAGTCCATGCCGCCCATGCCGCCGTCGCCGCCGCCGGCCATGGCCGGAGCGTTCTTCTCCGGCTTGTCGGCGATGACGGCCTCGGTGGTGAGGAAGAGCGCCGCGATGGAGGCGGCGTTCTGCAGCGCGGAGCGGGTCACCTTGGCGGGGTCGATGATCCCGCTGGCGACGAGGTCCACGTACTCGCCGGTGGCGGCGTTGAGGCCCCAGCCGGTCTCCGAGTTGCGCACCTTCTCCGCGACGACGCCACCCTCGAGGCCGGCGTTGATCGCGATCTGCTTCAGCGGCGCCTCGAGCGCGACGCGCACGATGTTGGCACCGGTGGCCTCGTCACCCTCGAGCTCGAGCTTGTCGAACGCGACGGCCGTGGCCTGCGCGAGAGCGACGCCACCACCGGCGACGATGCCCTCCTCGACGGCGGCCTTGGCGTTGCGCACCGCGTCCTCGATGCGGTGCTTGCGCTCCTTGAGCTCGACCTCGGTCGCGGCGCCGGCCTTGATGACGGCGACGCCACCGGCCAGCTTGGCCAGGCGCTCCTGCAGCTTCTCGCGGTCGTAGTCGGAGTCCGACCGCTCGATCTCGCTGCGGATCTGGTTGACCCGACCGGCGATCTGGTCGGTGTCACCGGCACCCTCGACGATCGTCGTCTCGTCCTTGGTGACGACGACCTTCCGGGCGCGGCCCAGCAGGGAGATGTCGGCGGTGTCGAGCTTGAGGCCGACCTCCTCGCTGATGACCTGACCGCCGGTGAGGATGGCGATGTCACCCAGCATGGCCTTGCGGCGGTCACCGAAGCCCGGGGCCTTGACGGCGACGGACTTGAAGGTGCCACGGATCTTGTTCACGACCAGGGTCGCGAGGGCCTCGCCCTCGACGTCCTCGGCGATGATGGCCAGCGACTTGCCGCCCTGCATGACCTTCTCCAGCAGCGGGAGCAGGTCCTTGACCGAGCTGATCTTGGAGTTGACGACGAGCACGTACGGGTCGTCGAGGACGGCCTCCATGCGCTCGGCGTCGGTGACGAAGTAGGGCGAGATGTAGCCCTTGTCGAAGCGCATGCCCTCGGTGAGCTCGAGCTCCAGGCCGAAGGTGTTGCTCTCCTCGACGGTGATGACGCCTTCCTTGCCGACCTTGTCCATCGCCTCGGCGATGAGCTCACCGATGGCGGGGTCGGCGGCGGAGATCGACGCGGTGGCGGCGATCTGCTCCTTGGTCTCGACGTCCTTGGCCGTGGAGAGGAGGTACTCGGTGACCGCGGCGACGGCCTTCTCGATGCCCTTCTTCAGGGCCATCGGGTTGGCGCCGGCGGCGACGTTGCGCAGCCCCTCGCGGACGAGGGCCTGGGCGAGCACGGTGGCGGTGGTGGTGCCGTCACCCGCGACGTCGTCGGTCTTCTTCGCGACCTCCTTGACCAGCTCTGCCCCGATCTTCTCCCACGGGTCCTCGAGCTCGATCTCCTTGGCGATGCTCACGCCGTCGTTGGTGATCGTGGGCGCGCCCCACTTCTTCTCCAGGACGACGTTCCGGCCCTTGGGGCCGAGGGTCACCTTGACGGCGTCGGCGAGGGTGTTCATGCCCCGCTCGAGGCCGCGGCGAGCCTCTTCCTCGAAGGCGATCATCTTGGCCATGTGGTGATGTCCTCCATGCATTGATCGCTGCACGGCCGGGTTGGTGCCCGCGACGGACGACCCCGGCGAAGTGGACGCTCCTTCGGCCCACCGACCGGTGCCTCACCGTTCCGACCTGATTGGCACTCGGGTGTCCCGAGTGCCAGAAACGAGTCTGGCACTCGACCCTGCCGAGTGCAAGGACGGCACCCCCTCGAACGCGCGGAGGCCCGGCCCCCGAGCGGGGACCGGGCCTCGGTGCGCGGAGACGCGGTGTCGTCCGGGGACGACGGAATCGCCGTCAGGCTGCGGTGACGCCATCCGCCTGGGGCCCCTTGGCGCCCTGGACGACCTCGAAGCTGACCCGCTGCCCCTCTTCGAGGCTCTTGTACCCGTCCATCTGGATGGCCGAGTAGTGGACGAAGACGTCCTGCCCGCCGTCGACGGCGATGAAGCCGAAGCCCTTCTCGGCGTTGAACCACTTCACGGTGCCCTGTGCCACGTGTGCTCCCACGTTCGTGCGTGCGGCCACCCCATCGCTGTGATGAGGCAGGGTCTCGCTCTTCCGCCCGCCGGACACGAACGTGGAACTCGAACCGCGCGAGACGGTACAACACGAAAGCCCTGGTGGAGGTACATCTGTGCAGGATCGATACCGGCCCCGTCCAGGGCACCGCCCCGAGCTCGCGAGGTGGGAGGGATGGGACCCCTCTCAGCCGATCAGGCCGGCCGCCCGGGCCGACTTCAGCGACGGCTCCACCCGGTGGGTCGGGCCCACGACCGGCTCCAGCGGGTCGAGGGTCTTCAGGCCCTCACCGGTGTTGAGGACGACGGTCTCCTTCGACGGGTCCAGCCGACCGTTCCCGACGAGCTGGCGGAGGACGGCCACGGTGACCCCGCCCGCGGTCTCGGCGAAGACGCCGGTGGTGCGGGCGAGGTCGCGGATGCCCTGGACGATCTCGTCGTCGCCGACCCGGCCGACCGCTCCCCCGGTGCGCCGGATCGCGTCGAGCGCGTAGGGACCATCGGCGGGGTTGCCGATGTTGAGCGACTTCGCGATGCCGGTGGGCTTGACCGGCTTGACGACGTCCCAGCCGTTGTCGAAGGCGGTGGCGATGGGATCGCAACCGGCGGACTGGGCACCGAAGATCGTCCACTCGGTCGCCTCGACGATGCCGGCGGCGGTGAGCTCGCGGAACGCCTTGTCCACCTTGGTCAGCAGCGAGCCCGAGGCCATGGGGATGACCACCTGGGCCGGGATCCGCCAGCCCAGTTGCTCGGCGATCTCGTAGCCCATCGTCTTGGAGCCCTCGGCGTAGTACGGCCGGACGTTCTGGTTGACGAAGGCGGTGTCCTCGAACTCGTCGGTCTCGGCGAGCTCGCTGGTCAGCCGGTTGACGTCGTCGTAGGAGCCGTCGACGGCGACGAGGGTCTGCCCGTAGACCGCCGACTGCACGACCTTGCCGGGCTCGAGGTCCGACGGGATGAACACGTACGAGGGCAGGCCCACCCGCGCGGCGTGGGCGGCGACCGAGTTGGCCAGGTTGCCGGTCGAGGCGGCGGCGATCTTCGTGTAACCGAGGCCCTTGGCAGCGGTGGCGGCGAGGCTCACCACGCGGTCCTTGAAGGAGTGCGTGGGGTTGGCCGAGTCGTCCTTGACCCACAGCCCGCCGGTCAGGCCCAGCTCCTCGGCCAGCCGGTCGGCCCGCACCAGCGGCGTCATGCCCGGGTCGAGGGAGACCCGGGCGGCCGGGTCCTGGCCCACCGGCAGCAGCGCGACGTAGCGCCAGATGTTCTGCGGGCCCGCCTCGATCTGCTCGCGGGTGACGGCCTTCATCACCTCGGGGTCGTAGTCGACCTCCAGCGGGCCGAAGCACTCGGCACAGGCGTGCTCGGCGATGAGGCCGAACGTGGCGCCGCAGTTGCGGCACACCAACCCGCGGGCGGGACAGGGAGGGATCGGGCCACCGGCGGACGAGTCGGCCTGGAGGGAACCCGGAGCGGTCAGAGTCATGCGACGACTACCTCCTCATCTTCCCCGCGTCGGGCCGTCGAGCCGCGCGGGACGGAATTGGCACCTACCGCTGCGCTGACGCGTCAGACGGCGGTTGCCGGGGCTTCATCGGGCCGTGTCCCTCTGCCCCTCTGGATGAGTGAACGCCGTGAATGCTACCCAGTGCCCGAGCGCCTGACGCCGACGGCCAGGATGGAGGCGTGGCTGCGCGCGTCGTCTACACCGACCTGGACGGCACGATGGTCGGGCCCCGCGGCTCGTTCTGGCACACCGCGGGACGAGAGCTGACCGACGGCCCGGCCGGGGCGCTGCTGGACCTGCACCGCGCCGGCGTCGCCCTCGTGCTGGTCAGCGGGCGGACCTACGAGCAGGTGGTGGAGGCCGCGCGGATCTTCGCCGCCGACGGCGCCATCGCCGAGCTCGGCGCCACGATCGGCTGGGGTTTCGGGCAGAGCACCCACCGGCTGCGCGGTGCGCTGCCCGTCGAGTACGGCGCCCGGACGCCGATGGCGGTGATGGCCGAGCTCGGGGTCGTCGACGAGCTGATCGCCGCGCACGCCGGCCGGCTGGAGTGGCATGCGCCGTGGCACGCCACCCACGAGACCGACGCGCTGCTGCGCGGCCGCGTCGACCCGCTCTCGGTGGACGCCTGGCTCGCCGAGCGGGGAGCGGGCTGGCTGACGCTCAAGGACAACGGCGCGATCCCGCCGGCGTCGTGGATGGGGCTGGACCTCGACACCGCCCCGCCGCGGGTCTACCACCTCATGCCGCGCGGCATCTCCAAGGGTGCGGCCATCGCCTGGGACCTGGAACGCCGTGGTCTCGCACCCGGCGACGCGGTGGCGATCGGCGACAGCCTCAGCGACCTCGACATGGCTCCGGCGGTGGGCCGGCTGTGGATCACGGCGAACGGGGCGGCCGTGGACGGGATGACCGAGGCCCTGGCCGCCGTGCCGAACGCCGTCGCCACCGACGGGGCCATGGGCGAGGGCTGGGCGCAGGCGGTGCGCGCCAGCCTCTGACCCGACGCCGCCGGGCGAGCACCACCGCGGGCTGCCGTCGTCGTCTTGCCCCGTCCCCCGGTCGGATGAATACTCCCGCCTGACATCGATCGGCGATGCGGAGCATCCACACGGGTCGCGGCCATCGAGCCCGGGCCTGGTGACCGCGGTCGGCGAGGACGTCGCGGAGTCGACCTCTCCGGGGAGACCCCCGAGGGTCACCGGACCAGCGATCAACGGCGATCGGAGCAGAAGTTGAGCGACAGGACCGACGGAGCGATCAACCGCAGGCGGGTACTCGCCGGACTGGCCGGAGCGGGCGTCGTCGCGCTCGGTGCGGCCGCCGTGCCCGCGAGCGCGGCGCCGAGCACCGCAGCGCCGGGCGCAGGAAGGCCGGCTGCACCTCCGGCGGGCGCCGGTAAGCCGGGCCGGCGGGAGACGCTGGTCCCCGCGCAGACGTCCTGGGAACTGCCGCCCCCGATGACCGGGGGCCCGACGACGGTCCGCGTCCGGGACGCGGACCTGGAGGTGTGGGACACCCGCGGCAAGGGTTCAGCGATCGTGCTGCAGCACCCGCACAGCGGGCACGGCGGCGTCTGGGGCTACCAGCAGGCGGCGTTCGCCAAGGCGGGCCACCGGGTCATCAGCTACTCCCGGCGGGGCTACGGGGGGTCCACGGGGTTCACCACGGCCGCGGGGACGGACCTCCGGGACCTCGAGGCGCTGATGGACCTGCTGGGGGTCGGTCAGTTCCACCTGGTCGGCATCGCCGCGGGCGCCAACGTGGTGCTCGACGCCGCGCTGCGCCTCCCGGAGAGGGTGCTGACCGCCATGCCGGGCTGCAGCATCTTCGGCATCGCGGAGGATTCGTGGAACGCGGTCAACGCGAGGATGACCGGCGGGGGGTTCAGGACGGTCACCGACCCCGCCACCGGCACGATCACGCGGACGGGCCTGGACCCCGAGTTCCAGGAGCTGGGGCCCTCCTACCGGGCCGCGGCACCGGCAGAGGTGCTGAGCGCGTGGCACCAGAACGAGGCCCAGCCGAACCCGCCCACCCCGCTGCCGGGTACGGAGCAGCCGCTCAGGTGGGCGGACCTCGAGAAGATCACGACGCCCACGATGCTGTTCACCGGCGACGCCGACATGTACCTCCCGCCGAGCCGGCTGCGCGAGGTCGCGAGCCACATGCCGTCCGCTCGGATGACCCTCTTCGCCGAGGTGGGGCACAGCCCGCACTGGGAGGCCTACCGCCCGTTCAACGACATGGTCCTGTCGTTCGCCCACGAGCACCGGCCCCGGTAGAACGGGCGCTGACGCCCGGTCAGGGGCGTCGAGCTCGTGCTCGACGCCCCTGGCCGGCCCGCTCAGCTGGTGACGTCGCGACGGGCGAAGTGGCGGAAGCCCAGCGCGGTGAACACGGCGACGTACACCAGCGACTGGATCACGCCCCGGAACAGGTCCCCTGAGTCGACCGGCGTCTGCAGCAGATCGGTCCAGGCGAACTCCTCCGCCGTGGGGAACCAGTCGCGGATGGAGCCGAGCTGCTCGACCTGGTCGAGGATCGCGAAGACGACCATCGTGAAGACCGCGCCACCGACGGCCGCCAGCGGCGCGTCGGTGATCGTGGAGAACCAGAAGGCGAGCGCGCCGACCACGAGCAGGTGGACGGCGAGGTAGCCGAGCATCCCGGCCAGCCGCAGCATCCCGTCACCCTGCTCGATGGTGACCCCGATCGGCGTCCGGATGTCGTCGAAGCCGAACGCGATGCCGCCGGCGACCACCGCCACCGTGGCCAGCGTCAGCAGCGCGGCCACCGACTGCACCAGCGCGGCGAGCCACTTCTGCCGGAGCAGCCGCATCCGGGGCACCGGCGTGGCCAGCGCGTAGCGGAGCGAGCCCCACTGCGCCTCGACGGCGACGGTGTCACCGAAGAAGAGCGCGTACACCACCACGAGGAAGAAGCCGGTGGTGGCGAAGAGCACGAACAGCGTGAAGTTCAGCCCGCTGGCGGTGGCGACGTCGACCAGGTTGATCTGGTTGCTCTCCGCCGCCTCCTCGCTCCCACCCAGCTGCAGCGCCCCGATCAGGACCAGCGGCAGCGCGGCCATGAGCACGAAGACGCCCAGGGTGCGCCGGCGCTTGAACTGCCGGCGCAGCTCCACGGACAGCCGGAGGGTCCTCTCCGGCCGGTACCCGGCAACTGCACCGGTCGGCTGCACGTGCTCCCCTGTGACGGTCATGCCTCTCCCACCAGCGCCAGGAAGGCGTCCTCGAGCCGTCGCCGCGGCGTGAACTGGTCGACGGCGATGCCGGCGTCCACCAGCGCCTGCAGCACGTCGGCCCGGCGGGCGCCGTCGAGCTCGGCGACCAGGCCGTCGTCGGTCCGGCCGGCGGTGACCCCCGGCAGGCCGGCGAGGACGGCGACGGCCCGGTCGGTGTCGGCGTCGTCGGCCAGGCCGACCAGGACCGAGCCGCCGCTGCCGACGATCTCCTCCACCGTGCCCTGCGCGATCTTCTGCCCCTTGGCCATGACCACCACGTGGCTGCACGTCTGCTCGATCTCGCTGAGCAGGTGGCTGGAGACGATGACGGTGCGCCCGGTGGCGGCGTAGTCGCGCAGCACCTCCCGCATCGCGTGGATCTGCGGCGGGTCCAGGCCGTTGGTCGGCTCGTCGAGCACCAGGAGGTCGGGCAGGCCCAGCATGGCCTGGGCGATGGCGACCCGCTGGCGCATGCCCTGGCTGTAGCGGCGGACCGGCCGGTCGATGGCCGAGCCGAGCCCGGCGACGGCGATCGCCTCGTCCATGTGCGCGTCCTCGGCCGGACGGCCCGTGGCGGCCCAGTACAACGTCAGGTTGTCCCGTCCGGACAGGTGCGGCTGCAGGCCGGTGCCCTCGACGAAGGAGCCCAGCCGCGACAGCACCGGAGCGCCCGGGGCGGCGGCGTGACCGAAGATGCTGATCGTCCCCGCCGTGGGCTTGATCAGGCCCATGAGCATGCGCAGCGACGTCGTCTTGCCTGCGCCGTTGGGTCCGAGCAGGCCGAGCACCTGACCTCGGCGGACCTCGAAGGAGAGGTCGCGGACGGCGACGAACCCGTCCTTGTACGCCTTGGTCACCCCCTCGAAGCGCAGCGGGACGTCCTCACCGTCCGGCTGGGCGGTGGAGATCTGGCGGCGCCGGCGGGCTCCCCACCACCGTGCGGCGAGCCAGCCGAGCAGGCCGAGCCCGGCCACGGCCGCCAGCAGGATCCACCAGCGCAGGGAGCCGCCGGTGTTCTCCGTCCGGCCGCCGACCTCGGGCACCGCCAGGGCGGTCGTGCCCACCGCCGTGCCGTTCGCCGTCTCCGCCGGGGCGAGCCCGACGGAGTAGGCCTCCGCCCCGGTGGGCAGCGCGTAGGCCTGGTCGGTCGAGGAGACGAGCACGCGCATGGTGTGCCCGGCCTCGAACCGGTGCACGATCCCGGGCAGCGTGACGCTGACCCGCGTCGGAGCCGCCGGATCGGAGGAGATGCCGGTGAGCCGGAGGGGCGCGACCTGGCTTCCCGGCAGCGTCAGCGCGCCCTCCGGCCCGACGTCGTACAGCTTGGCGAACAGCGTCGCCGAGCCGCCGGGGGCGGCGACCACCAGGTCGACGGTGGACGCGCCGATCACCTCGACCGGCGCGTCGAGGGGGGCGCTGTCGAAGGCTGCGTACTGGCCCGGGATCTCCAGCGTGGCTCCGCCGAGCGCGGAGGTCAGGTCCCCGAGGCCGGGCACGGTCGTGAGGGCGGCGGGGGTGCCGCCCGCGGGGGTGACCACCGGCTGCACCGGGCCCTCGACCTGGATCATCCGGCGGGTCGCCGGCTCGGTGCCGTCCAGGCCGGGATAGCTCCCGGCCACGACGGTCTGGGTGCCCCCCTGCACGCTGCCCGGGCTCGCCGCGATGCCGGTGGGCGCGGGGTACTCGAAGCCGGTTCCCGGGTCCTCTCCCTGCTCGCGCAGGTGCCAGTCGAACCAGCCGGCCACCTGCTCGCGCAGGGCCTCCGCCTGGTCCGCGGACGCCGAGGTGTCGTGACCCCCGGCGTACCAGACCACCTTGACCGGGGTGCCGTTCGCGGCGATCCCGTTGGCGTTGGCGTCGGCCTGGCCGAGACCGAACAGCGAGTCCTGGGTGCCCTGGATCAGCAGCGTCGGCGCGTCGATGCGGTCGAGCACCGCCGCGGGGCTGCTGCGGTCGAGGACCGCGGCCACCTCGGGCGTGAGCGTGCCCGAGGCTGCCGCCGTCTGGTACGCCGCGCAGATGTCGGCGCGGAACCGGCCGCAGGTCAGCAACTGCTCGACCGCCTCCGGGTCCTGCGCCGCCTGGTCGAGGAGCTCGGGCGGGATGTCCCCCGAGGCCCCGGGCGCGGCTGTGGCACCGCCCTCGTCGGCGGCCGGGGCGCCCGGAGCGCCCAGCGCCCCTGCCGAGGCGGAGCCGATGCCGAAGAACAGGCCCGCCCACGACCGCTTGAGGACGCCGGTGCCGGCCGCCTGCGGGGTGGCCGCGGGGGTGTCGGCGTCGGTCGTGCCGGTCTGGGAGGGGAAGAGCGCGGTGGTGAGGGAGTTCCAGGTGATCTGCGGGGCGATGGCGTCGACGCGGTCGTCGTAGGCGGCCCCCAGCAGGGCGAGTGCGCCGCCGTAGGAGCCGCCGGCGACACCCACGCGCGGATCACCGTCGCCGTCGAGCTGGACGTCGTCCCGTTCGGCCAGCACGTCGAGCAGGGTGGACAGGTCCGCGATCTCGTACCGCGGATCGTTGAGGCCGATCTGGCCGGTGCTCTCGCCGAAGCCCCGGGCGGAGTAGGTCATCACGACGTAGCCGCGCTCGGCCAGCGCGGTGGCCTCGGCCGCGACCGAGCGCTTGCTGCCCCCGAACCCGTGCGCGAGGACCACGGCGGGAGCAGGCTCGTCCGTGCCCGGCAGGTACAGCGTGGTGTCGAGCTCGACGGCGTCCTCGCCCGCCCCGGAGGCGATCCGGGCATCCTCGGTACCGATGTCGGCCGCGGCGGCCGGCGGCGCCAGCGCCAGGAGAGCCGACGACAGGGCGGTGGCGAGCAGGGCGGCGATCGGGACACGTGCGCCCGCTCGCGCAGGCCCGCGGAGGGAGCGCACGAAGCTGCCAACGACCGGGTAGCGGTGGGCGTTCCGCGTCGTCCCGGCTACTGGGATCAAGGCTGCCAGTCGCCCGTGGCCACGATGACCAGACCTGGCGCGGCGACGCCGGGTACGTCGAAGAAGCGCACCGCGAGGCCGGTGATGTCCGGGAACTGCTCGACCAGCTGCTCGGCGGCCTGCCGCTGCTGCTCGTCCCCGTCGGTGTAGAAGACCGTGGTGGTGGCGACGTCGGTGCCCGGGTAGGGGCCGGTCGCCGCGGACTCCCAGCCGCCGGCGACGACGGCGGCCGAGATGCGCCCGGCGAGGCCGGTGACGCCGGTGGCGTTGAGCACCGTCACGGGCGCCCGGACCGTCGCGGTCGTCTCGGGCGCGAGGGTGATCGGCTCGTTGGCCAGCGGCGGGAGCTCCGCGGTGACCGGAGGAGCCACGGGGGCGGCCGTCTCGGGGGTCGCCGTCTGCGCGACCGGCTCGATGGGCGCGGGCTTGGTGACGGTGTAGACCCCGAGCACGGCCAGCGCGACGACGACCATGGCGACCAGGCTCTTCAGCACCATCCCGGACCTGTGCTCGTCCTCGTCGAGGACGACGTCGGGCTCACCATTGCGCCTGGCGGCCTTGCGGCGCACCGAGTCGGCGGCCTGACGCTCGGCTCGGTAGGCGGCGCGGCCGGCCCTGACCGAGCCGGTGTCGGAATCGCTGAGGGCCGGACGGTCCTCGTCCTCGTCCACGCCCACGACCATGTCCACGTCCGCCTCGACGTCCGGGTCGCCGAGGCGGTCGGCGTCCCGTCGGGATCCGACGCGGCGCTCGGGGATGGCGGTGGTACCCGGCGCGACCAGCGCCTGCGGGCGGCCCCGGTCGGCATCGGCATCGAAGTCCGCGACGGCGACGGCGACGCAGTCGGCATCGGCATCGGCCCGTGACGGCTTGGTCCAGTCGCCGTAGGAGGACGCGGGTGCTCCCGCCGGCGTCGTCCGGCGGGGGACGCGCGGCACCAGCGGAGCCGGGCGGGCGCTACGGAGGGAGCCGGGACCTGTGGTGACGAGGAGCTCGTCGTCGGCCCGGGCGCCCGTCGGGGCCAGGCCGGCGGACACGGCCGCGGGGACGTCGACATGCCGCGCGTGCACGGGGCGATCGACCCTCTGCTCGGGAACCAGGACCGGCCGGCCCGGCGAGGACGCCCGTGATCCGGGCGGAGCGGCCGGGCGGGCGCTGGCCGGGACC
>Ga0196960_10000549_pt1 | contig 12489 bp, 11 predicted proteins | sample S3v_5metaG_FD_183187 | JGI IMG/M metagenome (GOLD analysis project Ga0196960, IMG submission 183187) | Soil microbial communities from Anza Borrego desert, Southern California, United States - S3+v_5 | ecosystem: Environmental > Terrestrial > Soil > Desert | place: USA: California | collected... | reverse complement strand
CAACCGCGTCCGGCGTGACACGCTGGCCGGGTGAGCCGGGTGAGCAACCGCCCGCCGTCGGAGGACACGCTCCGGCGGTTGGAGCGCGCGTCCGGGTCGTTGGCCACGCAGGCCGTCGCCCGGATGGACGACGACCTGCCCTGGTTCCGCGCCATGCCCGCCGACCAGCGCTCCTGGGTGACGCTCGTGGCGCAGGCAGGCATCGCCTCACTGGTGGAGTGGTGCCGCAGTCCCGGGCGGCCGCCACGGCTGACCGGCGAGGTCTTCGGCGCCGCCCCCCGCGAGCTGGTGCGGGCGGTCGCGCTCAAGCAGACCGTGGACCTGGTCAAGGTCACCGTCGAGCTGGTGGAGGAGCGGGTCGCCTCCGTCGCCGAGCCCGGCGACGAGGACGCGCTGCGCCTGGCGGTCCTCCAGTTCAGCCGCGAGGTCGCCTTCGCCACCGCGCACGTCTACGCCAGCTTCGCCGAGAACCGCGGTGCGTGGGACGCCCGGCTGGAGGCGCTCGCCGTCGACGCCCTCGTGCGCGGAGAGCGGTCCGACGAGCTGTCCGGCCGCGCCGCGGCCCTCGGGTGGGCGGCGACCACCCCGGCGATCGTGGTGGTCGGCGCCGCGCCGACCGGTGTCGAGGACCCGCACGCCGCGGTGCGCCGGGCAGCGCGCGCGCTGCAGTGCGACGTGCTCGTCGGGGTGCACGCCGAACAGCTGGTGGTCGTCCTCGGCAGCGCCGGCGAGCTGGAGACGGCCGCCGAGCGGATCAGCGACGAGTTCGGCGAGGGTCCGGTGGTGACCGGTCCGGTGGTCGACGGCCTGTCCCGGGCGGGGGTCTCCGCCGCATCCGCGCTCGCCGGCCTGCGTGCCGCCCGCGCGTGGCCGGACGCCCCGCGTCCCGTCGCCTCCGACGCGCTGCTCGCCGAGCGGGCGCTGGACGGCGATCCGCTCGCCCGCGCGGCGCTGCAGGAGGAGGTGGCCGCACCGCTGCGCAGGGCGGGAGGAGGCGTTCTGGAGACGGTGCGGGCGGTGCTGGCCAGCGGCGGCAACCTGGAGGCGAGCGCGCGGGCGATCTTCGTCCATCCGAACACCGTGCGGTACCGGCTCAAGCGGGCTGCCGAGCTCACCGGGCTGTCCGCCACCGATCCACGGGGCAGCTGGACCCTCCAGGTCGCCCTCGCCCTCGCCGCGCTGGACACGGACCGGTCGCTCTGGCACTGACCTCCGCACCAGACGTGCAGATCCCACGAGTTCCGAACCCGTCCGCCGCCCCGGGACCCCGGCCGTGTTGGAGGATTCCTACAAAGTTCACCGGCGGGCTTTCGTAGGTGAGATCACCGCGCCGATCGCCGATGACTGGCACGGTGGACAAGTGCTTGCCGTCCTCGCCCCGGGTCAGGGTGCGCAGAAACCCGGGATGCTGACCGACTGGCTCGATCTTCCCGGTGCCGAACCGTTCTTCCGCTGGGCCGGAGCCATCGCCGGCGCGGACCTGCTCACCCTGGGCACCACCGGCGACGCCGAGGCGATCAAGGACACCGCCGTCACCCAGCCGCTCGTGGTGGCCATGAGCCTCTTCGTCGCCCGCGAGCTGGGCGGGCTCCCGCGCCCGGTCGCGCACTCCCCCCACGCCGGCCGCGACGTCGTCATCACCGGGCACAGCGTCGGCGAGCTGACCGCCGCGGCCCTGGCCGGGGTCCTCTCCGTCGAGGCCGCGATCGCCCTCACGGCCGTGCGCGGGCGCGCCATGGCCGCCGCGTGCGCCCGCACGCCGACCGGGATGTCCGCCGTCGTCGGCGGCGACCCCGGCGAGGTGCTGGCCGCGATCGAGCGGCACGGCCTCACCCCCGCGAACATGAACGGTGCGGGGCAGATCGTCGCCGCCGGGCCCGTCGACGACCTGGCCGCGCTCCAGGCCGCCCCCCCGGCCAAGGCGCGCGTCATGCCCCTGCCGGTGGCCGGCGCGTTCCACACGTCGTTCATGGCCCCGGCCCGCGAGGAGCTGGAGGGTCTGGTGGGCGGGTTGCGCCCGGCCGACCCCAGCCGGCTGCTGCTGTCCAATGCCGACGGCGCCGCCGTCGACTCGGGGCCCGAGGTCGTCGGCCGCCTGGTCAGCCAGGTGACCAGCCCCGTCCGCTTCGACTCCTGCCTCGCGACCATGCGCGAGCTCGGGGTCACCGCCGTTCTCGAGCTGCCCCCGGCCGGCGCGCTGGCCGGTCTGGCCAAGCGCGAGTGGAAGGGCGCCGGCATCGACGTCCTCGCGATCAGCGGCCCGGCCGACCTCGACCGCGCCCGCGAGCTCATCGCCACCGAGCGCGGCCGCACCGAGCCCGAGCACCTGCCCGACTGGCGCATGGTCGTGGCTCCGGCGCGCGGCACCGTCAGCCCCGCGGAGATCGCCGAGGGCACCCGGCTGCCCGCCGGCACGCCGCTCGGCCGCATCCGCGGCCGGCGGGAAGCGATCAACGTGTCCACCGGTTACGACGGCGTGCTGGCCGAGTGGCTCGTCCACGACGGCGACCTCGTCGACGCCGGCGATCCGATCGCCCGGCTCTACCCGGAGGTGGACGCGTGACCGCCATCACACTGGCCCAGGGCGCACCCGGGGCCCGGATCCTGGGCATCGGCGGCTACCGGCCGCGCCGCCGGGTGACCAACGACGAGCTCGCCCAGACCATGGACACCAACGACGAGTGGATCCAGACCCGGGTGGGCATCGCCGAGCGCCGCTGGGCCTCCGACGACGAGACCCTGGTCGAGATGGCCGTGGCCGCCGGTGGCAAGGCGATCGCCGCCAGCGGCCTGGCTCCCGACGAGATCGACATGGTCATCGTCGCCAGCGCCAGCCTCCGGGTGCCCATCCCCGGCATCGCCCCGCAGGTCGGCCACCGCCTGGGCATCCCGCGTCCCGGCGCCTTCGACCTCAATGCCGGCTGTGCCGGCTTCTGCTACGCGCTCGGCGTGGTCGACAACGCGATCCGCACGGGAGCGGCGCGCAACGCCCTCGTCGTCGGCGTCGAGCGGCTGACCGACGTCACCGACCTGACCGACCGCGGCACCGCGGTGATCTTCGCCGACGGCGCCGGCGCGGCCGTCGTCGGCGCCGCCGACGAACCGGGCATCGGGCCGGTCGCCTGGGGCAGCGACGGGGACCAGCACACCGCCATCGCGATCCCCGAGGGCCTGCCGCACATGACGATGGCCGGGCAGGCGGTCTACCGCTGGGCGACGACCAAGCTGACCGAGGCCCTGGTCCAGGCCATGGACCAGGCCGGCGTGGGCCCCGACGACATCGACGTGTTCGCGCCGCACCAGGCCAACCTGCGCATCGTCGAGTCCATGGCCAAGCGGCTCCGCCTGCCCGACTCCACGGTCATCGCCCGCGACATCGTGCAGTCCGGGAACACCTCGGCCGCCTCCATCCCGCTGGCCCTGTCCGCGCTCATCGAGTCCGGTCAGGCCAAGTCCGGCGACCTCGCGCTCGTGCTCGGCTACGGCGCCGGGCTGACCTTCGCCGGTCAGGTGCTCCGCCTCCCGTGAGCCCCTCCCGGAGCCTCGTCGCTCCCCCCGTTCCCCGGGACATCTGGTCCCGGACGTCGACGGCTGCCCCGCCCGGGGTCGCCGCCGTCCCATCCGAGAGAGAGGACCCCGCGTTGGCCAGCACCCAGGAGATCCAGGCCGGACTTGCCGAGATCCTGGAGGAGGTGGCCGGGGTGACCCCCGCCGACGCCACTCCGGAGAAGTCCTTCACCGACGACCTCGACGTCGACTCGCTGTCGATGGTCGAGATCGCCACCGCCGTCGAGGACAAGTTCGGCGTCGCCATCCCCGACGACCAGCTGGCCAACATCAAGACGGTCGGCGACGCCATCACCTTCATCGAGAGCAACCAGGGCTGACGCCCTCGGGTTCCGCCGGCCGACCGCCGGCGGAACCCGGCCCACCCGCCTCCTCCGGCCACCCGGCCGACGTCCGCAGCAGTACTCCGCAGCAGTGCAAGGAGATCCCCATGAGCGCGTCCACCTCCGACGTCGTCGTCACCGGCCTGGGTGCCACCACGCCGCTCGGCAACGACGTGGCCAGCACCTGGGAAGCCCTCCTCGCGGGTCGCTCGGGTGTCAAGCGGATCACCGACGAGTGGGCGCAGGAGTTCCCGGCGCAGCTGGTCGCCCGCCTGGCGTCCGACCCGGCCGAGCAGATCGACCGCGTGCGGGCGCGGCGCCTGGACCGCAGCCAGCAGGTGGCGGTCATCGCCGCCGAGCAGGCCTGGGCGGAGTCCGGCGCCGCCGACGCGGGGGTGGACCCCGAGCGGATCGCCGTCGTCTTCGGGACCGGCATCGGCGGGGCGCTCACGCTGCTCGGCCAGGACGACGTCCTGGAGCAGAAGGGCCCCAAGCGGGTCTCCCCCTTCACCATCCCGATGCTCATGCCCAACGGGCCGGCCGCCGCCGTGGGCCTGTCCATCGGCGCGAAGGGCGGCGTCCACGCGCCGGTCAGCGCCTGCGCCTCCGGCGCGGAGGCCATCCGCTGGGGCCTCGATCTGCTGCGCTTCGACCGTGCCGACATCGTCCTCGTCGGTGGCGCCGAGGCCTGCGTGCACCCGCTGCCCATGGCCGGCTTCGCCGCCATGCGGGCCATGTCCACCCGCAACGACGAGCCCGAGCGCGCGTCGCGCCCCTTCGACAAGGGCCGTGACGGCTTCGTGCTCGGCGAGGGCGCCGCGGCGCTCGTCCTGGAGCGGGCCGATTCGGCCGCCGCCCGGGGAGCCCGCGTGCACGCCCGCCTCGCCGGCGCCGGAGCGACCGCCGACGGGTACGACCTGGTGGCACCGCACCCCGAGGGCGAGGGCGCCGGCCGGGCGATCACCGCGGCGCTGCGGGACGCCGGCCTCTCCCCCAGCGACATCGGCCACGTGAACGCCCACGCGACCTCCACTCCCGTGGGTGACACCGCGGAGGCAGCGGCGATCCGCTCCTCACTGGGCGAGCACGTGATGGTCAGCGCCACCAAGAGCCAGACCGGGCACCTGCTCGGCGCCGCTGGTGCGCTGGAGTCGGTGTTCGCCATCCTGGCCCTGCGCGAGCAGATCGTCCCGGCCACGGCCAACCTCGACGACCCGGACGACGACGCCGCGGTCCAGGCGCTGGACATCGTCCGCCAGGAGCCGCGCCGCGCCACGTTCCAGGCCGCCGTGAACGACTCCTTCGGCTTCGGCGGGCACAACATCGCGCTGGTGTTCACCACCGCCTGACGGAGGACCTCACCGCCCCCACCGCTCGCCGGCTCGCGGCGGGCCCCTGCAGTGGGGCCACAACCCTGGAGGTCCTCGTTGACGACGGTTCCGGTCGCGTCGCCCATGACCGCTCCCGACCCGCGGGACCCCGAGGACCGCCTCCAGCGTCTTCTCGACCCCGGCTCCCTGGTGGCGCTGGGCGGCCGGGACACCTCCGGTGTGATGGCCGCCCGCGGCACGGTGTCCGGCAGCCCGGTCATCGCCTTCTGCACCGACGCCACGGTGATGGGCGGGGCGATGGGGGTCGACGGTTGCCGGCACATCGTCGACGCGATCGACACCGCGCTCCGGAAGCGGCTGCCGGTCGTCGGCATCTGGCACTCCGGCGGGGCGCGGCTGGCCGAGGGCGTCACGGCGCTGCACGCCGTCGGGGAGGTGTTCGCCGCGATGGTGCGGGCCTCCGGCCGGATTCCGCAGATCTCGGTGGTGCTCGGCGCGGCCGCCGGTGGCGCGGCCTACGGGCCGGCGCTCACCGACCTGGTGATCATGGGCCCGGCCGGCCGGGTGTTCGTCACCGGCCCGGAGGTGGTCCGCTCCGTCACCGGCGAGATCGTCGACCAGGAGCAGCTGGGCGGCCCCGACACCCACGGCCGCCGCAGCGGCGTGGTGCACGTGGTCACCGACTCCGAGCCCGCGGCACTGGAGACGGCGCGCCTGGCCGTCGACCTGCTGGCCGCGCAGGGCAGTTTCGCCCCGGTCGACGGCGAGCCCGACGTCGACCTCCGGGCGCTGTTCCCCGAGCAGCCGCAGCGGGCCTACGACGTCAAGCCGGTCATCACCTCCGTCCTCGACGGTCCGGGCCTCGAGCTGCACCCCCGGTTCGCGCCCAACGTCGTCACGGTCCTGGGCCGGCTGGCCGGTCGCACGGTGGGCGTGATCGCCAACAACCCGTTGCGGTTGGGTGGGTGCCTGGACTCCGCCTCGGCCGAGAAGGCGGCCCGGTTCGTGCGGATGTGCGACGCCTTCGGGGTTCCGCTCGTGGTGCTCGTCGACGTCCCCGGCTACCTGCCCGGCGTGGGCCAGGAGTGGGACGGCGTCGTGCGCCGCGGGGCGAAGCTGCTGCACGCCTTCGCGGAGGCCGTCGTCCCCCGGGTGACGCTGGTGACCCGCAAGGCCTACGGCGGTGCCTACGTCGCCATGAACTCCCGGTCCCTCGGCGCCACCAAGGTGTTCGCCTGGCCGGGCGCGGAGGTCGCCGTCATGGGCGCGAAGGCTGCCGTCGGGATCCTGCACCGCAGGAAGCTCGCCGCCGCCCCGCCCGGGGAGCGCGAGGCGCTGCACGCCCGACTCGCCGAGGAGCACGAGCGGATCGCCGGCGGCGTGAACCGCGCCCTGCAGATCGGCGTCGTGGACGAGGTCGTGGAGCCCGCGCACACCCGCCGGCGGCTGGTCCGGGCACTGGCAGATGCCCCGCTCGGTCGCGGGGCGCACGGCAACATCCCGCTCTGAGGCAGGACCTCCGGCCCCCAGCGAGGCCCCGCACGGGGTCACTGGCGTACCGCCACCTACGGGAAGGCCGTCCCGGCGCCGCTTCCCCGACGGCGCCCGGACGGCCCGCTCCAGGCTACGTCGCCACCGCCGGAGGCGGAGGCGTCGTGCTCATTCCGTTACCCGCACGACCACGTGCTGTGCGGGTTCGTTCGTCAGACGACCTGGTGCAGCCACGTGACGGGGCTGCCGTCGCCCGCGTAGCGGTAGATCTCGAGGTCGGCGTCCCAGGCCGCGCCGAGGAGCTCGTCGACACCATGCCGGAAGGCCTCGATGGACGTGGCGGTGGCGGCGAGGTGGCGCAGCTGCTGCTCGGTGACGACGAGGTCGCCGTTGGCACTGGTCGGCGCACGGAAGACGCCCTTGCCCGGCACGTACGACATGCGCTCGCCGTCGTTGCCGTGGCTGGCTTCCTCGGTCACCTCGAAGCGCAGCATCGGCCACGCGCGCAGGGCAGCCACCAGCTTGGCGCCGGTACCGGGGGACCCGGTCCACGCCACTTCGGCGCGGTACGAACCGTGCGCCGCAGGCTGCTCAGCCCACGACAGGGAGACCGGCGCGCCGATGACGCGTTCCAGCGCCCACTCGACGTGCTGGCAGAGCGCCTTCGGGCACGCGTGCACGAAGACGACACCCTGGGTTGACCGTCGCTGCACGGGGCACCTCCATCGACTCGATCGGTCTCGTCTTCCCCTACGGACCCATCGATTCGGTGACGCGCCGTGTTCGGCAGCAGCGGAACAGGACTTGCATGACAAGTCTGCATGATCGGTACCCGATCGCGCCAGCCCGGATGCGACCGGCGGGACGAAAGTGGCCGCTGATCTTCGCGGAGCCGTCTTGGCGCTGGTCAACGGGATACCACGGTGCAGGATGTCGAGCCCACCGGTTCTGTGTCCCGGTTCGGCGGACCTGACCGCCCCTGTCGCCGCCCACCAGGCGGGCGCACCTGCCCGCCACGCCGGCCCACGGCACATGTGACTCTCGGTGAGAAACTTGACCGTGCTTCCGGGCCTATGACGCCTCTGACCTGCACCACGACGCTGAGTCCGGCTACGTTGTGTGCGCCCGGCGCCACGTGGCGTCCAGTTGGCGTCTCAGGCGTCCAGCGCACGCACGGCGCTGCCGCCGCCGGTCTTCGCCCGGTACATCGCGATGTCGGCCCGGTGCATGAGCACCTCGACGTCCTCGCCCGGCTCGATCTCCGCCATGCCCACGCTCGCCGTCACGCCGTACCGGCGGCCGGCGTCGGACACCGCCTCGCGCACCCTGTCCACCAGCCGTCCGACCGGGCAGTCGGCGGAGAGGTGGATCAGCACGCCGAACTCGTCCCCGCCGAGGCGGGCCACGGTGTCGGTCTCACGGACCGCGGCCCCGAGTGCGGCGCCCACGGCGGTGAGCAGCGCATCACCGGCGGCGTGGCCCTTGGAGTCGTTGACCGCCTTGAACCGGTCGAGGTCCACGAGGAGGACGACAGCCCGACGGCCCTGGGCGGCGGCCTCCACGGAACGGGACACCCGCTCCATGAACAGCCGGCGGTTGGGGATGCCGGTGAGCGGATCGGTTCCGGCCAGCATCTCCTGGGTGCGGACGAGGAGCATCATGCGCTCGCTGGCGGCCCAGAAGTTGGCCGAGGCCAACGCGCAGACGACGGTGAAGTGGCCCATGACGGTGAGGAAGAAGCCGCCGGTCGTGCTGATCCCCGGCAGTTCGACGAAGACCAGGTAGCCGGCGGTCATCACGGTCCCCACCAGCACCACGCCCAGCGGCGGGAACGCGACGGCGTGGTGTGCGAGGGCCAGGAGCAGCAGTGCGTCCATCGGGCTGGAGGCGCCGCCGTCGAGCCGTGTGCCGACGATCACCACCGCGGCCGTCAGGCAGGTCCACACGTAGAACAGGGTGGGTCCGCGCCAGTCCAGCATCATCGCGCGCAAGGGCAGCAGCAGGATGACCGGTGCCGCCACCACTCCCAGCGCGGTCAGCGCGAGGATCCAGAGGACATTGCCGCCGAGCGGGTCGGTGACGAGCGTGTGGGCCGCCACGGCGATCGCCGACATCTCGTTGACCACGACACCGATGCGGACGTGCCGCACCCAGTAGGCGGCGCGGTCGTCGTCCTCGGCCAGCGTCCGGACCAGACCGACCCGCATCACGGCGCCCAGCGCACGGAGCCGGACGTCGGACGGGGTGGCGCTGCTGGCTCGGCGGTCTGGCAACGGTCGCTCGCTCACACCGGGGCGATCGGTCCCGCGTGCCCCTTCCTTGACGCCGATGTCCCCCGGTCGGGGGAGACGGCGGTTGCCCCGCGCCTCGCGTCGTGCGACCGGGGTCACGAAGACCGCCCCGTCAACCATGCCTGGCCGGAGGATGGCCCGGGTAGGGGCCCGCCTGTGGAACGACACCAGGGGCTGGCCGACGCGCCGCGCGACGAGATCTCCGGCATGGTGCTCGGCGCCTGGGACGCCTTCATCGAGCAGGCGGCCACGCTGGACCTCGACCGCCGGTCCCGGTTGCCCGGCTGGCGGGCGCACGAGATCTGCGTGCACCTGGGCAGCTGGGAGGACCACCAGGCACTGCGCGACCTGATCGCCTCCGCGCGGGCCGGCGGCCCCGGGGAGCCGCCCGACCCCGATGCCGTCAACGCCCGGGTCACGGCCGCCCACCGGTCCGCCTCACGCGAGGAGGTGCTGGCCGCCCTGCGGCGCAACCGGGAGGCGACGGCCCGGTACCTCGCCGAGGAGCCCGTCGAGCTCGACACCGCACCAGCGGTGTCCGTGGTCGGTCGGGTTCCGCTGCTCAGCGTGGTGCAGGGCCAGGCCTACGAGCTCGCCGTCCACTGGCTGGATCTCGTGTCCTGCGGCGCCGAGCCGCCGCCACCGGAGGTCCTCCAGGCCGGGCTCGCGGCGCTCACCGACGTGACCGGCGCGCTCGCGGCCGACACCGGGATCACGGGACGGGTGATGCTGGCGACCCCCGACGGCGGCTGGGCGTTCTCGGCCGACGCCAACGGCTGGCAGGTGCGGCGGGTGCCCGCGGGCATCATCGACGGCCCGGCGGTGGAGGGTGCGGCGGACCTCCTGCTCGAGGCCGCCTCGGGCCGGATCAACCCCGTACCCGCTGCCGCCCGGCGGGCGCTCAAGGTGCACGAGGTGGGGGGACTGCTCCAGCTGGCGCCCATCGTGCAGAAGGTGCCTGGCATCCCCGGCGGCCCGATCCTCCAGCTGGCGGCGCGCACGGTCGGCGGCGCCGGCGGGATCCTCGGCCGGTTCCTCGGCCGCGGCTGACCACCGCTCAGGTCGGAAGCGGCTGCCGCTTCTCCGCGCCCGCCCGCCGGCGGTACCACCAGACGCCGCCGCCGAGCAGCACGACGGCGATGACGACGGCGGGGACCACGGTGAGGGCCGTGGCATGGGCGACCACGAAGCCGGTCGAGGCGCCGATCCCCACCTGGACCAGGGTGCTGGGCACGAGTCCGACGGCGGTGGCGGCGAGGTAGGGGCCCACGCGGACACCGCTGAGGCCGGCGCCGTAGCTCACGACCACGAACGGCATCACCGGAACCAGCCTGCCCAGCAGCACGGAGGTGAACGCCCGTTCGGTGAAGGCGCGGTCGACGCGGTGCAGCCTCGGCCCGGCAAGCCGTTCCACCGTGGGGCGCCCGAGGAAACGGCTCAGACCGAAGGCGACCAGCCCGGCGACCAGGCCACCGGCGATGGACACGGCCAGCCCCGCACCGAAGCCGAGCACCGCTCCGGCCAGCACCGACAGCACCGATCGCGGCACCGGTGCCAGCAGCACGAGGGCGAGCCCGACGATCAGCAGAGCCCAGGCGGTGGCGCCGCCGTCATCGAGCCAGGAGCGCAACCGGTCGGGATCGGGGAGGTCCAGGACGAGAGCCGCGATGATCCCCGCGACGAGCAGAGCGCCGAGAACACCGGCGCGCAGCCCGATGCCCTTCCCCCCGCGCACCCCTCCATCCTGCCTGGCGGCGCGGAGGCCGATCAGCCGCAGCCGCCGCCGAGGGAGATGCCGCGCTGGGACAGCCACGGCACCGGGTTGCTCCGCTCGGCGTACAGCCCGCCGCGGTGGATCTCGAAGTGCAGGTGCGGTCCGGTGGACTGGCCGCGGTTGCCGACCTCGGCGATCCGCTCTCCACCGGCCACGGCCTGGCCGGGCTCGACGAAGAACTGGTTGACGTGGCCGTAGAGGCTGATGGCGCCGTCCGAGTGCTGGACGGCGACGGCGAGGCCGAAACCGCTGGCCGGACCCGCCTGGAGGACGGTGCCGGCTTCCGGTGAGTACACCGGGGTGCCGATCGGGGCGGCGATGTCGATCCCGTAGTGCATGGCCCCCCACCGGCTTCCGTAGCAGGAGGTGACCCGGCCGAGGGTCGGCGGCACCGCGCCGCCGGTGGCCGTCAGCGTGTCGGCCGCCTCCTCGGCGGCCTGGATCTGCGCCCAGGCGGCTTCGGCATCGGCGCGGCCCTGCAGCTCCAGGAGGCGGATCTCGGCGTCGCGGAGCTGGGCGTCCAGCGCCGCCTTCTCCGCCGACAGCGCGTCGAAGTCTCCCTGGGCGGCGGTCAGCTGCGCGTCGGCCGCGGCCTGCGCCTCCTCGGCCGCACGTGCGGCGGCGTCCCGCTCGGCCATGGCGGAGCGGGCCTCCTGGTCGAGCCGGTCCTCACGCGCCTCGTCGAGCTCGAGCTTCTGGAGCACCTCGGCGCGGTCCTCGCCCAGCATGTCGAGGGTGGCCGCCTGCTGGATGAGCTCCCCCGGACCGTCGGCGTGCAGCACCATCTGCATCTCGCTGAAGCTCTCGTCGCCACCCATGTAGGCCTGCCGCCCGATGGCGGAGACGTCGTCCTGGGTGCTGACGACGGCGGCACGGACCTCCGCGAGCTGGGCCGCCGTCTGCTCCGCATGCTGCTGGGCCGTGGCCAGCTGGGCCTGCGCGGCCATGGCGACCCCGCTGGCGGCCTCGGCCTCCACGGTCATGCGCTGCAGGTTCTCCTCGGCACCGCGCACCCGCTCCTGGATGGCGGCCACCTGCGCGGCAACCTCGTCGTGCTCCGAGCGGACGGCATCCAGATCACCGGGAGCCGCCGAGCCGGTAGGAGCCGCGAGCAGGGACGCCACCAGCAGGGTGGAGACGACGGCGGTTCGGCGCAGGGCGCGGCGGACAGGGACATACCGGTGGTGCAAGGCCGCCAAGGCGACGTACTCCGTTCCTCGTTCCGCCTACCAGATCAGCTGACAGTGGGGAACGTGGCCCTACCTGCCTGCCGGTCGTCGCACAGTCGGGACCCACCCAGAAGAACAGGGGGTCCCCGGTCCGCGCGGTCTTCGACCGGAGCGGTTCGGCGGGGTCCGTCCGAGCTCCCCATGTGCGGGAGCGGCGTCGTGCGGACCGCGGGTGACCCTACAAGGCGATGGACCGGATGTCACGAAAAGATAACGTCGTCACATGTCTCGACCCAGGCGTCACAGCGGGCCGCCGTCGCGATCTGGCAGGCTGTGGGGCCAGGGGCGGTAGCTCAGCTGGTCAGAGCATGGGACTCATAATCCCTGGGTCGTGGGTTCGAGCCCCACCCGCCCCACCGGTCCTGGCCTGCTGTTTCGCCTTGGCGGACGGGGCCGCTGGTACCCACGCGGCCCGCGGGTGGGCACGAGATGGGCACAGCGGCGTCGGTGGGCGCCCGCTGAGCACGCGGGACCAGCGCCGCG
>Ga0196960_10000548_pt1 | contig 12513 bp, 14 predicted proteins | sample S3v_5metaG_FD_183187 | JGI IMG/M metagenome (GOLD analysis project Ga0196960, IMG submission 183187) | Soil microbial communities from Anza Borrego desert, Southern California, United States - S3+v_5 | ecosystem: Environmental > Terrestrial > Soil > Desert | place: USA: California | collected... | reverse complement strand
CGCTCACGGCGAGCGCCGCGCAGGCGGAGGCGGTGCGGGTCAGGCGAGACATGGCGGCGGGGCTCCTCTCCCGGGGAAGCGACGGACGCCGGGACCCTCGCAGGCCCCGGCGTCCCCCGCTATGGACCGGGTGTCGAACCTCGCGCGGAGCTACCGCAGGCGGAAGCCGGCCAGCGACGCGTCGTGGTCGGACGAGCGGTACGGGTCGGCGTCGTACAGCTCGTCGAACCCGTCGTACTGCTCCACCACCGCCTCGTCGGCGTTGATGTGCCACTCGGTCGCGCCCGTCGCCTTGCGGGTGAGCGAGCGGGTCGCGAGCGCGTGGTCGAGCGTGCCCTGGCGGCCGCTGAACACGTACGAGTAGCCGCCCAGGCCCTCGAACCGGCGGTGCAGGTTCGTCAGCCCGCCGCGCTCGAGCGTGCGGATCGGGTGCTCGGCGCTGTACGCGTTGAGGTCGCCGACCACGAGCACGTCCTCGTCACCCGTTGCGCGCTGCCGCTCGGCCACGAACTCCAGCAGCGCCCGCGCCTGCGTCACGCGCGTGGCGTTGAAGCAGGACTGGCCGTCACCCTGGTCGGCGTCCGCCCCCGTCGCGCCGCCGCACCCCTTCGACTTGAAGTGGTTGGCGATGACGGTGAACGTGTCGCTCCCCGCCCGGTACGTCTGCGCGATCGGGACGCGCGCGATGCCGATGAACCGCGGGTCGTTGAACGCGACCGGCGCGCCGACCCGCTTCACCTTCGCGGGCTGGTAGATCTGCGCGACGCGGATCTCGTCCGTGTTCCCGAACGGCTGCGGCACCGGCGACTTCGCCCACTTCACGAAGCCGGCGTCCGCATTGAGCGCGCGGACGAGCCGGTCGAGCGCGGCGTCCGGGTCGTTGCCGAGCGTCGGCTCGTCGGTCGTGTCCTGGATCTCCTGCAGGCCGAGCACGGCCGCGTCCTGGCCGTTGATCGCCTTGACGATCTTCGCCTCCTGCTGGGCCAGCTCGCCCGCATCGTCGGCGCCGCGGTCCTCGCTGCGCCCGAACGTGACGAAGAAGTTGAGGACGTTGAACGAGCCGGCGCGGATCGTGCCACCGACGTTCGCGGGCCGCGCGGTGCGCGGGTTGCGGCCGGTGTCGAACGCGACGGCCTCGGTCGGCTGCACGCGGTAGGCGTCGAAGTCGACGTGCAGGATGCCGGTGAGCGGCGTGGTCAGCCGGTCGCCGCGGCGGCGCGGGGTGGCGTCGGAGGTGAACCGGATCGGGTTGAGGTTCGTCGCCGAGCGCCCGTCGTCGAGCAGGACGGTGCTGTCCGTGTTGAGCCGGTCTGCCGCGGCGGCGAGCCGGCCGGGCGGCAGGATCTCCGTCGGCTGGACGAGCGGGCCGATGCTGCTGAGGAGGACCTCGCCGAAGCGCAGGTTGAACATCTCCGTGACGGTCAGCCGCTGCGTGGAGCGGACGCGCATCGACTCCAGCCGCTCGAGCCGCTCTCGCGACTGGGGGAGGGTGAGCGTGGCCGGCCGGGGGAGGTGTGCGCCGGTGGCGCAGGGGGTGACGGTGACGCCGGTCAGCTGCGTGAGCGTCTCCGTGGCGGTGGCGTTGCGGCGGAACTCGGCGACCTCGCCGCGGACGCGCACGACGTCGCCCTCGCTCACCTCCGCGCCGCCGGGGGCGTAGACGAAGATGCCGTCGCTGGTGCGCGGGTCGCCGTCGCCGCGCGGGTCCTGGAGGAAGAAGCCGCTCAGCGAGCCGTCGCCGGTGAGGCCCTGGAAGTCGCCGACGACGACGCCCTGCGTGCTGACGGTCTTGCCTTCGAGCGGGCTCGTCGCTCCCGAGCCCTGGATGCCCGGGATCGTCGTGAACGCGTCCTCGCACCGCTCGGCGACGCCGAACGTCACCTCGTCGGTGAGGCCGCTCGCGGCGATCTGGAGCGTGCACGTGGCGCCGCGCGGGAGGCTCTGCGCGGGGTCGACCGTCCACGTCGCGCCGTCCTGCGTCGCGGTGGCAGGCTGGTCGGCACCGGCACAGGTGAGCGTGAAGACCGCGTCGTCGACGGGCTCGGAGAAGGTGACCGAGAGGGTGCCGTCCTCGGGGAACGCGCGCTCGCCGTCGGTCGGGGTGGTGGCGGTGACGGTGGGCGGCTGCGGGCCGCCGTCGCAGGCCGCGGCCGCGCTGGTGCTCGTGCGGGGCGCGGGCGGGCCGGCGGTGAAGTCGGCGGCGTTGTCGTCGGTGTCGGTGCAGCCGCCGCCCGCGCGGATCGCCGCGGTCGCGTTGCTGGTGGCCGGCGCGGCAGCGGAGCCCTCGTAGAAGTTCGCCGCGCCGTAGCCGACGAGGTCGGTGATCCGCGCGCGCTGCTCGTCGCTGCAGGCGATCGAGCCGCCGTTGCAGCCGAGCGACTCCGTGCCGGTCGCGAGCGCGACCTTGCCGCCGGTGCCGCTCAGATTGAGGCCGCCCGTGGCGTCCGGGGCGGGGAGCGCCTGGCCGTTCCCGGCGCCCGCCGCGAGCTGGACGAGGAACGCCTGGCCGGGCTGGACGGTCGCGTCGGGGAGCGGCGTGGCCTGGAACGCGCCGGTGCCGGTCGCGCTGGCGTACTGGACGGAGCGGCCGGCCGTGGAGACCGGTGCGGTGCCGCGGTTGAAGAGCTCGACGTAGTCGTGCGTGTACGCGGCGCCGCTGTTCCCGCCGCCTCCGTAGACCTGGGAGACGACGAGGTCGGGCGAGGCGGCCTGCGCCACGGTGGGCGCTGCGGCGAGGGCGGCGAGCGCGAGGCTCAGGGCGGTTCGGCGGATCATGGCTCCGGGGACGTTCGCGCGGCCGCCGTGCCGCCAGGTTGCCCATCCGTGAACGGGCGATGATGCCGCTAGCGGACCCTCTGGCGCAAGACGGACGCGCCGGCGAGCTCGTCCTCGGCGCTGCGGGCGACCGCGCTCGCGACCTCGTCCTCGCTGGCGCGCGCGCCGTCGTAGACGACCACGAGCGACTCGTCGCCCGGCTGGAGGTAGGTCGAGGCGCCGAGCTCCGTGTAGCGCGTGGCGCCGATGCCGATCAGGACCCGCTCGGGCCGGCCGGCGTCCCGGAGCAGCTGGCCGACGTCCTCCAGCGGCGTGCCGGGCTCGTCGCGCTGATGGTGGAGCCGGTCGACGATCCAGTCGAAGAGCTGTGTGCCGTAGTACGAGTAGCCGGGGAGCGGCGAGTCGACGCCGTACGCCTCGGCCTGCCCGTCGCGGCGGAGGAAGCTCGCCAGCCGCCAGGACCGCGTCGCGCCGTCGGCCTCCAGGTCGCCGACCTCCACGAAGTCCGCCGCCACCCCCTTCGACGCCGCGCCCCAGTTCTTCTTGACGCTGATCTTCGGCGCGCCCGGGCGGCGGATCGAGCAGTCGTTGAACGCCCCGATCGCCCGCGGCTGGAGGCCCGTGACGCTGCCGTCGCCGTCGTACGCCACGTCGGCGAGCACCCCGACCTCCGGCTCGATCTGGAGGTTCACCGGCTCCGGCGCGCCGTCCGGCCACGCGATCGTGTCGTGCGACAGCGGGAACGTCCCCAGGAACGTGCTCCCGCCCGGCACGTACCAGGGGAAGATCCCCTTCGGCGCCTCGGCCGTCGTCGCCGTCACCGACGTGAAGTCCGCCGCCTCACCCGCCTGCTCCAGGTGGCCGGCGAAGTTCCCGGCTACACCGAAGCCGAACGCCCCACGAAGCTGCTCCAGATCGACTCGCATCGCGACCGCACCCTACGACGCGCATCGCCGAGGCCGTACGCCAAGCGTCTCCGCAGCTTCCGGTCTCCGCGCTGGTCGGCCATGTCCCCGTAGAGATCGCGCTTGCGATCCAGATCGAGCGTGGCGTAGAGCAGATCGAGGCGGCGTCCCAGACCCGGGCCCTCGTCGCCGATGACCTCGACGGACTGCTCCGGGTGGTCGTCGTACGCCAGGAACACGTACTCGTCGCCCGAGGCGGTGAGACGGATCGCGGCTGCGTGCGACGGGCCCAGGTCATCGCAGCCGGGGGTCCACTCGAAGTCGGTTGGCAGCACGTCCTTGCTCTTCAACGAGGCGACGAAGAACCCGCGCGGGATGACCGTGTCCTCGGCGACGAGACGTTCGATGGTGGGAGGGGAGGTTCGCATCAGAACTCCTGGTCCACGCGACATATAAGTACCCTCATCTTTACCACGTCGTCTTCTAGAACGATGCTTCCGTCCGCGCGGTGGGCCAATACGCGGTCGGGCCGTTCGGATCGTCGGGTGGGACGAAGGCGTAGAACTCCATCCCGCTCTTGCCTTCGCGCGGACGACGGTAGGCCTTCACTGCGGGGGATCCTCCACGCCATGGAGCGCGGCCGTGGAGCTCGCCGGAGGCGAGGATGGCGCGGACGGTGGCGGCGGTCTGGGTCTCGCTCTCCTGGCGGTAGAACGGGCCGTAGACGGTGGTTCCGGGGTCGATCATCACCGCCGGTAGGGGCGGCGAGAGGGAAGTTCGCCCCCGGCGCTAGGTGAAGAGGTCCTCGTCGCGGGCGCGGAGGAGGGGGGCGATGCCGGGGCCGTCGTCGTCGGTGAGGTGGTGGGCGAGGCCGCGGAGGATGACGGCGGGCTCGCGGGAGTCCTTGCCGCGGCGGGCGAGGTCGGCGGCGGAGGCGGCCTCGTCGGCGATGGCGATGACGGAGGCGCGGAGCTCGCGGCCGTGGGCGTCGGTGCGGCCGCGCCAGTCGTCGAGCGGGGCGAGGCCGGCGACGCCGATCGCGACGTCGGCCTGGCCGTTGCGCCACGCGCGGCCGAAGGAGTCCGCGATGACGACCGCACAGCGGACGCCCAACGCGGCGCGCGACGCGCGGGCGGAGGCGTCCGGGTCGCGGGGGAGCAGGACGAGCGTCCCGTCGACCGCGTTGGAGGCGTCGACGCCCGCGTTCGCGCACACGAACCCGTGGTGGGTGCGGGAGATGAGCACGCCCCGCTCGGCCCGCACGACCTCCGCCGTCTCGTCCAGCACGACCTGAACGTGGCGCGGGTCGTCCTTGCCGAGCTCACGCGACAACGCGACCGCGCGCGGCGACGGCGTGACGGCGTCCAGCTCCACCACCCGCCCCTCCGCCTTCGAGACGATCTTGTGCGCGAGCACGACCACGTCGCCGTCCTCGACCGACGGCCGCAGCAGCGCCGCGAGGTCGTCGCCGGCCGAGATCTCCGGCAGCCCGGGGACCGCGAACGCGCTGATCACGCCGCGCGCGTGCGCTCGATCGCCGCGAGGTCGTCGAGCGTGTCGACGTCGTGCGCGAAGACGGTCCGCTCCTCCACCACGCACGGCACGCCCGCGTCGGCGGCGAGCGCCGCGTGACGCTCGCGCGAGCCGGGCCCGAAGGCGGGGGCGATCGCGGCCGGCGGCGAGAGCAGGAGCCCGTTCGTCCCCGTCCCGTGCCGGTCGGCGAGCACGACGACGCCCGGCGCGTCGACGGGGAACGCGGTCAGCAGCGCGTCCACGTCGGCGCTCTGCATCAGCGGGCAGTCGCCGGCGACGAGGAGCACCCGCAGGGCGCCCAGCTCCACCGCCCGCGCGACGCCGAGCGACGCCGCCGCGGAGTGGCCGAGCAGGCCCGGCTCGTGCACGACCTCGGCCCCCGCCCGGCGCGCGAGCACGCCCGCGTCGAGGTCCGACGTCACGACGAGCACGCGGTTGACCTGCACGGCCCCGCACACCGCGTCGAGCACGCCGCTCGCCATCGTCCGCATCAGCTCGCCGCGGTCGTCGCGCTCCAGCCGCTGCTTGGCGTGGGAGAACCGCTTGATCGGCAGGACCGCGACGGTGGTCACGCGAACCGACTCTACGAGGCGCGCGCCGCGCCGAGCCCCAGCGCGAACTGGAGCACCTCGCGGGCGACCCGCGCGCGCTCCTCCGCGTTGGAGAGCAACGTCGGCGTCACCAGCGACGGCAGGTCGAGGTCGGCGCGCTCGTCGGTCACGAGCCCGTCGATCAGCCCGTCGTACATCGACGCGATGCCGGCGGCGTCGAGCGACGCGCCGGCCCACGACATGAACGCGGCGGTCGGGCCCTTGACGACCTCGCCCGAGACGATGGGGGAGACCGCGACGACCGGCGCGCCGGACTCCCGCAGCGCCTCGCGCACACCTGGCACCGCGAGGATCGGCCCGATCGAGATGACCGGGTTCGACGGCCCGATCACGATCGCCCGCGCCCGCCGGATCGCCTCCAGCACCTCCGGCGACGGCCGCGCGTCGGAAGCCCCGTCGAACCGCACGTCCTCCACCGGCCCCTCCGCGCGCTCGCGGATCATGAACTCCTGGAAGGGGAACCACGTCCCGCGCGCACGGACCGCCGTCCGCACCGGCCGGTCGCTCATCGGCAGCACCAGCGCCGAGACCCCCAGCGCGCGGCCCAGCCCGCGCAGGCACTCGGTCAGCCGCGCGCCGCCGGCCAGCTCCTCGGCCCGCTTGAGGCAGATCGCCAGGTCCCGGTCGCCGAGGTTGAACCAGACGTCCTCGCCGATCGCCCGCAGCCCGTCCATCGTCGCGAACGTGTCGTCCCGCAGGCCCCACCCGCGCTCGTCGATGAGGTCCGCCAGCCAGAAGGTGACGAGGTCCGGATCGGGGCTGACGTGGCTGCGGTAGATCTCCACGTCGTCGCCGGTGTTGGCGATCACGCAGAGCTCGTCGCCGACGACGTCGAGCATCCCGCGGGCGAGCTTGGCGCCGCCGGTTCCCCCGGCGAGCACGACGACGGTGGTGCGGTCGGGCATCGGCGGGCGACTGTAGCCTGCCGGGCGATGGAACCGGTCGGCGCCGAGCGCACCCACGAGTTCACCGTCGAGGGCCAGCTGCTCACCGACGTGGGCGGGACGATCCCCACGCAGGTCCTCTCGACGCCCGGGATGATCGCGATGATGGAGCGCAACGCGGCGATGCTCGCGCTCGAGCACCTGCCGGAGGGCCAGGCGACCGTCGGCTTCGAGGTCTGCATCAAGCACGTCGCGGGTGCCTTCGAGGGCGCGTCCTGCACGGCGCACGCGCGCGTGCGCGAGGTGGCGGACGGCCGGAAGTGGCGGTTCGACGTCGAGGTCCGCGAGGGCGACCGCACGCTTGGCGTCGGCACGCACGAGCGGCGGGTGGTCCAGGGAGCGTCGTCATGACGCTCGACCCCGTCCGCATCCGCGAGGTCGGCCCGCGCGACGGCTTCCAGAACGAGCCGGAGATCATCCCGACCGAGGCCAAGATCGCGCTGATCGACGGGCTGGTGCGGACGGGCCTGCGGCGCCTGGAGGTCACGAGCTTCGTCCGCGCCGACGTCATCCCGCAACTCGCGGACGCCGCGGAGGTGCTCGCCGGGATCGACGTGCCGGAGGGCGTCTCGCGCACGGTGCTCATCCCGAACGAACGCGGCCTGGAGAAGGCGCTGGAGCACCAGGAGCGGTTCGACGAGGTCAACGTCTTCCTCTCCGCCTCCGAGACGCACAACCGCAAGAACGTCAACCGCTCCATCGAGGAGTCGCTGGCCGGGCTCGAGCGCGTGGTCCCGCGGGCGCGCGAGGCCGGGCTGCGGGCGGAGGCCGTCATCGCGACCTCGTTCGGCTGCCCGTACGAGGGCGAGGTCCCGCCTGCGCGCGTCTTCGAGATCGCGGCGCGGCTGCGCGACGCCGGCGCGGAGGAGATCGGGTTCGGCGACACGACCGGCATGGCGAACCCGCGGCAGGTGCGGGAGTTCTTCAACGCGGCCCGCCACCAGCTCGGCGACGGCGTCGAGCTGACCGCCCACTTCCACAACACCCGTGGGCAGGGCCTGGCGAACGTGCTCGCGGCGCTCGACGCCGGCTGCCGCTCGTTCGAGTCGAGCTTCGGCGAGCTGGGCGGCTGCCCGGTCCCGAAGGGCGCGACCGGCAACATCGCCACCGAGGACCTCGTCTCGATGCTCCACGAGATGGGCCACCCGACCGGCATCGACCTCCCCGCGCTCGTCGCCGTCGCCCGCGAGGCGCAGCGCGTCCTCGGCCGTCCGCTCGGCTCGCACACGCTGACAGCAGGCCCCGTCGATTGGCAGCGATGACCGGCTCGGCGGCCCCCGCCGCCCCGGCCGCGGCGGCGCGTCTCCAGCAGCTCGGCGCCGACATCGGCGCGCTGGCCGGGATGGTCCGCGGGTCGGCGTCGCCGGGGGAGAAGGAGGCGGCGGTGTGGGCGCAGGCGCGGCTGTACGAGGCCGGGCTGGAGCACGTGGCGCTGGAGCCGTACCGGTGGCCGCGCACGTGGGTGTGGGCGCACCTCGCGCACGTCCTCGCCGGCCTCTCGCGCCGCCGCGCCGTCCGCGTCGCCGCCGCGATCTCGTACGAGCTGGAGTGCAGCGGCCGGCTGCCGTGGCTGTCGCGGTGGGTCGCGCCGCAGGGCCACGGGCTCAACGTCGCGGGCCTGATCCCCGCGCGCGGGAAGGTGGAGCGGACGTTCGTCCTCCTCGCCCACCTGGACGCGCAGCGAAGCGGCTGGATGTGGGATCCGCGCCTCGGCAAGCCCTCGGCCAAGCGGCGCGCGCAGTCGCCCGCGGGTGCGCTGAGCGCCTTCGCGATCCTCACCGGCGCCCGCCCGCTGATCGCCCTCACCGCCGCAGCTCTGGCCGACACCGCCCTCCGCCCGACCGTCCCGGGCGCCAACGACAACGCCTCCGGCGTCGCGGCGGTGCTGGCGTGCGCCCAACGCCTCGCCGCAGACCCGCTCCCGCACACCGAGGTCCTCGTCGCGCTCGTTGGCGCGGAGGAGTCCGGGATGGGTGGCATGCGCGCGTTCCTGCGCGACCACCCGCTCGACCCGCAGCGCTCGTTCGTGCTCAGCCTCGACACCGTCGGCTCCGGCACCCCGGTCGTCGCCCGCGCCGAGGGCACGGTCCTCCCGCACGCCTACCGCGACGAGGATCTCCGCGTGGTCGAGCGGGGCGCGCGCGCCGCGGGCCTCGAGCCGCCCGAGCGCTGGCGGATCGGCGCGTGGACCGACCCCATCCTCGCCCGCCAGGCCGGCATCCCAGCCGTGTCCATGCTCTCCGTCGGCCCCGGCGGCGCGTACACGAACTACCACCGCATGACCGACGTCCCCGAGCGCGTCGACCTCGACTGCGTCGCGCGGTGCGCCGCCATCGCCGAGTCGACCGCCCGCACCTTCGCGGCGGCCGCTGCCTGACCCAGCCGACTCCCGGCCCACGCACAGCCGGCTCCCAGGCTCCGCCGCCATCGTCCGGTGGCATGGACCACGACACGCACCGCCACGACCACGGCGACGGCCTCCACGAGGATCTCGCCAAGCTCGCCAACCGCCGCGACGCGCTACGGATCTTCGGCGCCGGCGGGGCCGCCGCGATCCTCACCACGCTCGGCATCTCCCGCGCGGGCGCCGCGACGCCGACCGCCAAGGTCCCGTCCGAGACCGCCGGCCCGTACCCGGGCGACGGCTCCAACGGGCCGAACGTCCTCGACGACAGCGGGATCGTCCGCCACGACATCCGCCGCAGCTTCGGCAGCCGCCGCACGCTCGCCAAGGGCGTCCCGCTGCGGGTCAACCTCACCGTCACCCAGGCGGCGAAGGACCTCGCGCCCCTCGCCGGCGCCGCCGTCTACCTCTGGCACTGCGACCGCGAGGGCCGGTACTCGATGTACTCGCAGGGCGTCGAGGACGAGAACTACCTGCGCGGGATCGCGAAGACCAACGGCAACGGCACCGCGTGGTTCCAGACGATCTTCCCCGCCGCCTACTCCGGCCGCTGGCCGCACATCCACTTCGAGGTCTACTCCTCGGTCGCCCAGGCGGTCGCGAGCGGCCCGATCGTCCGCACGTCGCAGATCGCGCTGCCCAAGGCGGTCTGCCAGAAGGTCTACGGGACGAGCGGTTACGCGGGGAGCACACGCAACCTCGCGCAGACGTCGCTCGCCACCGACAACGTCTTCCGCGACGACCAGGCGATCCACCAACTCGCGACGGTCACCGGCAGCGTGCGCGCCGGCTACGTCGCGAACCTGACGATCGCGGTGTGACTCAGCGGATCACCTGAATTTCGGGATGCGTTGCCAGCAAGGTCTGGGTGAAGACGTAGTTGAACGCGCAGACGCCGAGGAGGGCGATCACGACCGCCTGGTTGACCGCCCGGCCGACGCCCTCGGCGCCGCCGCTCGCGGTCATGCCCTTGTAGCAGCAGACGATGGCGACGATGGCGCCGAAGCCGGTGCTCTTGACGACCGAGCCCCACAGGTCGGTGGTGGAGGCGTTGGTGAAGAACGTGGCCCAGAACGGGCCGAGCGGCTGGCCGTAGACGAGCGTCGCCGCGATGCCGCCGAAGACGCCCCAGATCATCGCGAAGACGTCGAAGAGGGCGGTGATCACCATGAGCGCGAGGAAGCGCGGGACGACGAGGTTCCTGACCGGGTCGACGCCGAGCACCTGGAGCGCATCGAGCTCCTCGCGGATCTTCCGCGCGCCCAGGTCCGCGGTGATCGCCGTCCCCGCGACGCCGGCGACCATGATCGACGTGATCAGCGGCGCGAACTCGCGCACCGACGCGAGCACGAAGATCCCGCCGAGCCGGTCGAGCGCGCCGAGCAGCACGAGGAAGTTCGCCCCCTGGAGCCCCGGCGCGCCGTAGCCGATGCACACCGTGCTGACCAGCAGCGGGAACCAGCACAGCTTCAGCGCGAAGAGGAACTGGTGGACGAACTCGCCGCCCCACGGGAACGGCGGCCGGACCGCGGAGAGGAGCGTCTTGCCGGTCAGGACCATCATGTCGCCGACCTCCTCGAGGAGGTTCTTCAGCGGGAGGAACCCGCGGTCGGCGACGGTCCGCGCGGCCATGACGGCCGCGACTGTACTAGAGAACTAGATCACCGTCGAACCGCGCCGCGCGGTCACGTCTCCCGCGTGCGCGCCGCCCACACCAGGAAGAGGACCGCGCCGAACACCATGTAGCCGCTGAGCGAGGCGAGGCTCGCGTCGGTCTTGCCCGCCGCCGCGACGAAGCTCAGGCCGGCGAGCGTCGAGAGCGCGCCGCTGACGATCATCGGCAGCTGGTGGCCTTCGGCCCGGCGGTGGAGGGCGACGCCGAGCTGGAGCGCGCCGCTCACCGCGGCCCAGGTGCCGAAGGCGGCGAGCGTGGCGCCGGCGTCCGCGCCGAACGCGGCGATCCCGACGGCGACCGCGGCGAGCGCGCCGATCGCGGCGTTGAGGCGCAGCACCCGGTTCGCGCGTCCGTGGCCCGCGGTCAGGAGCGACGCGACCACGTCGATGAGCGGGTACGCGGCGAGGAGGGCGGCGGCCACGACCGGCACGTCCGAGTCGGTGCGCGGCACGTCGTCGCCGACGGCGAGCGCGACGGCGGCGGCCCACACGAGGGCGAGGGTGGCGCGGGCGACGGCGATCCGCCGCGGCGTCAGGCGCGGGGTGACGGCGGCGTGGGCGCCGGAGCCGGCGGTGAGGGGGAGGGGCATGCGGAAGCTCTGCTTTCGAGTCGGGAGGGAGAGCGATCGCTCTCTCTGTGTTGACGAGCAGCGAACCACGCCGCGCCGGCGCTGTCAAGAGCGATCGCTCTCTCTGCGTGTACGATTGGCCGCATGTCCACCTCGGCCGACCCGCGCCCGGGCAAGCGCTCCGAGCCCCGCGAGCGGCTCCTCGCCACGGCCTCCGGCCTCTTCTACGCCGAGGGGATCGGCAGCGTCGGCGTCAACAGGATCGTCTCCGAGAGCAAGGTCACCCTCGCCACGCTCTACCGCCACTTCCCCGGCAAGGACGACCTCGTCGTGGCGTACCTGCGGGGCGTCCACGACGCGATCGCCGCGCGGATTGGGGACCTGGCCGAGCGGCGGGAGGGGCAGGAGCTGGTCCGCGCGATCGGCAAGGAGGTCGCCGCGGAGATCGGCCGGCCCGGCTTCCGCGGGTGCGCGTTCCTCAACGCCGCGTCGGAGTTCGAGGACGCCGCGAGCCCGGTGCGCCAGACCGTCGCCGAGCACCGCGCCTGGTACTTCGAGGCCGTCCGCACGGCGTTCGCGCAGGCCGGCCACGGGCTCCCCGGCAACGCAGCACGCCACTTCGTCATGCTCCGCGACGGCGCGATGACCGCCGGCTACCTCGACGGCACGACGATCGCGCGGCGGACGTTCCACCGGGGGGTGGAGGGGCTGCTGCGCTCGGCCGAGCTCGACCCGGCGGACGCGCGCGAGGACGACGAGGTGTGACCGGTGCGCCGCCGTCCCGGTACCGTCCGGGCGGTGTCGCAGGCGTGGCTGGAAGAGAGCGGGATCGGGTTGGACCGCGGCGCCGAGGCGCCGGTCGGCCTCCAGCTCGCGTGGTCGGTCCGCGCGGCGGTGCGCACCGGGCGGCTCGCGCCCGGCGAGCGGCTCCCGGGCGCGCGGGAGCTGGCCGACGCGCTGGGCGTGAACGTCAACACGGTCCGCGCCGTCATCGGGCGGCTGGTGGACGAGGGGCTGCTCGACGTCCGCCACGGCGCGGGGACCTTCGTCGCCGCCTCGCCGCCGCCCGCGCCGCGGTTGGCCGCGCTGGTCGAGCGG